>Ga0210044_10010040_pt1 | contig 11366 bp, 6 predicted proteins | sample CryGey13umfilter_2_FD_183959 | JGI IMG/M metagenome (GOLD analysis project Ga0210044, IMG submission 183959) | Groundwater microbial communities from aquifer in Utah, USA - Crystal Geyser 4/9/14 3 um filter (SPAdes) (version 2) | ecosystem: Environmental > Aquatic > Deep subsurface > Groundwater...
TACAAACACACTATTACTTTTATCATTTATTATTTTCATTATTTAGTCCAAGATTTTATTGTGAATTATAGTAACTGTAAAATTATAATAATATCAAACAGATGACAAATTTAGGTCTTACCTATTTTTAATTTGTTAATAAAAAGCACTGAGATGAAGTAGCTAACCTTTTTTTATTAATCATTAAGATGTTTAGTGTTTTTATTTTTATTCTGACTCATCCCCCCGCCCTTCTCTTTTAAGAGAAGGGAGCTTTTAAAAGCCCCTCTTTTTAAAAGAGAGGGGTTTGGGGTGAGTAAAATGACTTTTTAATTTTAATAATACATCATTAATGCTATTTTCTACTTCATCATTTTTAAATCTTACAACTCTAATACCTAATAAATTTATTATGCCTTCTCTTAATTTATCATTCTTAATTTGGTAGTCATGAATTTTACCGTCTAATTCTACTACTAATTTTTCTTCGTGACAATAAAAATCTGCTATATAAAAAGATTCTTTGCCTTGTAAATCATAAAATATTGGGAATTGACGATTAAATTTTTTCTCTTCAAATTTTCTGTTTCTTACAATTTCCCAAAATATTTTTTCAGCATTTGTGGAATTCTTTCTTAAATCTCTGCATAGTGTTTTTGCTAATACTCTTAATTGTTTGTTTTTATTTAAACTCATAATTTTCTGTTATTTAATACACCTGACTCATCCCCCAGCCCTTCTCTTTTAAGAGAAGGGAGCTTTTAAAAGCCCCTCTTTTTAAAAGAGAGGGGTTTGGGGTGAGTAAATTTTATTTACCAACCAACTCATTTATACTGTCTTACAAAAATTAGAAAGATATCAATTCAAATTAAAGTTAATTTTTTAATTTGTTAATAATATCAGTTTGCTTTATATTTAAACCAAAATTTCAAAAGTGATATCTATCTTAAACCAAGTATTAAAAATAATAGTCAAAGAAAATATTTATGATATTATAGCCACTCATTGAGTGGCTATTTTTTTATGTACTCATTAACAAACCATGAAATACAAAGAAGCAAAACTAATTCTTAAAGACGGAGCTGAATTTACTGGAAAAAGTTTCGGCTATGAAACCGATACAAATGGTGAAGTAGTTTTTAATACCGGTATGGTTGGTTATCCTGAAACTTTAACAGATCCTTCATACAGAGGTCAAATTCTGGTTATGACATATCCTCTAATAGGTAATTACGGCGTTCCAAGAAATGAAAAAGAAAATGGACTACTGAAATATTTTGAATCTGATAATATTCATTGCAGAGCATTAATTGTTTCAGAATATTCAGAGAATTATTCACATTGGAATGCAAAACAATCACTTTCGGATTGGTTAAAAGAAGAAAAAATACCGGCAATATTTGGAATTGATACAAGAGAACTGACACGCAAGTTAAGAGAAAGCGGGACAATGCCCGGAAGGATCATCATCAATAACAAAAAGAAAATTAATTTTGAAAATATTGATGATCTTGATTTAGTCTCTCAAGTAAGTGTTAAAAAACTAATTGAATATAATAAAGGGAAAACAAAAATTATTCTTGTTGACTGCGGAACTAAAAATAATATCATACAAGCTTTTTTAAGAAGAGACATTACCATTTTGAGAGTTCCGCATAATTATGATTTTACAAATGAAAAAGTTGATGGAATAATAATTTCCAACGGACCCGGCAATCCTAAAATGTGCAAAGAAACTATTAAGAATGTAAAGAAAGCTATTAAAAAAGAGATGCCAATTTTAGGTGTGTGTTTAGGAAGTCAAATTATTGCATTATCCATTGGTGCAGATACATATAAATTGAAATACGGACATAGAAGTCATAACCAGCCATGCAATGAATTAGGTACAAAAAAATGTTATATAACTTCACAAAACCATGGTTATGCTGTAAATACCGAAACACTTCCATTGGATTGGAGAGAATGGTTCATCAATGAAAATGACGGAACTAATGAAGGAATTATTCATATATCAAAACCATTTTTTGCTGCGCAATTTCACCCTGAGGCATCACCCGGACCGGACGACACAGAATTTATTTTTGATTTATTCCTAAGGGCATTAAAATGATAAAAAAAGGAATGCCAAAAAAAGTTTTAATCTTAGGTTCAGGTGCTTTGCAAATTGGTCAGGCTGGTGAATTTGATTATTCAGGAAGTCAGGCAATTAAAGCACTAAAAGAAGATGGAATTTCCACAGTACTGATAAATCCAAACATTGCTACAATACAAACTTCATCTGACTTTGCCGACAAAGTATACTTCGTGCCTATAAAAACAAATTTTATAAAAAGAATAATTCAGAAAGAAAAACCGGACAGCATACTTTTACAATTCGGAGGACAAACTGCTTTAAATGTTGGAGTTGATCTTTACAAAAAAGGAATATTAAAAAGAAACGGTGTTAAAATTTTAGGTACGCCTGTTTCAACTATTCAGGATACTGAAGACAGATTACGATTTGATAAAAAAGTAAAAGAAGTCGGTTTAAAAACTGCCGTAAGCAAAACAGCTCACAATTTACAAGAAGCAATAGAAGCTGCCGAAAAAATAAAATTCCCTGTGATGGTTAGAATTGCATACGCACTTGGTGGTTTAGGTTCCGGAATTGTAAAGAATAAAAAAGAATTAATTGAAAAAGCTGAAAAGGCATTCCGGTTTACAAATCAAATTTTAATTGAGGAATCTCTTTACGGCTGGAAAGAAGTTGAATATGAAATTGTAAGGGATAAATATAACAACTGTATTACCATTTGTTCAATGGAAAATGTTGACCCAATGGGTATTCATACCGGTGACAGTGTTGTAATTGCACCTGTTCAAACTCTATCAGCGGCAGAAAATTTTAAATTAAGATCAATCGGTATAAAATTAATTAGACATCTTGATGTAATTGGAGAATGTAATATTCAATATGCTCTTGATCCAAGCTCAAATGATTACAGAATAATTGAAGTAAATGCCAGGTTAAGCAGAAGTTCTGCTTTGGCATCAAAGGCAACAGGTTACCCGCTTGCATTTATTGCTACAAAACTTGCTTTGGGTTATGCGCTAAATGAAATCCAAAATATTATTACAAAAGAAACTTCAGCCTGTTTTGAACCTGCATTGGACTATATTGCGTTAAAATTCCCTCGCTGGGATCTCAAAAAATTCAGTAAGGTAAATACACGAATTGGATCGGAGATGAAATCAGTTGGTGAAGTTATGGCTTTAGGCAGATCATTTGAAGAAGTTCTGCAAAAAGCAATAAGAATGCTGGATATTGGAATGAAGGGTTTTGTTGTTAACAATATTAAATTCAAAAATTTAGACGAAGAATTAGCAATACCCACAGATAACAGAATCTTTGCAATTGCTACGGCTCTTAAAAAAAGATATTCTGTAAATAAAATTCACGAGCTGACAAAGATCACTAAATGGTTTTTGTATAAAATGCAGAATATTGTTTTTTTAGAATCAAAATTAAAAAAACAAAAGCTTAATCGAATTACTACAGATTTAATGCAAGAAGCAAAACAAAATGGGTTTTCAGATTTACAGATCGCTTTGCTTACTAATTCAAGTGAATTTGAAGTTAGAAAATACAGGAAAGCATTAAATGTAATTCCTGTTGTAAAACAAATTGATACACTTGCCGCAGAATTCCCGGCACAAACAAATTATTTATACCTCACATATCATGGTAAAGAAAATGATATTCCGCTTGAAGTTGAAAATCAAATTTTTGTGCTTGGAAGCGGCTCCTACAGAATTGGTTCTTCAGTTGAATTTGACTGGTGCTGTGTTAATGCTGTTATTACACTGAACAAACTCAATTATAAAACAATAATGATAAATTATAATCCCGAAACTGTAAGTACGGATTATGATATCTGTGATAAATTATATTTTGAAGAACTTTCTTTTGAAAGAATATTAGATATCTACGATAAAGAAATGCCTAAAGGTGTAATAATATCTATGGGAGGACAGATACCAAATAATCTTGCTATGAAATTGCACAATGTAGACATACCAATTTTAGGTACTTCACCCGACGATATTGACAACGCAGAAAACAGAAACAAGTTCTCTAAAATTTTAGACAACTTAAAAGTTAATCAACCTGATTGGAAAGAATTAACAAGTTTAAGTAAAGCCAAAGAATTTGCAAAGAGAGTAGGATATCCAGTGCTTATCAGACCGAGCTATGTATTAAGCGGTGCTGCAATGAGCATTGTTATTAACGATAAACATCTTGAAAAGTTTTTGAAAAAAGCTGCTGAGATAAGCAGAGAACATCCTGTGGTAATAAGTAAATTTATTTTAGATGCTAAAGAAATTGATGTGGATGCGGTTGCTGAAAACGGTAAATTATTTTGTTATGCTATTTCTGAACATGTTGAAAATGCGGGAGTCCATTCAGGTGATGCAACAATAGTTCTACCACCTCAAAGAACTTATTTGGAAACAATGCGGAGAGTAAAAATTGTTACAAAAGAAATTGCCGAAGCATTAAAGATAACAGGTCCGTTTAATATTCAGTTTATAGCTAAAGACAATGAAGTAAAAGTAATTGAATGCAATCTAAGAGCATCCCGCAGTTTTCCTTTTGTTTCTAAAGTTTTAAAAGTAAATTTTATTGATATTGCGACAAAACTAATGCTCGGTGAAAAGGTACCTAAAATAAGTAAATCATCATTTGATGTTGATTATGTTGGAGTAAAAGCTTCACAGTTTTCTTTTTCAAGATTGAAAGGATCGGACCCGGTTGTTGGTGTTGAAATGGCTTCAACAGGAGAAGTAGCTTGCTTAGGGGATGATTTTAACGAAGCATTTTTGAAAAGTGTTCTTTCAACCGGTTTAAGCATACCTAAAAAAGGAGTAATGCTCTCTACAGGAAACTTAAAACAAAAAGCACTTTTACTTCCAGTGATAAAAAAATTATATTCAATGGGATTAAAATTCTATGCTACAAAAGGAACTGCAGATTTTCTTAAAGCAAACGGAATGCAGGCAACAATTCTTCACTGGCCTTTAGAAAAGAAAGAACCAAATGTACTAACTTATCTAAACGAAGGTAAAATTGATCTTGTAATAAATATTCCAAAAGGAACAGACTTAAAAGAAATTAAAAGTGATTATTTAATACGCAGAAAATCCATTGATTTAAATATTAATTTAATAAATAATGTTCAGGTTGCTGACAGATTTGTAAAAGCACTTTCCCGTTATAAAGAAGATGACCTGCCTGTAAAAAGTTGGGATGAGTATAATTAGATAATTCTATTTACTTTGGGATTTATCACAAAGATTATAAGGGCAAATTAAAACTCTGGATCGGTTTATAAAAACTTATTTTAATAAATACTTAATCACTTCATCCAAATAAGTGTGAAATTTTTGTGGAAGGTTTTTATACTTTGATTTGAATTTTCTTTTGATGTCTTCTAATTCACTTAATCCTGAATCCTTAATATCTGTTTTTAAGTTTTCCAAAAATAAATTTAATTTACTTTTAACCGCTTCAATAGATTCTTTATCTTCTAAACCTGATATTTTATTTACAGTCTCTTCTATATTAAAATTATTTTCTACATAACACTTAAAACAACAGCCTCTAAAATTTTCAGCGACAACTGTTCTGTTTACATCTCCCAATTCTTTAGCAGTATCAGAAATTGATGAATATGAAAATTGTTTTTCTCTTAATGATTCTATTACTAATTCATCAAAACTTATTTTTACTGCTTTAACCATTTCGGCTGGAAGATCTGATAATTGTATCAAATTTCTATTTGAAGATTTAGCAAATATTACTGCTCTCTTAAGAATACCTTGTAATTCTCTTATATTACCTTTCCAATTATTTTCAATCAATGCATTTGCTGCTGCGCCGGATAATTTTATCCCATCTGATTCTTTTAATAAATAATCATTAGCAATTGGAAGTATATCTTCCTTCCTTTTTTGAAGAGAAGGAATTGAAATTTGAATAACATTTAATCTGTAAAACAGATCTTCTCTGAATTTCTTTTCTTTAACTAATTTTTCTAAATCTTTATTTGTTGCAGCAATAATTCTCACATCGGTATGACTTGTAGAAGAGGAGCCAACTTTTTCGTAATCTCCTGATTGAATAACGCGCAATAATTTTACTTGAAAACTCTCATTTATTTCACCAATCTCATCTAAAAAAATTGTTCCTTTGTCTGCTAATTCGAACCTACCTTTTTTATCAGCCACAGCCCCTGTAAAAGCTCCTTTTACATGTCCGAATAATTCACTCTCAAGTAAAGAATCAGAAAGAGCCCCGCAGTTTACGGCTACAAAATTATTTTTACTTCTTTTACTCAAATTATGAATTGCATTTGCAATAAGCTCTTTACCTGTTCCACTATCCCCCAAAATTAAAACATTGGCATTTTCAGGGGCTATTTTTTTAATCAAATTTACAATGTTATTTATTGCTTTTGATTTATAAACAATGCCATGAAATTTTTTGATTTTATCAGGATTCTCTAACTCAGCTTCTGTTTTATCGTTTTCATCACCTTTAAGTTTTTCAATTTCTTCTTTTAAAGTTTTAATTTTTGTTTTTAAAGAATCTGATTCTTCTATCGTCGAATGTTTTAATCCATTTTGAATTTCAGCTAATTGTTTTTCTTTATTTGTTAAAAGGGTTTTTAATAATTCCGTCTCATCAATTGCGGTTTTTAGTTTTAACTTTTCTCCTGCTGTATAATAGAAAAAGTCAACTAATGAAATTGCTATAAGTGGTAAAGCAAATAAAGAATAGAAAAGTCTTAGATATAAAAACTCAAATAAAATAAAAGAGACAAATAAGAACGCAGCAATAGTAATTAAATAAAATTTTAAGGTGTTTGTATAATTGTATTTATTCTGAAGAATAATGATAATAGTTAGTAATATTAAAAATAATATAGTTGATGATAAAAGCAGTCTGTTATTTATAAAACTTTTATTTAATAGATTATCCAATGCAAAAGCATGTATTGCCAAACCGGGTAATTGTTCGTCAAATATACTTTGTAGATTTCCTGCAATTTGTGGATCAGAAATACCAATAATTATTCTTTTATTTTCAAAGTATTTAAGATTTGTAGAATTATCATTAACTAATTTGTAAAACTCCAGTAAACTATAATGCTTAAATTTTTTCCAAGAGGAATTGATATTCAATTCCATTTTATTTGGTGCTGTAGAATAAAAATCATCTCCGGCTAATTCTGCAGAAAAAGCTTTTACTGATTCATTTGATGATTTTATAAGAACAGGAATATAAATTCCATTATCATCAATATAATTTAGATGTCCAATTTCTAGTTTTTCATTAAGTAATTTTGGACTTGGAAAGCTTAATGAATCTGTTAAAAATATATTATCCTTTTCAATTATTCCCCCGGCAAAAGAACTGAAAATTACATTGCCTGCTTTCTCAGCTTCATTAACAAGTAGTTTGTCATAAAGTGTTTGAGTTGCAAATTTAGCAGTAAGAAAAACTTCTATTCCAATATTTTTTACTTTTAATTTTGAAAGACTGTTAATAAGTAAAGCATAATAGCTTCTTTTGATGGGCCAGGGTCCTATTTTATCAATATCGTTAGAGGTAATTGTAATTAAGACAATATTTGTATCCGGCTTTACTTCTCCCCTTACAATTTTGAATAAATCCGTTATTCCACTATCAATAGAATTACCGGTGTTTTTAAATAAAACCAGCAACAAAATTGCAAGAATAATTACAATTCTTTTTACTATTTGTCTATTAGAAAATTGAAAGGATTTTGAAAGCATAAATTATTATAAACAATTTTAAGGATAAAACTTTCTAAATATAAAAAAGTTTATAATTACAAGTAGTAAAAATAATTAAGATTGTGAAATATAAAAGAAAGAAAAAAACTTTAATGGTTTTTAAAACATCTTAGGTTTGGATATAAAATTTATATATGATAAAAATAGCACTACTTACCGTGCCAAATAATTGTCTTCTGAGCAACCCCATCATTTATGTGCCCAACTACAAAAGCTTCCGTGCCGTCTGTCCATACCGCCCAGTAGTCTGCATCCGGTAAACTCAACTCTTCAATCTCTTTCCAGTCTGTGCCGTTATAATGGTATATCTTGTTCTGACCTCCCTGCCCAGCAGCAAAGATGTTATCGCTGCTTGATGCCGACATATCAGCAATATATTGATTTGTAGTAAATACATTTGTCCACTGGTTACCCACATTTTTGAATATTCCCCTGGGGCCTGCATAATATAATTCGCCTGAAGAGTTTCTATAAAGTTTGTAAGTATAAATCCCTGATGAATCTATCTTTACCCAAGAAGAGTTTTCTCTCTTTAGCAGATATGCTTTAGTGTCACTTAAATCTACAAATGATGTATGACCGGTTAAGTAAGTGCCGGAATTTCCGGCACCTACTGATAGAATGTGAAAAGCTTGATTAACCGGTACATTTATCACGACTGAATCTCTCGTCCACCTACTCCCGTCATAATGGTAAAGGGTATTGAAGTTTCCGGCAGCCCAAACATTATTTGTTGAGCTTCCCTGTATATTTGTAAGAATATTTCCGCTAACTATATCTTCCTCTTTCCAGGATGAACCATCATAATGTAAAATAAGACTCGAGTCTATAAAATTAGGAGGCGGATTTGGATTATATCCTATGATCCTTTCTCCAGCTGCATAAATATCCGTACCGCTGAATCCGTAGATTGCGCTAAGTTCGATTGCTCCGGATATTAATCCGCCTTCTGAAGTAAGCAAATGTGAATTAGTCCATTTATTTCCATCATAATGCCACATCACACCTTTGCCAGCTCTGCTATTATGCCCAACAACATAAACATCATTGTGAGAACTTCCCCATATGTCATCCATTAAAGTTTGTGAACTTCTCGGATAAGCAAGTGTATCAGCAGTCCAAGTATAAGTTCGAGGATCCTTAACGGGGATAACATCTACTCCGCTGTCTTTACAACCTTGTATTATTAAAAATATGGCTAAGTAGATAATAGGAATTAGCTTGTTGTTTTTTAAAATATTTCTCATAATAATGTATGTTAAATTTACCCAATGTTTTTTATAAAACCTGCCCTGTTTTTATTTATCTAAAACAAATAAACTCAAGACAAAATATGTATATGCAATTTAGCAAAGAAGCACCTATCCTCCGAAGCTTCAGCGTAGGAGTATCATTTTCTTTACTTTGTAAAAATCTTTAGCATTTATTGTATAAAAATAAATTCCACTTGCTAATTTTGATGCATCGAATGCTACAGAATATTTCCCAGATTGCTGTTCCTTATTTACAAGTACATCTACCTCTCTACCTAGATTGTCATACACCTTCACACTTACAAAACCACTCTCTACTATCTGGTACTGTATAACTGTTGAAGGATTAAATGGATTTGGAAAATTATCTAATGAATTTTCTTTCACAACAGTTAATTTTTCTTCAAGATCTGTTGGCTTTTCACGTATAAGCCCACCAGAAAATACTTGTGCCCAATTTGGATCCGGATAAGTACCTTCGGTTGAGTAATATGAACGAACATCGTACCAAAGCATCCAGTCTGTATATCCTAAATTAGTTCCATAAAAATCATAATCAATGTAGCTTGTTGTTCCTCTGTTTACTGTTGCTAGCAATACCGGGTCTTCTGTTGGATTTTTTTTATACTTTATTCTTCTCCAAATCTGGTATTGGGTTACATTGTTGTTTGGGTATTCTGTCCAATGTAGTGTTATAGGTAAATTTGGATCTGAGGATTCAAAATTAAGATTAATTGACTGGGCAGCAATACCGACAAAATTAGCAGCAATAGTCGTATCGGAAATAGGATAGAAAGTTTCATTAATGTTAGTGCTTCCAGTACTCCAATTGGTAAAGTAATAAGTAATATTGTCTATTCCTTGAGAAACGGCAGTTGCTGTAATACCATCATTTTCTAAGACTACAGTTTGATAAGGGGCTGTTTGGCTACCATTAACATTTATCACTCCGCCTGTTGCATCTGAAAAACTATTCTGGAACATTATGTTATATTCGTCAAGAAATTTTGCTGTGTAAGTTGCATCTACTGTATCAATGGAAATTGTTCTGTTGCTACTTTGTGAATTTCCAGTCCATTTTTCAAATCTCTGCATATAAGGAATGCCTGCCGGCTGCTGGTCAATTGCTCCTAGATGATGAGGGAACGAAGGACTTGGCCAGTTATACGTTTTCCCACCATTGGGGATGCTAACAGTAGTATAATCAATGTTCATATCACCTGCTGCATTAAAACTGTTTTTTACTGTAATATTATGTTCTACCCAAGCATATGAAACTAATGTTGATGGTGTAAGGCCTCTACCATTATATTTATATGAAACTGACCCATCATAAATATTATATTCTATATTAAAATCATTATCTCCACCAGGTGCATTTGGAATATAAATATCAAAATATCTATCAGTAGTATCAAAAATAACTCTTACCGTATAGCTCCCCGGATCTTTTATACTCCAAGTTGGTGTTGGATTAGTAAATTCACTATCTCCAGATCCTGGTGAACTATTAACATCAGCTCCTACATTGGCTTCAAAAGAACCGCCTCCAGGATTAAAAATCCAAGTATTAGCGGAATACCCGCTATCAATAAGAACACCATACTGGTATAGCATTATTTTTGCCTGGGTTGGACCTGCACCACCATATATTATTCGCATTAACCATTCTTGTTCTACTGCAAATGTATTAGATGTAAAAAAAAGAAACAAAAGTAGTAAAACTATTTTTGTAAAAGATAGGCTTAAACTTTTGGTATAGGCGATTCGTTGAGTTTGCTGCGCAGGGGGGGGGAATTAATGTTTCTATTCATTTTGCACCTCCATTTGTTTAATGAATATAAAATAATGTAAATAATTTAAACAAAAGATGCAATGGAAAAAATTATCAACATGAAATATTATCTATAAAATAAATTTACTCAAGTCTCTGTCTTTAACAATATTGTCTAATTTTTCTTTTACAATTTTAGCATTTATTTTAATTTTCTTTTCTGGTACTTCATCAGGTACATTAAACAGAATGTCTTCAAGCAAGGTTGTTAAAATTGTATGCAGTCTTCTTGCACCAATATTTTCTACCTGACTGTTTACTTCGTAAGCAATACGGGCTACTTCTTTTATACCGCTTGCAGTAAATTCCAGATTTACTCCCTCTGTTTCTAATAATGCAATGTATTGTTTTAAAAGTGCGTTTTCTGGTGTAGTTAAAATTTTAACAAAATCTTCTTCGGTTAAGCTGTTTAACTCAACACGTATCGGAAACCTACC
>Ga0210044_10010041_pt1 | contig 11365 bp, 15 predicted proteins | sample CryGey13umfilter_2_FD_183959 | JGI IMG/M metagenome (GOLD analysis project Ga0210044, IMG submission 183959) | Groundwater microbial communities from aquifer in Utah, USA - Crystal Geyser 4/9/14 3 um filter (SPAdes) (version 2) | ecosystem: Environmental > Aquatic > Deep subsurface >...
AGTATTAAAAAATAAATAAAAGGATTACTAATAAAAAATAAATAAAAGGATTACTAATAAAAAATAAATAAAAGGATTATAGCCATTTTGACATCTTTTGATAATATTGTTTTTATCCATATATTTACTCTTCATATATTTACTCTTCAAATCATAATATAGCCATTTTGACATCTTTTGATAATATTGTTTTTATCCATATATTTATTCTTTAAATCATAATATGTAATATTGATGTTCAAAATAAATAATCAAAAGTTGAAATTTTCACTATACTAATAAAAAATAAATAAAAGGATTACTAATAAAAAATAAATAAAAGGATTACTAATAAAAAATAAATAAAAGGATTACTAATAAAATATAATTAAATAGTGTCCATCCACAAAGTATAAAATTTTGAAAAATTTTAACTTTTTCAAGGTAAATTATTATGTTTTTGACAATTTAAAAATCTTATAGATTTTTAAAGATTGAAAATCTTATAGATTTTCAGTAAAATTACGAGTTTATGGATGGACACTAAATAAACAATAAATTACTAATAAAATATAATTAAATAAATAACATAATGGAAAGAAGATTTGGAGGCGGAGGAAGAAGCGGTGGATATGGTGACAGAGGACCCCGAGAGATGCATAAGGCAGTTTGTGCTGATTGCAAAAAGGAGTGTGAAGTGCCCTTTGAACCCGATGGAAGTAGACCAGTTTATTGCAAGGACTGCTACCCAAAACACAAGCCGGCAAGGTATTAGGAAAATCTGATTGAGACAGCATTATAAATTAATTTATTCTGCAACATCTCAATTTTGACTCAATATATTTTTAATTTTTAAATTTATTTTATTTTAAATTTATGCTATACTGCGCAACTTTATAAATTGCGTTTTTCAAATTTTTAAAATACGCTCATTTTGTTTCCCTGCATTTATATATTTTAAATCTCTGTGATTTTGAGAATGTGCTATAAAAAAGTGCGTCTTTTGCCGTTGTTGATTATATTATGTTAAATTTAGGTTATTATTCTAAAATTTATTATATTATTCTATAATCTTATTATAATCTTATTATAATCTTATTATATTATTCTAAAATTTACTATATTATTCTAAAATTTATTTTAACTAAACAACTCAAAAATATGAACACAGCACAAAAAATTGTAATTGTTGCAGGAAGTATAGGAATTTTACTTATTATAGGATTTTTGGCTTTTGTTTTGATAAGTTCGGGATTTTCCGGGCAGTTCGCAGGGGGCGTTGTTGCAGTGGTTCCACTAAAGGGAGATATTGCAGGAGAATGCAGCAGTTACGGCGGATGTATAGATCCAGCAAAATTTAAAGAGACGATGAAAATGGTGGAAAATGACAAGGCAGTAAAGGTAATAATTATAAAAGTTGACAGCCGTGGGGGAGAGGTTGTGGCAAGCCGTGATTTGATGAAAATCGTGAAAAACGCAAAGAAACAAAAGCCGGTAATTGCATACATAAATGACATTGGAGCAAGCGGAGCGTATTATGCTGCATCTGCAAGCGATAAAATTGTCGCAAATGAATTCGCATTCGTCGGGAGCATCGGCGTAAAATCAGAAATCGTACATTATAAAGGACTTCTGGATAAATTAGGGATAACTATAACAGTTGTAAAGAAACCGGATAACAAGGATTTCGGAAGCCCGTACAAAAAAAATTTAACCGATGAGGAAAGAGAGCTGATTGAGAATATTATTGACAAAATTTATGATGCGTTTGTCAGTGATGTTGCTCAAAACAGAAATTTATCAGAGGAAAAAGTTAAGGAAATTTCGGAAAGACAGAGCATTTATCTAGGAAATGATGCAAAAAATGTTGGTCTGATTGATTATGTTGGAGATATAGATGATGCAGTGGAGATTGCAGCAAGAGAAGCAGGAATTGAAGGCAATCCTGTTGTTCGCTACATAGATACAGAACGGGAAAGTATTTTTGACAGAATGGCGATGAAGATCGGTTATGGTTTTGCAAAAGGGCTTGCTGAAATTGAAGGAACACAGCAAAGGATATTGGCAAAGAAATGAATTGATCATTTACTCCCTCATAATAATCCGAGAGCAATAATTTTGAATGCCTGTGGAGTAAATTATGAAGATGATAACAAAAACAACATAAGGATATTTCCAGATATTTTTCCATCTTTTGAAGATTCAGATTTTTCTAATTTGACCGAAAATACAAAAAATTATACCTTGGAAATAAATTTCTCCGAAGATGCTGATTTTGTTGAAATAATTGGTGTTAAATTATGCGAAGATTGTGAAGATAAAGATAAAATGATATATGAAGGTATGTATTGCAAAAAGGATTAAAATACAGATGTTGAAAAAAGAATATGTATTAAAAGGGATAAATATAGATATGTTCAAATTCATTAATATATATTATTTATACTCTTTTGATAAATTTATATTTGGGGATTAGAAATTCATTTGAAAATTTAAAATTTTGTAACTGCGCATTTTATAAAAAACAAATACAAAAACGCAAAAAAACATCGGTTGGTTTTATCATATTCCCACAAGTTATTGAGAAGCTACCTTGATGCTGTCCTGAATTTCAAAATTATATTATTATCACAAACTTATGAACAAGAACCATTTTGCTAAATTTCAATCTCTTTCTTAACAATCTCTGTTCCACACACGTCGCAAAATTTTTTATATGTTTTATAAACCTTTTCACAGGCAGGACAAACACAGATAAATTTGTTTATTTTTTCATTCATAGATTCAACAATTCCTTCATAAGGGACATTTAAAATTCTGGCAATGTTCTGAATCGCAAAATCGCTTGTTATAATTTTTAAATTATATTCGTAAGCCGCCGCTAAAATTTCAATATCTGTTTGTGAGAGATTGTTTGCAAAGTTGTTATTTATTTCAGCAATTTTCTTCTTTGAGTCCTCCGAGACATCTAATATTCTTAATTTTCCGTTCCTTAACAATCCCCTTACGACTTCCCTTAAAATTTCATCCTTTACTTCATTGAGAACGCCTTTGGTTATATATCCCTCAAACATAATATTTGTGGAATGTAAAATTACACTCGTATCATAAATTTGAGCAAATTTTTTAGTTGTTTCGTATGTTTCATTCATTCTTTAAAAATTTCTGTCTCCTTTTTCTTTTTTTCCGGATCTATATACACTCTTCCTATTGGATTTACCCTTTTTGTTTTAGAATTTCCCTTATCGTCCTTTATTGCCCTTATATATTGCGTAACAGACGAAGAAAAATAATCCGCCGCATAGACAGCTGCTGCCTCAGGTATTGCGGGATTAACAACACTACCCTGTTCTTTCTTTCCATGGTGGCTGAATATAATATGGAGCAGTTCGTGTTTTAATATTTCCGGAAATTTATCCTCTCCGCTTTTTGCTTCTTCATCAATTTCGTAAATATTTTTTATAATCATTTCTTCGGCAATTGACATATGATCTCTTAATACATCTTCTTCGTTATCGTTTGAATAGGAAATATCATTAACTGTGATTGTTTCTAATTTTCCAATGTCATGAAGAATTGCTCCTGCAATTGTTAAGTCCTTATTCATCCCTGTTGTATGAATTTCGCTTATGGCTTTACATAATTTAACAACTTCAACAGTATGTTCCATTAAGCCACCAACACATGCATGATGATACATTACTGCGGCAGGATATTTTTTAAATTTTTTCGTAAAATTTTCATCACTAAAAAATTTTAGCAATAGTTTTTTAAGAAATTTATCTTCTATTTCATTAATCGTTGCTCTTAAATATTTTTCCATTTCTTCTATATTCTGGTTTGTAAAAGGAAGAAAGTCCCCTGCATTGTACTCGTTCTCAACAGCTTTTCTTATTATGCCGCCATTTAACGGATCCACAGATATTTGTAATTCATCATTGTAAATATTTGGAACGCCTGAAACGAATATGACATTTCCTTCATTAAAGGACATGAAGACCTTATCTACTTCTTCCTTTGTTCCTTTGCCCCAGAAGTATACAATAGTAATTCCTGTTTTATCCTTAACAACAACCCTAAAGTAATATCCAGGTTTGTTTTTATAGAGTTGGGGTTCTTTTTTTTCAACAACAGCAAAAAAACTATCAATTTTTTTATCCTTTGACTTTTTTAAATCATTAACAAAAATTTTTTCCATTTTAAAATTTTAAATTTTAAAAGATTGAAAACCCCAAAGATTTTCTATATTTAAAAAATCTCATAAATTTTAAAAGATTGAAAACCCCAAAGATTTTCTGTATTTAAAAAATCTCATAAATTTTAAAAGATTGAAAACCCTTAGTTTTCAGTATTTTACCTTACCTTATACCTTGCCTTAAATCAATTGTATTATTGTATTCTCTTCCTGTTGAAATTATCTTTACTTTAACTCCAACTTCGCCTTCAATGATTTTTATAAATTTTTTTGCATCTTCCGGCAAACCATCAAAATTTCTGACATTTGCACAGTCAAACAGGCGATCCATATTTGTCAGTGCGAGCATCGTTGCAGAATTCATCTTTGCACTTCTTTTTGCCAGTTCAAAGTCAAACGGAGATACCCTTCTTGCCCTTCCTGTAACGGTTCCTTCTTCCCTAATTTTGGCTAATTTTTCAGAAATTTTTAAGTCACCTAATAGTTTGTTAGACCTATTATCTGCTTTTTTATCATCTGCTTTTGTATTTTTATCTGCCTCATTCCAAAATAATCCGTTCCCGACTCTTGTTGTGTATGCCTTTAAAACAACTATAACATCATTGACATATTTAGGTCCAATTCCGACATCGGAAAGCATAGCACTTGCAGTTGTATCTTTGGTTGTAACATAAGGATATGTTCCGTGATAAAGCGACAATCCAAAGCCCTGTGTTCCCTCAATTAAAATTTTTTTGCCTTCATCTATTGCATTGTTTAGTTCCATCGCAACATCACAGATAAATTCCTTTAATTCCGGAATATCTTTTGCCATTTTTCCAACCCGTTTTACTCGGTCTTCATTTGCAGGACCACATCCGCTGCCTGTTGTCTGCACCTTTTTGCTTAAATTTTCATCTCTCTTGTCTTTTACTTTATGACTTTCTTCTATAATTCCGCTTTGAAAATCAACATTGATGCGGTCTTTAATATTAAATTTATTAAATTTTGAAATTTCATCAAGAAAAACATCCGGATTAACAAGCACACCGGCACCAATATAAAGTTTTGTATTTTTGTTTAGAAAACCCGATGGAACCTGTCTTACTTTATATTCCTGTCCATCATAAACAATTGTGTGTCCCGCATTAGGCCCCACACCACCCCTCGCAATTATGTCATAATTGTCCTCCAAAGAAAGATAGGAAATTATTTTTCCTTTTCCTTCATCACCAAATTGCCCGCCAACAACTATATTGCACATCTTAAATTTAGAAATTTAGATTTAAAAATTTAATTATTAATTGTTTTTTTGTGAATTAAAATTTATAAATTAAATGAATTTTTAAAATTTTAAAATTAATATTATTTTAAATCTAATTAGTTATAAAAATTTTAAGGATAAAATTTTAAAAATAAAATTTAATAATTATAAAATGGTTTATGGTTCGCATGGGTTTTTGAGGAGGTCAAGAAACACATTAAAAGGAAAACCGAGAGATAGTGGAAAGATAAGCATAAGAAGGTACTTTCAGGAATTTGATATTGGAGAAACGGCAGGAATAAGTATAGATGTCCAATACAGGAACATTCCGTATCCAAAATTTAACGGCAAGGTAGGGAAAATTAAAGGAAAGCAGGGAAGGGCATATTATATAAATATAAACGATAACGGAAAAAGAAAAGATATTCTTGTAAGTCCCGAGCATTTGCAAAAGATTATTAATAAGAAAGATAAGAAAGCATAAAAAAAGATAAGAAAGCATAAAAACAGGTTATTTAAGTTAAGATGAAAATTACAGAGAAGAAATTAACTACTCTTTCTCATGTCAGGGAAATTTTGCTGAAAAGAGAAAAGATAGCAATAGACGGTGAGCCGATGACTGACGACCAGAAAAAATTACTGAATTATGCGAATAAATTTTCAAAATTGTCTGTCCGGGATACGAAAGAGCTACAAAAGAAACTGAAGGGCATAAAATTACACCTTTCAGATGTTCAAATCGTGAAAATTATAGATATGTTGCCGAAAAATATTGATGAGATAAGAGCGATCTTTTCAAAGGATGAAAAATTTAGTTATAATGCCGATGAGCTCAAGCAGATTCTCGATTGTGTAGCCCAATATATCTAAATTTAATTTTTCTTTTAAAAAAGAAGTGCCTAATTTATTGAAAAATTTAAAGCAAAATTAAAGCAAAATTTATACCAAAATGGAAAGTAAGAAAGACAGTTATGTCAGAATTTTGGACTCAAAAGAAGTTAGCGAAGATAACGCACCGTTTAAGATAATGCCGGCTGTTCAGGCGGTTGGAGAAGAGTATTGGACATTGCTTGAAGTTGCTCCGAAGGATAATGTAAAATTAGAGGTTAAAGAAAGAGCGTATATAGGCGATGAAAAAAGAGACAAAGTAGACCATATAATAAAAAGAATAATTTACAATGACCTTTCAAATAGTGCAAAAAATGTATTAGTTGAAGTAATTTCCGGGATTGTAATGGACCGGGAAAAATATTTTATTCAGTTTATGAATACAATCGGCCCTCTGAATGTCCGAATGCACTCTCTGGAAACATTTCCAGGTATTGGAAAAAAACTGACATCAGAAATTATAAATGAAAGAAACATTAAACCATTTGATGACTTCAAAGATCTTAAAAAAAGAGTGAAAAATGTCGGTGATGTTCCAACACATCTTGCAGAGAAAATCGTCGAAGAACTAAAAGGTGAAAGTACGCATTATTTCTTCATAGATTTGAAGAACATGGACAGGGTTGCAGGAGAACGAACAGGGACGGAAAGAAGCAGAAGAGAAGAATACGATAATCGGCCCATATACAGAAGGAGATAAAAATAAAAGTTAAAAGATGAATCAGATATTTAGCGAGGTCTATAGAGAAGGAAGAAATATAGCAACAAAAAATAAATTTAAGGGAAATACTGTATATGGTGAAAAGATCATATCTGAAAAAGGTAACGAATTTCGTTTTTGGAACCCTGAAAGAAGTAAATTGGCAGCAGCAATACAGAACGGACTAAGAAACTGGACTCTAAAAAAGGACCATAATGTCCTCTATCTTGGTGCATCTTCGGGAACAACTCCCAGTCATGTGGCTGATATTGCAAATATGGTTTTTGCGGTTGAAATTTCAAAAAGAATGATGCGAGACCTTATACAAATCTCCGAAGTCAGAACAAATGTAATTCCCATTCTGGCAGATGCGTCAAAACCGGAAACATACATGGACAGAATATTGTCTGTTGATTTTATTTATCAGGATGTTGCACAGCCAAATCAGGCGGAAATTTTAAACAAAAATGCGGAAATTTTTAAGCCGAAATTTGCGATGCTCGCAATAAAGGCACGAAGTATAGATGTAACAAAAAATCCGTCCCAGATTTTTAAAAAAGAAATAGGAAAACTGAATAATTTTGAGGTTATTGAAATTATAAAACTGTATCCTTATGACAAGGATCATGTTCTTGTAAATTTGGGATATAATGGATAAGTCAATCACCCACTAATGAATTGATGGGCTTGTTTCGTGAGAGATAAGGGAAACTGGTTGATTAGGGGCTTTGAAAACAAAACAAAATGCGAGAACAAAAACAAAAGTTATCAGGAGAGTTAAAGGACACACCTGCGGATACTTCTCTATTCTGTAGCTCTGTAAATTGTTCATTAAACAGAGAGGAAACTCTCAGTGTGGACGATATAGTACTGACTGATAACAACCCCGAAAAGAACCAGAACCCACAGTCTAGCAGGACTGGATAGGACCCGTGGGTTTCTGTTTTAAACATATAGGCAAATTCATCCAACCAGCAAAACTGGTCGGTTTTCTTTGCCTTTTTATATAAATTTTAAAAAATTTAAATTTTAGATGAATATAGCAATCTCACACTCGGATGCAGATGGAATATTGACAGTAGTTATGCTTTTAAAAGTAACACATGCCGATAAGGTTTATTTTACCTCTCCCGCAAAGATGATAAGAACAATAGGCAATTCGATATATACTGACAACATAAAAAACAATTTGCATATATTTGACATTTCAGGAACCAGATCAACGATTACCGCTTCATCCGTATTTGAAAATGCGTTGTGGATTGACCATCACGAATGGAATGAAAATCAGGAATATGTGAAAAATTTTGAAAATGTCAAAGCGGTTGTAAATCCGGAAGCAAAAAGTGCAACCCGCGTTGCTGCAGAACATTTTCACATAAGTTCAAATCTGGTGAAGTATGCAGATGAAATAGACACAAATGATGTTAAAGCAACAGAAAGCGAAAGAATACTCTATATTACCGAAAATTTCAGGGCTACTTTGTCTTATTACAAAATGCTTGAATTTGCAAGAAAACTTGCGGTTGATGAGAATGAAATTTACAATCATTTTTATGATAAAATAATTGAAGATCGCAAAATTTTGACACAAAAGGCAATAAATTTCGCAAAGGATAATGTTGTATTTGAAAAAATAAATGCTCTGAATATAGGAATAATTGAAGCCAGTGAATCACTTCCTGTAAGTAAAATTTCCGACAATATTGAATGCGACATTCTTGTGGCAGTAATGCATCAAAAAGGAATTATCCCGACTACAAAATTAGAATTTAGATCAAAGAATATTGATATATATGCTGTCGCAAAGGAATTTGGCGGCGGCGGGCACAAATATGCGAGCGGAGCAACATTACAGGGAACGGCTGGAAGGGAATTTATATTGGAAAATCTCAGGATGTTGCTGGGGCATTAATTTTAAGTATTGAGTATCGGCTAAAATCAAAAATCAACCAAATTAACGATTGCCATTCAAACAAAATGTATATTTCTCTCCATGCTTTCTATAAATATTAGACATGTTACAAAATAACCTTTATTTTTAAAAGCAATAAATTTTAATATCTGAACGAAGTGAAGTTATTTCAAAACTTGCTTTTGAAATATACTGAAAATCTTTGAGATTTTCAATCTTTAAAAAATCTGTGGGATTTTTTAAATACTGAAACCTTTGGTTTCAATCTTTAAAAATTTACGAAATTTTTAAATACAGAAAACTATGTGTTTTTAATCTTTAAAAATCAACATGATTTTTAAATGAGAACGAAGTGAACTTATACTTTTTTGGTATTTGTTTAGCTAATTGAATTTTACTGAAACCTTTGGTTTCAATCTTTTAAAATTTATGAAATTTTAAAATTACCTTGTCATATCTTGTTTTTGTAGTTATTTTTTCATATTTTTGACACTTAATTTTTTAAGCAGATAAACAAGTACATTTTCTGATAAGCAAGTCCATACTTTATAGATTCAATACGAAAATAAATTTAGAAAGAATTATAATTATATATCCAAAATAAAAAACAAATCCAAAATTTAAAAATGCGCGGAAAACAAAAAAGGACAAATGCCGGGGATATTATGAGTGCAGGAATTGTGACTGCTGAAAACAACATGACATTGTTAAATGTTGCAAGAACCATGTCTGATAAAAAAATAGGAAGTATTATCGTGGTAAATTTATCTCACGAACCTGTTGGATTGATCAGGGAGACAGATATTTTAAGAGCAATATCAAAATATGAACAAAAATTTTTTGATTTAACTGCACAGGAAATAATGTCAAAACCGCTGATTACTGTCCCTGCTACAACAGATGTTGAAAGGGTTGAAAAAGAGATGAAGAGGCACAAGATTAAACACCTGCCTGTTATTTCGTCGGGAAAGGTAATTGGAATCGTAACAACAAAAAATCTGGTTGATTATTTGGGAAAATGGGAAATTAAGGACTGAAATTTTAATGAAATTTTAAATTTTAAAATACATAAAATTTAAATGATGTTCGTGCACGATGTCCGGTTTTTAAGCAGATATCCTTTTCTAAAAGAATCAAAGGAGTATATTGAAGGGAAAAATTTAAGTATAGATGCAATTGCCGAAAGCCCTGTTTACGGAAGTGCGATTAAGATAGCGATAGAAAGGATTATAAACGGAATTAAGAGAAAAACAAAGTATTCTCCGATTTTAAATTTAGAGGATACAGGTTATGAAATTTACCTGATTTCCTTTCCTTTGTCAAAAATTTTTTTGAGTCAGGCAGAAGTCAGTGAAAATTTAAGACAATTGTATGCAAAAAGTGAAGGTATGTTATTTGAAACATTTATAAAGAAAGAAAATGAAAATGTGAGGACAGAAATTTTAAGGGAAATTTTAAATTTTTCCCGTTCCCAAAACAGATATGTTATTTACTTTGCTGATTACCTGTTTTATACCAAAAATTTAAAGGACGGAAAATTAGACCTGATTAACAGAAGAATGAATAACGGCCTTGTTGAAGTAAATGAGAACGAACTGATAACCATAGCAAGAGACATTTTAGAGAGAAAGTATGCCATGACATTAAATTTAAGTGGTGTCAATTTGCCTGAAATTATCGTTGAAAAGGCGAAATTACTGAAAAACGAAATAAAAAAAATAGAGGGCGAAATTTCTCCTAAAATCAGTGTCCGGTTTAAAACAAATCAGGAAATGCCTCCCTCAATTGCCCGCATAATCCAGAAAATTGAAAATAAAGAGAATACGAACCATAATGAAAGATTCGTGCTTGCATCGTTTTTGCTCAACAAAGAAATACCTGTTGAAGAAATAAAAAAAATTTTCGCTCATTCCTCAAATTACGATGAAAAAAAAACATCTTATTATTTGGACTACTTATCAAAGAGAAAATATACATGTCCTTCTTATACTACCATGAAGAGTTTGGGCATAATGATAAGTGAGGAAGAGGAAAAATTTAAAAATCCGCTTGCTTACCGAAAAAAGGAAAAATAGGTCTAAATTTATAATGTTGAAATTTTAGGTAATAATTTTTAAATTAGGATAATTATTTTGTGAGAGATATTTTAAAAATCTGCTTAATATGTTCATTTACAAAATAATCTGCGTAGGTCCTATAACTTATAAAAATATTAGTAAAAAAACAGTAACTATTCAGAGGGTATTTTCAAAATGAAATTTTGAAATACTGAAACCTTTGGTTTCAATCTTTAAAAAATTTGTGAGATTTTTTAAATACATGACTATCGGCTATTGACCGAATTAAATGTCATTAATTTATTTACTTTCTTTCCTATATTATTTATATGAATGCAAGCATAAATAATATAAATGAAAGAGATGCAATAATACTTGGTGTGATAAA
>Ga0210044_10010042_pt1 | contig 11365 bp, 15 predicted proteins | sample CryGey13umfilter_2_FD_183959 | JGI IMG/M metagenome (GOLD analysis project Ga0210044, IMG submission 183959) | Groundwater microbial communities from aquifer in Utah, USA - Crystal Geyser 4/9/14 3 um filter (SPAdes) (version 2) | ecosystem: Environmental > Aquatic > Deep subsurface >...
ACAGGAAGCGCTGGAATCCGCCGCCATGCAATCGCTGGGCGGCATGTTCGATATCGAAAACTGGAAACGCCGTCCCTATCGCGCACCGCATCACACGGCGAGCGCGGTGGCACTGGTCGGCGGTGGCAGCAATCCGCGACCCGGCGAAATCTCCGTCGCGATGCACGGCGTTTTATTTCTGGACGAACTGCCCACACGACAATATTGCCAATAATACTTTTAGTATTGTCTGGCTGTCTCATAACTCCTTGTTGCCACGAGTTATTCTAGAGATTCGCAAGTTGCATCAGATGCAACATCCATGTACAAGATTCATGTGGCGACTGAACATGGGTATTTCAGACAATATGGCTGGAACCCAATTGAATCATCATGTTGATTGATTGCCGCATCAGATGCGATACTTGATTATTTAATTCACCAATCTTGCATTAAATGCAACTATGTGTATAATGACGCAGGAATGGTGAAGCAAGCTCACCTACTATATTGGAGATTCCGTTTAAGTCGTACCGAGCCATGGCTAAAAAACACATCAGTTTGGCAGTGTCGCATCAAGTGTCGTCCGACAGCGTTTCGCTGCCGGAGAATGATGCCGCCCTGTTCGATGACATGCTAGCCAAGTGGAGAGCCCGGCGCAGTGGATCATTGCGCCACCAAAAGAGTTCTGTGGACCACGACATCGCGGTCGTGCAAAATATGCTCACGCATGTTGGCGCGGCTCCATGGTACTGGACTGAGGATGATTTTGATTCTTGGTGCGAGCATATCGGCATTGAGCGTGCCTTGGCTGTCTCCAGCCAGCGCAAATACCAGTCAGCCATCCGCTCCTTCTTCGATTACATCGTCGACAACGTCAAGTTCAAGAACGAGGTCCGCCGTAACTACGGCATCGATCTCAAGCAGATATGTCATTCCGAGAATTGCATCCCTCATGTGAACGAGAACGAGATCGCCAAGGAGCGCCCTGCGTTGACGCATGCGCAGATAGCGACGTTCTTCGACGCCATCGATCGCGCAATCAATGAGGCAGCAAAATTCCGGTCCAAGGACTTGCGACCGCTACAACGTGACAAGGCGCTCTTCTACTTGCTCTACACCGGCGGGTTGCGCATCTCAGAAGCCACTGGGGTCAACGTGACCTCATTCGAGCCAAATCCGAACTTCCCTGAATTTGGGGATTACGGCTTCATCAAGGTATGGGGCAAGGGAAGCAAAGGCAGTGGAAAGAAGTTCCGCCAAGTTCCTGTGACGCACCCTCAGCTTCCTCCCATTCTTGATTGGTACATCAAGAATGTTCGTCCGTATTTCATGGTAAACGCCGATGCGAACGAAACGGCCCTATTCCTTTCGGAGCGTGGCAATCGCATCGGCCTGTCGACTGCGGAAGCACGCTTTCAGCATGTGATCGATCTTGCCGGACTGGGCGGTCTCGGATTTACCCCGCATTGCATGCGGCACTCATCAGTCACGCACGAATCTTTGCGTTTTAGCTTGGAAACGGTACGGCGCAAGCACGGCCATGTCTATTCAGCCACGACACAAGGCTACATGCACATTTCGGATGAGATGGTTGACGACGAAATCAACAAAACGATCGGGTCGCATTTGGATCAGATTCTCGGTACAGAAAACAAAGGAGAGAAGAAATGAACGAGTCACCAAGGAATCGCCTGTCCTGGCGACTTCGCGTAATGATGGCGGAAAGAAACATATCTACCGCGACAGAACTGCAACGCCTGCTGGAGAAATCCGGTTACCAGATCACCAGTTCGCAGCTCACACGCGTCATCAAGGAACGCCCAGATCGCGTCAGCACAGATTTGCTGGACCACTTGCTTGAGGTGTTGAACTGCAATATCGGAGACCTGCTACGTAGCGATGCTGTGTCGGCGGATGGCGCAACCAATGAAAATCCATCTTCCAATAGAGTCTTGGCTGACAAGCCTAAAAAACAGCGTGTACGCAGAGATCCAATCGACAGCGCATCTGGAGATAATCTCACTGGACCCAAGGTTACGGCGTTTCCATTTCCGGAGAGGAAGAAATAAGCAATGCTCTCTACTGAGCCGAATTCGGGGATCAAAGCCGCGCCACTCGCAATCTGCGGTGGGTGCGGCTGCAAAACTCGGCTCAGCAATGACAAGGGCATGCCACTATGCCGCGCTTGTTCCTTGAAGGATAGGTCGTGCCTACGTTGCGGCAAACCACTGCCACGAGCCTCAAAAACGCTTGCGGAGGGATCGGTTTGCGGGTCTTGCGTGACCTACTACAAAGAACCGAAACCATGTCCTGTCTGTGGACAGTTGAGTCTCCGTCTCTCTCGCAATGCCACACGCGGATTTACTAAGCAACCTGTGTGTGAGCGCTGTCAGCGCACAGGCAACGTTACTTGCGTGGGATGTGGAAAGAATCGCCTGCCAGCCGGAACTCGCGACGACGGTAAGCCAGTATGCAAATCCTGCCTGGAAAGAGGAAACAACCCCTTCGTATGCAAAACCTGCGGCAAGGACGGCAAGCCCCATAGCAAGATCATGTGTCATGCCTGCTACTGGCGCAAACGGGCGGACAAGCGCTTCAAAGACTCGGTGGCGTTACTTACACATGAGTGGGCTAGAGAAGCCTTCCGCGCGTTCTACAGCGACTTGATCACACGCCAAGATCCACAAGTGGTTGCCACCTCGAAGCTTGAACGATATTTCTTGTTCTTCGCGAAACTGGATTCGGCGTTCGACGATCCGAAGGTGATTACCGCCGATCATTTGATTTCGTCTCTTGGTGCGGATGGTCTGCGCCGTCATGCGGTGCCCTATAGCTTTCTTTCAAAAGAAAAGATCATTCCTGAAATCGCGCACGAATCTCTAGAAGAGTCGACCGAGCAACGCCGCCAGAAATTGATTCTCGAACAAGCGAAAGACGCATGGTACGGAACACTGCTTGAACGCTTTCACCACCATTTGGAGAAGATCAACGAACGCTATGCGTCGCGAGGCTGGAAAGGTAAGCGTCGCCGATTCGTGCCCCGTACCGTCACCGCCGATCTGCGCGCGGCAAGTGTGTTTCTCGCATTCGTGAACAAGGAACAGCACGTCAGCAGCCTGCAACAGTTGCAGCAACCAGACCTCGACCGGTTCCTAGCCGAGAACAATGGATACAGGACGGGTGTCAGGGCATTCCTGCGCTATCTCAATCGCAAGGAAAAGCTATTCCGCAAATTGTCACAACCTTCAGTGGCGAGGGGATTGCCAGAAGATATGTTTCTATCTAGGGCAAAGTACGAAGAATTGTTGCGGGCATGGCTCAACCCTACCGAAAAGATGCTGAAGGAGTCTCTTGTTTGCGCGCTGATGCTGCTCTATGCCCAGCCGGCGATTCGAGTTGTGAGAATCAAGCTATCCGACTTGGCGCAGGGGCGTGACGGGTTATTCCGCCTAGCGATGGGTCGTACGGAAATCACACTCGATAGGCGCTTGGGTGAAATGCTTGGCAACTATTTGGATCAACGCCGTGCGTTGGCGACCATGGAGGATGCTGAGAACAACGAATACCTTTTTACCGGCCGAACCTATGGTGGGCACCTTACGGAAGCTGCGGTCAGCTACTACCTGAAGAAGAATGGTGTTACATCTGGACAGCTATTTTCCACCTCCATTTACAACGCATACATGGGTGGATTGCGGCACCCGAAGGTTCTAGTGAAAGCGTTTGGCATCACCGATGAAACCGCAATCAAGTATCTGAACATTATCGATCCTCAGCTCGTGCATGAGATCAACGCGAAGGTCGCCCATGCCTAGCTCATGGTGGCTCTACATGATCGAATGCAAAGGAGGCGGCATCTACATCGGGATAGCAAATGATGTGGACAGGCGGTACGGTGAGCATATGGATGGAGCTGGCGCTAAGTACACGCAACTCAATCCGCCAGTACGATTGATGGCCAAGAGAGAATTCCCGAATAGGAAAAGCGCGGCTCAGGAGGAATATCGGATGAAGCGGCTATCTACGCTGGAGAAGCATCAGTGGGCATGGTCATTAGCTCCGAGGCCAAACGAGTCTTCTGATTCGCTGGGGGGTTGATTCATCGAACACATCCAATACCGTGGCCACGCCAGAGAGTTGCGCGATGATCTCTTGGTGCTTGTCTTCCAGCTTGCCGCACAAGAGAATGCAGTGTTCAGGACGGATGAATTCAGTCCGAACAGCATTCCTAAAAGTTGAAGATATACGCTGAACCTGACGCGAAATGTATCTCTGAGTCACCCCCTGCATAACCAGAGTGTTGAATCCGATTGGTCTATCCCCAGTCATCAGATGTGAAAACTCCAAGGTGACTTCGTTTCCATCTTCTGAAACCATCTCGACCACAACCATCTCATCCGAGAAATTCTCAGCATAGGCGATTTCTGACTGCATTAAGACTACTTCAAGTCTGTCCTCGAACGCAAGAGCTGGTGAAATCTTCGGGGCACGCACAAGTCGGCGGAATAGGAAATCCATCGCTTCATCTGCGTCACCATACCCGTCGGTCAATTCAACGACACCTTCGGTTGTGGCAACTAGACCGGCACCATTTGATTCAAGCCGATTCACAGCCTCGTTAAACTGTTCTATCTCTCGAACATTGGAGAGAGAGTGAAACCATTCTGCCCATTCGCGGTAAGCCCAGCTGCTATCTCGCGCTTTGGAAGACAGTGACTTGAAATGACTTGGGGTCAGTTTATATCCATCAACACCTAAAGCCCTGAAGTGTCCCCGACCACCATGATAAGCAAGAACAGCTACATTCCTGCCCTCGGCTAGGTAAGGGTCTTCGATGTATTGCAGTACATGGAAGTGCAGGCTCAAGGCCATGACAGAACACTCATCATATTGCTGGAAATTAGATGTGGCAGGTTCAGCTTGCGTTTACAAAGCGCATCCGCGAGTTTGCTTTGCATATCAATCGACACCTCTCTGAGAGGTCGTTTGAGTTCGCAACACTCGTGAATCATCGCGTCATCTATCAGAGAAATGCGGTCAACCCACTTGGTTACCAAAGCACCGGGAACGTGTTTATAGAAAGGATGATTTCGCACAATCAGATCAGATTGCGCCAGCCTGTGGATACTATCCAGTGGATCAGCCTCTACGCCCAAAAGTCCGTGTTCGTGATCGAAGCCTTGGAAAACGGGAAGGTGTGGTGTGACCAGACTAGCCTTGATGTTACTACCCCGATCCCAGTTGCCGATAAAGATGTCGAACACGACGAGCGCAGCGGCCCCATTCGCGTATTGCGATGCCGCATTCGCGAACTGGGGAGGTAACAAATCTGGGAGTCGCAATCCGGGTGAGCCTATCTCGATGCTCGCGTAAGCCTCGCCACCGCCGGTTGTGGTGAGCACCCCACTCGCAATAGGTATATGAATGGTTTGAGCCAAGCGAAGAGCTACTAGCTCGCTATAAACGCAGTATGGTGACTCGGCACTATCGAATTTGAGAATCGCATCGAGTGAGCATGACACCGGTGAAGTGACACCTGGCAGGGATTTTTTGCGGATGCTGCGAATTTTGTAGCTTGAATTCATGCGTGGTATCTGCTGGGCTTGTTGATTGCAAGTATTGGGATACTGCCATCAAGCAACTATAGTTTCCACTGAGAATATCGACTGGGTGTCATATCCCGTGGATTTATATCCCCCAACAAACGTACCATTAAATTGATCTGTGAATGCACGTCTACTATGGATAACGAAGAACAGGCAAAGAAGTATTGTTTGGCATTATTTGGCGAAGGACTGAGAACTCTTCGGTTGTCTGCTGGATTTTCACAAGAAGTTCTTGCCGAGCGTGCTGGAATTGATAGAAGTTATTTGGGGGCCATAGAGCGCGGTGAGCACAATCTTGCCCTAATTAATATTGTGAAAATTGCGAATGCATTGGATATCCCCCCCCATAAAATGTTAGAGATTTTTTCAAAATCAACGGGTAAAAAATAATGGCTGTCATTGTTGCGGAATACCTTGGAGTAAGAACAGATACCGGGATTCATATTGCGCCATTGAACGTCAATAAAACGTCAGGGCCCGCAGGGAAGCCAATTTTGCAGTGTCCATTCAAAAATTCACACTGCGACAAAGCGAAAAGGGGAGATAAGCCGGTTTGCTCTCTTCGTGACGCCGCGACTGGAGAATTGTGGATAGTTTGTTCACATAGACTATGTGCAACACAGAAAGGTAGTCCGAACAATCCAATTCATTTGAATGAGCATCAGAAGGCAATGTTGCATGCAGTTGCAAAAGAAATATTTGACCCCGCAATTACAAGGCAAGACGTGCTGGTTAATAGAGAAGTACCTGTTCCAGTCACACCAAACAGTGACTACTCAGCTGACTACGTAATGTGGCGTCGTAATCCACAGTTCCCTACGGTGTCTAACCCGGATCGCCCAATCGTTCTTGAAATGCAAGGCGGTGGTGAAACCACAAGTACTGGTGATTTAACTAAGCACATTACTGATTGGGAAAATGGGCTAGTGGCGCTCACTACACCTGTAAACAAAACTGCTCCATTAGTTACAAATGCGTGGCGAAGACAGCAGGAACAATTTTTAGTGAAGGGCAACGCCTCCATGCTAACGGGCGGGCGAATGGTCTTTTGTATTGGATCTATGATTTACGACTATCTGATGCCTCGACTCACAACAACTACAATATTTCCAAATTTGAGGAATGCTAACTGGACACTGGCGCTCTTAACGCTCGTTGAGGACACTTCAATTCCGCCACCTCAGATGCCAGCATCAGCGCCAAATTCAATTCCATTAAAGATTGATCCAGCCAGAACATTTTTCACGAATTATGGATTTTTTGTTCAAGCGATAACCAGCCAAGGTACGGCGTGTAATTCCATGTTTCAAGGGCCGTATGTAGATCTAACCTGAGGTTGCTAATCTTCCCACTCTTGGTCAACGGCAACTATTCTATTGCCGATCCATTTTACAATGTAAACACAAACTGCATTTCCTACAGCTCGGTATCTATGGCTGTCCAATGTTTCGGAAATCCCTGCAATCTCTCGCACTCGGAAGGCATTAGCCGTCTGACATACAACGTCAGCACTGCCCCTGCTGTCGAGGGTGAAGCTTTCGCCGTCATTTCGATATCCTTTGGCTTGTGGGCCTGCTGAGGGCTTTCTTCCGACACTTGCATGTTGGATAACATAACAATTTGATTCGTGATTGCTACTTCCATGTCCTGTGGCAGTGGTTTCTTTCTTGCCGAGGCCCGCTCTAGGAGCGACTTCAAGTGGCCACTCTTCAAAAAGTACCTTTGAGGAGAGGAGGTTTCCAAGACTGGCGACAATGTAGACTCTACGACGTCTTTGGGGTGTTCCAAAGTATTTCGCATCAAATACTCGCCACGAAACGCCATACCCGAGTTCATCCAGCTTTTGGAGGAGAACTTGGAAATCTTTTCCGTAGTGGCTGTTGAGGAGTCCTGGGACATTTTCGATGATGACCCACCTTGGCTTTTTGCTTTTGATGAGTTCTGCGTACTGGTAGAAGAGACCGCTTCTTTCACCTTCCAACCCCTTTCTCTTACCTTGATTAGCCAACGACAAATCCTGACAAGGAAATCCCCCTGCCCAGACTTGAGCATCATCTGGAATGTCACATGGATTAACTTTGCTTATATCACTGTGTAATGGAACATCTGACCAGTGATGCCTAAGCACAGATTGGCAAAATTTATTGATTTCGCACTGGAATACGACCTTCATTCCTGCCTGCTCTAAGCCAAGATCAAAACCACCAATACCAGCAAAAAAAGAAGCCACTTTTAACATATCGTAAAGCACATAATTTTGGGTATCATATCCAGCAGAGCTTTAACAAGCAAGCTTTGCACCTGAGGGGGCGATTAACTTGATACATTATAACTATATTGTAACAAGTTGTGTTATTCTTTTCTTATGTTCATTGATCTTCGAGGGCGCATAAACGCGCACACCGAACACTGTAATGTCACAAGTTGATCGTGATTACCTTCATTCTGCTGAAATCGACAAGCTGCTCACAGCAGCTAAATCATTTCCTCGGCATGGCCTGCGGAATCACCTGATGATTCTACTGGCTTACCGCCATGCGCTGCGCATTACGGAGGTTATCAGCTTGCGTGTGTCCGACATTAACCTAGATGAAGGGCGCATCTACTGCAAGCGGCTTAAAGGATCAGTAACCAATACCCATCCAATGGAAGGCGATGAGATACGGCTTTGTCGCCGCTGGTTCAAAGAGCGTCCCAAAACAGCTCTTGATTTTGTCTTTGTGTCCGAGCGTGGCTCGCCATTGACCAGGCAATCAGCATGGCGGATAGTTGCCGAGGCCGGCGAACGAGCTAAACTCGACCTAGACATACACCCGCACATGCTCAAGCATTCCTGCGGATACTACCTTGCCAACAAGGGGCTGGATACGCGCCTGATTCAAGATTACATGGGACACAAGCAGATTCAGAATACCGTGCGATATACAGCTACCAATGCAAAGCGGTTCGAGGGGCTGTGGAGATGATATTTAGTCAATAAGGTGGTGCGATGATTAAGCAAAAAGACATCATAAAAATAAAACCTGAGTTTCAAGACGAAGGTGACGAAGCCCTAATTTGGATGGCACTCGAAGATGAAGATGGTGGGCGCGTAAGAATAGCTCCACTAAATACAGGACTGAAATTTCCTCCAAATCAAATTGTCGATACCAAGATGCTATACAAGGCTAATCAAACTAATTGATTGGCCAGCCTTGACCCTATACATCTCGTAATCAAGGCTAATGTTTCGATTTTGCTCACTACTGCTTGTCCTTCCGCTAATTTCTGCAAGCGTTGGTGCTGAGGAAATCTATGGTCACGTGGTGGCTGTCGCTGACGGCGACACTCTCACCTTCTTGGTAAGTGGACATGATCAGATAAAGGTTCGGTTGGCGGAAATTGATGCGCCTGAGAAAGCACAGCCCTTCGGACAGCGCTCTAAGCAATCCCTTTCTGAATTATGCTTCGACAAGGATGCGGTACTGCATACAACCGACACGGATCGATATGGACGTACAGTTGCAAGGGTGCATTGCGCAGGAGTGGATGCCAATACCGAACAAATTCGAGTGGGACTGGCATGGGCATACAGAAAGTATCTCCATGACAAATCGTTTCTGAATCTGGAGAGCGAAGCTCGAACTGCAAAACGAGGACTTTGGGTTGATAGCGATCCATTGCCGCCATGGGAATACAGAAAATCAAAACATCATGGCACTAAGGAAGCGCAACTACCGGTAAGGTAGCGTTTTCCATAGCTGTTATGTACACTAACAAACTATGAGCAAAACATTTTCTAAGGCGCCACTGGTTGAAATTGTTGCCGAATTGAGATGGGCCCAACAGCCTGATGTATCCTTTCAAGCACAACAATCCGCAAGTGTGCCGTTGATGGCTTTGAATTCATCGAAACTTGATGAATTCTTTATGCGCTTTGGCGGTGAGGTCTATCAACGTGGATTTCAGCGGGCAGAACGCATAGTGCCGTCTGGTTTTCCGATGATGCTATTCCAGCCAGTTTTTAGGTATCGCAAAAGTATAGAAACGGATGGCTCGGCACTATATCAAGTTGGCCCTGGCTTATTTTCGGCCAATGCCATACCCCCTTATCGCTCATGGGATGAATTTTCTCCAGTAGTTCAATCTGGGATTGAGGCATTGCTAAATGCAAGGGACGAGTCCGAAAAAGAACTAAATTTCATATCTGTTAGCCTCAGGTACATTGACGCATTTGGACCAGAATTAACTGAGGGGCGAGATGTCGAATCTTTTGTCAGAGATGTGCTTGGAGTAGCTGTCACACTGCCCGCCGGTTTGTCCAAACTTGTTGCTACTGGTCAAAAGGTAAAGCCTTTTCTTCAGTTAGCAATTCCATTAGCCAATAATATGAGTATGAATGTAGGGATTGGCGAGGGTATGGTAAATAACGAATCTGCCATTGTTATGGATACTACTGTTGCCACATCAAGTGTGGTCTCTGCTGATAGCAAATCAGCCATGGAGACGCTACATGCCGCACGAGCAGTAATTCATGAAATGTTTTTTGATCTTACAATGCCAATCCAACCATTGATGCAACCTGTAAGTAAAGGATAGTTATGAGTGCCGAGTTACCTCACTCTGCGTTGCAAGATTTGTTCGCAAACCAGCCGCCGGCACTTTTTGCTCAATATCACGAGAGGCCAGTAACGGCATTAAATTACTTTGTTAGTGATGATAGGCAATATCGGGGAGCAATGAGAGCTGAGCTGCCTATTGCCCAAGCTAAGATTGATGCAATGGCCTTAATGCCTGACAACTGGGATGGATATGGCGCTATTCGAATCGGGCAAGAGACAACGCGCAATGCAAAGAGTGCACTTAATACACTACACTCCGCCGCTCCTATTCCGGATATCACTCCAAATCCTAACGGCACTATCTCATTGGAATGGGAAAGCACTGAAGGTTTTGGGCATCTTGAAATCGGACGCACCAAGTTCAGTTTTTACATCAAGCCGCGCTCAGGTTCGCCGGTACTGGCAGATGGTGATGCCGGTCGTATTCACGCAGATATTGGTAAGTGGGTGTCAAAGATGTTGTTCCCTCTGCAGCATAGTGCTGAAACAATTACAAAAATCTCTTTCACCGGTAATGTGCTGCGAACTTCCTATTGAGATCGAGGCCGATGAAAAAATCGTACGCCTAGTCAGAACACCATCACATGTAACAAAGAATCAACTAAAACCAGCGGCATTCCGTTCTCAAGCAGGTCTTGATGAGGTTTCAGTTATCAGGCATAGCTACATGGGGTCAGATTTTTGCAAGGCCAAAGGCAAAGAAATTATGGTTGATGCCTATGTAGGTCTTGCTGTAATCCTCGCTCAAGATATCCGCAGCACAAGCTCAACTGTTCAAGATTCTAGAGAAGAGTTCTGTGGGCATGCGCATATTTCTCATGGCGTAACATTGCCACGGGAAGAGCCTCCCAATTCTGAAATGAATTTATTCATAACTGAGAGGTGTCGACAGTTGGTGAAAGCTACTAGGCTACATACTGATCCAAACCCTTCAGCCTCCAAGTGGACGGGGCCTCAACTTTAAGTTGAGATAACAATCCAACAAGGGCGGACAGAATATGGGCGCGGTCGAATATTGGAAGATTCTAGGAATATTAGAAATTCCCAGTAGGAGTTTGACCGCAAGGTGCTGGAGGTTTTGCGCGAGCCGCTGGAGAGCGGGCGCATCACCATCTCACGCGCCGCGCGGCGCGCCGATTTCAAGGCGCAGTTCCAGCTTGTGGCGGCGATGAACCC
>Ga0210044_10010044_pt1 | contig 11363 bp, 13 predicted proteins | sample CryGey13umfilter_2_FD_183959 | JGI IMG/M metagenome (GOLD analysis project Ga0210044, IMG submission 183959) | Groundwater microbial communities from aquifer in Utah, USA - Crystal Geyser 4/9/14 3 um filter (SPAdes) (version 2) | ecosystem: Environmental > Aquatic > Deep subsurface >...
CCGCCGCTCCCTTGGCCGCCTTCAGCTCGCGTCGTCGCATCCGGTGCGCCGTCGAATACGCGGGATGCCGCCGTCGCCAGACGGCCATGTTGTCCAGTTGGCGCTTCTTCTGGCACTCCGGCTCTGAGCAGGCCCGCTGGCGCTCGCCTACTCGAGGATCAGGAAGAAACCAGTGCCGACAGTAACGACAAGGACGAGGTCGAACCATCCGACGCTCATCCCACACTCCCGCCCGCCCCTCTACTACGCATCAGGTCAGATCAGGCGCACGCTGCACTGGCCGGATCTTGGTGAGCAGACCCCTGTCGATTCTCGAGAGCAGCTCAGCACAGAGTTGTGGGCAGTGGCTTGCAGAGCAAGCCGTGTCAACGCACCTGCGCCCGGCTCCGGGGTGCGTGGAGGCGCAGCCATGCTGCATAGCGCTCGAAGCCCTCCTCGTTGCCGAGCCTCGGTGTGTAACCCAGCTGCTCCCGCGCGCGGTCGATGGACAGGGTCATTGAACGCGCCATGTACCCCACGGAGAAACGAGTGATGAGCGGCTGTCGGGGCCCGAAGGGCAGGTTGCCGGCGAGCTCCGTCGCCGCGGCGACAACTCGGGCCACAGGCTCGGGGATGCTCACCGGTCGGAATGGCCGGCCGAGGATCTCCAGCATCCGGGCGAACCAATCTCGCACGCGGATCGGCTCGCCGTTGGAGACGTTGTAGGTCGCGTTCCAGGCGCTCTCTGGCGCGGCGAGGGCGAGCTTCACCGCATCGACGAAGTTGTCGACGTGCGTGATGTCGGTCAGCGCCCGACCGCCGTTGACCAGTGGCAGGCGCCGCTTCTGCGCCATGCGGAGCAGACGGGGAACAAACGTCGTGTCATGTGGGCCGACCACCGCCCTGGGCCGAAAGTTGATCACCTTCCCGCCAGAGCGCTGGAAGGCGAGGAGCTCTGCCTCCGCGAGGAGTTTGCTGCGCGCGTAGTGCGTCGCCGGGCGGCCGGGCAGCGGATCGCTCTCCCGAACGCCCAGGCGGTCCTTCCCGTTGAAGTACACGCTCGGCGTGGAGACGAAGAGGATCTTTTCGATGCCGTGGCGCTGGCAGACATGGACCACGTTTCGGGTGCCCAGCACGTTCGCCTCGTGGAACTCGGCGTACGCTCCCCATCCGCCGGACTTGCCGGCGCAGTGCACCACGCAGTCAGCGGGCTCGAAGACCGCCGCCAGCTGGTCGACATCCCGGATGTCCGCGGCGCGAAACTCCACGCCGCGGACCTGGATCTCGGCGCCGACGTCTGGCGAGCGCCCGGTGGCCACCACGGAGTAGCCCTCGCCGTGGAGGTTCTCGACCAGGTTCCGGCCGAGGCAGCCCGTCGCACCCGTGATGATGACCTTCATCGCCGACCTTCGAGCACAGTCTGCCACCGCGGGCTGGCCGTGTCGAGGCCATCACGTGGCTCCGAGCCCATCACGCCGCACACACGTTACATCGGCGGTCCAACAGAGTAGAATTGTCGGGTGCGGTGTCTAGTAGTAGCGGTGCTCGTGATCGGCGTGGTGCTCGGCGGGTGTGTCCGCGTGGCGCTCGACGACACCCCGGCCTGTCGCTGTGATGCGACCCATCCCCAGGACGGCCCACGACCGGAGACCACGCCGCCGGATCTACAGCGGCGCGAGCAGGGCCCGGACCTGGATCTGGACAGTGGGTCGGATCTCCCCCCGCCGGACGCCCACGTCGATCGCTACCTGCGATTCAGCACCACCAAGGACTACGCCCGTCTCGACGGCGCGCTGGACTGGGGCGTCGACTTCACGGTCTCGGTCAAGATCCGGCTCACCACCGCTCCAGCATCATTCAAGGACTACATCACCTGCTTCAACTACGACCCGCTGTCCAGCACCCTGAGCGGCTGGGAAGTGGGGTTCGACACCGGCGGCAGCTCAAGGTGGTGGATCGTGAACCACGACACCGATCCCTACCCGAACAAGTGCTCGAAGGCCTCGACCACCGCGTTGACCGTCGGGTCGTGGCACCTGATGACCTTGACCTTCGACTACACCGCGGACGGCCCGGTGGTGGTGCTGTACGCCAACGCCGTGCCGGTGGCGCAGGGCACCGCTTCCACCTGCCAGAGCACCATGGCGCCGGGGCCATTGCCCCCGGATGCGCTGCGTCTGGGCGGCATGGACGACGTCAAGTTCGACGCCGACAACCTCCGGGTGTTCGACCGGGCGCTGTCCGCATCCGAGGTCGCCGCGCTGCACACCGGCCAGGTCCCGGCGGGAGTCGTTCTGCACTGGGAGATGGACGAGGGCGGCGGCGCGACGCTGTACGACGCCACCGGCAACGGACACAGCGGCACGCTGTACAACAGCACGCGGCACGCCTACTGACGCCCTGGGCGTGCCTTGACAGGTGTGTCGGCCGATGCCATATAGTGACTGATGCTCCGGCGGAACTCGCAGGTTCTGCAGTGCTGGTCCCTGTCGCTGACGGCGCTGTTCTCCCTGTCCCTTGGCCTCGCCGCTCACCATCGCGCCACCGCGCAGCATGGCTACTGCTCGGACCACGGCCAGCAGATCCACCTGGAGCACGCGGACCAGCGGACCGTCACCGACGATGACCGGGGCAAGGTTCGCCACGAGCACCATGTGGGCGGCGCACACGACTGCGCCCTGCTCTCCTTTCTGGCCCAGACCTCCACCGTCGCCCCCCGCGGGTGCTGGACCGGAGTCCGACAGCAGCTGGTCCAGACCACCCTCACTTTGCCAGCCGCTCCGCTGGCCGCGATCCCGCTGCTGCGCATCTCGCCCAAGAACTCCCCGCCCGCCTGATCCTCCGCTCCTTCCGCCATCACAGGTAGCCAGGAGGATCTCGATGCGTTGTGTACGTGCGCCAGCACGACTGGCGTTGATCATGTCGTTCGTGGCATCCACGACGACAATGGCTGACGAGCCGGCGTCCAGGCCGGCGTCGAGCCCCACAACCCGGCCAGCCTCACGGCCCACATCATCGACCGATCCCGCGCTGGAGGAGCTGCAGCGGGCGCTGGAGGCCGACAGCGAGGCCGCGGGCGACTCGAAGTCAGCGTCGAAGCCCGCCGTCCCGCTGGTCTCGACCCTGACCCGCACGTTCCAGTCGCTCAACCCGGATATCTCGTTCATCACCGACGTGGCCGCGGCCTACTTCTCGGCCGACGACCCGCTGATGGGCGGGGGCCACGATCCGACCAAGACCGGCTTCAACCTGCAGCAGCTGGAGCTGTACGTCTCGGGCGCGGTGGACCCCTACTTCCGCTTCGACGCCAACCTGGTGTTCAGCCAGTTCGGCGTGGAGATCGAGGAGGTCTACGCCACCACCCTGGCCCTGCCGTGGAACCTCCAGCTGCGCGCCGGCCAGTTCCTCACGCGCTTCGGCCGGATCAACAACAGCCACCCGCACACCTGGAACTTCGTCGACCAGATGCTGGTGATGGGCAAGTTCTTCGGCGGTGAGAGCAACCGCGGCCTGGGGGCCGAGCTCTCGGTGCTGCTCCCGCTGCCGTGGTACGTCGAGCTGGTGGGGAGCATGACCGACGCGGCCGGGGAGTCCACCGCCCGCAGCTTCTACGGCGGCGACGATCTGGGAGTTCAGGGGCCGGGGGACTTCGAGTACGTGCTGGCCGCGAAGCAGTTCTTCCCGCTGTCGGACGACTGGTCGCTGATGTGGGGCCTGTCCGCCGCGCTCGGTCCCAACCCCACGGGGATGGACAACCGCAGCGAGATCTACGGCACCGATGTCTACCTCAAGTACCGGCCCATCACCCACGGCAGCTACACCATCGTGGCCCTCGAGGCGGAGTGGCTGCTGCGCCGGCGACAGGTGCCCGAGGACGTGCTGCAGGACCACGGGATGTACGCCTCGCTGTTCTGGCGCTTCGCGCAACGCTGGGCCGTGGCCACGCGCTACGAGTACGTCAGCGGCGTGAACGGAGACCCGCTGGACCCCGAATGGAACGGGCTGCGCCAGCGCGTGAGCGGCAACATCACGTTCTGGCCCACCGAGTTCTCCCGCCTCCGGCTGCAGTACGACCACGACCACCCCGAATGGCGGGATGGATACCATGCCCTGATGCTGGCGTTCGAATTCGCCGTCGGCGCCCACGGCGCACACAAGTTCTGAAGAGGTTCGATCATGACCAGACTCCACGTTTCACTCGTCACGTTGATCGCGCTGCTGTTTCCGGCCGGGGCGGCGCAGGCCAGGCTGAAGCTGGCCGCGACGGTCCCGGACCTGGCGGCCATCGCCCGCGAGGTGACCGGCAACCGGGCCGACGTCTACTCCCTCACGCTGCCCACGCAGGATCCGCACTTCGTCGACGCCCGCCCGCACCTGGTGCTGAAGCTGAACCGCGCCGATCTATTGCTCACCGTGGGGCTCGAGCTGGAGGTGGGCTGGCTCCCGGTGCTGCTCACCGGTGCGCGCAACGCCAAGATCCAGCCGGGGACCGACGGCTACCTCGACTGCTCGACCCTGGTGCGGCTGAAGCAGGTCCCGCGGCAGAAGCTCGACCGCAGCATGGGCGACATCCACCCCGGAGGGAACCCGCACTACCTGGTGGATCCGGACAACGCGATCCGCGTCGCCCGAGGTGTGGCCACGCAGCTGGCCAGGCTGGACTCCGACGGACGTGGGGCCTACGACAAGAACGCCGCCGACTTTGCCGAACGCCTGAAGCAGGCGCGCAAGCGCTGGGCGGCGCAGCTCGCCCCATACCGTGGGACCGAGGTGGTGGCGTACCACAAGTCGTGGGTCTACTTCACCGACGCCATGGGGCTCAAGATCGTGGAGCACCTGGAGCCCAAGCCGGGCATCCCGCCCAGCGCGGCCCACGTGCTGCGCGTGATCCGCACGATGCAGGCGAAGAAGGTCCCGATCCTGCTCCAGGAGGAGTATTACCCGGACCGCACGGCCCAGCTGGTGTCGAAGAAGACCGGCGCCCGGCTGCTGATCCTCTCCGGCGGAACACACCTGCAGCAGGGACAGACCTACCTCAAGCGCATGGACGCCATGGTGGACATGCTGGTCGCTGCGCTCAGAGCGAAGAAGGGATGAGGGTGGCGAACATGAAGCGACTGTACATCGTGGGGCTGGTGCTCCTGACCGGTTGCACCGTCGAGGATGGCCGGGGCTTCGGCCACCTCGCCGGAGCGCTCCACTGCACCTTCGCCGGCCTCGCCCCCGCCGCCGGCCGGGTGGTGGATGGCTGGTTCAAGACCGACAACTCGTTCGAGGTCCAGCTGACCCGGCTGCAGCTGCAGATCAAACAGATCCAGCTGCAGTCCTCCACGACCGCCTCCCCGGTCACCAGCTGCAGCTTCGATCCGGCGAACCCGCCCGCCGGCTGCACCCTGTGCCACGGGGGCCACTGCCACTGCGGTGGCGAGCTCAAGAGCTACGCCGAGCTCGAGGCCCAGGTCTGCGGTGGCACCGGCGCTACCGTCTCCACCGTGGCAACGCTCCCCGTGAGCGCCAGCCAAGACCTGCTGGGCCCGGGCACACGCCAGGATCTCACCAGCTGCAGCCCCTCCTGTGAGCTGCCCGCCACCGAGATCAGCGGTCTGCAGCTGGTGCTGGTGCGGCTGCAGATCCAGGGCACGGTGCGCGACCGCAGCATCCAGGACCGACTGGCGGGGGAGCAGGTCCCCGTGGTGGTGGACCTGGACCTGGGCGGCGGGACGCTGCAGGAGATGCTGGCCGAGGTGGAGGTGGTGGACCGCGACCACCCGTACCACGTGGAGCTGGCGCTGGATCTGCCCCTGACCGAGCGGCTGCTGGACGGCATCGAGTGGCAGACCCTGACCCGCAGTCAGGCACGGATCGCCATCGACGCCAAGACCAACACGGCGGCCGGGGAGGTCGTCGCCGCGAGCCTGGCGCGGACCACCCTCGTGACAACCATCACCCGCACGGAGGACTGAGATGAGAGCCCTGACACTGATCACGCTGCTGGTTTTCGCGTCGTGGGCCGCCGCCTGCAGCGACGACGACAAACCCGCGGCCGACAGCCAGGTCCCGGATGCCGGCGAGAACATCAACGACGAGGGCTGCGAGCACATGACCCAGGGTCCGTTCGCGGACGTCACGGCGGGGAGCGACATCGCCTCGGCCACCGAGGTCAAGTCCGATCACCACGCCTACCGCGTGGCGCTCACGGCGAGCCAGGCGGGGTACGTCAAGTACGCCGCCGCTGGCGCCGGGGAGCTGATCCTGTTCCTCGACACCAACGTGGCGCTGCAGATCCAGGACGACCAGGGAAAACCCTTGACCCTCGAGAAGAGCGAAACCAGCATCCCCGAGTGCACCGTGATCAAGGCCAAGCACACCGTCGACCTTCCCGCGGTGGGGACCTACTTCTTCGCGCTCGGTCCCGACGCCGCGACGACGGCCACGATCGTGATCGAGGAGGCCGGCCATAGCCACTGAGCCCTTCACCTCCGGTACCTCCGGTGGGGTTCAAGAGCCCATCACATCCGGTGGGCTTCAGGAGCACTCACCGTACCGCGACCCCCACACCTGCGGCCCGGACAAACCGCTGGTGACGTGTCGCGATCTCGTCGTGGGCTACGGTGGCAAGCCGCTGCTGCCCCCGATCAACTTCACCATCTTCCATCACCAGCTGTGTGCGGTGGTGGGCCGCAACGGGGCGGGCAAGACCACCTGGTTCCGGACGCTGCTGGGCCTGCTGCCCTCCGTCGGCGGCCAGCTCTCCACCTGCCGCCCCGACCTGCCCATGGCCTACATCCCCCAGCGCTCCCAGCTCGATCCCATCGTTCCCCTGCGCGCCCGGGATCTGGTGGCCCAGGGGCTGGAGCGTGGACGGCACTACCTGCGGCCGCTGCTGTCCCGCGACGAGCAGCAACGCGTGTCGTGGGCCCTGCAGGAGATGGGCGCCGCCGATCTGGGGCGCATGCAGTTCGCCCAGCTGAGCGAGGGCCAGAAGCAACGCGTGCTCATGGCGCGGCTCCTGTGCAGCCAGCCCGAGCTGGCCGTGCTCGACGAGCCCACCGCGGCGATGGACGCGGTGGCGGAGCGGGAGACGCTGCAGCTCATCGACAACCTGCGCCGGGACTATGGTCTGGCGATCCTCATCGTCAGCCATCACCTGCCGGTGGTCAGCCTGTTCGCGGACCAGGTGATCTTCTTCGACCGGGCCTCGCAGAATGTGGTGGCCGGCCAGCCGGAGACGGTGTTCGACGACCCGGTGTTCCGCGCCCACTACGGCGACGAGGCGACACAAGCCCTGCGCGCGAGCCGCGAGCGGGAGAAGACGCAGCGCGTTGAGGTTCACGAACAGGACCACGACCATGCCTCCTGAGGCCGCCCCCACCTGGGCCGAGTTCGTCACCGGACTGGACCTGTTCCTCGACCCCATGCTGTGCGGCGCGGTGGCGGGGCTGGTGCTGGGCTTCCTCGGCGTCTACGTCGTTCTGCGGCGGATGGTGTTCGTCTCGGCCGCCATCACCCACTCCGCCGGCCTCGGCGTGGCGCTGACGTTCTACGCCCAGATCCACCTGTCGTGGCTCGGCTCGCTGGCCAACCCGTTCGTCGGCGCGTTCCTGCTGGGCATCGGTTCGACCCTGCTGCTGGTGGCCAACCCCGCCCGCCTGGGGCTGACCCGCGAGAGCCTGATCGGCCTGGTGTTCATCTTCGCCTCGGGCACCGCGCTGCTGGTGGCGGACCGCATCTCCCAGGAGAGCCACGACATCCACTCCATCATCTTCGGCACGGCGGTGCTGGTGAGCAAGGGCGACCTGTACACCACCCTGGGCACCGGGTCCTTGACCATGCTGCTGCACCTGTGGCTGCGGCGGGCCCTGATCTTCACCAGCTTCGACGCCGACGGCGCCCGGGTCCAGGGCCTGCCCACGCGGGCGCTGGACGGGCTGCTGCTGGCCAGCATCGGCCTGATGGTCTCGGTCACGACCCGCGCCCTGGGGGCGATGCCGGTCTTCGCCTTCAGCGTGCTGCCCGCCATGACCGCGCTCAGCCTCGGCCGACGGCTATCGGCGGTGTTCACGCTGGCCGCGATGCTGGGCCTGCTGTCGGCAGTGCTGGGCTACCTCGCCGCTTTCTTCCTGCGGTTCCCGGTGGGGGCGTGCCAGACCGTGGTGGCGGCGCTGTTTGCCGCCCTGGCCATGGCGCTGCGCGCCCTGCGGCGGTAGCCTGGCTGGCTTCGACCGACCAACTGAATGTGTCGGCCATGAAGAAGGGCCGAAGGCGATCCCGTGTTGTCAGGCGACCCGGCCTCCAAGAAGCGGGATCAATCGAATCTCCCGTCGTCGCGGGCAAGGAAGCGCACAAGGCAAGAGTGGAAGAGCAGCCATGCGTAGAGATCCAGTCCCGCCATCACAGTCGTGTCCGTGAGCGCTTTCTTGTGGACAGCAACAGGTCTTAGGAAATCCGCAACATGGTGGCGCCCTTTCACCGCATCGGACCAAGGCGGAACGTAGAACCTACGGGTGTAGCGGTATCCTCTCAGCGTAGCCAGCTCACCGTCGGAAAGATCCCTGTCACTCCCAAGGTCCACCAAGGGCACGAGCTGAGACCAGGCTACCTCTTCGAGGGGACGGTAGAAGTCGCAGGTGTTCCCGATCACCATCCAGTAGCGCACGTCGTCATGAACGGCGGGCTGCCCATCCTCAGCCAGAAGGGGAACGCCAGCATGAAGCTCGATGACATCTCCCTGGCATATCCCTTCGAGGGACGCCTGTGAACGGAAGAAGCAGGCATTCAGCTTCCCTGACGTGACGAGATCCTGGATGGTGGTGGCAAGCTCGTCTGCATCGTAGACAGGGGGCCAGCGCACCAGAGGACTACCCTTTTCTGGTGAGCGGGATCGTCGTGACGCCCAGTCGCCGCGAAACAAGGCGGTCCACGCGCTGGTCCGCCTCCGGATCGATAGCCAGAAAGGCCATGTGCTGGATGTGGGTGGCGGCTCTCTTCACGAGGAGATCGGGGGATTCGGTCAGGGGTGCTTGGCCCGTGGGCGAATCAAACACGCCGGCCGGACCGAGGTCCTTCGGAGCCGGCGTCTCTTCCATGATCGTAGGAAGATGCATGACTCTCGCGGGGAGACCACCGAAGACCGGCAACTGCAATGCCGATGGATAGCTCCAGTTGACCGAGAGTGCTGGTGGCATGTCAGTCCTCCTTGGAGACCTTTCCCGAAGCGCCATCCAAGGGCTTCATCCATTCCCTCAGTGTTGGCCCCGTCATCGTGGCGAACGGAGAGTACACGTCTGCGACGAAAGAGCGGAGCTGGTCCATCACCGTCGTCACATCGAACATCCCCTCGCAATAGCGATCCGCGTCGAAACGAAAGCGGACGCCCCCTCGCTCGTCTCGAGGGAGTAGACCAAAGCGCAGTGTCAGAGATCCCCCGTTGACCCGGGAGCTGATCTCGCTTGCATAGAGGGTGTTGTCGAGGTTCGTCAGCCCGGCGGGCATACGAAGGAATTCCTCCGTGACCAATTCCTCCCACGAGACCTCCCGACCCAGCTCCTTGGCGATATGCTCCCTGTCTACGAGGTTGATGTACCGCAGTCCAAGACGGACCGGATTGATCGGCTTGTAGACCTCGATCAGCGCATCAATCGCCAACTTCACCTCTTCGAGAAAGGCCACATGTCCCGTGTGCCGTCGGTTCTCCAGCGAGAGCGCACCCACCCCTAAGAGGATAGAGCAGGAAGCGTCCTCCTTCTGGAACGAGAACTGACGTTCTTTCCTGACGTTCACAATGTCCGGCGGCTTGAAGCTCACCTGCTCGTTCGTCCCTTCCAGAAACACCGGGAAAGAGGATCTGATCTTCTCCTGGAAGTCCGAGATCCGAACCGCGATCTTGAGAATTGGATGGAACCTGAGCTGCACAACCACTGCGACGAGTGGGTTGCGCTCGAACTTCGTGTGCTCGAACTTGGGGAAGTTCCACGTCATGATCAGGTCACTTGGTGAAACCCTTCACCGCCGCTCCCCATTCCTAATCCGAACGTAGCACGAGATCACGATTTTCCAAGGAAGTCAAACTGGCCACGTTCACCGACGGGGCGGCTTCTGCACGCCCCAACCTCTTCAGGGGCAGACGCGGGTGTGGCGCAGGGCCTTGAGCGTAACGTTCAGGTGCGCCAGGTGCAGCGCTCCGCCGGGTCCCTCGGCCGCCGAGACGTACCGCCCGACGTGGCCGGCCGAGTCCACGATCTCCGGCTGGCCCCAGCTGCCAGAGCGGCGGCGGATCAGCTTCAGGTCCTCGTTGGTGAAGTCGTAGTAGGCGACCCAGAGGTCCCCCTTGGCGGTGGTCACGATCGCGTTGTACGAGCCCACCGTCCCCCCGGAGTCGAGGTCGCGCGGCGACTCGAAGCTGCCGCCGACCTGGCCCACGAAGCGCAGCCGCTTGTTGGTGGAGTCGTAGTAGCTGATCTGAACCTGGCCCTGGCCGTCCACGGCGATGTCGCTGCTGCAGCTCTGCCCCAGGCCGGTGTCGAGGATCTGCGCCTGCGCGAAGCTGCCGTCCTTGCCCGAGACGTACTTGAGCTGGCCCTGGGCGTCGCTGAAGCTGAGGTGCACCGTGTTGTCCGGGGAGACGGCGATCCCGCTCCTGGGACCATTGCCGCCAGCCATGGTCTGCAGCACCTTCGGGCTGTCCCAGGCGGTCCCCACCCGGCGCAGGTAGAGCCACTCGCCGTCGATGGTTCCGCTGGCGCCCTTGAAGGTGATCACGTGCACCGTCCCCGATCTGTCCACCGCCAGGTCGCTGCCCCAGCCGTCGTTGTACGAGGTGGTGAGGGGCTCGGTGGTCCAGCTGCCGCTGCCCTTGAAGGAATAGATCAGGTCGCGCGTCGAGTAGCTGTAGCACACCACATGGAGCTTGCGGTCCGGCCCCAGGCCCAGGGCGGTGAACTGGCCCAGCACCCCGGGGGTGTAGATGTCCTCGCTGCTCCACGCGCCGCCCCGCCGGACGGTGTAGCGCGCGTCGTGCCAGTCCCCCCCCGTGAGGCCGGGGACCGGGCCCGCGGCGACGTGGCTGATATGGATCGTCCCATCGCTCTCCACCGCGATGGAGGGATAGGACCCGGGCTCGTGTTGAGTGTCGACGTCCGCGCTGTGAACCGGGCCGGGGCAGCCGTTGCCCGGCCCATCGATACTCACGTCGCTGACCGCGACCACCTCCCCCGCTCCGTCGTGGAGCAGCGGCGAGCCGTCCTCGATCGCCTTGAAGCCGCAGTCGCAGCCGGCGACCAGGGCGACGAGAGCGATGACCGGTGGCAGCTTCATGACCGATAGAGTATCTGGTGCGCACCGGGTGCGGTCAACAGCGGGGGCGGGGGGGGGCAGGGGTGCTTTCG
>Ga0210044_10010045_pt1 | contig 11363 bp, 12 predicted proteins | sample CryGey13umfilter_2_FD_183959 | JGI IMG/M metagenome (GOLD analysis project Ga0210044, IMG submission 183959) | Groundwater microbial communities from aquifer in Utah, USA - Crystal Geyser 4/9/14 3 um filter (SPAdes) (version 2) | ecosystem: Environmental > Aquatic > Deep subsurface >...
CTGATGAGTTTAGCCAGAAGATCGTTTGGGTGACTTCCCAGAACGGACAAAGTGCAGAGCTGCATCTGAATCCACCACAACTCGGCCCGCTGGATGTATTAATAAAAGTAAACGGTGACCAAGCTACTGCGCTCTTCACTTCATCGCATGCCGTTGTACGCGATGCAATAGAACAAGCAATGCCTAAGCTTCGTGAAATGTTGGCCGATAGTGGGATTATGCTGGGCAATGCCACAGTAAGCGACCAATCTCCCAGAGAGCAACAGACGAAACAGACTGACCAACAACACAAGAGAGAAGGCGGGCAAGCAAAAATAGATCAGACTATCCTCGTCGGCGGTACCCAAGTCAGATATGGGCACCACCAAGGATTAGTGGATACGTTTGCCTGATAGGCCGCAGTAATAGGGTAATGAGTCGAGTCCCTATTTTTAGAAAATTAACGATACCTACGATTTTGCGCCCACCTGTCAATAGAATAATGCAGCATGCTACCAAACTAGAGCATTACTAAATACCAAGTTGGGGGGGGTTTTCCGCCTTATTCCATTTATCACAGCAATTGAATTCATCTGATAATTCAGCTCAGCAATAAGGAGCAGTAATGGCAAAGCCAATAGCAGCAAAAGAAAATCCAAGTGCCGTGCCACCTGCAGGCAAGACACAAGCAAAAAGCAAAAAATTATTGTTAATTATCATTGGTAGTGTCTTGATGCTAGGGATAGCAGGCGGCGCAGGATGGTATTTTACCAAGGGCGACAATCACAATGACAAAAGCGCAAAAAAGGCTGCAAAATTATCCGAAAAACCAATATTTGTTCCACTGGAACCTTTTACGGTTAACTTGCAACGTGAGAACGCGGATCAATTTTTACAAATCGGCATTTCACTGAAAATATTTCAGGCAGAATTAGAAGAACAAATTAAGCAGAATTTGCCCGAAATTCGTAGCCGTCTGTTGGTACTGCTGTCCGGTAAACGCCCTTCAGAATTGACTACGTCCCAAGGCAAAAAAAGACTCGTTAATGAAATAATTGCTGAAACCGAATTTGTGCTTGGCCTTCGCACTTCGCCCGTTCTCCCTAAATCGATTTCCGGTGCAAGTGCCAAACCCGAGGCCATACCAAGTGCGAAAGTAGAAAGTCTAGTGGAAGCAGCTCACGAAGAAGCATCATCTGCCACCTTAGTCGAGACAGAAGATGCACATGCAAAACCCAAGAGTAAAGAAAATGGCAACATCATAAGCGTTCTATTTACCTCTTTTATCATCCAGTGATGAGGACATGAGCGATTTTCTCTCTCAAGACGAAGTTGACTCACTACTCAAAGGAGTAACCGGTGAGCCTGATGAGGTCGCGGCGGAGCCCGATCCAAAAGGCACTGTACGCCCATATAACATGGGTACGCAGGAACGTATCGTACGTGGGCGCATGCCCACGATGGAAATCCTCAATGAACGCTTTGCGCGTCTATTCAGAATTACTTTATACAACTTGATTAGGCGCACTGCGGAAATTTCAGTGGGACCTATACGTGTACTGAAATTCAGCGAATTTCTCCGTAATCTGCCTGTACCGACCAACATCAACATCGTGCAAGCCAAGCCTTTACGTGGTAATGGGCTGTTTATCTTCGATCCTAACCTGATTTTTTTGATAGTCGACAATATGTTCGGCGGTGATGGGCGTTTTCACACCCGAGTCGAGGGACGCGACTTCACCCAGACCGAGCAGCGCATCATCCATCAACTACTGGCTGCCGTATTCGAGGCATATAACAAAGCTTGGCAAGCTGTATATGCGTTGGAATTTGAGTTTGTACGTTCGGAAATGAACCCGCAGTTCGCCAATATCGCCACACCTAACGAAGTCGTTGTAACCACCACCTTCGACATTGAGTTTGGCGGCGTTGGTGGTGCATTTCATGTATTAATACCCTATTCCATGATAGAGCCCATCCGAGAGCTGCTTTATAGCACCACGCAAGGCGACCATACGGTGGTAGACAAGCGCTGGCAGCGCACGCTATCCAAACAGATGCAGTCGGCAGAAATTGAATTGACTGCCGTTCTCGGTCACGCTCAAATTATTTTTGAACAGGTGCTGGGAATGCGCAACGGCGATTTTATCCCATTAGAAATAGCAGACAGCATCACAGTGCTAGTGGATGAAGTGCCTGTAATGCAATGCAAGTATGGCGTTTTCAACAATCAGTACGCCCTTAAAGTAGAAAAAATAATGAGCGTCACAAGTAGCGATTTGGCTAATGGAGACAATGATGACTGACGAAGATACGGACCAAATTAGCGCCGATGACTGGGGTGCAGCCATGGCTGAACAGGCTGTCAGCGAACCCTCCCAAACCGATGACTGGGGTGCAGCCATGGCGGAGCAGGCTACCAGTGAATCACAACCTGCTGCTCAACCGCATACATTCGCGCAATTTGCCAGCACAACTGGCACAACTGCAAAAAACGATCTTGATATGATCATGGACATCCCTGTTCAACTAACTGTTGAGCTTGGCCGTACCAAAATGCCAATCAAAAATCTGCTACAACTGGCGCAAGGGTCGGTAGTAGAACTGACCGGCCAGGCGGGCGAACCGCTTGATGTAATGATCAACGGCTTTCTGATCGCACAAGGTGAGGTCGTAGTAGTGAACGATAAGATCGGTATCCGTCTCACCGACGTTATCACCCCATCTGAACGTCTTCGCCGACTTAGCCGCTGAAATGAAACTTTTAAGCACCCTGTTTACCAAATCAAGATTCATCTGCGCACGTCTCTGCGTCATCACCTGCCTTTACACACCGCTGCTCGTAACAGCAGAAAACACACGCCTTGCGTACACCCCACCCCCTCCTGTAGCAATGTCGAGCAGCAGCATACTGCAGGTCATTTTCAGCTTGCTACTGGTATTGGCAGCGGTGGTATTGGTTGCATGGATATTAAAACGCATCAATTTGCCACATCATGCTGCGGGTAACCTGATTAAAGTGCAAGCTACGGTGGCAGTAGGCCAACGCGAACGCATCGTACTGGTTGAAATTAACGACACTTGGCTGGTAGTAGGTGTTGCTCCCGGACAGGTGCGTGCCCTGCACAGCATGCCAAAAGCCGAGTTACCTGCATCACAAGTGAGCATGGACAGCAGTACCAATGGAAAATTTCAGACATGGCTTAAACAAATGACGGAAAAACGTAATGCGCCTCATGGATAAGAAAATAGCTGACAGCCCTTTTTTTGGGAGGCTGGCGGGATGCAGTGCAAGACGTTTTGAGTGCAGCAGTGTGGCTAGCCACACTAGCGAGAAACAACAACGCAATAAGCAAGTCAGCGCATCCAAAAATAGGAACATGCTTGTTTCCACATCCCATAGTTCGCTTCTACTGGCAACCTTGCTACTTGGCCTGATCCCCGCAGCATTTGCGGCCGATCCTGGCTTAGCCGCATTTACCAGCAAAGCCACCCCTGGGGGCGGGCAGTCCTACTCGCTTAGCTTGCAAACGCTGCTTCTGCTCACCTCGTTAAGTTTTTTACCGGCCGTGATGCTGCTGATGACCAGTTTTACCCGCATTATCATCGTATTATCGCTGTTACGATCCGCTCTCGGGACGCCCTCCTCTCCGCCCAATCAGGTATTAATCGGACTAGCCTTGTTTCTCACTTTCTTTGTTATGTCGCCAGTACTGGATAAAATTTATACTGACGCTTACCTACCATTCAGCGAGGATAAACTTACGCTGGCACAAGCATTTGATACCGGCAGTGTACCTCTCAAGGCATTTATGCTGCGACAAACACGTGAAAAAGACCTCGCCCTATTCGTTCAAATTTCTAATAGCGAGCCGTTGCAAAGTGCAGATCAGGTACCACTAAAAATCTTGGTGCCAGCCTATGTCATCAGTGAGCTAAAAACTGCCTTCCAGATTGGTTTCGTCATATTTATTCCGTTCCTTATTATCGACATGGTGGTGGCCAGCGTATTAATGTCCTTGGGCATGATGATGGTATCGCCAGCTTTGATTTCATTGCCATTCAAGATCATGCTATTCGTGCTGGCAGATGGTTGGAATCTGCTCATCGGATCGCTAGTGCATAGTTTTTACACCTGAGGAAAACGACAATGACCCCAGAGACAGTAATGACACTTGGCCGCCAAGCGCTGGAGTTGACCCTGATGGTAGCGGCTCCGATGCTGCTGACGGCGCTATTTATCGGACTTCTAATCAGTATTTTTCAGGCTGCTACCCAAATCAACGAAATGACCCTATCGTTTATTCCAAAACTGATCTGCATGTTCGGCATGTTGATCGTCACTGGCCCATGGATGGTGAGCATGATGCTGGATTATTTTCAGAGCCTATACAGTAGCATTCCTTGGTTGGTGGGGTGATGAGGCTCTATGTAAGTAGGCACAACCATCTTTAATTTAATACAAACAACAAGAAAAAAGTCAACCAAACAATCCGTTTGTCCTAAGCTTGTCGAAGGACGAACGGATTTGATTCTTCGTCGAAAGGTTGAAAATTGATTACCCTCTCTATGTCACATAGAGCCATCTTAAATTACGACCTAATCAGTTAAACAATTTCAATGATTACCGTCACCAGCGCCCAGCTATCCGCCTGGCTCGCCCTGTTTATCTTTCCGTTTGTGCGCATTCTGGCCATGATCGCCAGTGCACCGATACTGGGCAATAGGCAAGTTCCGGTACGTATAAAGGTCGGCCTATCCATACTGTTAACCATAGTCATCGCGCCGACCTTGGCTACACAGCCCAATGTCGACCCAGCCTCTGCACTTGGTTTTTTAGTTATTATTCAACAGATTCTTGCTGGGCTGGCAATAGGTTTTACCATGCGTTTGATCTTCACCGCAATAGAAATGGCCGGGGACATTATCGGAATTCAAATGGGTCTGGGTTTTGCTATTTTCTTTGACCCAAAGAACTCTTCCTATGTACCAGTTATAGCGCAATTTTTAGGCATTCTTGCCGTGCTCATTTTTCTTAGCCTAAATGGACATCTCCTTATGCTGGAAGCACTTGTAGACAGCTTCAGTACCTTTCCCGTTAATAGCACAACCTCTTCGGCAATCGCATTGCATACTTTAGTCTCATGGGGCGGTAGCATTTTCTCTAACGCACTACAGCTGAGCATGCCAGTGATCGGCACGCTGTTAATGGCCAACGCGGCGCTTGGAATCCTAACCCGAAGCGCGCCGCAACTTAACATCTTAGCGGTGGGCTTCCCTATTACTTTAACAGTCGGTTTTGCAGCGGTGCTGCTGTCACTGCCCTACATCGTACCGCTACTAGAAAATATCATCCACGCCAGCCTAAATACTATACAGCACGTCATGCAATTACTGGGCAAATCGTAATAAGGATCTATGTAATTCGTAGTGGGCAACCATTTGATTCAATTAACGTCGTATTTGACGAAATGGGGTTAGCAGGCAAGCTGCAAAGCGGTTGCTCGCAAAATTGCGATTTTTCAGAAGCTCCCTTTCTTGCGAATGACAAATTCCGAGCACCTGATTGGTGCGCCATCCATTTAAAGATGTATAAAGTTGGTGCATATAAATCTGCAAAGTCTAAATTACATATATCAATATATTGTTTTTATTAACTAAACAATAGTGGCATGGAAACTGCTTTTCATTGATTGGGCATTCCTTAATTTCGCTCCCAATCTTAGAAAGAAACGCCATGTACAGGACTAAATTATGTATTATTACTCTAGGTGCTTTGTTTGTACTTCCCGCAGCAGCTGCCGACGAATCCACTTCTCTATTAAAAGAAAATGGCATTGAAGTCGGCGGCTGGATCAATGCGGGAATAACTTACAACACAAATAACCCAGCCAATCGATTCAATGGCCCTGTCACTTTTGCTGATCGCTCCAACGAATTTCAAGTGAATCAGCTTAATGTATTTATGGAGCGCGCCGTGGCGACTGAAGGTAAAGCATGGGATTTCGGAGGCAGAATCGATTTCATGTTTGGCACAGATGCCATTTTTGCTCAAGCGTACGGCATCCCGGCACTCGATGTGAATACCGGCCAACCTTTGAAAAGGAACAATTGGGATCTGAATTTATGCTGTTCTTCTAGCCGCTTCTACAAAATGGCATTACCACAAACTTATATAGAAACCTTTATTCCCGTCGGAAATGGCTTGAATCTCAAAATTGGTCATTTTTATTCACCAACCGGTTATGAAACAGTTCCAGCCCCCAACAACTTCTTTTATACACGTTCCTATACCTTTAGTAATGGCGAGCCATTTACCCACACCGGCTTGGTGGGTAACTACACAGTCAACAAGAATTGGGCATTTATGGGCGGTGCAATCACCGGTAGCGCAACCGGCGGTTGGGATGGTGGTTTGGATAAAGAGTTGAGGAATTGGGGCGGTTTAGCTGGAACCACCTGGACCAGTGACGACAAGCGAAGCTCAGTCAATCTCACCGGCTCCTATAGCAGAACTTCCACACGAAGCAATGAGCCTTGGGGTTTCTACAGTCTTGTACTTCAACATAAAATCACTTCAAAAACACTCTTGGTTTTACATCATACAGGGGGAGGCGCAGGAGGGGTTTTTATGCCTGACGGTATAAAAGATGTGTCATGGTATGGCGTCGATATGCAGCTACATCATGATCTCAGGGAGGATTTATCGGTGGGCGTTCGTAGTGAATGGTTCCGCGATAAAGATGGCTTCCGTGTCTGCTCTCCAGTTCGTGTTGCTCAAGCAACCAATGGCGTACACATCAGCTATGCGGCCGACTTCCTGGCTACCTGTCAGCCTGCTGATTATTACGATGTCACCATAGGCATGAACTGGAAACCGGCGAAACAGCTAAAAATTGAGTCAAAAGCCATGCAAAATCTGAATATTCGCCCAAATATACGCTACGACAGAGTGGTAGGCATTGGCCAGGCATACAGGCCTTTCGACAATAGAAAGGATCAATTGTTAATTTCAGTCGATGCGACACTCCCGTTCTGACACAGTAATTTTTGGATAGGTTGAAGCAAGGTACAACTCAAGGTCGATTAGCTACAGTGCGCCTATAAAAATTCAATTTTTAAGACAAGTCACGAGTAAATGATTTAAGCGCAGCATATAGTGAATATGTCGCGCTTATTTTTTAGTAGCACCGCATTGTGACGAAATGGAAAACGCAGGCAAGCCACGAAGCGGCTGCTCGCACAATTGCGATTTTCAGAGATACCCTACCTTAACTCATCCAAAACAGCCCTGTGCATTTTATGCAAAGGCACCACCTTTTTTACGGCGTTCAGCTTAATGCCTTCATTTGCGTAACGACCATCCTGAGAAATCACCAATTTACTCTCCCGAGAAGGCAGCATGAAGTGACACATGCCACGGTTTTTTTCGAGAACGCGAGTAATGAAGTCGGAAGCGACGATTTCCCAAGGTGTGCTAGACAAACCATCGGCAAGTGTCATGGCGAGAGTGTAATGATCCTCGCCAGACGAGCTGGCTGCAAACCACAAGCAAAAGGTCTTACCTGCTTGCACCTTGGGCAAAATATGCATTGAGCCTCGCCCTTTACGCAAGTATTATGTACTGAGAAAAGTACGGAAGGCTTGACGCTTAGCGGGTTCTCCTGCACGCCAACTCAGAACGGCGTTATTAAATGACCCTACACTTTCTGTAATCCTGTTGCAAAAATCTAGCAGCGCAGGTATTTGAATAAATTCAAAACTCAAGGTCGCGCTGCTACACCCCTTTTCCTAATACGGCCCAGTGAATTTCATGCAAAGGCACCACCTTTTTTACGGCGCCCAGCTTAATGGCTTCCTTCGGCATACCAAACACAACGCATGTGGCTTCATCCTGTGCCACCGTGGGAGCACCGGCGTTCAACATTTCCATTAAACCGCGTGCACCATCGTCGCCCATGCCGGTCATGATGATGCCAGTGGCATTTTTTCCTGCAAACTTGGCCACCGAACGGAACAACACATCCACTGACGGGCGATGGCGGTTAACCAAAGGGCCCTCCACCACTTCAACATGGTAGTAAGCGCCGCTGCGCTTAAGAAGCATATGTTTACCTCCGGGAGCAATCAGGGCGAGACCTGGAATAACGCGATCGTTATTCTTTGCCTCTCTCACTTCAATTTGACACAAACCGTTGAGGCGTTCGGCGAATAAAGCAGTGAATTTCTCCGGCATATGCTGCACGATCACAATGCCCGGACAAACTCGCGGAAGTGCTGTCAGCACGACTTCCAGAGCCTGAGTGCCTCCGGTCGAGGTGCCGATGGCAACAATGCGTTCTGTTGTTTGCGGCATGGAGTGCGCAGTGGCTGCAGAAAGAATAGCATCGGCATTTAGTTTCCCGGGCACTTGCGGTAGAGGCGTTGCTGCTTTGACCTTGTGCCTGACATTGGCTTGGGCCGCAGCCCTGACTGCAGTCACTAGCTCATTAGATGATTCCAGCAAAAAACTTTTCAAACCAACTTTGGGTTTGGTAATAATTTCGACTGCTCCAGCGGTAAGCGCCTGCATGGTGGTTTCCGCGCCTTTTTCCGTAAGCGTAGAACAAATCACCACCGGTGTGGGGTGCTCGGCCATAATTTTTCTGAGGAAGGAAATGCCGTCCATGCGCGGCATTTCTACGTCCAGCACAATTACATCCGGCCATTCGCGAGTCAGCTTTTCCATGGCAAAAATAGGATCGGATGCTGCGCCAATTACATGAATGTCCGGTTCCCTGTCCAATACCGCCTGTAACACCTGTCGTACCACAGCTGAGTCGTCAACCAATAAAACTTTAATTTTTTTCATTATAGTGATGCTCTTAAATCATGCCTGGATTACGCCGGGTTTGCGCACCCAGACATGACCGTTATTAATATCAAATACGATCTGCCGATGGCTATTACCGCCCAAGTCTTCGGCTGCGACCACGAATCCGTGCGACGCAACAAGCGCGCGAGCAATAGTCATATTTTTGCAGGATATATTCATGCATGCATTAATACTATCAACGCAGCCATTAGGATCACACTGCTTCTTCTTTTTTATACCGGGAAACATATTACCCGCCCCGAATAGTTTCACCATATATTCAGAAGGACGAGTTTTTGCTGTACGAATTTCCTGCGTGAACATTTGCATGGCTTCATTTGCGTAACGACCATCCAGAGAAGTCACAGATGTCTTTTCCCGGGAAGGTAGCATGTAGTGACACATGCCACCTATTAGTTTTGTTGGATGCCACATAGTAATAGAAACACACGACCCGAGTAGGGTACGAATGCGAGTATTCATATCACCGAAATAAAAATCGCCTGGCTGTAAAAATATCTCAATGGCATGCTCAGGCTGCCTCATGGTTTGCGGTATATAGACGGGGAGACCATTTTTAGAACATCGGTGATTCCATTGAGGCTTTCTGAATGACTGACAATAAAATAACCACCCGGCTTCAAAAACGGCAACATGCGTGCAACAACCTGGCGTTTTGTATCTGTATCGAAATAGATCATGACATTACGCAGAAAAATAACGTCAAACTCACCCAACTTCGGTAGCGTTGTATTCAGGTTGATTTGCATGAATTGAACGCGACTACGCAGGCTGCGATCAACCACAAAAGTGCCGTCTTGAGAGCCGGTGCCCTTCAGGCAATATTTGGAAAGCAGAAGCTGCGGAATATGGTGCGCCCGTTCCATGTCATAGTGGCCAGTGCGTGCTTTTTCGAGAACGCGAGTACTGATGTCGGAAGCGACGATTTCCCAAGGTGTGCTAGACAAGCCATCGGCAAGTGTCATGGCGAGAGTGTAAGGTTCCTCGCCAGACGAGCTGGCTGCACACCACAAACGAAAGGTTTTACCTGCTTGCACCTTGGGCAAAACCTGCCCTCGCAGAAAATCGAAATGTTTGGGCTCGCGAAAAAAATAAGTCTCGTTGGTAGTAAGCAGATCCAATGCAATCTGTAATTCTGTTGCTTCGCCACTCTTAGTAATCATCCGGAAATAATCTCCGTAGCTGGCCAAATCATGATGCGTCAGCCGCTTCGACAAACGCCCAGAAACCAAGGCTTTCTTTGCGTCGGAGAGATTAATCCCGGCGGTGCGATGTAACCATGTACGGAACTGGTTAAACTCATCATCTCTTAGCGTTGCGGTATGCATAGGTTTGTGTTCTACCCTTTATTAGTAATTTTTAGTCCAAAAGACGTAGGCAAACATACCGAAATGAAGGACATATGTTGCGCTAAGCTTGATGCGATTAGACGATTGCATTCAAACTTCGCTTAACCCTAGCACGCCAATATGTGTTGCATGCACTCGCATTAACCAGCCCGATTCACAGTAAGAGCTCCACCCTTGAAAAATCCCATGACCTGCTGTAAAAGTGATGCTTGGGCGTGAACCTCTTCTGAAGTCGCGGCTAACTCCTCGGACGCTGAAGCATTTTGTTGAGTAATCTGGCTCATCTGCGACATGGCAGTATTGATCTGAGCCGCACCACTTGATTGCTCTTCTGAAGCGGCAGTAATCTCCTGCACCAAGTCTGAGGTTTTGTTGATTGCCGGTACCATATCATTCAACAATTTACCCGCCGCCTCGGCTTTCTGCACACTCCTGAATGCCAGTTCGTCGATCTCCTTCGCTGCAATCTGGCTACGCTCGGCCAGTTTGCGCACTTCCGCCGCTACCACGGCAAAGCCTTTGCCGTGTTCACCAGCACGTGCCGCTTCGATGGCCGCATTTAAAGCCAACAAATTAGTTTGATAGGCGATATCGTCCACGATACCAATTTTGCTCGCAATCTGTTTCATCGCAGCCAATGTTTCTGTGACCGCTTTCCCTCCTTCGACAGCCTGATTGGAAGCCTGCTGAGCCATTCCATCGGTGACTTTGGCATTCTCGCTGTTCTGCGAAATTGAAGCACTAATCTGCTCAACCGAGGCAGAGGTCTCTTCTACGCTCGCTGCCTGCTCGCTGGACGACTGGCTCAGGCTTTGTGCCGTCGCACTCATTTCTTCAGAGGCCGAAGTTAACACGGTAGTTGCACCGCGAATATCAGAAACAATGCTGGCGATATTTCCAGCCATGGTATTAATCGCATGCATCAGACGTCCAATCTCAGTATGATTTCCCACCGACTTCAGCAACTGAGTATCTCCAGAGGCGATGACTTGGCAAGCACGCATCGCATCTTCAAGCGGACGCAACAACTTATAAACCAGGGACCACCATACCAACCCTATAGCTGCCATTGTTGCTACAACAATCGTGCCCAGCCACACCGTAGCGGCACCCCCTTCCGCTCCTTGACTCATCTGAAACAACCGCCCCCCGCCCAAGAC
>Ga0210044_10010050_pt1 | contig 11361 bp, 10 predicted proteins | sample CryGey13umfilter_2_FD_183959 | JGI IMG/M metagenome (GOLD analysis project Ga0210044, IMG submission 183959) | Groundwater microbial communities from aquifer in Utah, USA - Crystal Geyser 4/9/14 3 um filter (SPAdes) (version 2) | ecosystem: Environmental > Aquatic > Deep subsurface >...
CCTTAAAATACGAAGATCTTCAGGCGCTACTCAAGAAAAAAAATGCACCTCATATTACTGCTGGTGCCGGATATATCACCGGATCAGCGATAATTAATTATAAAGAAAAAAGTTTTGCTTCAAGCTTCCAGGGGATAAGCTCAGATCTGCCCAATGTTGAAAAAATAACAATGAGTTCGGGAAGATTTTTTTCCAAGGAAGAAGAAACTAATCTGGCTAAGGTGGCAGTTCTAGGTTTTAATCGCGTAAAAGAACTTTTCCCCAATGAGGATCCGCTAGGCAAAACAATAACTATTAAAAATCTTAACTTTACAGTGGTTGGCGCGATGGAAGAAAAGGGTTCGTCTTTATTTTCCTCTCCGGACGATCTCATTTTCGTGCCGCTTTTCACCGGCCAAAAGCTGCTTTTGGGCATTGATTATCTGAATTTTATCCGAGTAAAAGTTGATGATGAACGCAATCTGGAGCGTTCGGTGGTTGATATAAAAGCGACACTTAGGGAACAGCACCGCATAAAAGATCCGGCCGATGATGATTTTTCGGTGCGCAACACCGCCCAGGCATTGTCGATTCTGACTAACATTACCAATGTGCTGAAATATTTTCTGACCGCCATCGCTGCCATCTCGTTGGTTGTCGGGGGAGTAGGAATTATGAATATCATGCTCATCGCGGTCAATCAGCGGATTCGTGAGATCGGACTTAGGAAGGCAGTTGGCGCCAGAAACACCCACATCATTTACCAATTTCTGGTCGAATCAATAGCTATAACTTTGTTCGGCGGCATTACGGGACTTTTGATTGGAATAATTTTTTCTTATCTGGCAGCGATCATTATCAGGGGGCTGGGAAATACTTGGGAATTCATCATCACTTGGCAGTCGGTGGCTTTGGCTACGGCAGTTACCATCGCTATCGGATTGATTTTCGGGATGTATCCAGCGCGAAAAGCGTCAAAAGTTTCTCCGATGGAAGCATTAAGGTATGAATAATTTATGATCCACGAATTCATCGTCTCAATTAAATTAGCCTTCAAAAATTTGCGCGGCAATGTCGGCAGGACAACCTTGACACTGGTCGGAATTGTCATCGGCATAACTTCCGTCATCGTCATAATGGCGAGCGGACAGGGACTCAAAGGCTATGTGCTTGGTCAGATCCAGTCTTTCGGAACTGATGTGATCCAAGTTGAGAAAAAAGTCCCTTCGACTGGCGCGATGTCGGCTGCCAACGCAATCGGCCAAGCCCAGGGAATTCAGATCACAACCTTGAAAGAAAGAGATGTGGAAGCCATTTCAAAAATTCCCAATGTGGCAGACTATTATTCAGCAGCTTTTACTCAGGAACTGGCTAGCTATCAGGGCAGCAATAAACGAGTCTTGCTTTTTGGGACCAGTGCTCACGTTCCGATCGTTGATGGTGGCGTGAAAGTGGTTGAAGGTAATTTTTTTACTGACGATGACGACAAGAGTCTCGCGCAAGTGGTTGTTTTGGGCTCGGACATCCGAGAGTCTTTTTTCGGGAGCGGCGAGGCGCTTGGCCAGGAAATTAGGATAAATAATCAAAATTATAAGGTGATAGGCGTTTTGGAAAAAAGAGGGATCAATACGGGGATGAACATCGACGAAATTCTCTATTTACCGGTTAGCACGCTCCAAAAAAAGATTCTGGGAATAGACTATCTGCATTCCATCACCGTCAAAGTTAAAGACGAGAGGCTGGTGGACGTTACGACCTCTGATATCACCGATACTCTGCGCCGCCAGCACGGCATAACCGATCCGGATAAGGAAGATTTTTTGGTCAGTTCAATCAAGGAAGTGCAAAACACGATCGGAAAAGTTTTCGGGACGATTAATATTCTGCTCTTAGCGCTAACTTCCATTTCGTTGGTGGTGGGTGGAGTAGGAATTATGAATGTGATGTATGTCGCAGTAGTTGAAAGGACTTTTGAGATAGGTCTTCGGAAAGCTGTCGGCGCCAAAAGCTCGGACATTCTCAAGCAGTTCCTTTTTGAGGCTATTTTCATCACTTTTGCCGGCGGCGCGGTCGGGGTCATCCTCGGCTTTCTTTTCTCATTTTTGATTTCATATATTTTTTCGGCGCTGGGATTCAGCTTGAAGTTTACAATTACCGTTCAATCTCTTCTTTTGGCCACCGTATTTTCGGTTGCAGTGGGGGTAATATTCGGGTATTATCCTGCCCGCAAAGCTTCGCAACTAAGCCCAATAGAGGCACTTCGACGAGAGTAAATAAAGTAAGGCAAGTTTCGCCGATGGAAGCGCTACGGAGAGAGTAATATTATGCAATATCCGAGGAAAATCGCAAGTTGTGGTGAATTTTACCCCGTGCTAATATAAATGAGTTAATTTTTATTAAAAAAATTTAATTATGACCAGTGAGGAGAATAAGTCGAATGAATCGACGGATGGGCCACAAAAAATTTTACCAGAAAGTAATTACGGAGATAAACTTATCCAAAAAATAAAAGAAAAAATTTCAGTTGAGTTGCTGATGATTCTGATTATCGGATTCCTTTTTGGTATTGCCATAAAAACAGAGGTTGGCAAGCGGATAAATATCACCGATAAAACTTTTTATGGCAAGCAGGGATATAACTTTGTCGAAATACAGAAAAGATTGGACGAGCAAATTCAAGCGCAAAGCCAAGCGCAAAAGCAAGCTCCAGGCCAGGCGTCTCCCAGCCAAGCTCCCTCTAGTCAGGTCCCTGAACAAGTTCAGCCATAATAATTTTTTTGAAATAATTCATTTAATAATTTATCAAGGTAGGCACGTAGGTAAATAATAATTAAATTAATTTAATAGAGTCTCGATAATTTTCATAAAAATTAAATTGTCGAAGTTCTATAACTGGGTATGCACGAAGAAAATGACGCAAAAATTTCCACGGAAGAAGTTTCCAAGGACAAAAAAATAAAAAACCTTATTTCGCTGGTAATTCTTTTGGGCGGATTGCTCATCGGAAGCCTTTTTGTCGATGTCGCTCAGCTTATTAGAGGTGGAGGATTTTCTTTCGGTCGCTTGGCTGGAGCGGATGTTTTTCAATCAGGCAGCAAGACCTGGGTTTCTTATAGCGATCCAATAATTAATATGAAGATTGTAAATGATGACAGCTGCGAGGCGTGCAAACCGGATGAGGCACTCCTGGGACTAAAAAGGATTCTACCTACGCTGTTAACCCAGAAAATCGATCAGAATTCACCAGAGGGGCAAAAGATGATTGCGGATTTTGGCATCAAATCCCTGCCCGCCTTTATTTTCGCGAAAGAAGTCGATAAAACTGATTTTTATCAGCAAGCGGCGGCGGTTTTGGATAAGAAAAATGACCAATATGTTTTGAATACCGCTCAAGTCGGATTGCCGGTCGGAAAATATTTGGAGTTGCCCAAGGTAACTGAAGCCGACATAAAATCCGGACCAGCTGACTCCAAAGTAACAATGATCGAGTTTTCTGATTTCCAGTGTCCTTATTGCAAGGCTTTTCATGCGACCATCAGACAAGCGCTCAGCGAATACGGAGACAAAATGTTTTTTGTTTTTAAGCATTTTCCGTTGAGCAATATCCATCCACAGGCACTACCGGCCGCCTTGGCTTCAGAATGCGCCAATGAGCAGGGAAAGTTCCTGCCCTATGCTGACAAACTTTTTGAAAAGCAAGCAGACTGGGGAAAGGCTAAAGACACTCAGCTTCTCAAGACTTATGCAACACAACTCGGCATGAATACAAGCCAGTTCGGAAATTGTCTTGACAGCAAGAAATACCAGAGCAAGGTTGATGCCGATCTTTCGGAAGGCCAAAACTTTGGAATTTCCGGCACACCGGACGTTTTCGTCAACAGCCAATTTCAAAACGGAGCAATCGATTATCCGACTTTGAAGAAGATGATCGATGATGAATTGGCCAAATAACTTTGGAACAACAAGAGCCCTTCCGTTTCACGCGAGGGCTTTTGTTTTGACTTTGTAGTAAATTTTTGGCGGCTCGGGTTTGCCGGACTAGAATTTAAAAAAACTAAAAACAGACTACGTGGTTGACAAAAATATTTTCTAGCTCTATGCTGAGTTGTTCTTTAATATCGCCATTCAAAATTGCCAAATAAGAATAAATTTTGCGAGGAGGACTTGATGGGCGCAATCTTAGAAAGGTTTAGATTATGGCTTTTGAGGTATTGGCTTGGCAGAAATCTGGCCAACATAATTTCCGTCACCGGGTTCGTTGGGGCCTACTTGTTCCTTTTTTACTTCAACCTGAGCATTACGGAGAAATTGACCGGATTTATCACGATGGTGCCCTTTGACTGGGCAGATGGGAAAGTTGCCCGGTGGCTTGGCGTGACAAACGGTGCTGGAAAAGTTATTGATCCAATTGTCGACAAGCTCAGAAACTTCCTCGTGCTGTATTTTTTGTTTCTAAATCCTGAACTCGTTTTCAAGATAGTTATGGGTTTAATTTCTCTTGGAGAAATCGCGGCATTAGTGCCCATTGGGTCTGCGACGTGTTTAGCTTTCAAATATCGGCGCGACTTTTATCTGAAAAATAGGAAGCGGGTGGGCTGGAAAGGCTATAAGTCAATTTTCAAATACATAATATCTGATGTTATGGAAAACTGGAGCGTAAACCAAGACGGTAAGACTACAATGGGTTGTTACGGAATTATGTTCGGACTCATCGTTTTTCGCTCGAAATGGATGGAAAGGGATGAGCTTGTGTATCTGTATCTAATATTCGCTGTCATAGGCTTTTACTTTCGGTATTATTCCTTCCTGGATTACCGAGAAACGTTGCAAGAATGGCAGAATGGAGCCCTTGCTAGGGCGACAGAGGCAGGCTAATTTAGCTGCCTTTTTTAATCTATGGTATAATAAAAAAATGAAAAGGCAGAGGAATATAATCGAAATAGTTTTTTTTGCCCGCGGAGGCCAAGGTGCCAAGGCGGCGGCGGAAATAATCGCGCAAGCGGCCGCCAAAGAGGGAAAATTTATTCAAGCCTTTCCGAGTTTCGGTCCGGAAAGAAGCGGCGCGCCGACGAAAAATTTTGTCAGAATTTCTGATCAACCGATCCGGAGCCACGAACCGGTGGTGGATCCGGATGCGGTTTTGGTTTTGGATGAAACATTGCTGGGCGAACCCGAAATAACTAAAAATTTGGATCAGGATGAATCCTTGATAATCAACAGTGTCAAATTCAGTGAAGAATTGGCGAAAAAAGTCCCATATTTCAATGGAAAAATATACCCGATCGACGCGACCGGAATGTCGCTCACAATCATCGGGCAGCCTCGGCCAAACACGGTTATTTTAGGAAAACTCCTCAAGGTGACTGAAGTTGTCCGCTTGGAAAGCGTGCTTGCTGAATTTCGTAAAATTTTTGAAAAGAAAATCGGCAAAGAAGAAACGGACAAAAATATTTTAGCCATCGAAAAGGCATACGATGCATTGTAAAGCAAAAAGAGAAAATTAAAAAAATAAAAATAAAGACATTTTATTTTTTACTTTTAATTTTTTATTTAGAGCGAAGCGAATATGGAAAAGGGCGCGGTTATAAAACACGACATCAAAAAAGCTCCTCGGACCGGAGATTGGCGGTATCTCAAGCCGGAAGTTGATGAAAAAAAGTGCATTGCTTGCGGCACTTGCGTTAAATTTTGTCCAGAAGCGGTGATATCTCTGGAGGCATGTGATATGAAAAATGCCACCGCCTTGGTGGGGTCCCGCTACAGCGGGAAAACAGAAAAAAACATCAAATCGAAAAAAGTGGCGGAAATAGATTACGACTTTTGCAAAGGCTGTGGCGTGTGCGCCAATGTTTGTCCCAGTAAAGCGATAGTAATGAAAAAAATATAAGCAACAATGGAAAAAAATAACAAAATAGCCTTGACCGGCGGGCAGGCGATGACCTACGCCTTAAAACAGATCAATCCGGATGTAATGCCGATTTATCCCATCACGCCGCAAACGCCGATCATCGAAACTTTTGCCAAATTTCAGGCTGAGCACGCGGTAGACACCGAGATCATTACGGTAGAATCGGAACACAGCGCGATTTCCGCCGCAGTCGGCGCTTCGGCGGCCGGCGCCCGAACGGTGACGGCAACCAGTTCGCAAGGCTTGGCGCTGATGAACGAAATCCTCTACATCGCGAGCGGTATGCGACTGCCGATTCTGATGGCGGTTTCCGCCCGTGCCTTGAGTGCTCCACTCAACATTCACAATGATCACAGCGATGTGATGGGAGCGCGCGACACGGGTTGGATCCAGCTTTTTTCGGAAAATGTCCAGGAAGCCTATGACAACACGCTAATCGGTTTGAAATTGGCGGAGGTGTCCGGGATTCCGGCTATGGCCATCATTGACGGATTTATCACGTCGCATTCCATTGAGAATTTGAAGACGCTTCCGGATAAGGCGGTCAAAAAATTTGTGGGGGAATATCAACCAGAAAAATTTCTGCTGGACACGGATAATCCTGTAACTTTCGGAACGATGGCCCTTCCACCGCATTATTTCGACTTCAAGCTTGATCAAGACCGGGCAATGCGGAAGGCTGCCAAAGATTATGAAAAAATTACCCAAGAGTTTTTTGACTTAAGCGGCCGGCCATATGGTTTATACGAGGCCTATCAAGTGGAAAATGCCGAGAATGTTATTATATTAGCCGGTTCCGCGGCCGGAACCGCCAAGGACGTAGTGGATAAAATGAGAAAAGAAGGAAAAAAATTCGGACTTTTAAAAATAAAACTTTTCCGCCCTTTTCCCTCGCCAGAAATTGCCGCCGCCTTAAAAGCGGCCAAAAATATCGCGGTGTTGGACAAGGCAATGTCATTCGGGACCTATCCGCCGATTTATCAGGAAATTGTCAGTGCTTTGCACCAAGAGCCGGATTTGGCCAAAAAAGATAATGAAACATATCTCATAAAAAAAGCCAAACCGAAAGTGCAGTCCTATGTCTATGGTCTCGGCGGCCGGGACATTTTTGTAAAAGATATTGAAAAAGTTTTTGAAGATCTGATACGGGGAAATATTTCAAGCGAGATAAAGTATGTTGGGATAAAAAATTCGTAATTTGTAGAGATTTTATGAATAAAAAACTCACCCAAAATTTAGCTTCCGGCCACGGCACCTGCGCGGGTTGCGGAATCCCCGTGATCGTCAGGAACGTTTTAGGCGCGACGAAAGATCCGGTAGTTGTGATCAATGCCACGGGGTGTCTTGAGGTGACAACCACGCTTTATCCATACTCACCTTGGAAAGTTCCCTATATCCATAACGCGTTTGAAAACGCGGGGGCCACGGCTTCCGGCGTGGAAACGGCTTATCGCGCTTTGGCAAAAAGAGGAAAGATCGAAAAGAAAATTAAATTCGTGGTTTTTGCCGGCGACGGTGGAACATATGACATCGGGCTTCAATCGCTTTCCGGCGCTCTGGAACGCGGTCATGAATTCGTCTACGTGTGCTATGATAACCAGGCCTATTCCAACACCGGTGGGCAACGAAGCGGTGCCACGCCATTTGGCGCCAGCACCCAGACCACGCCCTCCGGCCAGTGTGATATCGGTAATGAACTTTTTCGCAAAGATATTATGGGAATTGTCAAGGCGCACCATATAAAATATATCGCTCAAGCCAACGCGGCCTTTCCGGAGGATCTGAAAAGGAAGGCCGAAAAGGCATTTGCGACCAAGGGGCCGTCCTTTTTGTTAGTTTTCCAGCCGTGCAACAATGAAATGAAATTTCCGACATCGCAATATGTGGCGGTCGGAAAATTGGCGACCGAAACCAATTTCTGGCCTTTGTATGAAATTTCCGCCAAAGGCGGATCCGCTTCTGGCGGAGAAAACTGGGAATATAAAATAAACTACGTACCTCAAGAGCGAAAACCGATTGAAGAGTTTCTGAAAACCCAAGGGCGGTTCAAACATCTTTTTGCCGAAAGAAATAAAGGGGTGATAGCGGAGATGCAAAAACAGGTGGATCAGGGATGGGTTAGGCTTGAAAGGACATGTAGCATGAAGCATGAAACATAAAACAAGAAGAAATTTGGTGAGCCGCCCGCCGGAATTGAACCGGCGGCCTGGCGTGGAGTTTATCCGCCTCCGGCGGGAATGGGATGCCCCGCCAATCATTGAGCCCACGGTCGGGCTTGAACCGACGACCTGCGCGTTACGAATGCGCTGCTCTACCACTGAGCTACGTGGGCGGGTAAATCTACCAACTGAGCTAGGGTGGCATGTATTTAATAATAGATTATAAATAATAAATTTTCAATACTATGAAAACATACATCTGTCAGATTTGCGGCGATGCCTATATTGGCACTGAAAAACCCCACGATTGCCCGTTTTGCGGTGCGACGCAAAATTTCATCAAACTCGGGAGTGAAGCCTATCCGATTGTCAACCAAAAAGAAGAAATCGGTGAGTTGTCAAAAAAGAATCTACTGGAAACATTAGAACTGGAAAAAACCGCCAATGCCCTATATCTTTGTATGGCTAACAAAGCTGATAAATACGAAATCAAGGCGATGTATAAAAGGTTGGCGAAAGTGGAATTAGAGCACGCTATCATTGTCACAAAACTTTTGGGTATCGCAAGACCTGAGCCAAAAGAAGAACTTTGCAGTGACGATATGCTTGAAAATTTTCAGAAAACTATTGAACTGGAAGACACTGCCACCAATCTTTACGCGCGCTTTGCCAAAGAGGCGGTGGAAAAGAATGTAAAAATTTTCTTCACAGCGCTCTCTCAGGTGGAAAGGGGACACATTGAACTGATAAAGAGCTATCTTTCGGAATAAAAATATTTTATAACCATCGAATTATTTTAGATACTACCTTATTACCTAATGAGGTAGTGTTACTTTGTCCAAATTACTTTTAAGTTATCCACAGCCAGAACATTGCTTATTTTGGATTTTTTTTAGATAATAAAAGAGAAATGAATACTTAAAATCGGCTAGGTTATCCGGGGGGGGCAAACCTCGGATTTTATTTTTTATTTTTTAACTAAACATAATTTTCCGCAAGAAAATTGCGGAAGGTTGTGGAAATAAATATGCTAGATGATATAGGCCTTGGAAGCGCAATTGCTAATCTAATTTATTTAATAATTATCACGGCGGGTTTTATTGTAGCGTGGTTTTTCTTCAAAAAAAAGCTTATTTTCGAGGCAATATTTTCCATATCAGCAACCCTAAACTTCTTTTTTTACTTATATTTTATGGGCAATTACAGATTATATCCGAAATTTTTTTATCCCGTAGTTAACAAATATTGGCCTTGGATAAATGTGGCGTTCTTGGCCTTGCTCATCGTAAACTATATTAAAAAAAGAAATGCAGAAACAAATCAAAGTACGATCTTCGCTTAAAGTAAATAGCCAATCTATTTTCAATAATAATTAATTTAATAAATTTAAAAATATGGATGGATTTTTTGCCTACTATGGATTAGCAAGCATCGCGATTTTTTTCAGCTCTCTCGTGGTGAGCTTATTGGCTGCTTGGATATTTTATAAAATTTTTAAGACACAATGGATTGTTGTTGTTGTGACACTGATTATCTCAAGCGCATTCTACTATAAAGGAATGTCTTTTATGGCTTTTATATATCTCCTAATTTCTATATTTGTAATTTTATTTTTGATAATAAGAAAAGTAATAAAAAAATGAAATTATTTAGACCAATCTGCTTATTTGTAATACTTGCAGTTTCTATTTTTTATCCAATATCATTTTCCAATGTTTTTGTTTATTCCCAGGAAGTAGAGACTGAGGAAATAGTTGAATATGAGGAGTGGACAGCTGATAGAAGTGTAAGCAATCCGGTGCATATTATGCCAGGAGCTACGCTCGTGATAAAAAATGGAATTACAATAACTTTTGACAATGGCGGGATAGACATTGAAGGAAACATGATAGTCAGCGGCACTCTCAAAGAGCCTGTTATATTCCAGAAGGCCGAAGCATCGCAAAATTATTCGATTGCGGTAGAAGGCGGCGCAAAGCTTCTGATGAGAAACGTTGATATGAGCGGGTCCGGTTTGGATGTCTACATAACCGGAAATAAACCGATCATCAACAGGGCCATGGCTTCATATATCGGAGGAATACAAGTGAATGGCGGATGGCTGGACGCGCAAGGCTGTAATTTCCACGATAATGATGTGGCAATTTCAATAATAAATCAGGACGCAGAAAAAATTCGGGTTAACCGGAGCAAGTTTTCCAACAATAATCTTGCGGATGTTTTTTTTCAGAACCGTTTCGGAACCCAGGCGGATTTTAAATATAATTGGTGGGGTAATTCATCTGGTCCGCCCAAAACATGTAGCGCATCAGGCATATGTTATTTCGACAAGATGGAAGGGCGGATTGATTATTCTGACTGGCTGACAACCGAAAATTTTATCGATCCAGTCATTATTATACCGGGAATAATGGGATCGTTCGATGTCTTTGGCGAAAAAAAGATTGATCCAATTTTCGGCTCATATAATGGCCTGCTGGAAGTATTTGGGGAGAATGACTATATCTCTGGCCAGAATTTATTCACTTTTCCATATGAATGGCGAGACAGCAATGTTGAAAACGCAAAATTGCTTGGGGACAAAATAGGAGAAATAAAACTGCTTAACAACTGGCCCAAAGTTGATATTGTGGCTCATTCAATGGGGGGTTTGCTGGCCCGGGAATATATAGAATCCGAGTATTATTTGAACGATATCGATCAGCTGATAACATTGGGCACCCCGCACAATGGCGCGCCCAAAGACTATTTAGTTTGGGAGGGAGGTAAACTGGCAAAATCAAAAATAGATATCTTCGGGATGTTTATAGAAGACTTTTTTAGATGGGAAGCTACTGAAAAAGGTTTTTCCGATATTTTTGATTACGTTAGAAATCGACCGATGGAATCAGTCAGAGAGCTTTTACCAACTTACGATTATCTGTTTGATACGGAAAATGGACAGCTAAGAGGCTACCCAAATAATTATCCCATCAATGATTTTTTGGTCAACCTAAATTCTTCTGCGCGTATATTAAATATGAAAAATGTGGAATTTAACAATATTGTCGGGAACTTGGATGATCCGAGCAGCACTATATCAAAAATAAATGTTGTTTCGATCAGCGATGAAACGCTGTGGGAGCATGGTTATCCGAAAAACTTTGATGATATTTTTGGCGAGCATGGCTTAGAATACGGCAGTGGCGATGGAACAGTGCCGATTTTTTCTGCCAGCAACATTGTAGCTGATGAAACAATCCCATCAAATTTCAAACACTCTGATTTGCCAGCCAAAGAAGTCGATCGGGTCTATGAATTGCTGAACAATAAGCC
>Ga0210044_10010055_pt1 | contig 11354 bp, 2 predicted proteins | sample CryGey13umfilter_2_FD_183959 | JGI IMG/M metagenome (GOLD analysis project Ga0210044, IMG submission 183959) | Groundwater microbial communities from aquifer in Utah, USA - Crystal Geyser 4/9/14 3 um filter (SPAdes) (version 2) | ecosystem: Environmental > Aquatic > Deep subsurface > Groundwater...
AGTGCCTTTCCCCTCAGCTTTGGTGAGGCCGAAAGACTGGTTCTCAATGTCGTTGTTCGAAAAGTCGGCGGAGTGGTGGAGGATGTTCAGGCCTACGTCGTACGAGCTAATGTCGCTTCTCTTTACCACGGTATTGAATGCGCCTTCGGCAAAAATGGAAGCAGGGAGGCCACCGCCGAGTTTGGCGTAAGCCTTATAGGCATCGGGTATCTCTTCCCCCGAGTTGTAAGAAATTGGGCGAATGCGGGGCGCCGGGTAGTCCACGTGAAAATCGCGGGCAGGCACCTCGTAATGTTGCTGGCTGATGCTCGTATCCATGGCGGGCAGTTGCGGGGTCAGATTCACCTTTTCGCTTTCTGCCAGCTTTGCCTCAAATATTTTGATGACCTCCACCTTTTCGCTCGGCAGGTTGCCGCCGGGCTGAGCCTGCAATGTGAGCGCCAAAAACTGAATGGCTGCAATGGCTAAAACGAGATTGAATTTTTGCGTTATCATGTTCTTTTTCGTTGAATTTTGTTTGGAATTCTGCCAGTCAAACTGAGCCGGGATTCTCCAAAACCGGCAGTGTCAATTATTTCCCCCGTTCCCATTGTCCATGAAATTAGTGTCTGTTTCAGTTTCGAGGCGGCTGGAGCCGGCGGCCTTTTGGTTCAGCGTTGCCAGCTTTTGCCGGGCAGCAGGAAGGATGTCGTCGTTTTTTGTTTCGTAGTTTTCAATCAAAGCCTCCAACACCGTTTTGGCGCTGAACAAGTCGCCCTGTTCCGAAAAAACATCCGCCAGCAGCAGCAGGCTTTTGCCCACCCAATAGGAGTAGCCGGAGTTGTCGTTGTTGTTGCTGAGGCATTGTTGTTTTGCCTTGTCTAAATTGCGCTGCTGGTAGTAAATCATGGCGATGAGGTACCGGGCTTCGGCAGTCTGCTCATTGTCGCTAAGCTTCACCACCTGCTTGAACGATTGCATGGCGGAAGTGAAATCCTCTTTGTCGAAGGCAATTTTGCCGAGGTAAAACTCTGCCGTGGCCATCTGTTCATTCGACGCCGATGGGTTGTTGGCCACCTTGCGGGCACTGGACTGAACCGCCGCTTCATCTCCCAGACGGTATGCTGCCCGCATGGCGCCCAATTGCGCCTCGAACCGGTCCTGTGTGCTCGAAGCCAGCGACTCGAACTGAGAATAATAATCGTATGCCTTGCGGAAATCCTTTTCGTTGTGGTAGGCAATAGCAGCACCTTTTTTCAGGGCTTCCACGAAATACTTGCCCTGTCCTTTGCTGATAATCCAATCATAATCCTTGAGCGCATCGGAGTATTGTTTCAGCACGGTGTAACTCTCACCCCGGTGATAGTGCGCCTGTAATACCTTCACCCCGTTGGGGAATTTTCTGAGATAGTCGGTAAAGCTGGTCACTGCCCGTTCGTAATTCCCCGATTCATATGCCGATTCGGCAGCAGTGAAAGCCAGCGTGTCGCGGCCCATATTGTCGAGCTTATACCCCGGCACCGTTTCGAGGAATGCGGTGAAAGCATCGGAATCGGCCATGTCTTTGATGTAAATTTCCTTCAAAGCGGTCAAAGCGGCGTCGGCCTGTTCCGGCTCGGGATTGTGGGAAAATACCCGTTTGTAATAATCAATGGCAGCCTGCGAATTGCCGGAGTTGTAAGCCACAAGGCCCAGCCGCAGCAGGGCATTATTTACAAGTTCCGAATTCGGGTAATTGGTGATGAGTCTTTTCAGCGCATCGGTGGCCTGCACCGATTTACTGATTTCCTGATAAGTGATGCCTAATTGGAACATGGCATCGTCAGCGTATTCCGACTTGGGGTATTTATCAATCAGGCTTTCGAGCGCCAGCAGTTTGTCGGTATTGTTGCCACGCAGCCCTTCAATGATGGCCTTTTGAAAAAGGGCATATTCGAAACCGGGAAATTTTTCGTTGATAGCATCATTGTAAAAACTGATGGCATCGTTGTATTGATTCCGTTTGAAAAGGCAGTCTCCCGCCCGCAAGGTGGCATCGCCCAACACAACTTCCTTGACCTGTTTGTTTTTAATAAAACTCCGGTTGCGGCGAATGCCGTTCACAGCATCCTTGAAGTAGCCCTGTGCAGTAGTATAGTTCAACTTTTTCAGGTAATTGTATCCCTGCAAATAGCTTGCGGTAAAAATAGAGGCCTCGTCGGGCAGGAATTTCTGAGTCTTGGCGAGTACTAAGTATTGGTTGATGTAGTCAATGCTGGCGTTGTAGTTTTTTAGCTGATGGGCGATGTCGCCAAGCCAATACAGCGACAGTGCCTTGTATTCCGAATTGACAGCGTTGGCCACGGATTTTTCAAAGTGAACTTTTGCAGCGGCCAGATTTCCGTCTTTTTGGTATTGCACACCACGCAAATAAAGAACTTTCTGGTAGGCTTCTTTCAGCTTCAGCGTTTTGTTGTTCATTCCTTCCAACGTGGCAATAGCCTGGTCGTAGTTGCGGGTATTAACGAAAATATCGCTCATCAATTCCTGCGCCTCGTTGTAGTATTTGGAACCGGGTCCGATAGTTTTGAGCGCAGCCAATGCGTCAAGGTCAAACCGTAGTTCGTACGATAGCTTCGCATAATTGATGAGCGCATTTTCCTGAATGTCCGGCTGAAACGACATCTTGCTGGCTGCGGCAAAAGCGCTGCGCGCTGCCTGCGGGTCTTTCAGCTTCAGGCGGCAGTCCGCCAGATAGTAGAGCGCTGTTTGGCCGAGGGCCGAATTGACGGAGGAAAGCTCCGTAAAATTTGCAGCAGCCTTGTCGTATCTCCCCACCTGATACTGGCAATATCCCAACTGATAAAACTCCTCCTCCTTCATGCGGCCGGAACTCTCGGCATATTTTTCTAAAAATGGCAAGGCTTTTTTATAATCCCCTTTTTCAAAATAGGCCTGCCCCACCAACTGGTTCATCTCCCGCGACATGCGCAGTGTGCGGTCGCCGAGCTTGGGTTCGGCATAGCGGATGACTTCGTCAAAATCCCGCTGGGCAAAATAAATCTGTGTGATGTAATATGGCACATGGGGCTTGTAGTCGCGGGAACGCTCCACCAGCCGGAAACTTTTGATGGCCCCGGTGTAATCACTTTTGAAAAATTTGCACAGTCCGTAGTAATAATTGGAGGGATAAAAATACTCAGCCGGGGTATCTTTCACTTCTTTGAAATTGGCCTCGGCCTCGTTGAATTTCTTGCGGACGAAATAGCTGTACCCCAATTTAAAATACACCTCCGACCGTTGAGATAAGGTCAGGTCACGTGGTGAAATTTGTTTGTAAAAATCAATGGCCTTGTCATATTTTCCCGCATTGTAGAAATAATTGGCCACTTCGAGCAGGGCTTGACTGGCTAATGGGTCGGGCTTGTATTTGCGGATGAAATTGATGATGAGGTCTTCCCCGGCGGGCATGTCGAGCCGCACGGCGCACTTGGCGTACCCCAACTCGGCTCTCATGCGGAGTAGTTCCCAGGAAGGTTCGTTTACGGGCACCAGCATGTTCACGACGTTTTGGTACTCCGTCAGGGCATAGCCATACACGCCTTTATGGAAGAGGTCTTCCCCTCTTTTATAGGCCAGGTTGGCCTCTGTGAAAACGGTAGTTTGCTGCGCCACCATCGGCAAGCCCAGCAAACACAGGGCAAATGCGAATATTGAACTCAACTTATTCATTGTCGGTAGGTTTTTCAAAATGATGTTCTGTTAACGTGGTATGGGTTGAAAATATTTATTTAGCCCTGAATTTCCTGCCTTTCGCAAATATTGCAGTATCCCGGCCGGGCCATTTTACAGCGACGAAATTATGAAATTTTTTACAGCCCCTTACCCTTCAAAGCGCTCGTGATGCTGCCCTTTTATTTCTCCGGGCGGGTTAGCTTGTCACAATAAATCCAGGTGGCGGCAAAAACAGTTTGAAAAACAAGCGTCTTTTGCAGCACCCTATTCCTCCCGCACATTTGTTCTCCCCCTTTTTCAGGTAACCCGCCCCCCTCTTAATTATGGGTTTAGAGCTTGTTTGCGTTTTGGCTTCCGGCGAAAAACCGCCTCTTTTTTGATGATACTTCATTGAAAAAATGGTCATGTAGCTAAGGCTATGTTCCCATTTTTCCGCCTTGTTTCATCAAAATATTGACGCTTTTTCCCTCGAAACCCAAAACGCAAACAAACTCTTATTCCTTTTTAGCCTTTGGACAAAAGGCCCCTTGTAAAATCTTTCATTGTGTGAAAAATTGAAATTACGTCCGATGAGTCAGGCAACTCGTTTTGACTTTTTTGCACTTTTTGAAAACACCTTCCCTCACTCAAAAGTGCTATGCTACTGGACATTTTCAACCACGAAGGCGCAAAGAGCACAAAGAGGTTTTTATAAGATTATGGCTTTCGAATCTTTGTGTTCTTAGCGACTTGATAGTGGGAAGTAAATTCCGAAAGCGTCCATTGGTTTACCTCTGGACAACCAACTACTTAACCACTGCAACTCAAAAGCTGGGTTTGAGTGCCCAAAGTCTAATTTCATTTGGCCTTTAAAAAAACAGGAGCCATCCCAAAACCGAAAAAACTTTTTTTTGCCTCACCCTATTCGGCTTCTATTGATTTTTAAAATTCAAAAACTATGACACTAAAAAGTCCCGGCAATTGCCGGGACTTTTACTTTTACATGAAGGTGGGCCGGGGTTATCCGCCGCCGCCATTTTTAATTCCCAAAGCTCAGAATTGTCTTTTCAATAATGTCGCAACATTGGTGTACTTGCTCCTCCGTGATGACGAGGGGCGGCGCGAAGCGGATGATGTTGCCGTGGGTTGGTTTGGCGAGCAGGCCGCTTTTAGCGAGCTTCAGGCAAATGTCGCAGGCCGTGTTGCTGTCCTTTGTATCATTGATGACGATGGCATTCAGCAGGCCCTTGCCGCGCACTAATGTCACCCAATCCGATTTCTGCACCAATAATTGCATACGATGACGGAACAGCGCACCCATAGCCGCAGCATTTTCGGTGAGATTTTCGTCTTGCACTACCTTCAATGCCTCCATCGCCACTGCGCACCCGACAGGATTTCCGCCGAAAGTGGAGCCATGTTCACCCGGTAGCATGGTCATCATTACTTCATCGTCCGCAAGTGCTGCTGAGACGGGGAACACACCTCCCGACAAGGCTTTTCCAAGTATCAGGATGTCGGGTTTTATGCCGTAATAATCGCAGGCCAACATGCGCCCCGTGCGGCCAATGCCCGTTTGCACTTCGTCGGCGATGAATAGCACATTGGCGTCTTTACAAAGCTGGTAGGATGTAAGCAGATAATCTTCGTCAGGTACTACCACGCCGGCCTCTCCCTGAATAGGCTCAACGATAAATCCTGCCACATTGGGGTCTTTCAGCGCTTCGCGCAATGCCTGCACATCGTTGTATGGAATCACCTCGTATCCCGGCAGGTAAGGGCCGTAGTCTTGCGTAGCCGATGGATCCACCGAGGCGGAAATGACGCCCATCGTGCGGCCGTGAAAGTTCTGACTGGCAAAGATGATTTTTGCCATGTAGCGAGGTACACCTTTCACCTTATAGGCCCACTTCTTACAAAGTTTTAGCGCTGTTTCCACCGCCTCCACGCCCGTGTTCATGGGCAGCACCTTGTCGTAGCCGAAAAAGTCCGTGATGAATTTTTCATAAAGCCCAAGCTTGTCGTTGTAAAACGCCCGCGAAGTCAGGGTCAGTTGACTGGCCTGCGCCTTAAGCGCATTCACGATGCGGGGATGGCAGTGCCCCTGATTCACGGCGGAATACGCCGAAAGAAAGTCGTAATACCGCTTCCCCTCGACATCCCACACAAAAACGCCCTCCCCGCGGGATAGCACTACCGGAATGGGATGGTAATTATGGGCACCATATTTATCTTCGAGTTTCATCAACCCGGTGGAAGTAAGGGCTATTGTATTCTGCATCTCTATTGATTTTATTTGCTTTGAAATTAAAACAAAGGTAAGGAATTCCGGGCATGCCCGCTTGCCAGCGGATTGAGTAAATCTCCTTTCAATACTGACAATTGTCACCGTCAGGAATCATAGCCTTTCCCAATTATTCGGGTCAATCATAAATCTCTAATTGGCGCGGAACAGATTCATGGGGATACTATTCTCAGTGCCATTAGGCGCTTATGCGCAATTCATGACCAACAAAATTTCGACTGCCTTGATAGACTTTCCAGGTTTTAAAAACCTGGAAAGTCTCGCTGCTATCCGCTCCCCGTGAGGGCTTTTCCCGGCGCAGCGACTGGAAAATGTAGTATCTAAGTAACGTGCGCAAAATAAGATGAGGCTGTCTCATAAGTCAATTTGAAATTTTTGCAACCAAATTTTTCACGCAACGACGCAACGACACCACGTTATCATTTGGAATCGTTGCGACGTTGCGGCGTTGCGTGAAACTATGTTTGGCAGCCGTTTGTGAAAATTGACTTATGATACAGCCTCCCTTGTTCTTTTTGAGGCCGCCTCCGGCGGCCTCAAAAAGAACATCTTATTTCGAACACGTTCCTAACCTTTGAAATTCGAGTTTTTTTTTGGCAATAAAAGGCATGGAATTCATTTGGTTCTGGTTCTGCCGGCTTAGGTTTTGTGCCTGGCCTTTGCCCCTCCTCGCCGCCTTTCCCGATAGCTATCGGGAGCTCGTCGTGGGGGAGGGCTTTTGGGGGCGTACCGCCCCCACACCCCTTTTAACCAAAGCACAGAACGTTAGTAACGACCAAAAAATAACCTCTCTCTTTTTTCGGCGGCTTCGCCGCCGAAAAAAGAGAGAGGTTCCCGATTTCTGCCAGCCAAAGGCTGGCAGAAATCGGGAAGTTATTTTTTAAACGTTACTTAACGGTATTTTACCCGCAGGTTTTCATGTAGAGCCATTATCTCCTGATTTCAATGTACCCGGTATAGCTGCGCCCCTCTCCATCTTCGAAGAGGTAAAAATACGTGCCGTCCGGCAGGTCGTTCTGCCCCCATGAGCCACCCCAGTCGTTTTCGTAATGCTTGGTGGAAAATACCTTGTTGCCCCAGCGATTGAAAATGTGCAACGCATGGAACGGGTATTTCTCAAGGCCCTGGATGCGGAAGAAATCGTTCACGCCATCGCCATTGGGCGAGAATCCATTGAAAATGATGAAATCATCGCACCGGACTTCCACCCAAACTATCATCGTGAAGCAGCCCTCCGAAGTGCACACCTCGTAGAAAAAGTTGTCCATCGCCACACCTTGCCGGCTGTTGCAGTAGCCTGCTTCCGGCCGGTAGGTTACGCTGAAATCCGGGTTTACCACCACAGAGCCATGCAACGGTGCCCGCACGATTTGCATCGAAACGATGCCGCCATTGATGACGTCGTTGGCCAACACATCTTCGTTCACCGGGGTATTTGCCACAGTGGCCAAGGTGTCGGCTGTCAAATCGGTTGACTCACCGGCCCGCACTTCCACGCTCAGGTAAGTGGTGTCGCAGATGCCATACTCGTCACATACAACAAAGCAGGCTTCCGCCTGTCCCTCATAAGCGCCGAGGCACAGCACGCAGGAGGTGCCGGGAATCATGCCGAACTGCACAGCACCGCCAAAGCCCACTCCACAGACCTCTTCCACGCTCGCCACTTCGCCCAACAATTCTTCCAGACTCAGGCACAAGGTGTCTTTTTGGTTCACCTTCACCACCGTATTGAAATAATCGGGCGTCACGCAGGCCACCATTGCCCGAAGGGTGTCGCGCAAGTCATCGGCCAGCCGCCTTACCACGAAGGAATTGGCGCCGCCGGGCAGCGTGACTTTCGCCGAACCAGGTGCAATGTTGGTGTTCAACTGCAATTGTGCGACAGCACCGGAATTTACCTGGCTGATTTGCAGGTCGCCGTATGTTCCCGGTACGGCACCTCCCTGAATGGTGAAAGTAGCAGTATCGAGCACCCAGTTTCCATTGGAATCCCTTTGATTCATAAGGCCCACTAATTCATCCACCGTTTGGAACGGCCCGGTGATATGCTGCCCGTCAACCGTCCAGTCTTCGAGATAGTACGGGCCTTCGGCACCCCATCCCGGCAACGCGGCATAGCTGTAATAATGGTCTGCAACGTAGTCGCAAATGCCGAACGTGTCGTTGAATGGCAGCCCATTCAACTCGAAACTGTATCCAGCCAGTTCATCGTAGGGAATGCCGAGGCAGATGCCCAAATCTCCGTAATCACAATTGGCACTCACCACGACAAATTTGTTGCCGGAGATGCCGCCCGTAAGTGGCGTATAAATGACTTCAACGATGAGCGTATCCGAACACCCATCGGCCGGGTTCACAAAAACCACCTGATTGACACCGGCAGGAAGCGTCAGCTCCGTGCCCATCGGCGTGGTGGTGAAATTGGGCTGCACCTGAGCGGTCACCTGCGTACTGTCTTGGGTGATGAATAGGTTGCCGTAATTGCCCCCCACGTTCATGCTGGTAAAACCGAACACCGCCGGGTTGTTGTACCACATGCCCGCCGAATCCACCGCGTTCATGGCCGCCACGAGGTCATTCATATTGTTCACCGAAGTGAATAAGGTATCGTTGTTGTGCTCCCAAATCACCGAATACGGCCCGGTGTTGCCCTGCCCCGCCACCAAAGCGTAGGTGTAAAATATCACCGAATCAATTTGGCAAAGACCGGGGTTCTGCGTGTACAGATTCCCATCCACGTAAATGTCGTAATACTGCGAAACGGCATACGGCACAGCGAGGCAGACATTGGCGGGGTCAGACGCCACATTCACGGTCATGGTATCCTGCGAAAAAACGAATGCGCACTGCGGGCAATCGTCGCCGATGGTAAATTCCAATTTTGCAAAACAAGACTCCTGGCCAAACCATTCGGCAATCACCACGTAATTGCCTGCCGGCAAACCTGTCCGGGCATTGTCAGTTGCATTGGGGGTACCGAGGTTTGGCATCCACAGGTAGGTGAAATATTCCGGGTTGCCCAACATCTGAATGGCCGCCGCGCCATCGGCATTGCCGCAGGTGGCATCCGTCAGAGTAAGACTGTCCAACACCGGCGGGAAGCACGGACATACATTGCCGATGGTCACCATGAGGGTGTCCGCGCAGGCTCCATCCGTGGCGAAGACGAGATAATCGCCGGTGGAAAGGTCGTTCCGGGCGGCGCCATTGCCGCCATCGCTCCAGGTGTAGCTCAGCGTACCGGGGCTGAGCGAAGCCGCGCCATTGGCGAAGCCGCAGATTTCAGGCGAAGTACTCCAACTGACGTTGAAGCCTCCGGCAACAATTATATTTTGCGAAGCTGACGCTGTATTTCCGAAGGCACCGGTTGCCGACCAGGTGCGGTGAATCAGCGTGTCGCATCCGCCACCCGCCACCAAGTTGATGGTCTCAGAGAAGCTCACCGCCACGGCCTGCCCGGTGCAACCATCCACCGCCGTCACATTTGCAGGGCTGGGCACTACCCCACCCTGGTTCGGATAAATGATGGTATCGGCTGGCACCCCGGCCAAAACCGGGACTCCCGTATCCATCACGTGAATAATCTGCGAAGCTGCGGCCGCATTGCCACAACCGTCGGTGGCCGTGTAAACCCGCACGAGGTCGTAACCTGCATTTGCCGCCACGGTATCCTGCACCACTGAAACCAGCGCCTGCCCACAATTATCATTGGCGGCTGCTGCCGCAAAAGGAGGCACTGCATCTCCGCAGTTTATCGTCGTATCAACCGGCACACTCGTAAAAGCAGGCGCCGTATTGTCCACGATAAAAATATGGAGCGTGGCCGAAGCCGCATTTCCGCAAATATCGGTGGCCGTCCAGGTGCAATCTTTGGAAAGCAGGAAGCCGTCATTGGCACAATTTCCCACGGAAACCGAACCTTCGGTGAATGCCAGCGTGGCATCATTGCATAGGTCGGTAGCCACGGCATCCGAAGCACCGAAGACCTCCACGGCATCGCACGGCATAACCAGGGTGTCGCCGTCCGTCAGGCCGGTCAGCAGGGGATGCACGAAGACAATCACCGGAGGCTGGTCATCAATCAGATGAATCGTCTGCACTACGGTTGCGTGATTTCCGCAGTTATCCACGCCTACCCATGCCCTGGTGATAACCCTGTGGCACAGGTCTGTGGAATCTATTACTTCAGAATATATCAGCACCAGGCTCGTGTCGCAATTGTCGCTGAATAGTGGTTGGTCAAAAGGAATGGCGCTGCCACAGGAAATCACGGTATCAACAGGCTCATTTGAAAAAACCGGAGGCTGCGTATCCTCCACCGTGATAGTCTGCGTAAACGAGAAGGCATTGCCGCAGTTGTCGGTAGCCGTCCACGTGCGCAGGATGGTGACAGGGCAACTGCCCGCCTGTGTTTCGGAAAATGTCACCACTGGCGACGGGTCGCAGGAATCGCTGGCTTGCAGCATAGCCGGCGCCGGCACGTTGCCACATTCCACCGTCAGGTCATCAGGCGGGAGGATAAATGCCGGCGCCCCGGTATCGTCCACCGTGACGGTCTGCGTGTAAGTGGCCGTATTGCCGCAGTTGTCGGTGGCCGTCCACGTGCGAAGGATAGTGTACGGGCAGCCGGTGTCATTGACCACCTCATCGAAAGTCACCACTGCATTTGCGCTGCAATTATCAATGGCCGTGAGCATCGGGGCGGCGGGCACCGAGGTGCACCCGGCAACTGTATCCTGTGGCAATTGGCTGAACTCCGGGGCGAAGTTGTCCACGACGGTCAGCCGCTGGGTACGGCTCAAAGAGTTGCCGCATTCATCGGTGGCCGTCCACGTCCTGAAAATAGTGTAAGGGCAGCCGTTGGTGTGCGAGTCATTCACGGTCACGACCGGCGCGCTGTCGCAATTATCGGTGACCAGCACCTGTGCCGGTGGCGGTATGCTGCCACACGCCACAGTAGTATCTGCCGGCACGCCGGTAATTTGGGGAGGTGTCAGGTCCTTCACCGCAATAGTTTGTATTTGCGAAGCCACGTTGCCGCAGGCATCTGTGGCAGTCAGCATGCGCACGAGCTGGTAATTGCCGCCGCAACTGCCGGGGACGAGCGTCTCTGTCAATTGCAGCACGACGTTGCCACCACAATTATCCGTAGCCGCAAAACCGGCGAGCGAGGGCATGGGGGGCACTGCGTCGCAATTGACCAAAGTATCGGTGGGCAACTGGCCCGCAATGACTGGCGGCAGTGTGTCTATCACCTTGAAATAAACCAGCCACTCCGTCTGGTTTCCGCAATGGTCGGTAGCCACCCACCCACTCCTCATCAACAAGATGAACGGAGCGCCGTTGCAATAAGCCGGGTCAATGATATTTTGTGAGT
>Ga0210044_10010057_pt1 | contig 11353 bp, 14 predicted proteins | sample CryGey13umfilter_2_FD_183959 | JGI IMG/M metagenome (GOLD analysis project Ga0210044, IMG submission 183959) | Groundwater microbial communities from aquifer in Utah, USA - Crystal Geyser 4/9/14 3 um filter (SPAdes) (version 2) | ecosystem: Environmental > Aquatic > Deep subsurface >...
GCAAAGGACTTCGAGACAACCATTACTTCAGCAACCGCATGGCTCTTCGCAGCCTCTGTCCAACTTCTCGTCAGACGCATCGCAAGGCTATGAATTTACTCGCGATAGTTTCGAGTCAGACTCTTAAGCCTTTCATGAAAGGACATAAAGAAAATTACTTATAGCAAACGCCTCAAGTTCACCCCGCTTTTTGCTCGTTGGCTCATCATATTATTAGAAATAAATAATGGGTATTAACGGAGATATACAATGACCAAGATTTTAGTAACAACTGCCGCAATTGGAATGGCAGCTGCGCTGACGTCCATGCCTGCGCAAGCAGAAACCTTTGGTGGACCTTATGTTGGCGTTAGCGTCGGCTACGACCGTATTGAAGTCGACGACACAGCCATTGATGCCGAGGTTTCGCGTGACGCGCTTTCGCTTGGCGGATATGCTGGCTATAATTGCAAAATTACCGAACGCGTCGTCATCGGCGCCGAGGCCGGGATCAACGCATCCGTCGACAATAAGATCGCGGCCCGTTCCGGCGGTACTGCGCTCATCATTGATCCACTCTATGACTTCGACCTTTCAGTCCGCTGGTTATTTGGTGACAGACAAGGCACTAGCCTATGTCGGCGGCGGCTATACTAACAATCGGGTGCGTTCGACCCTTATCTCTACAAGCGGCCAAGTTCGCGAATCCGACAATCTGGATGGATGGCAGGTTGGCGGCGGCGTTGAATATGACCTCACCAACCATATTTCGGCCCGCGCTGAATATCGTTATAGTGATCTTGGTCAGAATGGCGGCCAATTCGACCGGCACCAAGGTCTGTTCGGGATTTCTTATAATTTTTGATCAAACGCGGCAGGGAGGGAGGCTTATAATCCCGTCCTGCCGCTCTCCCGTCGACCATGATGATAGGCTCTACCATAAAAGGGCTGAAACTCCATCCTAAGCGAAGTCAGACGGGATGCAAAAATTCCTGTAGCCACAAGTACATTGAAGTAGGTCGACAAATCTAAACGTTGGAGAATATCGATAATGTTAGAGCAGCACGACAACTTGATGCACACTGCGGATATGGCGTTGCTGGAAGCAAATAAACAAGGACGAAGTTAGTCTGTTGTTTTTGTTCCAAAGCTGAATAGATCATTCAACCGCGCAAGCAACGAATGAAACTGAACCACTTCCCCCTTGTTGCGCGGAGGATTGGACAGCAAGGCCGACGATCCGTTGTCTGCGTGGATTATTGCGTATAATCTGGCGCATCAACGGTGGTGCCGGCAATCGTCAGCTTGAGATCGAGAATTCCTAGGGTGATGCAACTTAAATTTTGGATATGTGTAACGATCGCTCACCCAACGCCGAACCCATGTTTATGAGGACAGATTGCCTCCGCACATTTTGAGAAGGAAATATCTATGGTTTCGACGAAATTTACTGCTGCTGCAGCCTCGCTTGCCGCTGCTGCGTTGCTTGTGACCGCCCCCGCCAACGGCGCGGCCGGCGATGCTGGCGCGAAAGAGAAATGCTTCGGTGTTGCTCTGGCAGGTAAGAATGATTGTGCCGCTGGACCAGGCACTAGTTGCGCTGGCACCTCGACCGCCGATTATCAGGGCAATGCTTGGAAGCTTGTCGCTAAAGGTAGCTGCAAAAAAATGGGCGGCACACTTGCAGCGCATTCCGGTAATCAGAAACCGATTGCCCAATAGGGCTAAATGGCGGGCGGGCCCGCCGGTCCGCCAAGCTGATCGTTGCGCTTCGCCTATATGAAACCTGGCAAGCACAGCGCAATTTTAATTAGGAGTTAGGCCCATGACCATGAGTTATACAAAAATATCCGCTACTGCCTCCATACTTACGGCGGCGGCATTGCTCGCATCCTGCGGTTCGAATGCCAGCCAAGAACAGAGTCGGTCAGACTCAGACCAGGGCACGAAAGTCGCAGCAATGGAAAAATGCTATGGCGTTGCCCTGAAGGGCAAGAACGACTGCAAGGCTGGCCCTGGAACTTCCTGCGCGGGCACTGCGACGGTCGACTATCAGGGCAATAGCTGGAAAAATGTTGCTGTTGGTGATTGCGTAAAAATGGGCGGCACACTCGCCGCGCATTCTGGAAATGCTCAACCTGTCCCACAAGGGGCCTAAACCCTCGGGTCGCGACGGAATACTGGCTGGCATGAATATTCACTTCGAATTACCCCCCTCGGTGGGAATAGGTCTCAAGCCGCAACATTATGTAGATGTTCTTGAGTCCGTGTCAGCCAGTTCTCGGTCATTTCCTTTGGCAGCAGTGGTAAGACCGGGATGGGTCGAGGTCCATCCACAGAACTATTTTTGTGACGGTGGTCCGCCGCATCGCTGGCTTGGCGAAATCGCGGAACATTTCCCACTCAGTTTCCACTCGGTCGGACTTTCGCTCGGAACCGCGTCCGGTTTTGATCGAGAAGAACTCAACCGCCTGGCGGTATTATGCGATCGTTACGCGCCCGCGTCTGTTTCCGACCATCTGAGCTGGAGTGGGACGGCTAGCAATCGCTACCCCGATCTGCTGCCAGTCCCATATACTGATTTTACACTGGACCATTTTGTGACTCAGGTTTCGGCAGTCCAAGACAGGCTGCGCCGAAAAATTCTTATCGAAAATCCATCTCGCTATCTCGCTTTTACAAATGATGAAATGGACGAAATCGATTTTCTCCATCTGCTGTGCGAGCGCGCTGGCTGCGGCATTCTGCTCGATGTCAACAATGTCGAAGTTTCCGCAACCAATCTCGGGTTTGATCCCATTGCATTTGTTGATGGCATTGATGCTGCACTGGTGGGCGAGATTCATCTGGCGGGCCATGCGCGCGAAGAGCATGAGGATGGAACCCTGCTGATTGATGATCACGGCTCGCCGGTATCTTCTTTGACCTGGGCGCTGTTTGAACGGTTTATTTCTCGGTCAGCCCCGAAACCGGTGCTAATCGAATGGGACACCAACATCCCGGATTACATGGCCTTGATGGACGAGGCGAACAAGGCGCAGAGCATGATGGACGCTCAGGCCGCAGGCGGCATGGTAGAGGCTTCCCATGCTATCGCTTGAACAATTGCAGCTGTCGATGATGACGGTGCTGGATCAAGGCCCGGCCTATTTGCCTGCGGATATGTTCAAGGGAACCGAGGCGGACTGGCTTCGCGGAATGAAGGTCCATGCCAATACAGTGTCGCATGCCCGGCTGGTGGCATTGGAAGACACCTTCCCCAAGACCCGCGAATGTTTGGGGCACCTGTTGTTTAACCAAATATCGCGCCAATATGTTGAAATTCCCGCTGTTTCAGGATTCTCGCTGGACCAGATCGGTAGAATATTCGCCGATTTTCTCGAGCTTCAGCAGATTGATGAAGACGTGCTTGATCTTGCCCGGGTCGAATGGGCCTGGCTCGAAAGCTATCACGCGGTCGAAGCCATACCATTTGGCCTCGGCGAACTGGCCGATCTGGGCGAAGAAGCAATATTGGGAGTAGAGATTTCTCTGCATCCCTCGGTGCGAACAATCAGGTTCGAAACATCGCCCCATCAATTGCTGACTGGAGAAATACCGGGTCTCGCTAATGCGCCGGGTCTGCTGGTCGTTCGTCCGTTTGAACAAGTCTTGCTGTCACCGATCAACCTGTCGCAGATTGCAGCGATCGCCTTTGCTAGAGCGCCGATCTCGATCTGTAACCTTTTCGCCAAGTTGGGCGAACAAGGTGATGATGCCATATTATTGCCGACGTTGATCACGCTCATCGAGGCCGGTGCATTGATAAGAATTTCAGGGGAAATGACATGATAGCGCTTTATGACCGGATGATTGAATGGATCTCGGCAAAAGTTCCAGAATCGATAATGCTGCTGTTCGTCCGTATTGCGCTGGCTGGCATATTTTGGCGATCGGGCCAAACCAAGATTGAAGAAGGCACCTGGTTCACGATTAGTGACACCGCCTATTTTCTCTTCAGCGAGGAATATAGTGGCGTTCCACTGCCGTCCGATTTTGCTGCGGTGATGGCAACCGTATCTGAGCATGTTTTTCCAATCCTGCTCGTTCTGGGTCTGTTTACGCGACTTTCTGCAACTGCGTTGCTTGGGATGACGATGGTGATCCAGATATTTGTATACCCTGACGCCTGGTGGCCGGTGCACTCCCTCTGGGTCGCACTTGCACTGGTTCTGATCGTTCGGGGCGGCGGGCTCTTTTCACTCGATACCCCATTGATGAAAAGAACCCGCCCATGATAGCAGACGATGCCACAATGGCCCGCCTCATGGCGCTGTCGCAGACTGGCGATCGTCAAGCCTATGCAACGCTGCTTGCGGAATGTCAGAAATGGTTGAAGCGCTTTTATGCACGAAGAATTGTGCAGCACCAAATTGATGATCTGGTGCAAGACACTTTGCTCTCGCTCCATCGGAAAGTCGCAAGCTATGATCCGGCTCGTCCATTCCTGCCCTGGCTAGCAGCAATCGCACGCTATCGCTGGGTTGACCACTTGCGCAAAGTATACAAGGCCGACGAGACAACATTTGATGAGGGATTTGCGTCCGATGATTCAGAACCTGCAATTGTTGCACGGATCAGCTTGGACCGGATGTTTTCCTATTTACCGCCCGCACAAGCGCGCGCCATCGAGCTGGTCAAGATCGAGGGGCTAACAATTGCCGAAGCGTCTCATGCCTGCGGTCAGAGTGAATCTCTGGTCAAAGTCAATATTCACCGAGGATTGAAAAAACTCGCGACCATGATAGAGAAAGATTAATTCCTATGCCTACCGACACTCATGAATTCATCGACAGTCTGGTTGATGATTTGCAGCCAAGCCGGCCTTTAACGCTTCAGCGCGGGTTTGTGGTCGCAGCAGGCAGTGCAGCGCTTACAGTAGGTGTCATGGCGCTGCTTGTCGGATTCAGACCGGACCTGATCTCTGGCAATCTCAATCCGGTGTTTTTGCTGGCTACCGGCTTGTTTTTGATTCTGGGTATTGCCGCATCCTTCACCGTCATTGGCATGGGCCGCCCTCAAGTTGGCAATATTCATGTCGGCTGGACATGGGCCGCTGCCATGGCCGCACTGCTTCCTCTCACGGCGGCAGTGCTTAGCCTTGCCAGGGATGGAGATGTTTTCGTTCAGTCCCAGCCAGCGCAGGGCGTCTCTTGCCTGATAAATGGTGGCTTGCTTGGCCTGATCGTTGGCGGAGCTTTGACAATGTGGCTTCGGCGCGGCGCACCCACTTCGCCCGAGCAGGCTGGCCTGCTCACAGGAATAGCTGCAGGCAGTCTAGGCATTTTTTCCTATTCGCTGCACTGCCCGTTTGACGATATCTTTCACATTGGCCTTTGGCACAGCCTGGCTGTGGTGGTTAGCGCGATGGCTGGCCGGTTGGTAGTTCCCGCACTGATCCGTTGGTGAGGTGCTGTAGGCGAACGATGACGAGGTTTAAGGACCTGCTGTTCGTAATTACGATGCCAGTCGGCCTTGCTGCATGTGCGATTCCCGCTCCTTCTCAATGTACGGCACCCGTTGCAGTCCAGATCCTGGGGTCGGGTGGGCCAGTCGCTGAAGGGCATCGTGCAGGCACAAGTGCAATAGTCTGGATTGGGGGTAAAGCTGCGCTTCTGGTTGATGCGGGGAGCGGCGCGTTTGTGCGCTACGGCGAATCCGGGGCCAAATTTGCAGACCATCGGGCCATACTGTTTACCCATTTTCATGCCGATCATGTGGCTGATCTGGATGCGATCCTGAATAGCGGGGGATTCGCCAACCGCGCCGCGCCGCTGCCGATAGCTGGGCCAAGCGGGGATGAGCTGTATCCGGGCATCAAAGACCATCTGACCGCTCTGTTTGATGAGCACACAGGTGCGTTCCGCTATCTTTCGGGTTATCTCGACGGAAATTTTGGCTTGCCGATGCTCGAGCCCACTGAGATCGATGTTGCCATCGAGACATTGCAACCAATCATTCAGGAACGTGATTTGAAAGTGAGCGCCATCACGGTTCACCATGGCGGTGTACCCGCGCTCGCCTATCTGGTGGAGACTGGCGAAAAATCAGTAATTTTTGCCGGGGATCAAAGCTTTCTCAGCGAAAAATTTGTTCAGGTCTTTCAGGATTTCAAACCCGATATCTTGATCATGCACAATGTGATCCCGGAGGGCGACGGCCAGCCGCGCGGACTGCACCGCTGGCCCGGTTCTATCGGCGAGGTTGCGGCGGCCATCAAACCGAAAAATCTGGTCCTCGCGCATAATATGAAGCGCGCACTCAGTCATCAGGCAGAAGGCGAGACCGCCATCCGCAATTACTATTCCGGGCCGCTCCAGGTCGCAGACGACCTTGACTGCTTCGCGCTGTAGTTCGGTGACGAATGGAATAAGCAAAGGTCATCAAGCGGTGAACAAAGGCACAGCAGACGGATGGCCGGACGACAAGGCATCGAAGTCGTGGCTCCGGCTAATTGATGGCTGGATCTGATGCCCGACGATCGGTTTCCGACTAAGGTTATGCAGCGCGTCGTCCTGGCCGGCGGCGGACATGCCCATTTGGCGGTGCTGGATGACTGGGCCCGCACGCCCCTGTACGGTGTGGAAACCTGGCTGGTGACTTCAGACCGATTTACTGCTTATTCTGGCATGGTGCCCGGTTGGTTGGCCGGGCATTATCGTGCTGGACAGCAACTGATCGATTTGCGGCCCTTGGCGAAACGTGCCGGCGTAAGATTGGTGATCGGCACCGTTGAAGGGCTTGATGCGAACCGCAACCAACTGACATTGTCATCAGGAGAATCTGTGTCATTCGATCTCTTGTCTTTGGCTGTCGGCGGTGAAGTTGATACCTCGCCGCTAGCGAGTTTGGGCGATCGGCTATTACCTGTCAGGCCAATGAACGCCTTCGTCGCCCGCTGGCCGCTGGTTTTGAAAGACGCGGCCGGGAGGCATGGATTTAGCCTAGTCATCGTCGGCGGCGGAGCAGCGGGAGTTGAGCTGGCACTTGCCGCAGAATACGCGTTTCGCAGTATATCGACCAAGCCCCGAGTGTTGCTCGTGACTTCGGAAAATGGCTTTCTCACAGGTCATGCTCGAGCGACTATCGCGCGGGTTCGCGCCGAACTGGAAGGGCGGCATGTTGAAGTATTGTATGGAGATGTGGTTGGGTCTGAAGATGCTGTACTTCTTCCTACGGGAATGGTCATTGATGCGGATTATGTGATCGCTGCGACCGGGAGCAAGGCACCGCGCTGGCTCAAGGCGTCCGGGCTTGCTCTCGACAGACAAGGCTTCATCGAGGTGGGCAGCGATCTCCTATCCGTGTCGCATGATAATATTTTTGCAGCGGGCGATATTGTCACCCGAACGGATCGCGAGGTCGCAAGATCTGGGGTTCATGCCGTCCGGTCTGGCCCGGTACTCGCGGTCAATCTGCGAGCGAAGCTCAATGGACAGATTCTCCATCAATATATTCCGCGACGCCGGACACTTTACTTGCTCGCGACCGGAGATAAGCGCGCAATTCTGTCTTGGGGCGCATTTGCTCTGTCTGGAGGAATATTGTGGCGGCTTAAGGACTGGATTGATCGGCGCTTCGTGCGGCATCATACCGTTACTGCGGAACAAGAGAGGTGAATCAAATGCCCGTATCAGAATTGTTCATCCTCATGATTTCGAGGCCTGTGGCCGGAGGCGCGATACGCGTGGCGATTGTGGTTGGAACGTGCCTGAATTTTATCAATCAAGGTGCCACGATCTGGCATGGCGGAGGTGCCGATTGGCCGCGATTTCTGATGAACTATGCTGTCCCGTTCCTTGTTGCGAGTTACAGTGCTGCGAAGGCCCGCAGGGCAATGGGCGCTTGAATGGAACAGTTTGTTTCAGCCGGGAATGACCCTGCGCTGGCAGGCAGCGTGTTCGATGAACGATTTCTAGTACGTGTCCGTGATGAAATGCTGCGTTTTGCCCGACTTCAGCTTGGCAATGATGCAGAGGTCGAGGATGCGGTTCAGGAGGCACTTGCCGGCGCGCTTAAGAACGCGCGTAGTTTTCACGGAGAAGCTGCGCTCAAAACGTGGATCATTGCAATCCTCAAGAACAAGCTTGCCGATATCTTGCGGCGGCGCCAGAAGCATCCTGTCGGTGGAATTGATCTCGGAAACGATGATGTTGCAAATGGATACCCGGCGGCCTTCAACCACAAAGGGAGATGGCACAACGCGTCGCGGCCGTCTCACTGGGGAGATCCCGAAGCCGCTCTAAACAGCCGACAGTTTCTCGACATATTCAATGCCTGTCTCGATTGCCTGCCGGCCCAGCAAGGCCGCATCTTTATGATGCGTGAAGTCATCGAGTTGAGTCCTGCAGAAATCTGTACTGAAACAGGCCTTTCTATTTCCAATATCTATGTCATCCTTCACCGCGCAAGACTTGGTTTGCGGGCCTGCCTTGAGCATAACTGGTTTGGAAGTGGAACGGACCCATGCTGAATTGTCATGACGCAACCTTTCTCTTGTCGCAGCAACAGGAGCGGGATCTCACGCGCTCCGAGCGCGCGAATTTGCGGCTGCATGTAACCATGTGCCGGGGATGCACGAACTTTGAACGACAGCTGCCTGAACTTGGCAAGGCTGTTCGAACATTTGCCTCACATGATTCGAGCAATGGAGAGACGATGTCTTAACGATGCTCGCTTCCTGCGTGCAAGATCTCGCGGGCGGGGATGTTCAGAACACTAGTCCGTAGAAGATTTGATCAGGAAATTTCGCATGAAGAAGATTGTTATCCTCATCCTTGCTGCTCTGGCAATTTTTGCCTTTGTCTATTTCGATGTGGGACAAACCTTGACACTGGAAAATCTCAAGAGCCAGCAACATGCAATCGACGCGCACTATCGTGCCTCTCCTTTGATTGTCATTATTGTCTTTTTTCTGGTCTATGTGGCCGCCACAGCGGCATCATTTCCCGGTGCAGCAATACTGACGTTGGCGGCAGGTGCGATTTTTGGTGTCGTCACCGGTACGCTGATTGTGTCCTTCGCATCAACCGTTGGCGCGACCATGTCCTTTTTGGCCTCTCGCTATTTGTTCAGAGACTGGGTTCAGGCGCGTTTCGGTAATCGACTAAAGGCATTGAATGACGGCATAGCGCGCGATGGGGCCTTTTACCTTTTTTCGCTCCGACTGGTGCCTGTGTTCCCCTTTTTCCTCGTCAACCTCTTGATGGGGCTGACGCCGATCAAGACCCTCACCTATTTTTGGGTGAGCCAGCTCGGCATGCTTTTGGGAACGATTGTCTATGTAAATGCCGGAACACAAATCGCACGCATCGACGCTCTTGGCGACATTGCCTCGCCTGGCCTGTTGGGGTCCTTTGCGGCGCTTGCCCTAACTCCATGGGTCGGCAAGTGGATAATGGCGCTTATCAAAGGTCGGCGCGTCTATGCACAGTGGGCCAAGCCCAAAAGCTTTGACCGCAATCTGGTAGTTATTGGTGCTGGCGCCGCAGGACTCGTTTCATCCTATATTGCCGTGACCGTCAAAGCCAAGGTGACATTGGTCGAAGCCTCCAAAATGGGTGGTGACTGCCTCAATTACGGGTGCGTGCCGAGCAAGGCGCTAATCAAAAGCGCAAAGCTCGCCGAACAAATGCGCCACGGCGATATCTATGGACTGGAGGCAGTCGATCCAAAGTTCAGCTTCAAACGCGTAATGCAGCGGGTCCATGACATCATCGCTGAGATCGAGCCGCATGATAGCGTCGAGCGCTACACCCAGTTGGGCGTAGATGTCGTGCAGGGCTATGCCAAGATCATTGATCCTTGGACAGTGGAGATCAAGCGCCATGATGGTCAAATGCAGCGGCTGACGACGCGCTCGATTGTCATCGCCGCCGGAGCTGCACCTCACGTCCCCGACTTGCCAGGGCTTGAGGATGTAGGCTATGTCACGAGCGATACGCTGTGGGAAGAATTTGCCAAGCTTGATGCCGTTCCTCAGCGGATGGTTGTGCTTGGCGGCGGACCGATAGGGTGCGAATTGTCGCAAGCCTTTGCGCGGCTTGGCGCCAATGTCACCCAAATCCAGCGCGGACCGCGGCTCATGCCGCGCGAGGACGATGATGTCTCGGCGATCGTGCTTGAAGCACAGCAGGCCTCGGGCATAACCGTTCTGACCGGTCACGATGCCGTTCGCTGCGAAGTCGTCAACGGCGAAAAACGCGTAATTGTTTCAGTTGATGGCCAAGAGCGGGTGGTTCCCTTCGACGCCCTTCTGATCGCGGTCGGAAGATCGGCGCGTCTGAAAGGCTATGGCCTAGAGGAATTAGGCATTGAAACGGACTCGACCGTTGTTACGGATGATACGCTGGCAACGCGTTATCCCAATATCTTTGCAGCAGGTGATGTATCAGGGCCCTATCAGTTCACGCATACAGCATCACATCAAGCCTGGTATGCGAGTGTCAACGCCCTGTTCGGCCATTTGCGGACTTTCAAGGCAGATTATCGCGTCATCCCCCACGCAACTTTCATTGACCCGGAAATCGCCCGGGTGGGCATCAATGGACGAGAAGCGAAGGAAAGCGACGTTGCTTATGAACTCACTATCTATCCGATGCATGAACTCGATCGCGCTATCACCGAAAGCGCCACAAATGGCTTTGTGAAAGTGTTGACCGTTCCGGGCAAGGACAAGATATTGGGCGTGACAATCGTTGGCGAGCATGCGGGCGAATTGCTGGCCGAATATGTGCTGGCGATGAAACACGGATTGGGGCTCAACAAGATCCTGGGCACTATCCATACTTACCCAACGATGGCGGAAGCCAACAAATATGCAGCGGGCGAATGGAAGCGAAACCACGCCCCTGAAAAGTTGTTGATCTGGGTTGAACGCTATCATCGCTGGAGGCGCGGGTGACGCGGCTGATAGAGCTGCGCGCAGGACGCTCTTATTGTTCGATATTCGCTCGGCAGCTGCATGGCGACAAACCGGCATCGCACGGCTTGCGCTGGCTCTTTCAATGCATGAGCCCGGGTTCGTAGGTGTACTGGTCCGCCGGGTTGGCAAAATCACTCCAGATGCATTGCATTGAACTGCGCTCCTGGCGGCCGCTCCCGGCTAATGAGTTTACGGCTCGCGGCTGCTGGATATAGCAAGGTCTATGCTGTTCCTGAAGGAATGCTCGGCTCGCAAGCGGGGCCTGGCTGGATAGCGCAAGGCCTGGCGACGAGGCGCTACCCTAGTTCCGCGCAGTAACTATGCGTCAGTCAATGTCCCACGGATCATTCCGTTCAAACCAACCCGGTGCGTAACCAAACCTCCGCTTCTGTCCGTCGTCAAAACATTTGG
>Ga0210044_10010058_pt1 | contig 11353 bp, 7 predicted proteins | sample CryGey13umfilter_2_FD_183959 | JGI IMG/M metagenome (GOLD analysis project Ga0210044, IMG submission 183959) | Groundwater microbial communities from aquifer in Utah, USA - Crystal Geyser 4/9/14 3 um filter (SPAdes) (version 2) | ecosystem: Environmental > Aquatic > Deep subsurface > Groundwater...
CCAATCAGGTAGATATACCAGTGGCAAGTGGTGTTTATTTAATACATGTGTTAGTACCCGATGTTGGTGAAAGAACATTAAAATGGTTTGGTGTGATTAAACCAACTGACTTAAATGGATTTTAGAATAATAAACTTAATTTTAATTCTTATGAAAACTCTTATTTTAACAATAACTCTTGGTATCGCTTTAGCAACTAGCAGTTACAGCCAAAACAATGCTCCAATTGCAGTAAATGATACTTTTTATGTAACATTTAATGATTCCATAGGCATGTATCAATTCTCTGGCTCTCTTATTGTTAGTAACCCTAATTCGCTAAACTTTTTAAGTAATGATTCAGATCCTAATGCTAATCTATTTTATATCGATACTGCTTTTTACAATGGACTCGGTTATTTTAGCATTGTTACCGATAGTATTAATCCCACTTGGAAAAAGTCATCAATAGAATACAAGCCATCACTCAATTTTTGGGGCATCGATAGCATCCAATATGTGATAAAAGATAACGGTGTTCCTGTAATGTACGATACAGCAACCATTTATTTTTGGGTAAAACACAAAGAATTTCAACAATTAGACTTAAACAATATCAATGCTCATTTAGGATTATATGGCTTGTTTCAGGATATGGCAAATAGTACTGCTAGTTTTGAAGTGCCAAAAGGTAGTGGCACCAGCACCATGTATGCTGCCAATTTATGGATTGCTGGAAAAAATCAAGATTCTGTTTATGCCAGTTGCGAAACATTTGGAAGTATCTTAGCGTCAACTAATTCATATACAAGTTTCCATTCACGAAGCGGTCCCATTATGGATTCCGCTTATTACCAAGAATATGATTTTAAATGGGACAGGCTATGGAAGATAACTAGCAACGAGATTAATTATCACATCAATAATTGGATGAATGGAGGGTATCAACCCATTGAAGTGATTGCCAATTGGCCCGCACATGGCGACACCAGTAAGGGACAAGACTATTATTTAGCTCCTTTTGTGGATAACAACGGAGATGGAATTTACAACCCTTACGATGGCGATTATCCAAAAATTAAAGGACAACAAGCGGTTTATTTTATTTACAATGATGTGCGTGCAATTTCTGGTAGTGGAGGCTCAATGCATGCCGAAGTGCATTACATGGCTTATGCCTACAATTGTCCATCCGATTCTGCCATAAATAATACTATTTTTTTAGATTACACTGTTTACAACCGTTCTAATTTAACTTATGATAGTACGTATATTGGTGCTTGGACAGATTTTGATATTGGAGGTTCTACCGATGACTATGTTGCATGTGATGTGGATAGAAGTACATTTTATGCCTATAATGCTGATGCTGTTGATGAAGCAGGAAGTGGTATTTTGGGTTACGGCAATTATCCTCCAGCACAGGGTGTTACTTTTTTAAAAGGTGTACAACAAGTTATTGATGGTGTTGATAATAACTTTGGTATTAACGCTAACGAAACGATTAATGGGTTGGGTTTTGGAGATGGAACAACCGATAATGAACATTGGGGAATGGAACATTTTATTTACTACAGCATAGGTGGAGGATTTCAAGGAGACCCACAAAATGGATTAGATTATTATGATTATTTAAGTGGTAAATGGACGGATGGTTCAACAATGGTTTATGGAGGAAACGGTCACGTTAGTAGTGGAGGTACAATTCCTGCTAAGTATATGTATCCAGATAGTTCGGATTCTTTTTGGTACGGTACAGGAGGAATTCCTCAAGCTTATTGGTCAGAATTTAACGAAGGAAATCCTTCTGGTGACAGAAGAGGAATGGGTTCAACTGGTCCTTTTACTTTTTATCCCGATAGTAGCATAGAAATAACCTTGGCTTATGTTTTTGGTAGAGATTATCAAACAACTGGTAACCAAGCTGGTGTTGTGGTTATGCAAGAGAGAATTGATTCTATTAGAAGTTATTACTCAACCGATTTTGTTTCGGTTTGTGGTGGCACATTGGGTGTTTCTGAAAACGCTACCAAAAAAGAACAAATAGTAGCTGTTTATCCCAATCCATTTAACAACGAGTTAACCGTTTATTATGAACTAGAAAAAAACACAGCAACCTTAGAAATTTACAATTTGATGGGTGAAAAAATTAAAATGCAATTGCTCAACCAACCAACAACGGTTATTGATTTATCCAATCAAGCCAATGGAATTTATTTTATTACCATTGTTGATGGGAACAGTAGAATAAGCAGAAAAGTTGTTAAACATTAAGTTTATAAGGGTTAGGAGGGTTAGAAGTTTATGAATGTCTAATCTCTAATCCAAATAAATCTTCCGACTTCGGACTTCTGACTTCCAACAATTTCTAATGACTAATTTCTAAATACTCACAACACCCGATACTTCAACTTTTCTATTAACAAAAACATAACAGGAACAATCACCAAGGTGAGAAAAGTGGCAAAGGTTAATCCAAAAATAATAGTCCACGACATTGGCCCCCAAAACACCACATTATCTCCACCAAAATAAATTTGAGGGTCTAATTCAGTAAATAAAGTAAAGAAGTCGATGTTCATTCCTACTGCCAAAGGCATTAATCCTAAAATGGTGGTAATTGCAGTTAACAAAACTGGTCTCAACCTAGTTTCCCCACCTTCAATAATGGCTTCAACAAGCTCTGACATTGGTAATTTCTCTATATTTTGCTCTAATTTTTTTCGTTCTATAATTAGTTTGGTATAATCTAACAATACAATGGCATTGTTTACCACAATTCCTGCCAGCGAAATAATTCCTATCATGGTCATCATCACAATAAAATCCATTTGAAAAATAACCAACCCTAAAAAAACACCAATTAAGCTAAATACAACTGAAGTAACAATAATTACTGGGGCAGAAATAGAATTAAATTGAGCCACAATAATTAAGAAAATTAGAAACACTGCAATCAATAGTGCTTTACTTAAAAAGCTCATCTCCTTAGCTTGTTCTTCTTGCTGTCCTGCAATTTTCCACGAGTAGTTGCTGTCTTTTGGATAGGTTTTAAGTAATGCTTTTATGTTGGTTACTACTTCGGTTGGATTTGCACCTTCAATAACATTCGACTGAATGCTAATGGTTCTTTTTAAGTCTTTTCTTTGAATCGCACTAAAAGTGCTTGTTTTTTCAACTTTAGCCACTGCTGAAATGGGAACTTGGCTTATTTTTCCGTTGCTAGGATCTCTAAAGGTAATTTTTTGATTCATTAAATTATCCATGTTATAACGCGAAGCATCGTTCATTCTTAGTATAATTTTATAATCATCTTCCCCTTCTTTGTATTTTGAAATTTCTTTGCCAAATAAAGAAGTGCGAATTGCCGAACCAATTTGAGCGGTGGACAAGCTAAAACGTTTCGCTTTTTGACGATCAACATTGACCACAATTTCGGGTTTTCCAGTTTGAATATCCAATTTTAATTCTTCTACTCCATAAACATTTGATTGATTAATAAAATGCTTCATTTTTTCGGCTTCATCAATGAGAGCATTGTAATCATCTCCATACAACTCGATATTAATTGCTTTGCCTTGTGGTGGACCCGCTTTATCTTTGTCAACCGTAATTTGTACTCCTGGAATATCATTCACCACCGCTCTAATATCGTTCATAATTTGGTTGGTTTTTATTCCTTTTCGGTCGCTAAATTTTACAAACGAAATGGTAATCCGGGCTTTGTTGGGGGTTTCTCCCATCGAAACTCCTTGAGCTGGGTCGGATGTTCCTGCACCAACCTGTCCAATAATAGATTCTACCATAAATTTTCGTTGGATTTTTTCCCCATGCACTACTATTTCAGTATTAAAGTAATTCATTACCTTTTCCTCTACTTGCTGTGCAATTTTATTAGTTGCAGTAATGTCAGTCCCAATAGGTTGTTCAATAAAAATATTGATATAGTTGGGCATATTTACTGGAAAAAACTCCACTTTAGGACTTGCTACTCCAATTAAAATAAACGAAAGGATGAGTAAAACAAATGTTCCAACTACCCATTTTATTGGGTTTTTTCCTTTTAGCACATAAGTCAAAAATCGATGATAAAAATTTTCAAGCTGAGGTAATATCTTATTTTGAAAATAAATGGTTGCAGGGTTAAAGAAATAAGTTGTAGTTAAAATTGTTAATCCGATTGCCATTAAAATGTTACCGTAAAGCATTGCTCCTGCTAACAAAATAATTAATCCAAATAAAATAAATGCGATAGAGATAATGATAATTTTTTTTCGATTGCTCGATTTTTCATCTAACTTCATAAAAACAGAAGTAAGGACAGGATTAATAATTAAAGCTACAAAGAGCGAAGAGCCTAACACAATCATCAGTGTGATGGGCAAGTACTTCATAAATTCACCCATTTTTCCGGGCCAAATAGCGAGTGGTATAAAAGCTGCTAATGTTGTTGCTGTTGATGAAATAATAGGCCACGCTACTTCTCCAGCACCATAGATAGATGCTTTTTTTAGCGAATAACCTTCGCCAACTAACCGATAAATATTTTCTACTATAACGATTCCATTATCTACTAACATTCCGAGTGCTAAAATCAATGAAAACAACACCATCATGTTAAGTGTTACTCCTACTGCGTTGAGCACCATAAATGCCATAAACATCGACATAGGAATGGCTATCCCAACAAACAACGCATTTCTAAGTCCTAAGAAAAAAAGTAGAACCCCAACCACCAATAACATTCCAAACAAAATATTATTTTCTAACTCATTGACTTGAGTTCTTGTTTTGGTTGACATGTCGGAAGTAATTGAAATATGAAGGTTTTCAGGGAATTCTGTTTTTTTAAGTTCAGTAATGATTTCATTAATAGCATCTGAAGCTTCTAACAAATTTTGTCCACCTCTTTTAAACACATCACACATCACCACCGGTTGTCCAAACTCTCGAGCATATGACTCTCTGTCTTTTTCTTCAAAAACTACTTCGGCTACATCTCTTAAATAAACAATGTTTCCTTTTTCGTGTTTGATGATAATGTTTTCAATTTCCTTCCAATCGGTAAAATCACCAGCTGTTCTAACGGTTCTTCTTAAATCATCTAAAATAATATCTCCGCCCGAGATGGTCATGTTTTCAAAGCCAACTGCATTTTCGATGTCAGTATAACTAATCTGCATCGATTCCATTTTTTGCACATTCACCTTTATTTTTACCTCTTTCTCTTGAATTCCTCTAATGTCAACTTTGGTAATTTGAGGTAAATCTTCCACCCTATCTTCAATAATTTCGGCATAATCTTTTAATAATTCAGGAGAAAAATCTCCCGACAAATTGATGTTCATTACAGGCATTAATTCCGAAAAGTTCATTTCAAAAACATTCGGATCGGCTGGCAAATCATCCGGAAAATCAGCGTCACTTTTTGCTTTGTCAACTGCATCTTTCACTTTTAACAACGCTTGAGCAGGAGTAACACTAAAATCAAATTCTATACGAATGGATGAATATCCTTGAATGGAAGTGGAAGAAATTTTATCAATACCTGAAATGGATTTAATTTCCTTTTCTAAAGGTCGAGTAATTAATTTTTCAATGTCTTCTGGTGAGTTACCTGGATAGGGTGTTCCTACATAAATTTCGGGGATTACAATTTCAGGGAATGCTTCTCTTGGCATTGATACATAAGAGATAACCCCTGCAACAAATATAATGACAGTAAGAACAAAAACAGTTGTTTTGTTTTTTACTGAAAGTGTGGTTAAGCCAAACGATTTAAGTCCGTTAGATTTGTCTTCTTGCATAGTTTTATAGTGTTAAAATTATTCGGCAACAACTTCAATTAGCTCTCCATCTTGAATACTTCTTGCTCCCTTATCGATGTACATTTCTCCAGCTTTTAAGCCGCTTACAACAAGTGTGTAGTTCTGATAAGACAACCCTGAAGTGATGTTAATTTTTTTTGCTTTACTCTTATTACCTTGTTTTTCTACCACATATATATACTCATTACTTAACCTATCTTGCTGTATAATGTTGGAAGGGATAACAATTGCTGAATCAGTTTTAAAATCTCTTATTTTAATATCGGCTAATAAATTAGGGTTTAAGTTTTCTTTAAATTCCGATAAATCAATGGTAATTTTAAATGTTCGATTGTTGGGATTAATAAAGTTGCCTGTATTAGTGATTTTTGTTGTAAATTCTTTGTTTATAGAGGGAAAAACAATAGTTGCTTTACCATCTTTTTTAATGGTTGAAATATAATTTTCGGAAACATCAGCTTTTAGCTCAGTATTGTTATAACTAATTACTCTAAATGCAGGAAAAGCTGGATTAACTGATTCTCCAACATTAGGGGTAATTTCGTCAATAATTCCTGAAAAAGGAGCCCTAATCATGTACATATCCAGTTGTTCTTTTATGGTTACTATTTTTTGTTCCAATGTTTCTTTTGTATTTTTTGCTTGAAGAAATTGTACTTCCGAACCAATTTTCTCATTCCATAAGCGACTTTGTTTCTCATAAATATCTTTTGCCAATTGGTAGTTGGTTTCAACTTCCTTTAATGTAGAAATTAAACTCCCGGCATCTAATTGAATTACTAAATCTCCTCTATTTACTTGATCTCCTTCTTGATATCGAATAGAGGTTACTTTACCTGGCACTTCGGGGTAAACCAATGCATTGCCACCAACACTAACAGCTCCTTGAATTTCTACATAATGTTCAAATGTTCTTTGTTCTACACGATTAACAGTTACTAATGGAAGTTGAATAGCCGTATCTAAACTTACTATTTGTTCGTCCAATTTTGCAATTTGTTGGGCAATATCATTGTAAATAGTTTTCAGCGAATCTTTTTGATGTTGCAATTTTGCCAACTTATTATTGGAATCGGATGACCCACAAGATGCGATAATTACAACTAAACCTAAATACACTATTGTTTTAATTCGTTTCATTTTTTATAATTTTCTTAATTTAATATTATTCCTTCCCCAACGCTTTTTTTAGGGCTGATTTTGCGTTTAGCAACTCTAAAATGGATTTGATATACAAACCTTCGGTTGAAAGTAATTGTGTTTGAGATTGTGTTAATTCCATGCTTGTAACTACACCTTCTCCATATTTTTTAATTGTTTTATTGTGAATACTTTTCGCTAATTCTAAACTTTTTTTCTGATTCGCATACGTATCATAAGCAGTATTAAATGCAGATTGGGCTGTTTGTGCTTGTAAAATCAAGCTTTGTTCTACTTGTTTAGAGTTGTTGATTGCTTTTTCATATTCTAATTTTGCTTGGCTCATTTTAGACAATCGCATTCCACTGGTAAAAATTGGCAACTTTAAACTGAGTCCCCACAACGTGGTTGGATACCATTTTCCTCCATTAAAAGCATCAAATTCATTATTCATATTTTGTTGTTGATGGCTAAAAAATGCAGCTAGAGAAGGAGCAAAGGCATATTTTTCTTTCCTGTAATTTAATTTCGTTAGTTTTTCGCTAGTTTGTATTAATTGATAATTAAAATGGTTAGAAAAATCGAACTGTTGAGCCATTAAGGTTGTTTCATTTTCTACGGCTATCAATTGACTTAATTCGTCGGTTAAGGTAATGGTTTGATTAAGCTCAATTCCTAGTTGAAATTTCAATAAATTATTGGCTATTTCAACTTGTCGTTTTGCTTGGTTCGCCGCATTTTCGATGTTGGTTAAGTTAAGTTGAAGTTGATCCACATTTTGCTCTTCGGTTAATCCTTCTTTAAAAATGGCTTTGGTTTCCGTTAATAAAGTTTCCATCGATTGAAAGCTTTGAGCTAATACTTTTTCATTTTCTTTGGCTACCAAAACAGTATGATAAGCTTGAGCTACAGCATCTTTAATTTCCTCATCCGTTTTTTTCTTACTGTTAACGGATAATTCCTGATAAGTTCTAGCTGCTTGTAATCCAACAATGTAAGAACCATCAAAAATTAATTGCGAAGCCGAAATTGTAGCGGATGTATTGTAATCCGTTCCAAATTGCAATTCTGCAAATTCTCCTTCGGGAGCCAAAGGATTAAAAGCATTGGCTGGAATTAAATTGGTGGGCAAATCAATAAAATTTTGAAACTTTGCTTCTGCCATCACTTGTGGTAACCCATAAGCAGTAGTTTCCCACACTTTCTTTTTGGCAATGGTAACATCCAATTGTGCATTTTTTATTTGGTAATTGTTTTTTAAAGCATAGTCTTGAGCTTGCTTTAAGGAAAATGAATTTTCAGTTGTTTGTGCTACTAAAAAAATTGGTAATATGCTCCCCAAAAAGAGGCAAAACAGGGGTAATTTTATTCTAAAAATCATGATGATTATCTTTAAGTCGTTTTACTAAATAGTTAATTCCTTTCTCACTAGCGATTCCTCTAATGTGATACCTTGCCATTTCTTTGTGAATAGAAGAAAAACTATATTTTTGAGAAGGAAATACGTCCGAATCAAATATTTTATCAATCATGGTGATGTAGATGCTAGCAATAATTTCGGGACTCACATTTTCGCGATAATAACCTTGCAGAATGCCAGTGTTGATATTATTTACAACCATGTCGTACACAAAACATTTTTTATGGTTTTCCATCACTTTCCATGCTTCGGGGTAATATTTTTGCAAATCGTACATCACAGCAGGTTGAATGGTTTGCAGTTTTTTACTTATTTTTTCGTTAATCGCCAATAACTCATCAATTGCATTTTCCACGTTTCCACAAACATCATCAAGTAGGCATTCTTCTTTGTTAATAGCCAATTCGAGGGCTTTTTTAACGAGGTCTTTTTTGTCGGTAACAAATTGGTACAATGTTTTTTTGGATATTCCTAAATGGCTGGAAATATCATCCATGGTTAAGCTTTTAATACCAAGCTTCATAAATAATTCGGTAACAGCCAGTAATAGTTCTGTTTCTTTATCGGGAATAGGGGTTTCGGTCATGTAGAATAATTTTAGGGAGCAAACTTAAGAAACATTTTTTATTTAGGAAACATTTTTTGTATCTTTTGTTTCCTATTGATTAAAAAATTTGTAAAACCTAAAAACCCATTTAATGATTTGTAGTAACTGTTTTTAAGGTATATTTGAAAATGTATAAACCGAAACACTTTATCGGTTATCTATACAAAGTGGGAGGATATCCAATAGTTTATATTGGATATAAACAAATTACAGCAAGCCTAACAGACGACCGTGACGACATCAACTTAACGGACTTAAAAAACAAAATCCATCACACATTTAGCACATTTGGATGCCCTCCTACAGGGTAACCATTTCCCATTCAAAAGAGCTAAAATCTCTTATACTAACGACCTTTCAACATATTTTACGATATTTGACAAAAATTATGTGAAATAATGTACGATACAATACCTGACCAATTTAGAAAATTAGCTATTGAGAATATTTTTAAGACAAATACATTTCAAAATTGCTGGCAAACTTGGCAACCTGAAATCACTCGACTACTGGGTAATAATTATAGTGAAAATCAAATCATTAATTTAGGCGACCGTCTATCCGACATTTTTAAATCTACCGGAGGTGGTGGAAGGGGGCAAGGTGAATTATCAGCAGGAGGAATTGCTTGGGAGTCTTTAGTTTGTTGGTATATTAATCTTTGTTGTGTTGGCAGTAGAATTGTCGCAATTAAAAAAATGAGTTTGGTTCCAAAGTCCATTCAAGATGCAATTACGGTAAATTATGGGAATTTTGCTTGCAACACAGAATCTGATATTACCATAATTATCTTTCCAAATTTACCTGAATACAATACTGATTTGGCTCAGTTGAACGTACTTGACAATAATGGTGTTCGGATTCCTTCAATCATAAGAAACAAGTTTAATATTGAACTTTCAAATTATTTAGCTGCTAGAGACTTTCATCAATTTGAAATAGGTATTATTCAATGCAAAACCAATTGGAATGATAATGCTCAAGTTCCAATGCTTTGGGATATGATTTATTCTGCTGGCGGTTTTCGTGGTAGAAACATCACAATAGGCAGAAATGGTTACAATATCCAAAATGCTCAAAGTTTTACTTATTCTTTTGTTACAGTTCCTTCAAATCAAAACACGGTTTACAAACCCGATGGTGTTGCGGTTAAACGAGTAACGAATTTATCGGGTGGTAATTATTGGGGGCAACCAACCGTTCAAAATGTTGCAAAATCTTTAAAAGAAATTTTTACAAATAATTTTCAATCTGGTTCAAGAACAACATTAAGAACAGATATAAGAGCAGCAATCCCTCATTTGACTGGAAATAATTCCTTATCTTATTTTGGGCTTTAATCAATATTTTTTAGAATTTCCAATGCAACAGCTCTAGCCATTAAAGGCGGTATGGCATTTCCAACTAAAGTAAATTGTGGGACTTCAAATTTCCTTTTGTTACCTCCAGTAGAACGCTTTCCTTGAAATACAAAAGAGTCATCAAATGATTGTAAGCGTGCCATCTCACGGACAGTTAAAGCCCTTGGATTAGAGAAATGAATATAGTCATCTGCAATAGTCATTACGGTTGGGCTTTGTGAATCAGGTTTTAAAACATTGTAATTTCTTTTCTCAGAATCTAGCCCAATTTTTTTTAATTCTTTTTTAGCTAAATCATAATCACCAGTATTTAAAATGACACCAAGTCTTTTTACAACATCATCATTTTGTTTACTCGTTTTATGATTGTGCAATGGGGCAACAATATGAGTTAAAGTATTTTCCAATTCTTCAAAGTTTCTAACATAAAATGGGTTTTTAGCATTCGTAAAACGTCCATTTAGTCTTCCTTTTTTAGACCATTCAGCATACGTTTGACCTTTCTTCTCCTCAGGTTTTCCATCAATAGTTCTTTTTTTTAAAAGTGATTGTATTTTTAGAGTTGAACCGTTATACCTTGCTTTTAAATCAATTTTTTCATAATCAAATTTTTCTTCATCGTTACCGACAAAATCCAAATCGTATAAAGCTTCAAAAACAGTAACTTTCTCTTTTTCGCTAACTGTAGGCGGAACTGCTTTAACTAATTTTTGGTCTTTGCGACAGCCAATAAATAAAACTCTCTCTCTATTTTGCGGAACCCCATAATTTGAAGCTAATGCAACAAATGGTTGGTCAATATTATATAATCTAATATGCGACAAAATCTCTTCAAATTCTGTTTCTGCCTTTAAGACCTTAACAAAAGGCTGAAGCCCTTGAATACATTCTTCGAAAGAATAATTGTAAATTTCTAAAGCCACAATTATTTCAGCAATTTCATTTTGAAATGCTTTTGCAGGTTTTAAATTATTAAAAGCTTGATGAATTTGCTCAATAATTGAATCCGATTCTATGG
>Ga0210044_10010060_pt1 | contig 11353 bp, 9 predicted proteins | sample CryGey13umfilter_2_FD_183959 | JGI IMG/M metagenome (GOLD analysis project Ga0210044, IMG submission 183959) | Groundwater microbial communities from aquifer in Utah, USA - Crystal Geyser 4/9/14 3 um filter (SPAdes) (version 2) | ecosystem: Environmental > Aquatic > Deep subsurface > Groundwater...
GGGTCCGCTCGAGCTTCCAGCCGGTGATCAGGGACGATGGGGGGTTCGCCGCGGCCTCATCGGTCGTGGCAGATTCAGGAGAGGGCACCCGAGCCGCGGTGCTCTCGGTTCCCACCGCGGGCAGGCCGGTGCCGTTGCCTGGAATCCGATCGGACGCGGCGCAGGCGGCAGGCACCGTGCCCCGAGCTGCCGCCTCCGCGGCTTTCATCGCGGCGAGTCGTTCCGGGGTGAGCACCTTGGTCCGGCCGATGTCATCGCCGTCATCGAAGGACGCTGAGGTGGGCTCCGCTGTCGGCGCGACGGGGATCCGGATCGTCTCGGCGGAGACCGGCTGGTCCGGCGACATCCGCCGGGTCCGGTACGGCGACCCATCGACCGCCTCGGCGCCGGCCGCCGCCGCGAACGCCCCGCGCACCTCACTCCAACTCGATGGGCGCTGCGCGGGATCGTGTTCGAGAGCCTGCGTCAGGATTGCCTCGAGCCTGTCACCGTCCGGGACCGCCTCGTGAACCTCTGGGGGGAGCGCAATCGTGGGCGGACCGTCGCCGATATCGAGCACGTCGACGTTGAGAAGACGGCACGCGGTCTGGGCGAAGGCGTAAAGGTCCGCCCGCCAGTCGGGCGCTCCCCCGGCCGGGGGCGTGACCCATTCCGGCGCCATGAAGTCGGCGGTTGAACTCTCCAGGCCCCAGCGCACCGGCGCCATCGTCGGCCAGCGAAACGCGGCGGTACCGAAGCCAAGCACCGCGAGGTATTCGCCGCCCTCCTCGGGCACGGCCATGAGGTTTTCCGGCGCCACGTTGCCGTGAACAATGTCGGCGGCGGCGAGCGCTTCGAGGGCGTCGATGAGCTGGATGAGGAGGCCGAGAATGCGTGCGGGGGGTGCCCCGGTCAGCGTGTCGAGACGCGTTCCAGCGAGGAATTCCATGACCATGAAGGCGCTCATGTCGGGGGTCCAGCCCCAGTCAAGAAGCAACGGGAAACCGGGGATGCGGACACGCGTCAATGCCTGCACTGCGGTGGAAAAGTGTTCGAGGCCGAGGTGCTGGTCGCCCGGTCCGCCGGGAGTGATGAGCTTGATCACCACAGGATCCTGGCTGGTCGGATCGATGGCACGGAAGACGATGCCCGAGCGGCTCGACTTGAGGACGCGTTCGAGGCGAAAGTGTTCGGTGATCTCGCACGGTTCAATCATCTCGCTCACCTCAAACGGAATTCGGCGGCAGCGCAGTCACTGCAATCCCCGCGTCCATTTCACAACGGACATGGGCTGAGTCTAGCAGAGGACGGCGCCGAACGAGGTGGGGAAATGTGAGCGAGGCGACAAAGGATGCCGCCCGCAGGCGGCCTGAGTGAAGTGGCGGGGTGGACGAGACTCGAACTCGCGACCTCCGGCGTGACAGGCCGGCGTTCTAACCAACTGAACTACCACCCCGCGTTCGTTCCAGGTTCGCTCGGTAGATGGTGGGAGGTGAGGGATTTGAACCCACGACCCCCTGCGTGTAAGGCAGGTGCTCTACCGCTGAGCTAACCTCCCGAGGACCAACCTCGTCCGGGGATCGTCATCCTACGTGCCCGCCTCTGGCGTGTCAAGGCGTGAAGAGACCGCTGCATCAACCTCGACGGTGCGACTGCACTCGTCGGCCAACCAGTCCGGAAACGTGCGAGACGCGAGAAAGTGCGCGACCCCGGCGCGGCACTCGACGGTCGTGCGCTGACCGGCGTTGAGCCGGGCGGCGGCGGCCAGGCGGGCGTCGAGGTCCGGCAGGGCAGTCTCGAGGAGGAGGCGCTTGGTGACCGCGATTGCGCCGGGCGCACAGCGCCGCGCGATTCGTTCGGCGGTTATGAGCGCGACGGCAAGGGGGTCGTCCGCAAGCTCATCGACGAGGCCGGCAACTCGGAGAATTGAAAGGTGGCAGTGGGGGCAGCGATGACGAAGTCGCACGCCGCTGCGAGGCCGGCGCCACCGCCGTACGCGGCGCCGCGCACCGCAGCAATGGTCACGATCGGAGCGCGCAGAACTGCGGCGTAGAGATCCGCGAGCCGGGCGGCGTCGGCGATGCGCGCCGCTTCGTCGTCGTCCACAGTTGCCGCGAGTTCGCCGAGGTGGGCGCCGGCGCAAAACACCCGGTCACTACCGGTCAAGATAATGGCGCGGGCGTCGCCGGGATTGCCGATGGCAAGGCGCAGGGCCGCGACCATCGCCGTGTCGAGCGCGTTGCCGTTCGCCGGCTCGGCGAGGGTGAGAATCAGGGCGGGATCGCTGCGCTCGATGAGGACCGGGTTCACGGCCACGATGCTACCACCAGGCTGGGCCGAGCTGTCCGGAGGCGGAACTGGACCGGGAGCCGATGCTCCCGGGGCGGGCCGGCTACCACAGCAGTTCGGCGGCGCCACCTCGATCGGTGATATTCCAGCGGGCGAGGGAGATCCCGGCTACCGCCCGGCCGGCCCGTCGCACGTCACCGCTGCGTCCACCGAGACCCGGAATCGTCGCGATGCGCGCGCCCAGCCGTTCGAGGGCGGCCGCCAGTTCCTTCCCTTGGATTCGTCCCGACTCGCCGGCGCATGCGATGGTGCGCAGCGAGGAGAACAGGGCCGGATCCGAGGCCAGCGCGAGCCCGTCGTGGTCGCTGCCGACGATCGCGCCGAGGATGCCGTTCCAGGACGCGCCGCCGTCGCCGGCTTCGCCGCCTGGGTGACCGAGCAAGGCGGTCACCTGCCGGCTCGGATGGAGGTCGGGGAGGCGCAGCGCCCAGCCGCCGCGCGCACCGATGAGCAGGCATCCGCGACCATCCATCTCGGTGCTTGGCAGCCCGGCCATGGTGAGCCAGCGCCCGGCCTGGGCCGTGGCAAAGACGCTATCGCCGGTGGTGATAATCGGCAGGACCGCCCCGAAACCGGTGCTGGCGGCGAGGTGCGAACGCGTCACATCGACGCTCCACCAGCGTCCTGAGACGAGGACCAGCGCGGCGGCCGGGCCGGTCAAAGCGGCCAATCGCGGCGGAGGGGTTGCTGGTTTCAGTGCGCCCGTGCCGGCGGTGACCCAGGCGCCGGCGCTCGCGCAAGCGATCCCCTCGAGCGCGGCGAGGCGGGCCAACGCCTGGCGCGCGCCAGGGGCCATCGGGGCCGCGATGCCGAAGCCGGTGTCGCTCGCCCAGAGCACAAGGACGCCGTCGGCAGAGGCGATGGCCGCGCGCAGGAAGGGATCGAGCCGGGCGTAAGCGGCGAGCAATCGGGGGGTGGCGGCGGCTAGCGGGATCAGAACCGCAGGCCGGCGCGCCGCGAGCCGAACGGCGCGGGCCGGCTCGGCAATCACCAGCGCTTCGAGCGCCGAGGAAGGCAGATGGCCCGCCGCCGCGACGAGGTCACCGAGCGGCGCCTGCGGGGGCGTCGTCCACCACCACCAGGTCGCCGCGGCGATGACCGCCGCGCCCAGGGTGATGGCAGCCACAGTGAACGCTTTTCGCATCACGCCGGCGTAGTGTACGCTGGCGCCGGCATGAGCCGCCTCGCCGTGACATTCGCCTTCTTCGGCCACCTGGGCCGCGACCTCGCCGGAACCGTCGCGGCCCGCTTTCGGCGCTGGTACCGCCGCGTCGTCCTCGGCGACGACGTGCTTGCGGTCGGCGTCGACATCTTTCCCTTCTTCGAGCGAATGTCTGGGGTGGGCTGGTACGAGTGGAATCTGCTCGGCGCCCTGCCCGCGGCCGATCGCGGCGTCGAGCTGAATCTCTACGCCCATACCTTTGCCGCTCCCGGCGAGGCGTCGCCGCCGCCATTGCCGGCCGAGCAGCGGACCCGCTTCCGTTTTCACCACCTGCCCGTTGGTTTCCTGCTTCCGGTCGCGCCGACGCTGGCGGTGCTGCGTGCGGTGATCGAGCCGGCGTTTCTTGCCCTCGACGGCAACGATGTCTTCTTCGCGCCGAATTTCTTCGTGCCGCGCCGTCACCGCGCGGCGGTGCGCCGCCTCGTCGCCACCGTCCACGACCTCGCCTTCCTGCGCTTTCCCGAGACGGTCCAGCAGGAGACGCTGGACAACTTGCACCGCAATATCCCGGGTGCGCTGTTCGGCGCCGACGCGCTGATCGCGGTGTCGAGCGCGACCGCGGCCGACCTCGCCGCGCTGCTCGCGGTCAGCGAGCGGCGCATCCACGTCGTCCACGAGGGCGTCGATGCCCGCTTCAGCGCCGCGGCGGGCACGCCTCCGGACGGGCTGCCGGCCCGCTACCTGCTGTTCGTGTCGACCCTGGAACCGCGCAAGAACGTGACCGGCCTGCTCGACGGTTTTGCTCGCGCCGCCGCCGCCGGCTACCCCGGCGACCTCGTCCTGGTCGGGCGCTGGGGATGGCGAATGACTGTGGCCCAGGCGATGCTGGCGGACTCGCCGGTGCGCGCGCGCATCCATCACCTTGACTACCTCGAACGCGGCGCGCTGACGGCCGTGCTGCGCCGCGCCGAGGCGCTGGTGTTCCCGTCCTGGCTCGAGGGCTTCGGCCTGCCGGTCGTCGAGGCGATGGCGTGCGGCGTGCCGGTGATTGCCTCGTGGACGTCGTCGCTGCCCGAGGTCGCGGGCGATGCAGCACTGTTCATTGACCCGGCCTCACCGGCGACGATAGCCGCGGCGATTGTGCGTCTCGCCGGTGATCCGGCGCTTGCCGCCGCGCTGGCGGCGGCGGGACGGGCACGGGCGGCACGCTTTTGCTGGGAGGACGCGGCGCGTGCGACCGGGCAGGTGTTCCGACGGGTCGCGGGGCGGACGCAGGTCGATGCCGATTCGTATCGCGTTTGACGCGCGCTCGCTGGTGGGGCCGCGTACCGGCGTCGGCGCCTGGCTCGACCTGCTGCTCCGGTCGCTGGCCGCGAGCACCGACTGGAGCTTCGTGCTCGCGCTGCCGCGGCCCGGCTGTGACCTTCATCTGGCGGGTCTGGAAGATCGCGTCGAGGTCGTCGCGCCGCGTCTCGCCCTGCCCGGAACACTGTGGCTGCACACCCTGGCGGCGTCATCCCTCGCCGGTCGCGCCGACGCGCTGGTCGGGACGTTGGGCATTTTGCCCCGGCGACTGGGCATGCCGGCCGTCCTGATGGTCCACGACCTCACGCCCCGCACCCGGCCGCACCAGCACACCGTGGCCAACCGGTTCTGCTTCAACGCCTACTTTGCCGAGTCGCTGGCCGGCGCCGCCCGTGTCGTGACCAACTCGGAGGTGACCCGGCGGCGGTTGCAGGAAGCGTTTCCCCGGCTCGGCGCGGGCGCGGTGGCGATTCCCCTCGCCGTCGATCCCTTCTTCACGCCGGCGCCAGACTCCGAGAGCAGCGAGCCCACCCGCGCCGCCTTCGCGGGCGGCCGGCGCTTCATCCTCCAACTCGGCACCCTCGAACCCCGCAAGGGAGTGGCAACGTTGATTGCGGCCCACGCGTCGATGCTGGGCCGCGACCCGGAGGCTTTCGACCTGGTGCTCGCCGGCGCACGAGGCTGGGGCGGCGACTTCGTCGCGCGCGCGCTGGCTGCGCATCCGGACCCGGCGCGGGTTCACCTTCCCGGCTACGTATCGCGCGACGATGCGCGGGCGTTGCTGCGCCACGCCGAGGTCGTGGTGATGGCTTCCGAGGAAGAAGGGTTCGGCCTGCCGCTCGCCGAGGCGCTGGCGTGTGGCGCCCGCTGCGTGATCAGCGATGATGAGGCGCTCGTCGAAGTTGCCGGCGATGCCGCGACGGTGGTCCCGCGTGGCCGGGCCGACGCCTTCGCCACGGCGATTGCCGCGGTGCGAGGAGGCGCGGCTGATTGCGGGCGGGATCGTGCCCTGGCCCGGGCGGCGGCCTTCGCGCCGGCGCGCCACGCCGATGCCTGGAGACGCGTGGTCGAGGGAATGCTGTCGGCAGGCCAGGCGTAGAGCCGTCGGATGCCATTCGCGGGTACAAGACGGCGTCCCATCGCCGACCGCAGCGGCGGACTCGGTGGGGCGTCGGCGACGCCGGTGCGGCCCGGTTGGGTGGCCTGCGGGCGCGGCGCCCGGGGGCGTCCCTGCGGTGCGGCGCTCCGCGGCGCGTGATCGTATTTTCTAACGGGACTCCTTAGAATGCCTCGCGATGCGGCCCATTGGCATTGACGCGCGTAAGCTTGCGGACTTCGGCATCGGCTCCTACCTGCAGGGACTGCTCGGGGAGCTGGTCGCTCTCGATCCGCCCGGCGGTGTTGCGCTGCTGGTGTCGCGCGAGCACATGGCGCTGCTGCCCGCCCTGCCTGAGACCTGGCGGCTCGTCGAGGTCGAGGCCGGCGGCTACACCATCCGCGAGCAGATCTCCGTCCTCGTTGCGGCGATGCGCGCCGGAGTCGAGGTGCTGCACGTGCCACACTATGTCCTGCCGCTCGCGTATCCGCGCCGCATGGTCGTGACGGTCCACGACATTATTCATGTCCTCTTTCCCGAATTCCTGCCCCACCCGTTGGGTTTTGGCTACGCGCGCCTGCTGATCCGAGCCGCGATGCGCCGGGCGCGCCGGGTCATCGCGGTCTCGCAAACCACCGCCGACGACCTGATCCGCCTGTTCGGGGCCCCGGCGAATCGAGTCACCGTGATTCCCGACGGCATCGCTGCGGAGTTCCTTTCCCCGGGCGACGAGCAGCGCGACGGCGAACTGCGCCGCCGCCTCCACGTCCCCGACCGCTATCTTCTTCACGTGGGCAATCACAAGCCGCACAAGAACGTGGAGGGGTTGCTCAAGGCGTACCAGTTGTTGGTTTACGGCCAGCGCAAGGGATTGCCGCCGCTGGTGCTCGCCGGTGGCTTCGAACGGGACGGCGAGATCGATCTGCGCGCCCGGGCGATGGGACTGGGGCGGCACGTCCACTGCCTCGGTCACCTCGAACAGAACGAGTTGGCGGCCGTGTTCCGCGGCGCCGCGGTCTTCATCTCCCCGACGCTGTACGAAGGGTTCGGTCTCACCGTCATCGAGGCGATGAGTTGTGGCGTACCGGTCGTGGCCGGCGATGTCCCGGCGGTGCGCGAGGTCGCGGGCGATGCCGTCGTGCGCGTCAACCCGCGCGACGTGACCGAGATCGCCGATGCCGTGATGCGAGTGCTCGACGGCCCGGACCTGCGCGCCCAGCTCACCAAACGAGGGCGCGTACGGGCGCGGCGTTACCAGTGGCGCCGGGCCGCCGAGGCGACTCTTGCGGTGTATCGCGAGGCACGGGAGGAGAAGGCATGAAGGTAGCACTGGTGCATGATTGGCTGACTGGCATGCGCGGCGGGGAGGCCGTGCTCAGCGAGATTGCGGGCTTCTTCCCCGGTGCTCCGATCTTCACACTGGTGCACCGTGCGGGCGCCATTTCGGGCGAGTTGCTCGAACACCCGATTCACACCACCTGGCTGCAGCGACTTTCCTTGGGCGGGAGGATCTACCGGCCGCTGTTGTCGCTGATGCCACAGGCCATCGAGAGTTTCACCTTCGAAGGGTTCGACCTCATCATCTCGTCAAGCCACTGTGTCGCCAAGGGCGTGATCCCGCCGCCGGGCGCGGTCCACGTCTCGTACTGCCACACCCCGATGCGCTACCTCTGGGATCAGCGGAATGAATATGTGCGGCGAATGTCCCCGCTGGCGCGCATGGTGTTCCGGCGCCGTCTCGAGCAACTGCGGACCTGGGATGTGGTGTCGTCGGCCCGGGTCGATCACTTCGTCGCCAACTCGCACCTGGTCGCGCGGCGCATCGAACGCTACTGGCGGCGTGAGGCCGAAGTCATCCCGCCGCCGGTCGAGATCGACTTCTTCACACCGGCAGGCAGCGCGGGCGCTGCGCCCGGCGACGTCCCAGGCCCCACCCAGGCCGGGCCGAGGGACTTCATACCCGAGGTGGCCTCGGGCCGGTCGGTGAACGGCTCCATTTTGATAGTTGCGGCGTTGGTTCCGTACAAGCGTGTGGACGTGGGAATCGAAGTCGCCAAGAGGTTGGGCCTGCGGGTCCATGTGATCGGTGACGGGCCGATGCGCGGGGCGCTCGAACGGAGCGCGCCGCCGAGTGTGGAGTTTTACTCTCGGGTGTCGCGCGAACGTCTTCGCGACGAATATCGCGACGCCGCGTTTCTGCTCGTTCCCAACGTCGAGGACTTCGGCATGGTCACGGTCGAGGCACTGGCCTGCGGCACTCCGGTCGTCGGCCTCGTCGGGTCGGGCACCGCCGATGTCGTGGTGCCGGGGGAGCACGGTGCGCTCGCCGCTGATTCATCGGTCGACTCCATCGTTGCCGCGTGCCGGGAAGTGCTGGCGCGGCCGTGGGATCCAGGCGCGTTGCGGCACCGGGCCGAGAGTTTTTCGAGTCAGCGCTTCCGCCGGCGGTTCGCGTACCTCCTGGAGCGGGTCCTGCCGCCCAAGCCACCGGCATGATCGGCGAAAAATTGCGCGTCAACCGCGTCCTCCTGGTCGCGGTCGATCTCGCCGCCACCTATGCGGCGCTCGGGCTGGCGTACGTCATCCGGTTCATCGTCGAGGTCGTGCCGGTGACCAAGGGCGTGCCGCCGTTTGCGCCCTATCTGGCGTTGTTTCCGATCATCGCGCTGATCTGGCCGGTTGTCTTCTACTTTCGTGGCCTGCTCACGGGCCGGCCGTGGCGTTCGCACATCGAGGAATTCTTCGGCGTGTCCTTTGCGGTCGCGCTTGCCACGTTGGTGCTCAACGCCGGGCTGGCGTTTTATCGCGAGTTCACCTACTCGCGCCTCACCCTGGCACTGTACGCGGTGATCGACATCGTGCTCATCACCATGGCACGCGGGCTGTTTTGGAACGTCATGGCGCGGGTGTGGTCGTCCTCGCGTCACCGCAAGCGCGCACTGATCGCCGGCGCCGGCCGACTGGGGCGTACCGTGGCGGAGAAGCTCACCGCCCATCGTGAGTTCGGTCTCGACGTGGCGGGGTTTCTCGACGACGACCCCGGCAAGGCGACGGCGCGCTTCGCAGACGTGTCGGTGCTCGGTGTGCTCGACGACTTTGAGCGGGTCGCCGCCGAGCAGCGCATCGATCTCCTCTATGTCGCGCTGCCGATCGGTAGCCAGCACAAGGCCATCCGCCTGCTCAAGCGGGCGGAGCCGCTCCTCCTCGAGGTCCGGGTGGTGCCGGATCTCCTGCAGTACTACGCACTTCACGCGGGTGTCGAGGATCTCGATGGCCTGCCGGTCATTAACCTGACCCAAATTCCGCTCGCCGGCTGGAACACCTTCGTAAAGCGCTGCGTCGACATCATTCTTGGGGCCGTGGCGGCCGTGGTGCTGTCGCCGCTGTTCCTCATCGTCGCGGCGGCGATCTGGATAGAAGACCGTGGCGAGGTCTTCTATCGCCAGTTGCGCATGGGCCTCGACGGCGAGCCGTTCGTGATCTGGAAGTTCCGCACAATGGTCGCCGACGCCGAGGCGGGAACCGGCGCCCGCTTCGCGATTCGCAACGACCCGCGGACCACCGGCGTCGGTGCGCTGCTCCGCCGCTTCTCGATCGACGAACTGCCGCAGATCTTCAACGTGCTCGCCGGAAACATGTCGCTGGTGGGCCCGCGTCCGGAACGACCCGAGTTCGTCGCCCGCTTTCGCGAACGCTACCCCGAGTACATGTCCCGCCACCGCGTCCGGGCCGGAATTACCGGCTGGGCGCAAGTCCACGACCTGCGCGGCCAGTCCTCGATGCGCAAGCGAATCGCCTTCGATCTTTACTACATCGACAACTGGACACTGGGCCTGGATTTCAAGATCATGTGGTTGACGATCCTGCGTTTCTGGCGCCACCGTCACGCCTACTGATTCCGGCGCGCGACTCGTTTTCGCTGGGGCCGCACCGCCATTCGCCGTGACCCAAACGGAGCGCGCGGGGCGTGTTGTCTGGAGGGATCAGTCTCTTGCCGCCCGGCACTGGGTGCACGGACAGGCGGTGCGCAGCTCGTCGAGGGCGTATATGCCGTGCTCGTGGCCGTCGCCCCAGGTGACCTTGAGGCCGTAATTGCCGACCAGCACCGCCGCCACCGGCTGGAACGCGGGTGCGGCGAGCGGCGTGAGCGTGGGCAGTGTGGCGCGGCCAAAGAGATGTTGCTCGCCCCGGCACGCCGCGCACGTACAGGCCCGGCGCAACTCCGCCCCAGGAAAGTACGACTCGTGGCCATCGGCCCAGACCACGACCACCTCACTGCCGACCACCATCACCTGACTAGCCAAGTTCGTCACGGCGCGCCCGCTTTTCTCGCCCGCTGTGGGTTCGTCACGGCAGGCCTTCCTCGGCCATCGGCGCGGCGCGCCGCGGGCGCTTCATGCACCCTCGGCGTCGGCGGGCAAATGCTGGAGCAGGCCCTGCAACTCGATGAGCAGGGTTTCGGCACCGGGATAGCGCTGGGCCGGGTTCTTTTCACACAGCCTGGTTACGACGCTCCAGATTTCGGGCGGGAGCGGCCGAGCAAGCGACTCCGGCGAGGGAAGAGGTTCGCGGAGGTGCATTTCGAGGACGCGGAAGGGCGAGTCGGCGATAAATGGAACGGTTCCCTCGAGCATTTCGAAGAGGATGATGCCGAGCGAGTAAAGATCGGCGCGATGATCGATGGTCTTGGGATCGACCATCTCGGGCGCGGCATACAGTGGCGTACCGAGAAACAGGTTGGAGGTTGTCAGGCCTGGCTGGTCGGCAACGCGGGCAATGCCGAAATCCATCACCTTGACCGCGCCGTCGGGCAAGATCATGACGTTTTCCGGTTTGAGGTCGCGGTGGACGACGCCCTTGAGATGAGCGTAGTCCAGCGCTTCGGCGATGTCGCGGGCAATCTCGATCGCACGGCGCAACGGGAGCCGGCCGGATTCGCGCAGCAGCGACTTGAGGGTCCGGCCAGAAAGCAGTTCCATCGCCAGGAACGGCCGTCCAGCGACTTCGCCGGCCTCGAAGATGCGGACGATGTTGGGGTGGTGGAGTTGCTCGCCGAGCTTGCCCTCGCGGACGAAACGGGCGACGAACGACTGTTCGGCGAGGCAGGAGTCGTGGGGGATCTTCAGGGCGATCGGCGCGCCGTCGCGCAGCCGGTTGGCGCGAAACGTCGTGCCCATCCCGCCCCGGCCGAGGGTGCCGACGATCGCAAATTTCCCGAAGGCAGTCGGTGTAGGCGCGCCCAGTTCGGTCGCGGCGCCCTCGATGACCCGTGTCGGTGCAGTTGGCGGACCGACCTGGGAGGCGACCGAGGGGGCCACGGGTAGATCGAGCGGCGGCGGGGGCGGCACAGCAGGAGGTTGCGCTCCAGCCGCCGGTGACCCTGGTGCGGCGGCTGCGGCAGCCTCGGCGCCCGGTGGAACGGGAGTGGAGGTCGTGAGTACCGGAGTGGGCGCCGCGGTGGG
>Ga0210044_10010061_pt1 | contig 11351 bp, 11 predicted proteins | sample CryGey13umfilter_2_FD_183959 | JGI IMG/M metagenome (GOLD analysis project Ga0210044, IMG submission 183959) | Groundwater microbial communities from aquifer in Utah, USA - Crystal Geyser 4/9/14 3 um filter (SPAdes) (version 2) | ecosystem: Environmental > Aquatic > Deep subsurface >...
CGGACAATGCAAGCGCTTCCGCCGCAAACGCCCGGCGTTTTTTCGATGCCTGCAAAAGCTTCGCCCAAGTCGCTGAGAACCCATTTCATCAACTGGGCTTTTTCTCCCCTCGACATTTCGGGCAACAAGGCTTCCGCTTTTTCTAATGCAGTCATTTTCTTGGATTTTTCAACAAATATAAGGCGAAAGGGGGTGGGATTCAATTTGTTTTTCACCACTTCCGGTTCTTTCAAGCCGCAGGCTTGAAAGTGCCCTGAGGTCGGCCTGCCTGTCGCTCGCAAGTTGCAAACTTGCGAGAACTTGTTTTTTGAGGATTACTCCGTAGCTTTCGGGCTACTGAGCTACAACCTAAAACATACTGTGATGGAACTGCAAATCATTCAACAGAAAATCCACGAAATCCGGGGGCAAAAGGTAATGCTCGATTTCGACCTGGCGGAATTGTACGAAACCGACACCAAGGTTTTGAAACAAGCAGTTAAAAGAAACCTGGAGCGGTTCCCATCCGATTTTATGATTGAACTTTCCTCGAAAGAATTTAAAACTTTGAGGTCACAAATTGTGACCTCAAAGAGGGGAGGCACACAGTATAAGCCGTTTGCATTTACCGAGCAGGGAGTAGCCATGCTTTCCAGCGTGCTAAATAGCGCAAAGGCCATTCAGGTAAACATTCACATTATGAGGGCCTTCGTCCTGATTCGCCGTTTCGCGCTCACCTACCGTGAATTGGCTGAAAAAATTGCCGGGTTGGAAGAAAAGTACGACCACCAATTTGCCGACGTGAACGAGGCGCTCGACCTGCTTTTGACTGAACGGGAAAACGAAACCGATTGGGAAAACAGGGAACGGATAGGATTTAAAAAGTGAAACGGATGACGTTGAGTCTCTTTGTCCGTTTCTCATCGAAGATGCTGACGGACAGAAGGAAGGAACATGCCAACTCAACAAGTATCAGTGTGCGTGCGGTTCACAAGTTGTAAGCTTGCGAGAACGGGAACGGTGGAAGTGCGGTCGGAAGTTGCCATAAAGTTTTGTTTTCGTTTTTGTAAAAAATTGATGAGGGGAAAGTACAGAATGGCGGTCAATGCAAGAAGCCTGGGAAGGGAAATTCGTCAATCCATCAATAAGAAAGCAATGTGGAAAACTCCTTTCGACTAATTTTTCGACATCCTATTGAAAGATGTGCTGGGTATGCTACTTTAGCAGTTGCAAAACAATGAATGAAAATTATGAGTGTGGAACAATTCAAAAACAAAGTTATTCAAGGGGACTGTCTATATGTGATGCAGGACCTACCTGACCAATCGGTAAGCATGATTCTTTGCGATTTGCCCTACGGCACGACCCAAAACAGATGGGACTCGGTAATTCCTTTGAACAAACTTTGGGGACAATACGAGCGAGTCATCAAAAAAAATGGAGCCATAGTTTTGACAGCCCAAGGGCTTTTCACTGCGAGATTGATAATGAGTAACGAGCGTCTTTTTAAGTACAAAATTATCTGGATAAAGTCAAAGCCGACTAACTTCCTTAATGCCAAGATTCAGCCACTTCGTAGACACGAGGAAACATCATTTGAATCCTAAACTATGGCAGAAAAATTAACCTACCTTGAGATTGCAAATAAAATTTTAAGCGAGGAACCAAAGCTTAAACAAATTCACTATCGTGATTTAGCGAAGAAAGCTTTTGATTCAGGATTAATTGAAAGTGATGATTTAATCATTGCAGGAAACATTGCTTCTGCAATGAATGGTGATATTAGAAAATCAAAATCTCAGGGAACAGTACCAAAATTTATTTCATTCGGAAAAGGTTTGTATGGGTTAGCTGAACACGAACCTAAAGGAATTTTTGCCGACATCAGAAATAAAAATTGGGAAGTTAAAAAGCAATTGCTTGAAACGTTACATTCCATGCACCCTTCAAAGTTTGAAGAATTAATAGGAGAAGTGTTGCGAAACTTAAATTTTGAGAATGTTCAGATTACTGGAAAAACTGGAGATGGAGGAATTGATGTAACTGGCGAATTGGTGGTTGCGGGAATAATTAGAAATAGTGTTTGTGTTCAAGTAAAAAGATGGAGAAACAATGTGCAGAGAGGAAGCATTTCAGAACTTAGAGGCAGTTTAAGACCTCATCAAACCGGTTTATTTATTACAACTTCTGATTTTTCAAGACAAGCAGTTGAAGAAGCGACCGATCCTTACAAAGCACCAATTTCATTGATGAATGGAAATGAACTTGTAGATTTATTATGTGAGTTTGGCATTGGAGTAATTTCAGAGAGAGTTACAATTTTTGAGGTCGATAAAAATACTATCACCTTTGATTTCCCAGAAATAAACGACATAGATGAAAATGGGATTGAAATTTTCGCCAACTACAAAAATCACAAACACTATGCAGTGTATTTTTCAGCGACAAAAATAATTTACGAAAACGAAGTCTATAAGTCACCATCTGCCGCCGGCACAAAAGTACAAAATGGCTTGCCAGTAAATGGGTGGAAGTTTTGGAAACTCATTGATGCAAAAACAGGGAAAATTTACCCTATTGAAAAATTAAGAAAAAAATGAGATACGGAATTTATGACTTAACTAAAGTGCCTGAAGGCGAAGAAGTAGTAAGGTGCAACTATTGTTGGAATTATTTTTACGATGAAATCACTGACGAACGAAACCTTAATTCTCTTGAATTCATCAAGGACGGTGACGAATTTTTCAAAGGTTGTCCTGTTTGTAAAACTGATGATTATTTAATCGATGTGGATTTTCAACAGTGGAAACTTAAAGATTTTTGAATTGGTTTTCCAACTCAAAAGTCAGCACCATTTACATGGTTCTCCAACTTGGGGCTGATGACAAACCAACCAAATTTGTAACGCTCGATTTCAAACTCGAAGAATACTTTGCGCAAGAAGACATAAAAAACCAACTGACCCAGATTGAAGATCTTTATTTCAGTATTGACACTTGTCAAGAGGCCACAGATTGGAGACAAGACACAATTTTTAAAAAGGTGTACCACCGTCATGATGGGCAGGTAGTAGTAAGTCTGGTTTCAAAAGAAAGATTGGTTGCTTCTCTAACGACTTTTGAGAATTGGGATACCAACTTTGTGGCTGAAGGCCTTTTTAGTCCGTTCAAGCCATTTCTAACAAATCCATACCCTAACATTTATGACACTTTCAGAGGAGAGCGCACCGGTTGGAATCCCATGTTTATTCTTCGGGCTGATGGCGAGAAAGGGACGGGCATTGAGCCAGAATTTCTTACTCCGTATGTGAAAAGTTCGTCGGAATTGGAAAGGACGAAGTTTTTCGGTGACTATAATTTCTCTCTTTTCACGTGTGAAATTCCCATAGAGGAGCTTGAAGCAGATAATCCTGGAGCGTTCAAATGGGTTCAAAAATTTGTGAATGTCAAAAACAAAAACGGAACAAAAACTATCCCGGAAGCTTGTGCATCCTACAAGCCGTTTTGGTTTTCGCTAAAACCAAAACTTGCTCGAATTGTCACCTCAATCAATCCTTATGAAAGGTTCTTTTTTACTTACTCTGATTGTGACTTTGCTGTTGACCAGCGTTTGATAGGTTTCCAAGTGAAAGAGGGCTATGACGTAGAACTAATAGCCGCTTTGCTCAATTCGGTGGTAACGTTATTGACTATCGAAATGAAAGGAACTGACCGAAATTTGGGTGTTCTAGATTTGAATGCCAACTATTTCAGGAACTTACAAATCCTTAACCCCAACCTGCTTTCTGAGAAGGCAAAAGAAGCAATCAAAGAAGCCTTTACACCTTTGACTGAAAGAGCAGTGTTTGACGTTTACCAAGAGACAAGAAAAGAGGACAGAATTGAATTTGACAAGACGGTGCTTCGGGCTTTTGGTATTAATGAAAACATTTTGCTACCATTATACCAAATTCTTAGGTCAGAAGTAAGTAACCGGGTTGAAATGAAAGACCGATAAAAATCTTTGAAATAACAAGGCAACGCTACATTCTTTCTACTTATGGGTGAGTTAATGACACTTCCCAAATTCTTTCACAAAAACTTGCACGAAATTCCGCCGCTTCCCTACCTTCGGCGCTAAAGATTTTCCATCGTCAAGTTTTTTAAAAACAATCAAGCATGAGCAACATCAACGGCAAATGGCAGCAAGAGAACACCTACGACGCCATCGTCATCGGCAGCGGAATCAGTGGGGGCTGGGCCGCCAAAGAGCTTTCCGAAAAGGGCCTGAAAACCCTCGTCCTCGAACGGGGCCGCATGGTGAAACACATCACCGGCTACCCCACCATGAACTTCAACCCCTGGGACCTGAAATACGGCGACCGGGTGCCGCAGGCGGAAATTGACCAGCATTACCAAAAGCAAAACCGCACCGGCTACACCGTGCGCCAGGGCTGGAAACACTGGTTCGTCAAAGACGACGAGCACCCCTACTCCGAAGTCAAGCGCTTCGACTGGATGCGCGGCTACCACGTCGGCGGGCGCTCCATCGTGTGGGGCCGCCAAAGCTACCGCCACAGCGACCTCGACTTCGAGGCCAACGCCAAAGAGGGCATCGGTGTGGACTGGCCCATCCGCTACAAAGACATCGCCCCGTGGTACGATTATGTGGAAGAGTGGATCGGCGTCAGCGGCCAGAACGAAGGCTTGCACCAATTGCCCGACGGCAAGTTCCAGCCACCCATGGAAATGAACTGCGTGGAAACCGATGTAAAGGGAAAAGTAGAATCGAAATTTGCCGAAAGAAAAATCACGATGGGCCGTACGGCACACATCACCGAGCCGAACGAAATCCAGAAAAAGCTGGGCCGGGGCAAATGCCAGTTCCGCAACCTCTGCATGAGGGGCTGCCCTTATGGAGCCTATTTCAGCAGCAACGCCGGCACGTTGATAGCGGCAGAACAAACGGGCAACATGACCCTGCGGCCCAACTCCATCGTCCATTCCATCATTTACGATAAAGCAAAAGGCAAGGCGACCGGCGTGAAAATCCTCGACGCAGAGACAAAACAGGAGATGGAGTTTTATGCAAAAATCATCTTCGTCAACGCCTCAGCGCTCAACTCCGCCTGGATTTTGATGAACTCCGTCTCCGACCGCTTCCCCAACGGCATGGGCAACGACAGCGACCAGCTTGGCCGCAACGTCATGGACCACCACTTTCAGGTAGGTGCTGCAGGCTACTCTGACGATTTCAATGATCGTTACTACTCCGGCCGCCGGGCCAACGGAATTTATATCCCCCGCTTCCGCAACATAGATGCGAAGACGAAGCAGAAGGACTTCCTCCGCGGCTACGGCTACCAGGGCGGCGCCAGCCGGGAAGGCTGGAACCGCACCATCGCAGAGATGGGCTTCGGCGTGGCCATGAAGGAAGACCTCATGGAGCCAGGCCGCTGGCGCATGGGTATCAACGCCTTCGGTGAAATGCTGCCCCACCCGGACAACCGCATCACGCTGAATAAAGAAGTAAAAGACATGTACGGCATGCCCACCCTGACGATGGATGTGGAAATAAAGGAAAACGAGCTTGCCATGCGCCCCGACATGCAAGCCGCCGCCGCCGAAATGCTCGAAGCCGCCGGTCTGAAAGATGTGAAAACATTCGACCGCGGCTACGCTCCCGGCCTTGGCATCCACGAAATGGGCACCGCCCGCATGGGCCGCGATCCCAAAACGTCGGTGCTGAACAAATGGAACCAGGTGCACGAAGCTCCCAACGTGTTCCTCACCGACGGTGCTTTCATGGCCTCTTCCGCCTGCGTCAACCCGTCGCTGACCTACATGGCCATGACGGCAAGGGCGGCAGATTTTGCCGTAAAGGAATTGAACAAAGGGAATCTTTAAATGGCTGAATGGTTAGACGGCTGGATGGCCTTGCCTCCAGCTATCTAACCATTAACCATCAAATCATTTAATAATGAACAGAAGAGACGCCATAAAAAGAACCGCCATCCTCATGGGTGGCACCATTTCAGCCAGCGCCATGCTGGGCGTGTTTGACGGGTGCAAGGCAGACCCAACCATCGGCTGGCCGCCAAAATTTTGCACCACGGAAGAAGGCCAGCTTTTGGAGGCCATTGCCGGGCGCATCATCCCCCGCACAGATACGCCGGGCGCGGTAGATGCCGGGGTGCCCGCTTTCATTGATACTATGATGGCGGAGTTTTATCAGGAAAAAGAAAAAACCGCCTTCAGGGAGGGATTGAAAACAGTGGAGGCAGACGCCCAATCAGCCTACGGCAAGTCTTTCACTACCCTGACTCCGGAGCAGCAGGATGAGCTGCTCACCAAATACGACAAGGAGGCTTTTGCTGAAAACAATAAAGAGGACGAGCCGCATTTCTTCCGCACTATAAAAGAGTTGACCATCCTCGGATTCTTCACCTCTGAACCCGGTGCCACGGAAGTGCTGAAATACGACCCGGTGCCCGGCGATTACAAAGGGTGTATCCCATATTCAGAAGTCGGCCGCACTTGGGCAACGTAGTTCAGCATGTTCCTTTGAGGCAGGCAGTATAACCCCAAGCGATACGATTGCCTCGAGTGCAATCGTATCGCTACCAACCAATGACTCACTGCCAAAAAAATTACCTTTGCGAACTAAGTAACGTGTTCGAAATAAGATGTTCTTTTTGAGGCCGCCTCCGGCGGCCTCAAAAAGAACAAGGGTGTGTTTTTTCGGCAGCGAAGCCGCCGAAAAAACACACATCTTATTTTGCGCACGTTACTAAACCGCAAAGGATGTTTTCAAAAATTACCACCTTATTATTATTCGCCTGCATTGCCGTTCAGGCATCAGCCCAGCAGCATCAAGATGTATTTCCCGGACTTTCGGGGCAGGAGTTGCTCGATTCTATCGTTGCGGATTATAAGCCCGCTCAGTTATTGCCGCAGGCCCAAGCCCGCGACACGCTTTTTGGTAAAATTGACAACCCCGGCGATAGCCTCACCTGCGTCTATACCGGCTTCACCATCTGGCTCGACCCCGCGCAAGACCCCACCCAGGCGGCCTATATGAACGGCGGTCCCGATGCCATCAACACCGAACACACCTACCCTCAGAGCCTCGGCGCTACCGGCGCAGCCGAAGGCGACATGCACCATCTTTACCCCACCCGTGCCGATGTCAACGCCGATCGTGGCAATTCGCCCTTTGCCGAAATTCCCGATAATGAAACGGAAGAGTGGTACTACCTCGGCCAGTCGCAATCTTCCATCCCTGCGACAAATATTGACCAATACAGCGAGCGCAAGGGCAGCCTGTTCGAACCGAGGGAAGACCACAAGGGCAATGTGGCTCGCTCAATGATGTACTTCTACACGATGTACAAAGCGCAGGCAGACCAGGCTGACCCTGCTTTTTTCGAGGCGCAGCGGCAGACGCTCTGTGCCTGGCATTTCCTCGACCCCGTGGACGAAACGGAGTGGAACCGGACCTGGAAAATTGCCCAACATCAGTCGGGCAAACCCAACCCGTACGTGTTGGATTGCACGTTGCCAGAGCGCACATTTTGCGGGGAATTTGGCATGAGTTGCATCGTGGGAGGCACCGAACGGCTGGAACCCGGAGCGTTCGTTTTGAGGCAAAATAAACCGAACCCATTTGCCGAAGGCACCACATTTTCGTGGAAGCAGGGGCAGGCGGCCCATGTGAGATTGGAAATATTCAGTGCTTTGGGCCAAAGAATTGCCACCCCGCTCGACGGGTGGAACTCTGCCGGAGCGCATCGGTTTTATTGGGAGCGGCTGCCGGGCATATCCGCCGGCCTGGCCTATTACCGGCTGATTTTTGAAAGCGGCAGTCAGGTTCATCAGGCTACGGGGAAGATGGTGATTTTGCCGTAAAGAAGCGCAGGCCTCCGGGGCATATTCCCCGGAGGCCTGTGTTGTGGCTGGTTTATTTTTTAGAAGCTGCCGCCTCAAATTTATCCAAAATTCATTTCAGCTCGAACGAACCTGTGCCAGCGAGGTAGCCTTTGTTGTAAATTTCGACATCGTAGCTGCCGGCCTGAAACGGCACACCAGGCTCCCAGACGTAGCAAAGTTGCGTCTCGTCATTGGCGTATTCGTACTCTTTTACCTGCGTGAAGCGCACCTCTTCGCCAGTCATGCTGTTTTCCAAAGTGCCGCTGCCGAGGTCGTCAATGGCGATAGTTTCCCCTTTTGGGTTGATGATGCGGATGTAGAATTTTTCAGTACCTGGTTCCACCAATTCGTTGGACAAGGTAGTGAAACACACTTTCAACTGGTCCACGCGTTTGGCGCTTTCCCTGTTGGTGGTTTTTCCGCTTTTGCGCATTTTCTGGCCGGTTACTTTTACGTCTTTCACCTTGATGACGGAACCTAAGCGCACGGCTTGCGTCAACTCCTCTTTTTCATTGACCAATTTGGCCTTGGCCGAATACAACTCCTGGTTTTCCGAGGTCTTGCTTTGAAGATGGGTGCTCAACGCCGCAGTATCATTTTTCAGCAGCATATTTTCTTCGGTGAGTTGCTCTTGCTCTGCCTTTAGCTGCTCAATTTCTGCAATGTAGGAAGCCACCCTGGTTTTCAGGTCATTGATTTCACTACGGGCGGCATCCAGGTCCCGCTTTTCTCGCAGTAAGCTGGAAATTTCGGACATCTGGCTTTCGAGTTCCAGCTTCTGCTGGTCAATCATGTTGTTGATGTCCGTATTTTCGCCTTTCAGCTTGTCTAATTCAGCCAGCGCATTGTTGTACTGATTTTCCAGCTCGATTCGAAGTTTTTCCGCTTCTTCCAGTTCGGCGATTTTTTGTTCCAAAACGCGGGTGGTGCTGATGCTGCTGTATGTTAGCCAAGCCACGGCTATGAGCATCAGAAATCCCAGCGTAAGCACAAGTGGCAGGAGGATATTTGAAGGTTTTTTGGGCAAAGCAGGTATTGGCTGCGGTGCAGGCTTGGCTGGGGGCTGCTGCGTTTGCTGACCCAGGTTCTGACGAGATGGATTAGGAGGAGGTATCATTTTGAATTTGTTTTTGGTGTGGCTGTTTCAGAGGGAGGTTAAGAAGGCGCCGGGAGTATCCGCAGGTAGATTTTGAGGGAAACCCTGGCATCTCCTTTCTCGTGAAAACGAAGGGCATTAACCCTGATTTTATTTCTACTTAAACAGTCACGTTATGGTTTAACAATGGTTTTTGAAAACGGGCCTTGCGGCCATTACGACTCAATAAGGTGTTTTTGTCAATTAATGTTCGTTGGTAATGCCGGCCGGGGGATGTTTAAATGTACCTGGCCGGGGTAGTGTGGAAGCGTTAGCTCTTTAAAATAAAGGCTTTGTGTGCGTTTTTTCATATCATGATTTAGCGATAAATAAATTCCTGAGGGGCTGCTTCCCCAGGTTGCGGCATGTGCCAAACTTCCGAACTTTTGTACCTTTACGTCCCTGATTTTATGGCTCCGGGCTTTTGGCAACCAGATTGCCGGCCGTCTGAGTCAAAAGAAACAATACACCATGTTTTCAATCAACATCTATCTACGATTTGCCTTAATAGTGGTTTGCCTCGTTGGTGGCACGCTCATGGCCATATTTCCCGGCTTTTGGTACGGCTTCCCTTTTTTGCTGGCCGGGCTGATATTGCTGGCGGGCTACATCATGCTCGGTACCGTTCAATCGGCGGCAGCTATCTTGCAGGATGGCACAAACTTCATCGGTGCCGGAAAGCGCCTGAACCTCACGCTCACGCCTAAGCTGCTCTATGTGACCAACCGGGCCTATTATTATTTGCTGAGAGGCACCATTGCCCAGGGGCTGAACGAGATGGACGAAGCCGAGGTGTGGCTGGCCAAAGCTCAAAAGCTGAAGCTGCCGACGGACAACGAAAAAGCTGCCGTTCAACTACAACTTGCTGGCGTGGCCGCACAACGCAACAGGTGGAACCAAGTGAAAATGTACCTCAAAGCCTTCAAGGATTTGAATGTCACGGAGTCTTCGTTGAAAGAACAGGCAAAGCAGTTTGAGCAGGCCGTCAAAAATCAGGGCCAGATGAAAGCTGCCCAGCGCATGGGTATGATGCCCAAAGGAGGTATGCCTTTAAAACCGAGCGGAAAAAGAAAAAGGCCGAAGGGGAGATAGAGAGGAAGTTTCGGGATTGAAGTTTCGCGGGGTTCTATAAATCCGGAACCATTTGTCATTCTTCCCGCCACACCACGTCGCCCCAGCGGTCGATGTATTCCCATTTGCCATCTTCGATACCCCAGGCGAGTCCATTTTTATAGGGCAGCACGGCTTGGAACCGGGGGGCTATAACTACCCTGCCAGTGGTATCCATGAAGCCCCATTCGCCCTGTTTTTTCACCTGTGCCAGCCCGTCGGAAAATACGCCGGCGTCTTCGAAGCGAGGAACGATAACCATTTCGCCGGTTTTATTGATGTAGCCGAATTTACCGGCCACTTCCACCAATGCCAGGCCCTCGCCAAAGTCGCCGGCAAAATCGTACTGAGGGGGGACGGCCAAACTTCCATCCTTGCTGATGAATCCATATCTATCGTTTTGCATCACGACGGCCATGCCGTCGAAAAACTCACCGTTTGTGTTGCCTTCGCTGACGTCAAATTGAGGCTTTTGCAAAACGTTGCCCTCTTTGTCCACGAGGCCCCATTTATTATCCTGTATCACAATGGCTACAGTATCCTGAAATGGCTGGCATTCATCGAACCGGGGTTCAATGACGAATTCGCCATTGCTGTTGATGTAGCCGGAGTGTTTGCCTGATGTGGCCGGGGCCAAACCTTCATTGAACTCGCCCGCCCAGGCGAACCGTGGCTCAATGACGTAATTGCCCCATTGGTCAATGTAGCCATAGTGGCCGTTGAATTTCACTGCTGCCGCACCCTCGCTAAAATCACTGACATCGTTGAACTGCATGGGAATGGCCACCCTGCCGCGTTCATCAATAAAGCCCCAGTGCTGCACGAGCCGAACCTTGGCCATGTGCTCCTCGAACAGCCCCACATAGTTGAAAAAACGGCGCATCAGCAGGCGTCCCATTTCGTCGAGAGGCACCAACCGGTCGTTCAGTTGCACGCGGGAAAAGCCGTTGTAAAAGTCTTCCACAGCATAATACTGTGGCTCGATGACCACCTCCCCGGTGGCATCCATAAACCCGTATTTCCCGTATTCCCGGATTTTAAAAAGTGATTTCCTCATGCGTCGTTCAAGGTAGGCGGCTAAGGTAGCAATTTTGGGATTTTTATTTGGGATGTCTTTGTGAGGATTAGCTAAATGTGGCAGGTAGAGCGGGCAAACCTCACACTTTCCTGCGGCGGCAACCCGGTGGTCAAGTTGGTAAGCAGGCCAATAAGCCCGGCGG
>Ga0210044_10010063_pt1 | contig 11350 bp, 8 predicted proteins | sample CryGey13umfilter_2_FD_183959 | JGI IMG/M metagenome (GOLD analysis project Ga0210044, IMG submission 183959) | Groundwater microbial communities from aquifer in Utah, USA - Crystal Geyser 4/9/14 3 um filter (SPAdes) (version 2) | ecosystem: Environmental > Aquatic > Deep subsurface > Groundwater...
AAGGATCTTGCGCACCGAGTTGCGGCTGATCCCGCGCTCCCGGCTGATCTCCTTGATGCTCTTGCCGTGAACAAAATGGTCCCGCCGGACCTTCGCCGTCGTCTCCAAGGAAATCATCCCCACTCTCCCCCCGATCTTCCAGCATGAAGACCGAAGCCGCTGCACAACCGCAGGGAGGGGTCAAATTTGGGGCCTGACGCATTCTTGGTGCAGCACATCACGCTACCGGCATGAGCCTCGCCCGTAGCAGATCGAGGTTTGCGCGGCCGCCCATCTGGCGCTTGAGGGTTTTCAACTTGCAGATGTTCCCTTCGGTCTGGCCGTTCGACCATGGCGTCTCGATCGCGGCTGCGACGGCGGCTCGATCTGCGATGACGCCCTTGGCGAAGCTGGCGACAGGCGATGCGAGCGCCGCCTCGATCCATGGACCGAGGCCGTCGCCGTGTCGGCTGCGCAGGAGCCGGTGAAAGGCGTCGACAGCGTCGCGGGCTGCGACGATGGCGGGGACCTCGCGTTCGACGGTGGCCACGATGATCGCCTCGGTTCGGGTGAGCTTGTCGCGGGCCAGCGTCAGCAATCGCGCCAGTGCGCGGGGGCTGGGACAGCGCGGCGCAACGGTCGCGTCGTCGCCGTGTCGCCCATTCGGTCACGACGCGCAGGCTGCCCGGAAACCCGGCGTCGCGGAGGCGCCGCCAGAGGGCCGCGCCGTTGCGACAGCCCGCACACCATTCTGCGTTCAGCCGGTCGAGCCAGGACTCGATGGAGCTGGCCCTCGGCCGGAACGGTTCCGCGCGCCCGCCGCGCACGACGTCGCGCACCAGTTTGCGCGACCTGCCGGTGCGGCGAGTGATCTCCTTGATGGCGACGCCCTGCTTGTGGAGCGCGAGCACGGCTGCTTCGGCGTCGCGGCGTCGCTTCCAGCCATCATGCTGGAGCCGCTCCGCCGCCGTGAGCGTGGCCGGATCGACAGGGCCATGACCGAGGGCGCGGCGAACGTCGCGCATCGCCCGCTTCACCGCCGACAGGAACGCGGCGCTTGCGTTCTCGAACAGATGCCAGCGGTCAGCGACCTGAACCGCCTCGGGTCGGCCCTTGGCGGCGCCGGCGCCATAGCCGCCCCCGCGATCGCGGGCGATGATCTCGACGCTCGGACGCGCGGCCAGCCAAGCGGCGACCGTCGCAGGCTCGCGATCAGGCAGCAGGTCGATGACCTCCCGCCGCTCCAGATCGCAGATCAGTGTGCCGTACCGATGGCCCTTGCGCCACGCCCAGTCGTCGATGCCGATCACACGCGGGGCTGACGGCGTCGCAGGCGCGCGGCGTCTGACCGTTCTGAGCAAGGTGTCGTTGCTGACGGGCAGCAGGAGCCGCCGCGCGATCGCCTGTGCGGGGCGGCCGCCGAGCGCGATTCCGAGATGATGGACGACGCCATCGAGCCGGCTTGTTCGTCTCGCATGCGCGGCCGTCGCCTCTGGATCAAGACGCTCGGCGAAGATGCGTCGCGCGCAGTCGGCGTGGGGGCGGCGGAACCGCCGCGCCGTGATTATCATCTCAACCCACCGACCGTGAGCGGGCAGATCAGCGAGCCGGCGCTGATAGCGACTGTGCACCCGGCGCGAAGCGCGCCCGCAGCACGGGCATGACGCCGACGCAGCGGATGACCGGGCCGACACGCGGACCCTGTCGCCATCAAGCGCGATGCTCTCCACAACCAGCCCAGCGAGCGTGAACAGCCGCTCGCGCTTCGACACCGACATCCGCAGCGCCCTAAAGGGAAAACGCCACCGTCAGAATCCCAAACTGCATCGAAAGTGAGTCAGGCCCATTTTTGCGCGCCGATCTACAGCCCGCAAGCGACGCAAGTGAAGGTCGCCGAGCCGCAGGGGCGGTTCGCCTTGTCCCGGTTCCCACAGTCGGGACATGTCCTGCTGGTGTAGGCCGGGTTGACATAGATCACCGGCACGCCCGCCTTGCGGGCGTTCTCTTCGACGAAGCGGGCGAACATCCCCAGAGTGGCGTCCGCCATCTGGCGGTTGCGGCCTTTGGTCGCCCGATCGCTGAGAGCCGGGGAAATCGGGTTTGGCTCAGAGACGCCCTTTGACGTCTGGCCCCCGGAAGCCTCGCCTCTGGATGCCCGCTCCGCAGCCCGCCGCCGGCGTTACATGGCGCTGGAATCTCTCGCCCGCATCACGGATACTGCAAACCACAGGCTGCCTGCCGTAGCCGCCTGGCCGAGACCGAGCCACTCCGAGGGTTGGCGCTCATACACCACCAAATGGGGCACTACCTTCGGTTATCGATTTTTCAGCGAGGTCCGTTGCACTTTCCGCTGCAGGTCGCGGGTCGACACGGTTTGCGGCATTGCCTGTTTTTTTAGGCTGCATGCCCGGCAGCCCCGAACTTCAGGCTGCGGGCATGGTGAGTGATTTTTTCTGTCGTGGCTGTGGTGAGGCTAATCAGCCAATCATGCTCGGGCAGTAATAAGCGCCGCCGCCTGAAATGAAATCGATCAACAGGTCCGATGTCGCGAGAATAAAGATTCCGCCGACGATCGTAAGCAGGTTTTTGATGTCGAACTTGATAAACACCCATTTCACCGCCATCACGATGAATGCGAATACACTCAAGATGTAGAACATCGCAAAGACAAAATCCTTGATCTGACAAATCTTGTATGCGGCGACGCCGAACAGGACAGGCACGTTGGTCTGCTGTGTCGTCACGGTGTATTCGACCGTCTGCGCGCCCGCAGTGGTCGCGAGAATAGTTGCTGCCGCAGCAAGGAGGAAGATCGGTGACATGGTTTGCGCTCCGGATTGTTGTCTGATAAGCAATATTGGTACAATGAAAAATAAAGGCAGAGACGACGCGGTATTTTGGCTGGACGCCGCGTCGTCTGTGATCAGATGGTGATATCGTCAGCCGGATTGCTGGCGATGCGATTGATGTCGATCGATTCTGTATTTCGAAAGTGCGGCCCGGCCATGTCGAAGATCATGCCTGGAACATTTTCCCGTCCGGTATTCATGTATCGCGTGTAGTTTGATTTTTCGGTGATGAAATATGCGGCTTCGTCGTTCTCCTCCCGCTGCAGGCGGATATAAAGCGACGCCGCGACCTTGAGTCCCTCGGATATTCTGAGCTGACCGTTCTGGTCGGTTTGCGCCGCGACGATGCCCCAGATATTTTCCGTCCGGCAGAGCGCGCCAAGCAGGTTCGCTGCTTCCCGCAGGTGCGATTCCTCGGTCTGGTGTTTTTCACGTCCGCGGATCAGCTGCCAGTAATCGAGAATGAAGCCTTTGATCCCATAGCGGTGCTTGGCGCGGATGATCGCGCGGTGGATTTCATTGATGGCTCCGCCAGGCATGAATTCGTACAGGACATTGTCCTTGATGCCCGCCACATAGCCCTGGGCGCCGATGATGAACTCCTCGTGGTGCGCGTCGTCGCTGTCGCTGAGGCTGCTGGCGTTGAGGTTTAGCGCCCGCCCGCAGTTCCGGATCTCGATGTCCATCGGATCGGTTTCCAGGCTGATGAAGATGTGCTTGTGATCCTGGCGATCGAGGTTGTCCGATATCGAACCGAGACAGATTGTCTTGCCACGCCCAAACAGCCCGCCTATCCCGTAAAGCCTCCCCGGCTGAAGACCGCCTTGCATCAGATAGTCAAGGCTGTTGATGCCGGTCCCCGCAGTCTCGCGATGCTCGCTTGCACGATTGACCGCCGCTTGCGCGACGTCACGCTTTCGTTGGGCAGTGTCTCGGCCGTCCTTGATCGAGTCGATACAGAACGCCGCCGTCCCGGAAAGGATCTCGTCGGGGGATTTGTCCTGCTCCGAGCACGCCTGCGCCAGACGCGTCGAGAGCGCCATGATCTGGCGCCATTTGTGGAGTCGGCGCAGCGCCTCTACTTTTTCGGGGATGTCGGTGAGAATCTCTTCCCCACGGCTCATCATGCCCGCCAGCATTCGCGCGCCGCCCAGAGGGCCGAGTTCAGGATACTCGTTCGCGATGGTTGCGATCGAGAGTGAGCCGCCTTTCTTGTGCTGTGTGAGAATGATGTTCCATACTCCCGCGCAGACTTTGTCCTGGAATGCATGGCGCGAGAGGATCATTGCGTCGACCATGGACTCCGGGCGATGAAGCACCGCGCCGATGATCGACATCTCCAGATCCGGGTCGCCCATCGCGCTGTTTTCGCGCGGCGGAAGATAGGATACCTGCTGTCTCATTTATTGGTGTCCTCTCCACGTGGCCTGGATAGAAGTTTGTTCTTCTCCTGGATTTTGCGCGCCCTTTCCGGAGATATTCCGAGCGCCTCCGCAGTGGCGATCGGACGGTCGGTGCGTGACGGCGGCGCCGAGGTTTGGGGCGGTTCGTAGCCGCCTGTGCGACCCCGGTTCCTGGCCCCGCCGACTTTCTTCTTCTTGCCGTCGCTGCTGTAATGGTATTCGAGAAAGGCATGTATCCACGACACCGGCTCTGCCACGTCGCCCCTCTTGTTGAGTTCGTTGATGGCGTGCACCACTGGTCCGTCGTTATAAGTTTTCAGCATTTGAGCAAGGATCGCCCGCGCCGTCGCCTCCGATTTGCCGGATTGAGTGATGATGGCCACGCCTGTATTGAAGGCTACCTGCATTATGCTCAAGGATTTTCGGAGATCGTGCGTTTTTATTTCCGACGGCGCCGTTCTGATGTTGGAGACAATCGGCATGCCGATCACGAGCGGCGTCGCTTCGCCGCTGCGCGTTTTGAGCGTCGTCGCTGCGCTCGCCGGCTTTCGCGAAAGGAGCGCCGGCTGGCCGGAAACGCCAATAATCATTTCGCGGCTGTCGTCAAAAATGAGATGCTCGGCGATTGCGCCAAGGGTCTTGGTCCACTCGGATTCCGGCATCGATGCAACCAAGTGGGCGCGATGCACGCGGATCGATGACCCGGTTGATGCGATGTGAACCGCGATCCGCATAATGGCCCCGAGCTCTTCGTTGGTGGTCGAGGTGGCGAGGGACGTGAACGCCGGAATACTGAAGTCGATAGGGTGCATCTTGCGTCTTTCCTGGTGGGCAGCCTATCAACTGAGTCCGTTTTGACTCTGCCGGAAATACTTATATTGGATAATCTGGTCTTAAATTATCGCTCTCTATAGATTGGTCTTTCGCAAAAGAAGGACGCGGAAATTTTTGTTTTTGCAAATGATAGAATATACCAGGCAAGTTATTTCAACGAGGAAACAGGAGCGTTCACATGGCCGATCTTGGCAGGGGGATTCGGAGAATCGCGCGTATCGATGCGCGCAAGAAGACGGAGATCGAGAAGGTCGAGGAGATGATGCGCGCTCTTACGGAGCGCCGCGCCGCCCTTGAGGCGGAACGCGTGGCCGCCGTCGAGGCGGGGGTCGCCGCAGCCCTGAAGCCGACGCTGGACAAGATTTCCCTGCTGTTTCGCGAAGTGTGCGAGACGAGGATCCGGCAGAATATTGACGTTCTTGACGCCTACAGGTTCAATGAAGGCCGCGAGCGCGAGCGCCTGGCGGCGGTCGCTGCAAGGATTTTCGTCGCCAGATCGGGCGGAGACGCCACCGTCAGCGGCGAAGAGGTGTCCACAGAAGACGAGTCGGATGAAGACAGGATTGAGGATGACGTCTCCTCGGCTGAGCGTGTCGTCGGTGTCGGTGCTTCGACAAATTCCGGTTCTCGCGACACGGATGTTTTCGGCGGGCTTGCGTCGGACGGCGACGCTGACCGCACAGAGTAGGCGCCTGGGTTCCCGTTGCCGCCTCCGCCGCGCTGGTCGCGCGCGGGGGCGGGCAGGGGTCCGCTGTGCGATCTCGCCCGCCAAAACCCTCAGTCTCCCCGAACGAGTTCAAGTCTTGCGAGAAGCTTTCTTTCGCCGCGAGCATCGTCTCTGTAGCGCAGGCCGGCCTGACGATCGCGCGCCTTTTGTGGATCATGGGCGCCGCTGAAAAGATCAAGCCCGCGCCGCTCCGCCTCTCTTTCGCAAAAGCCCAGCCCCAGGAGATGCGCCTGCTTTCTGTCCGGGTCGTCAACAAGCAGGGCGGCGTCCGTTGTGATCGACCACAACGCCCTGAGTTTTCTGTTGGTCGCGTCGGCGAGCTCGTCCATGATCTTTTTCCGGGCCGCCAACGTCTCGCGTGCGGTTGGCAGGGACGGCGCCGAGATTGCCAAGCGCATGGGGTCGATCGATTTTTCCATCGGCGCCAGAACGGCCATTGCGGCGGCGACAGGATCATCGATTGGATTTTTTTCGTGCACATTTGTCGCCGTATTGATCGCAGCGTTACTCTCCGGGCTTCGTCCATCGCCGCGTCGTCCAACGGATTCTGTGATCGCCATGGTGATGGAGCGTCTGGACAGATCGACTGTTTGGAGAATGTCCTTCTCGGTTTTCGTGATCGCCTCCAGCCTGATCTGGGTCTGTTCGCGCAGCGGTTTAATTCTTGCGACGGCGGTGTCGATGACGGAACCTTCCATCATCATCATCATGACGCTGTCGATCATCATGTCCGCGCGCTCGTCGGATGCGCGCATGAGAACCCGCTCGCAGGTTTTTCTGAGGAATGCGCTCCGCACCCGGGCGCGTCCGTCTGATCCTTCGAGAAGCATCTCGGTCGTTGCTTTGCGGTTTGCGACCGCGACGCCTTCCGTCGCGATCCGGCGATGATGATCAAGATTTTTCTTGATCATGGCGTCGCTCGTTGGGTGACGTTCCTCGATGGAGTCCGCCCAGGATATCTCTCTGAGCCACGGTTTGACGGCCGCGTCAGTCCGCCACTTTCCCTCCCGCCTGGAATTTACCCTGCCGCCATGACTGTCGATTCCGGCGTCCTCGAGCGCTGATGCTTTTGGTCCAAGGTGGACGGTCGGATGCTTCCCGACTCCGCTTTCGCGATAGGGTCTCGGGTCGTATCGCTTGCCCAGATTTTCAGCGGCGAGGCTATTGTTCGCCGCTTCGGCGAAGGCGACGCGAAGACCCTTTACCCATCCGCGCGCTCGAACGGCAGATGGTTTGTTTTGCTTTCCAGGCCGGACTCGCCGCTTTCTTCCCTTGGCGTCCTTGATGGTTTCCTCTTTCTCAAAGTCCCACTCTCCGTCGGAATCCATCCGCGCTGGCCGGTCGAAATAGGTGATGTGGACGTGGTAGTTTCTGTCGTCATTCTTGTCGGTGGGTTTGTGGATCGCCGCCCACCAGGGCAGGCTGTGCTCGTCGAGCGCGCGGCAGAACTCGCGCACCATTGCGATGCGCGCCCGAGGAGGAGCCTCGTGCGGAAGCTCTGCGATAATTCGGGATTGGACCCGCGCAACGCGCCCTTCGGCGTTTTCAATCTTGCGCCAGAACGCTTCACGCTCGGGCCGCGTCTTGCCGATAACGCCAAAGTTTGCTCTGTCCTGGTCGGCGTGGAGCGGCGCCGCGCCGCTGGCTGCGCCGATTTCGTCGCTCGCTGTCAACCCGCTCATGATCGATGGGTCAACAAATTCAACGGCGGATTTTCTTTCAATGTATGCCTGATGGATCGCTGCGGTGGTCTGATCGGTCGAGCTCGCGGTGAGATCGTTCCTTTTTGATTTCACTGTGTGCCGAAAGTGAAACGTCACTCCGCGCTCGGAGGCTGGTCGCGTGCTGTTCGCAAGCGGTCGGGTGAGGTTTGGCGTTCGAACGACTTTTTGCAGCGCGGCCTTACCGCCGCCGCGCTTGTTTGCTTTTACGATTGCCGTCGCTTCAGCGAGGGTTCGCGCCATTGTTCTTTCGATATTTTTCATCATAGCTTCCGAATTTTGCGATTATGCGATGAGATGTTCCCATAGTTTTGCGGTATTGCGCCTTACATAAATGTGTATATTTTATTTTTTAACTTCCACGATCAGAGTTCGCACCAATCTTCCCTATTGAATTACTGCACCGGAAGCGCTTTCGTCATTGAGTTATCAGACGACCTGAACGCGCACAGGAACAAGAATTCGACTGTCTTTGGGTAAAAATACTGCGATCGGAGTCTTGCTTTGAAGGTTAAGTGGCCATGGGGAAGAAAAACTCCCTCGGAGCGACTTGCAGAACTCGCGATGGCTGTCGAGGCGGAAAAACTTGCGATCGCAGTTCTCCGTGCAAAAATTGAAGACATGATCAGAAATCACGAAGCAAGAATAAAAATGCACGAGCATGATATGGCTTTTGTGCGAGAGTACGCTGTGAGCGGTTTGAAGGAGAACAACCTGATCGCCGCTCGCAAGCTGATGGATATCGGCGGCCGCGATCTGCGCATTGCTGTCGAGCATTCACTCGATCATGAGGCGACGGCGAAGCGCTTGGAAAAAGAGATGGCGGATCAGATCGCTTCTCGCTTCAAATGCTTGTCTGCGCCATCTGGCGGCGAGGCGACGTCATGACGTGTTCGGCAGAATTTCTTGAAGGTTCAGGTTTGGGAGATGTTCTATGATCCGCTCACCCATAGTGTGGTTTTCGTGTGTTTCGCTGACATTGGTCTGTGGCGCAAATCTGGCGCGTCTGGGTATTGATCCGTTTTCTCTCGATGTCTGGGTCAGTATCTATTCTCTGGCCATGGCCGAACCCGGCACCATACTGACCGTGATTTTTACAAGAAATCCGATCGGCAATCCGATCATCTCCGCGCTGATTTTCTTCGTCTTCGGATCGCTGACGGTAATTTCCTCGATCGTCGGCGTGTCTGGTTTTCTGATGGACAAGATCAGGATATCAAGGATGAGAAAGGGCGAAAGACGTCCGGCGACCGCCGTGTTTTCATCGAAAGACGGTGGAAAAAAGATCAGCGGTGGAATGTCGATTTCACTTGCGAGCGATCATGGCGCCGACAGGGAGTTTGGGGTCTCTGAGGAATTTTCGGCGCAGATATCGCCCCGTCTCCGTCAAAAAAAGGGTTGGATTCCTGGAGTCTCCCTGAGTGCTCCACGCTTTGGTTTTGGTTGGCTCCGGATGTGGGTGCGGTCACGAGTTGACAATATCAAGGATATGAGGGCGGCGCGATCTTCGGGGGATAATGAGTTTGAGACCGAGAAGGCGATCGGCTCTGCGCTGCAAGTCTCGGACAGCCCCTACCAGAGAGGCTCGACGTTCGGCTCGATCGTCGCCAGGGTTGGCGCACTGAGTTCTTCGATTGCGGCGCGGCTGGATAGCAACAGTATTGAGAAGAAAAGGGCAAAACTGACGACTGAGGCCGCTATGGAGGTTCGCCGTAAGGAGCGCGAGAAGAGGGCGGAAAAGGCGACGTTGTTTTGGGGTTGGGTCGACGATCTGAAGTCTGCGAACGGCATTGAAGAGAAGATCGTTCTTGCTGCGCGCGCGGCGGCGCTTGCTGACATGTTGAGCGCCGAAGATCGCCTGGAGATTATTGAAATGCGTCCAGTATCAGGCGAGATGAGCATGAAGATACTGGAGTCCTGGTCGAACAAGAAGATCGAGCATGGGGGCGCCGAAGTCTCAAGTCGGGAGGAAGATGCGCGTGCATTTCGTGAAAGACTCGGCAGAAAAACAGTGGGGGCTGCAGTTCAGGATAGAGATGGGGAGTTGATCGATCGCGCTGCTATGGCGATCATGTCTGACAATCGATCGGGAGAAATCGGCGATCGTGAAGTCTCGGCGAGCGTCATCATCGCATCGTCGATCGCGGCGGAGCTATCCGACGAAGATTGGCGAGAAGATGGGGACGAGACGGTGGCGGCGGAGATTGATGACGATATCGAGACCTTGCTCAGAGAGCGTGCGGATGTGGTTGAAGGCGACATGGAGGGGTCCGAAGATTCCGTCGCTTCGCCGGCTCACGGCGTTGCTGACTCATGGTCGTCAGGTATCGATGATGATGCGTACCTCCCTGACGCGAGCAAGGCCGATGACGCTTCCGACGAGATAGCGGACGACATGGCGACTGAAAGTGTTTCTGACCAGGGCGCAGCTTCACAAGCGTCTCTTGTCAGAGAGAGTTCCGCCAGCTCTGGGGATCCTGTCTCCGATCTGCGCGCCGAGATGGTTGTTGTTGAGCGCTTCATGAAGTACAGACGGGCGATGAAAATTGCTGAAGTCGAGGCTGGCCTCGACGTCGACTCGCTTAGGGATTGGGATGCGTCTACCGCAGACAGGATCGAAGGGGCGCTCATGGCGATGCTTCGTGTCGACGAGGATATGGTGGCGGCGATCGCTGTTGAGGATGGATTCGATGAGGCCACAGTCGATGGATTTCTTGGGCTTCATGCCGATCTTGTAGAGAGCGCCGAGTCAGTCTTCGCCAGCATTCGAAACGCCAGGCAAGATGACCGTGACGACGGCGACGACGGCATTGGAGGGAGTGCCGTTGTCGGTGTCCGGTCGTCTTTGTTGGAAGACGATATGGTTTCTGGGAGCGTGTCCTGGGACGAAGTCCAGCGGATTAGAACCGAGGGTTCGGCGATCACAGATAAAGCTGGATCTGATGTCCTTGCCCGGGAGACAGATGGGGGCAGTGCGCCTGACTTGGTCTCGGATGATCAGGAGGATCTCGACGCAGGACAACCGAGCGTCGCCGACGCCACTGAGATGAATGCGCCGGTCGAGATCGTGACCGAAAGTGTTGACTGGCGTAAACAGTACGCAAAGGCGACGGCTCTTTGCGATGCGCTGGAGGCGATGGTGGCGGGACCTGTCGCAACGGGTTTGACTCAGATTGAAAAGGTGCCCCTGCCTGGTGGTGAAGAGCAGCTTGCTCATGTTTTTTTTCGGATAGGGGCGAGGGCCATCGTCGCTGTGTTTTTGGAGCTGGATGGCGACGGGTGGTCGATGAGCAGCGAGGATGGGTCCCTCGTGTCGGCGCATCTTGGACGAAGGATATTAATCCCCGCTATTTCGAAGTCGGCATCTGGCGACCCTGTCTCGCTGTTTGTGATTGCCCATGGCTCTGGATCAAATGGGCTCGAGCCGATTGCGCGCGTCGGAGATACGCGTGTCGTTCGATGGCCGTCAGATGATGGAGTGATCACGACAGTCATGGGACTTTGATTTGTTGCGGCGAGTCGAACGATCCGGCGCGACTTCTTTTACTTTGGTTTTTTGGAGAGCCGGGTCGCCCGCGCCGTCGTCGATAGTAATCGACGGCGCGGGCGACCCGGCAGTGCTCGGCAGCGTGCTATGCGGACGCCTGACCATCAGGCCGCCCGCCTTGTGAGGGGCGGCCTGATGGTCTTTGTTGTGTAGTGGTTCGTGCCGGACGCCCGCGCCCGATCAGAACACGCCGGCGAGATCGTCGACCGCGACGGTCTCGATCTGGGGCTCGACCTGAGCCGACGCTTCGCCATCCGCCTTGGCGGCGCGCTTGGCGCCGCCGGCCTTGT
>Ga0210044_10010065_pt1 | contig 11348 bp, 12 predicted proteins | sample CryGey13umfilter_2_FD_183959 | JGI IMG/M metagenome (GOLD analysis project Ga0210044, IMG submission 183959) | Groundwater microbial communities from aquifer in Utah, USA - Crystal Geyser 4/9/14 3 um filter (SPAdes) (version 2) | ecosystem: Environmental > Aquatic > Deep subsurface >...
GCCGCGCCGTCTCGCCGCTCAGCGCGGGACCGTTCTCGATACCGCACTGTCCCGAAGCCGTGGGATCGGCCAGCACCTCGGCGTCGACGTGGACCACCACCTGGTACGGCTCGCCCCGCCGCGAGGGCCCCGGCGCCGACAGCGCCTGCTCGGCCACAATCGCCAGCGCGTCGGCTCTATGCTGTGCGCCGCAGCCACGGCGCTCGAGTTGCGAATGCAGGCTGGTGGAGCCGATCGCATCTGACCGTCCGCAACACCGCGCCGGGTGCGGCTGTGTTTCACCGCCGAGACCCGCTTCCGCGGAAACTGCCTCCGCCCGCTCCAGGGCCAGCAACAGCAAGGCGCCGACCTCCGGCGGAAGCCGCCCCTGGATCACCAGCATCCCGTCGTCGTCGGTCATCGTGCGCAGGTAGCGGCCCTCGTGCTGCTTCTGCGCCAGGTCGAGCTGGGCGCGTTCCGCCCGGCGGTAGCCCCGCACCACCTTCTCGACGTAGGAGGCGGGGGCCGAGCGAGCGAGGGTCAGCAGGTCTCCCTCGGTCTCGGGGGTCGCGATGCGAGTGATGGCGCGGACCTTGCTGAAGCTCACCTGCCCGCGGGCCAGGGCCTGGCTCGTGAGCGGCAGGTCCTGCAGCGCCCGAGCGACGCGCACATGCTCCCGGGCCGCGACACGGCCCAGGCCGATCCGTACCCCCAGCCAGTGGGCGCAGGAGCGGAAGCCGCCCAGCGCCCAGCCCTCTCGCCGATCGAACTCGGCGATGAGGCTCAGTTGCTCGTGCTTCGCGGCGTCGAGGTGAGCCGATAGCTCGGCCAGGCTGCGGTCGAGCTCGAACAGGCTTGGGCCGCCGTCGGGGCCGGGTCGGTCCCACGGACCGGGCGTCATGGTCGATGCATTTTCTTGGGCCTTGAAGGCTTGTTCCATGGTCGTCTCCGTCGAGAAACCGTCAAGAATCCGTCATGCACAAACAGTGTAGCAGGCGGTTTTTCGACGCTCCCAGGCGCTGCTCGCCGTACGTTCTCGACGAGAACGCGGCGTCAGAGACAAGGACTGCAGATGCGGTCTGTGCCGCCAGGGACGAACGTCAGGCGGGACGTTTTCGGTCGACCACCGATTGCGTCGCGACGCGCCTCTGAGATCCGTCAATCGAAATCGACGAGCCAGATGGCCCCATGTGCAGCATAGCTGCGCACAGGGGCTCGGCGGCGGGCGGCTTCCGTGCCCTACACCCCGACGATGGTCTCGAGCAGCGGCGTGGTGGGGACCTCGCCTCGCGCCAGGCACAGGGCACGCTGGATCGCTCCGCTCAGCCCGTGGGTCGTGGGCCGCTGGTGCAGCTCCTGCGGCGCGACCCACACCACGTCGCTGGCGTCCGACGCCGCGGCGGGCTCGGCGCCCGTGGAGTCGATGGTCCAGAAATCCACGATCAGATAGTGGTACTCCACGGCGCCTGTCGTGTCGGGGATGATCCGTTCCGCCAGCCTGGCCACCTGGCTCCGGGGCACCGTCACCACCAGGCCGGTCTCCTCCTGCACCTCGCGCTGGCACGCCTGGTCCAGCGGCTCTCCGGTCTGGACCAGCCCTCCGGGGATGCTCCACAGCCCCTGTGCCGGCGGCGCGGCGCGGCGGATCAGCAGCACCCGGTCCAGCGTCGGGGCGAGTACGATCCCCCCCACGCCGATCAGCGGCCGATCGGGGTAGCGTCGGGTCATTGTGGGTCGATGTTGGCCGACGGACAGTCCGCCGCCAGCGGACACTCGCCGCACCGGGGCTTTCGGGCCTGACACACCTGCCGTCCGTGGAGGATCAGCTGGTGGCTGAAGCCGATCCACCGCTCCTGCGGGATCACGCGCATCAGATCCTGCTCGATCTTGTCCGTGTCGGTGTGGCTCGAGAGGGCCAGGCGCCCGGCGAGCCGCTTGACGTGGGTGTCCACCGCCACGCCGGTGGCCAGGCCCAGGGCCGTCCCCAGTACGACGTTGGCGGTCTTGCGGGCCACGCCCGGCAGCTCCACCATCGCCTCCATCGACGGTGGGATCGCGCCGCCGTGGCGCGTGGCGATGATCTCGCACGCGCCGATGATCGAGCGGGCCTTGGCGCGAAAGAAGCCGGTGGAGTGGATCATCGCCTCCAGCTCGGTGGGGTCCGCCGCGGCGAGCGCGGCGGCCGTGGGGTAGCGCCGGAACAGGGCGGGGGTCACCTGGTTCACGCGCTCGTCGGTGCACTGGGCGGAGAGGATCGTGGCCACCAGCAGGTGGACCGGGTCCTGCCACGTCAGCGCCGTCGTCGGCTCGGGGTAGGACCGGGCCAGGGTGTCGAGGATCCGTCCGATGCGCGCGCCCACGGGCGTGCTCCACTCGGTGCCCCAGTTCGGCTCCCCGAATCTGCGCGCCGGATCGTGGTCCACGGGCGGCAGCGGAGGCGTGGGCTTGGGCGCCTTCTTTTTGGCGCTGACCTTCTTCTTGGCAGGGACCTTCTTCTTGGCGCTGACTGTCTTCTTGGCGGCGACCTTCTTCTTGGCGCTGACCTTCTTCTTGGCGGCCATCGTGACTCCCGGTTGAGGCCAGACAGTATCGCACAAGGCATTGCATCCGGGGCGGTCGGCGGTTATGTTCCCGCCAACACTGCAGTCCGGTGGGGTGGGTGGTGGAACACCCGACAATGGAGTGACACACGAGATGGCTTCCAATCTGCTGCTGACCCGGGTCGAGGATCTGCTGAACTGGGGTCGCAAGAACTCGACCTGGTACCTGCTGTTTGCCACCGCCTGCTGCGCCATCGAGCTGATGCAGACGGGCGGGCCCCGCGGTGACTTCGAGCGGTTTGGCTCGGCGTTTCGCAACTCGCCGCGCCAGTCGGATCTGATGATCGTCGCCGGGACGATCACCTACAAGATGGCGAGCCGCGCCCGACTGCTCTACGACCAGATGGCCAACCCCAAGTACGTCATCGCCATGGGGAGCTGCGCCAACTGCGGCGGTCTGTTCCAGCCCGCTTACTCCGTGCTCAAGGGCATCGACCTCGTGATTCCGGTGGACGTGTACGTCCCTGGCTGCCCGCCGCGCCCCGAGGCCCTGCTCGAGGGACTGCTCACGATCCAGAAGAAGATGGGCGAGGAGCATGGATGGCTGTCCGGAGGATGGGAGGCCACGGCGCGCGGTCGGAAGGAGATCTCGGGCTAACCAGCCCGGCCCGGGTCGGGTGCTACACTTTCGGACGAGGAGCACCCATGGGTCTGGGCCCATCCACCCAACAGAGGCTGACTGGTGTGCTGGGGCCGCGGCGGGCCGTGAGCGATCCGGAGCACCTGGAGCCCTATGGCACCGACGAGTCCGGGCTGGGCTACTTCCCGCCGGACGCCGTTGCCCTGGCTCAGGAGACCCGTGAGGTTCGGGAGGTGCTGAGCATGGCGGCCCTGGATCGCGTGCCGGTCACGCCGCGAGGGCTCGGAACCGGCATGACGGGCGGCGCGCTGCCGGTCCAGGGCGGGATCGTCCTCAGCGTGGAGCGCATGGCGCGCATCCGTGACATCGACCGATCGAATTTGGTGGCCGTGGTGGAGCCGGGGGTGATCACCGGCGCGCTGCAGCAGGCGGTGGAGGCCGAGGGGCTGTTCTACCCCCCCGACCCGGCGAGCCTGGACAGCTGCTCCCTGGGGGGCAACGTGGCGGAGAACGCGGGGGGGCCGCGCGCCTTCAAGTATGGTGTGACCCGGGAGTACGTGCTCGGCCTGGAGCTCGCGCTGATGGGGGGCGAGACGATGCGGGTGGGACGGCGCACGGTGAAGGGCGTGACCGGCCTGGACCTGGCGGCGCTGGTGGTGGGCAGCGAGGGGATCCTGGCCGTGGTCACCGAGATCACGCTCAAGCTGCTTCCGCGGCCCCAGGCCGTGGCCACCTTCATCGCGCAGTTCACCGACGCGGTGCGCGCGTGCGAGGCGGTGACGCGGATGATCGAACAGGGGCATCGGCCCCGAACGCTCGAGTTCCTCGACGGGCACGTGCTGGAGTACCTGCGTCGCGGCGGTGGATGGTCCATCCCGCCCGAGGCCGGCGCGCTGCTGCTGGTGGAGCTGGACGGGGAGGCCGAGGCCATGGAGTCCCAGCTGCTCGGCGCGGCCCAGCTGTGCGAGTCGGCGGGGGCGGTGCAGATCCACGTGGCGACGGACGAGGCGCGACGACGTCAGATGTGGGACATGCGGCGCGGGGCCAACCCGGCGCTGAAGGAGCACTTCCGGTTCAAGGTCTCCGAGGATGTGGTGGTGCCCCGGGCGGCGATTCCCGAGATGGTGCGGCGGCTGGACCATCTGGCGGTGGAGCACGACGTGCTGATCGCGACCTTCGGCCACGCGGGGGACGGCAATCTTCACGTCAACGTCCTGACCAACGACGAGGAGGTGCGGGATCGGGTGGAGCCCGTGCTGCGGGGCATCTTCGAGCAGGCGCTGGATCTGGGCGGCACCCTGAGCGGAGAGCACGGCATCGGCATCGCCAAGCGTCGCTTCATGAGCATGGAGCAGAGCCCGCAGGTGCTCCAGCTGCAGCGGGAGCTGAAACGGGTGTTCGACCCGTTGGGTTTGCTCAATCCGGGCAAGCTGCTGCCGTGAAATCGATTGACAACCGTCGGGCCGTCTCCAACGATACCAGCAGATGTTCGAGTATCTCATCATAGGTTGGGCTGCGCTGATGGGGGTTCTCCTCGGCGGGGCCATGGCCAAGGCCCGTTCCCGGCGCATCGTACGTGAGGCGCGACGACGCTGTGAGCTGAAGGTGGATGAGGCCCGCCAGCAGGGGGAGCAGCTGCGCCGGGGGACCGAGACCCGGGCCCGTGAAGAGGCGCTGACGCTGCTGCGGGAGTCGGAGGCGCTGGAGCGACAGTCGGAGGAGCAGAACGTCCTGCTCGAGGAGCGGGTGCGGAAGTTGGAGGCGCGCAACGAGCGGCGGGAGGCGGAGATCGCCCGGGGCGAGGAGGCTGGCGCCGCCCGGCGCGCCGTGCTGACGGAGCAGAAGAATCGCAATCTGGCCGCCAAGCAGGAGGCGCGGCAGCTGCGCCAGACCTGGGCCAGCCGGCTGGAGCAGCGAGCGGACGAGACGGCGCAGCAGGTCCAGGAGCGGATGACCGAGGCGATGGTGGAGGAGACGCGGGCCCAGTGCGCCGACCGGCTGCGCAACATGGAGAGCACCGAGACGGAGGAGCTCAACCGGCAGGCCAAGCGGATCATGGGCATCGCCATCGGGCGCTACGGGCGGCAAGCGGCGACGGGGCGGTTGGCATCGACGCTGGTGCTGTCAAACGAAGGAACCGCCCGGCTGGAGCCCCATCTCGAGTTGATCGAGCGCGAGACCGGGGTGCACCTCACGCTCTCCGACAAGCGGGACAGCGTGCGTCTCGAGGGTGGCGATGGGACGGCCCGGGAGCTGACCCGTCGGGCCGTGACGCGCTTCGCCAGTGAGAACAACATCCGCGACCCCGAGCGGCTGCTGCAGTCGGTGGCCGCGGATCTGGACCGGGAGATCCTGGATGGCGGCCAGCGGGCGTTCGATGTGCTGGGGCTGAAACCGGCGCATGAGGAGATCCTGCGGCTGGTGGGACGCCTCAACTACCGCACCTCCTACACCCAGAACCAGTGGCGACACAGCATCGAGGCCTCGTTCATCGCCGGGTTGATGGCATCGGAGCTCGGGCTGGACGTGTCCCTCGCGCGGCGCGCGACCCTGCTGCACGACATCGGCAAGGCCCTGACGCATCAGGTGGAGGGGTCCCACGCGGTGATCGGGGCCGACTATGCGCGCCGATTCGACGAGCTGGAGGTGGTGGCCAACGCGGTCGGGTCGCACCACGGCGATGAGCCGGCCAACTCACCATACGCCCATCTGGTGGCGGCGGCCGACGCCATGAGCGGCGCTCGGCCAGGCGCTCGACGGGAGATGATGGAGACCTACGTCGACCGCATCGGGGACCTGGAGCGCATCGCCACCGGGTTCCACGGTGTGGTGCAGGTGCACGCGGTGCAGGCCGGACGGGAGCTCCGCGTTCACGTGGACGAGCACAGGGTGAGCGATGCCCGTGCCAACCAGCTGTCCGAGGAGATCGCGCACAAGATCTCCGACGAGTTGACCTTCCCGGGCCAGATCCGGGTGACCGTGATCCGCGAGTTCAGGGCGGTGGAGCTGGCGAGCTAGTGCAGGCGGTGACGATCCACGAGCACGGCGGACGGGATAAGCTCGTGTTCGAGACGGTCGCCGATCCCGACGTGGGACCGGGGGAGATCCGGCTGCGCGTGCGGGCCTGTGCGCTGAACCACCTGGACATCTGGGTCCGCAAGGGGCTGCCCCATCTGCGGTTGAGCTACCCCCACATCCTGGGGTCCGACATCGCGGGGGAGGTGGAGTCGGTGGGGCCCGGGGTGAAGGGGGTCGAGGTGGGCCAACGCGCGTTGCTCTCGCCCGGCGTCAGCTGTGGCACCTGCCGCGAGTGTCTGGCCGGGCGGGACAACCTCTGCCGATCGTACGGGATCCTGGGCGAGACCCGGGTCGGGGGCTACGCCGAGCTGATCACGGTGCCGGCGGCCAATTTGCTGCCCTACCCGGACACGCTGGATTTCCCGCAGGCGGCGGCGATCCCCCTCACGTTCCAGACCGCGTGGCAGATGCTGGTGGACAAGGCCCGCGTCGGGCCGACGGACACGGTGCTGGTGCTCGCGGCCGGGAGCGGCGTGGGATCGGCCGCGGTGCAGATCGCGAGGCTGTTCGGGGCCACGGTGATCGCCACCGCCTCCAGCGCGGCGAAGCTCGCGCGCGCTGGTGAGCTGGGCGCCCAGCACCTGGTGAACCACGCCGAGCGCTCAGAAGACTGGGTCGCGAGGGTGCGCGAGATCACGGGCGGACGGGGAGTCGATGTGGTGTTCGAGCACGTGGGGGCCGCGACGTGGGACAAGAGCATCAAGCTCTGCGCCCGCGGTGGCCGGATCGTCACCTGCGGCGCCACCACCGGATGGGATGCACGAACCGATCTACGCCACGTCTTCTTCCGCCAGCTTACGATCCTCGGCTCCACCATGGGCAGCAAATCGGTGCTGTTCGACGTGATTCAGCAGGTGCAGAAGGGCCGCCTGCGTCCCGTGGTGGATCGCGTGCTGCCGCTGTCCGATGCGGCCGAGGCGCACCGCGTCCTCGAGGAGCGGGAGGCGTTCGGCAAGGTCGTGCTGGTGGTCTGATCTACTTCAGCTGGAAGCTGTCACGGGTCTGTTCCAGTTGTGGCAGCAGTCGCTGGCACACGGCCGGTGTGCAGCGGAAAATGAGGAGGTAGGCCAGCTTCTGCGCCGGCGACGGCACCACCACGGTCCAGTGGTTCACCGGGCCGGTCTCGTCCTGGCCCGAGAAACGCATCTGCACCGCTCGCCGTCCGCCGATGGTGAGCTCCAGGGAGCGCCGGTGCACAAGACCCTTGGTCTCCATCCATTGTCGGACCCGCTCGAGGTAGCGCTGCCGGTGCACGTAGTTTGGGATCTGCTGTATGCCCACCATCAGGCTCGCACCCTGCTTGTGCTGGGCCGCGAACAGGAACCCGGAGCCGGGGTTCGGCGTCCCGATCCAGTTTGGTCCGGTGGCCGTCATGGAGAACCCGAGGCGCGGTACGACGAACTTGACCCCCCGGGGATCGGGGCGGATCTCGATGTCCTTCCCGGTCAGAGAGGTGGTGGCGGGGAGCGCCTGGTACACCAGGTAGCCCAGAGCGCCCGCGGTGGCGACCATCACCAGCAGCACGATCACCTGTCCCGCCCCGACCTGGACCGGGGGCAGCGGGGCCTGCCGCCCGCTGCGATCGAGCTCGATCTGCAGCCGCTGGCTCATCTGGTGGTAGACGGCGACGGCCATGATGGCCTGCATCCCGACGTAGATCACGTCCAGATAGGGGTGGCTCCCGGCCCTGGCGAAGATCACGATCAGCACCAGCAGCGCGAAGCCGGTGCCCATGCGCAGCCAGGCCCGGGCCATGAGGTAGCCCGCCCCGGGCAGCAGCAGGTTGAGCAGCACGGCCTGCCGCCGGGCGGGGAAGGTGTGCCGGGTGGACGGGTCGATGCCCCACAGGTAGGCGTCGAGCACGTTGAACGCATGCAGGATGACCAGACCGCGCAGCAGCACGGGGAACAGGAATCCCCCGAGGTGCGATTCCAGGGCCGCGATCCCGTGGGTCAGGTGCACCACCGCCAGCGCCACCCCTGCGCCCATGGTGCCGAGGAGCACCAGGCCCATTCGGACCTTGCCCGCCAGCAGGTGGCCAGACCCCGGAACGACGATGGCAGCCAGCGTCCCCAGGATCACCCTGCTCGCCACAGGGCCATGGGTCTTCGAACCTGTCATGGATCGTCCTGTCCGCCGTCCCGCCAGACGCGCGGCCTCACTCCTCGTTCGTTTGCTGCACCCGGACCAGCTTGCGCTCGATGAGCTGCCGCTTGATGCGTCCGACGTAGTCTGCAAGGAGTCGGGCGTCCAGGTGGTCCGACTCGTGCTGGAATGCGCGCGCCACGAGTCCCTTGCCCTCCATCTCGAACGGCTGCCCCGAAAGATCACTGGCACGGATGCGGGCTCTGAAGGAGCGGGCGACGGGGACATAGATCCCGGGGAAGGAGAGGCAGCCCTCGTCAGCGGTCTCCTTCTCCGGGCTCAGCCACACCAGCTCGGGGTTGATGAAGACCAGCGGGGGATCCTCCTCCGAGCCGCCGGTGATGGCTGCGTCGACGATGAACAGCCGCAGCCGCACGCCGATCTGGATCGCGGCCAGGCCGGCGCCGTTGGCGGCGTACATCGTCTCCGCCATGTCCTCCACCAGCGTGCGGACCTGTGGATCCGTGGGGTCGTCGACCCTGAGGCTGATCTCGCGCAGGATCGGATCGGGGAACTTGACGATGGAGTGGATGGCCATGGTCAGTGCCCCCCGCACCCGGAGCAGTTGCCCTTGGAGCAGCTCCCGCAGGACGACTCCGACGCGCTGTGAAAGCTGCCGCCGCTGGAGAAGGCGAACACGCTCATCGCCCGCTTCACCTTGCGGCTGCCGCAGTCGGGGCAGGCCACCTTCTCGCGCTGGCTGAAGACCAGCTCCTCGAAATCCTTGTTACATTTGCTGCAGACGTACTCGTATATCGGCATCGCTCGACTCGCACCTAACTATTGATTAGCCGGCGGGCCTTGTCAATTGTGCGCTCCCATGGCTGCATGGGACAGGCGCAGCATCAATCGGCTCGCGGGGAAACCTGCTGGCAGGGGAACTGCCCCGAGCAGGCCGCCATCAGACGATTCATCAGGTCCGGTCGCTGTCGAAACTCGCCGACGAAGGCGCTGGTCACCACCCGGCTCGACTCGTGCTTGTCGCCCGGGATGGCGAGACACAGGTGCTCCGCCTCCAGGACACAGGCCGCGCCCCGTGCCGCCAGGTGCTCCATCAACGCGCTGGCGATCTGGCTCGTGGCCCGCTCCTGCAGCGTGAAGCGCTGGGTGAAGCAGGCCACCAGGCGAGTCAGCTTGCCGAACCCCACGAGCCGTCCGTCCGGGATGTAGGCCACGTGGGCCTTGCCCCGTGACGGCATCAGATGGTGAGGACACATGGAGTGAAACGACAGGTGGGTGACGAAGACGGCGTCGGGGTCGGTCTCGCCCAGCACCAGATCGGCCAGGATCTCCTCCGGTCGCATGTGGTAGCCGCTGAGGAACTCCTCGCGCCACAGGTCGGCGACGCGGCGCGGGGTGTGCTGCAGATCCGTGTCGGCGGGGTCGAGCCCCATGGCGCGGAGCAGCTGCTCCACGGCAGCCGCGATGGAGTCGGTGGGAGTCATCGGCGGGTCCTTTTCACCTGTGGTATTGTCGAGGAGATGAATGTCAGAGGCAAGCTCGCCGTGGTGACGGGTGGGGCCCGACGCGTGGGACGCGCCATCGTCGAGGGGCTGGCCCACGACGGAGCGCATGTGGTGATCCACTGTCACTCCAGCCTCGACGAGGCGCGGGATCTCGCGCGCCAGGTGGGAGGGGAGGTGGTGCAGGCGGACCTGGCACAGCCCGAGGGGGCGGAGCACCTCGCGCGCCAGGTGCTGCAGCTTGAGGGAGAGCTCGCCGTGTGGGTCAACGCGGCCGCGACCTTTTCGCGGCGGTCGTTTCTCGACGGGGACGACGGGTTGTGGCGCGATGCGATGCAGCTCGTGTTGCTCTCGCCGGCGGCCATCGTTCGACGGGTGGCGCCCACGATGGTCCCGGGCGGGGTGGTGATCAACGTCCTCGACGTGGCGGCGCACCAGGCCTGGAAGGGCTACGCGCACCACTGCGTGGCGAAGGCGGCGTTGTCCATGCTCACGCGCTGCCTGGCGCTGGAGCTGGCACCGCGCCTGCGCGTCTGCGGCATCAGCCCCGGGGTGGTCCTCGTGCCAGACGATCTGGCGGCGCCACAGATCGACCGGATGGTGGGGCGGATTCCCATGGGCCGCGTGGGATCGCCCGAGGATGTGGTGCAGGCCGTGCGGTACCTGGTCCAGGGCGACTACCTCACCGGCACCGTCCTCGCGGTGGACGGTGGCCTCACGAGTCGTGGCCATGCGTGACAGGATGTCTCATCTCGTGTGGTTGCAGTCCTTGGATTTAGAGAGGTTGCGATCCGGTATGGATGGTATGGTCCTTGCTGCTCGAGAATACGAGGCACCGATCCCATGATCCGATTCGTCATCGTCTGCTCCCTTGGCCCGCTGTTCGCCGCAAACGCGCATGCCGGCTTCTTCACCAACAACAAGACCAACACCAACACGGCCAAGCCCTCACCCAGCTCGTTCACCAGGACCACCATGCCGCTGTGGAAGCAGCGGCTCTATGACCGGTTCCAGAACCAGTGGGATCGGCCGGGGGGCGTGAATTTCCCCAAGCCCGCCGTGGAGGCCACGGTGATCAACACCACGGCCTCCAAGGCCCAGGGGGAGGGCACGTTCTGGAGCCGCGTGACCAAGGCCTGGCGTGCGGTGCGCAACTGGAACAACGGCAAGATCTCGAGCGAGACCCAGTCACCGCTGGAGAACCAGGCGGGCTTTGGTGGAAACGTACGCCGGGCCGATTCCCACGTGAACACCGCGTGGCACTGGCGCACCGCCCGGCCCAAGCCGTTCACGCCTCCCGTCCGGCCCCACAAGCCGCCCAAGCGCTTCAAGCCTCGCACCTGGGACTGACCCAGCGTCACGACTCCTGGCGCTGGCGGTACTCCTCCAGCTTGCGATACAGCGTCTTGCGATCCAGCCCGAGGCGGACAGCGGCCCGGGACTTGTTGCCCTTCTCCTCGGAGAGCACCTGCAGGATATACTCGCGCTCCAGATCAGACAGCG
>Ga0210044_10010066_pt1 | contig 11347 bp, 14 predicted proteins | sample CryGey13umfilter_2_FD_183959 | JGI IMG/M metagenome (GOLD analysis project Ga0210044, IMG submission 183959) | Groundwater microbial communities from aquifer in Utah, USA - Crystal Geyser 4/9/14 3 um filter (SPAdes) (version 2) | ecosystem: Environmental > Aquatic > Deep subsurface >...
ACCGTAACCTCCCAAGACCTTGCCGGTAACACCAAGTCTTTAAGCTTTACCCTGGAAGTTAAAGGAACGACGACAACTACATTACCCAACACGGGCGGCGATTTGATGATGATTTTTGCAATTGCCGCAAAGAAAATCAAGAGGTTTCTCCTCTTGAAGAGGAGAAACCTCTATAACGGTTGCATCTTTTTGTAAAATTGTGCTATACTTTCCCAAACTTTAAAACAAATTCACACGCTTCCTAAAAACCTCTTTGGTCTGACCTTCAGGCGGACTTGGATTAGGGAAGCGGAGGAAAAAAGGGGGTTTAATCTAATGTCTCAACTTACTCTGCAAGGTCTTTTGGAAGCCGGTTCCCATTTTGGGCATCAAACCAAACGCTGGGATCCCAAAATGAAATCTCACATTTTCACCCAACGCAACGGAATTCACATCATTGATCTTGAGTCAACCTTAAAAATGGCTGACGAAGCCGCTGTGTTTGTCAAAAAATTGGCAACTGAGGGAAAAACTTTGCTTTTTGTTGGTACCAAACGCCAGGCCCGGGAAATTATTAAAACCGAAGCTAAAAAATGCGGCTGCATGTATATCAACGAGAGATGGGTTGGCGGGCTTTTAACCAACTTTGATTCGGTGAGAAAGGTTATTGATAAATATAACGAGATGATTACGGTCAGCAAAGGGGAAGAGTTCGGTAAACTGACCAAAAAAGAACAGTCTCTCTTTCAAAAGGATTTTTCCCGTCTGGATAAAAGCGTCGGTGGAATCAGGGAACTTAAAAGATTGCCTGACGCCCTGTTTATTTTGGATGTCAAGCGGGAGAAGATTGCCGTCACAGAAGCGAAAAAAGTCAGCCTTCCCATAGTTGCCATTTGTGATACCAATTCAAACCCGGAATTGGTTGACTATCCGATTCCTGGCAACGACGATGGCCTAAAATCGATTCAACTCTTTGTATCCTTTATGGCTGACGTTTACCTGGCGGGTAGAAAAGAAGGTCCGCAAGAGGCGGGGCAAAAACCGACTCAGCCGGCGGAAAATGGCGAAAAAAAGGTTGAGGAAAAAGCCCCGGCCGCTAAACTAAAATCTATTAAAGTTGGTATGCAAGCAGACGACAGTTTAAAATCCTCAGATTTGCCGGGAAAGACTGTTAAAATTCTCAAGGAAGAAAAGATTGAAGTTAAACCTAAAAAGATTACCAAAGGACAAGTTTTAGAAGTCGAAGGATTGGGGAAAATTACCTTAGAGGACGAAAAATGAAAATAAAAATAGAAATGATTAAAAAGTTGCGCGAAGAGATAGGCGCCGGAGTGGTGGAAGCTAAAAAAGCCTTGGAGGAATTCTCCGGCGATTATCAGAAAGCCAAGGAATTTTTACAGAAAAAGGGATTGGTGAAAGTTTCCGAACGTAAAGAAAGAGAAACCTTGGAAGGCATCATCGAAGCTTATATCCACTCTGACAAAAAGACCGGAGTTTTAGTGGAAATCTTATGCGAGACCGATTTTGTCTCCCGCAACAGCCAGTTTCAGGCTCTGGCTCATGAAATTGCCATGCAAGTGGCAGCCATGAATCCAAAAAATCAAGACGAACTTTTAAACCAAGCCTGGATCAAGGATGAAAAAGTCACCATCGATGGTTTAATTAAGAATTTGGCCGCTAAAGTAGGCGAAAACATAACTTTAAAAAGGTTTATCCGTTTTAAACTGGCGGAGGACTAAAATGTCAGAGCGAACTCTTAAAAACTTTCAAGAAAAGTCAGGCAAAACCCTCGATTATCTAAGGGAAAAGCTCAAGAAATTAAGAACAGGCCGGGCTAATCCTTCCTTGGTGGAGGATCTGGCGGTTGCGGCTTATGGGAGCAAAATGGAGCTTAAAAATCTGGCCACTATTAATGTTACCGAGCCGCGTCTCATTGTCATTCAGCCTTGGGATCAAAGTGTTATTCCCACAATCGAGAAAGCTATCTTAACTTCAAATTTAAATTTAACCCCGCAAACCGACAAAGAAATAATTAGGATTACCATTCCTCAGTTGACGACCGAAAGACGACAGGATCTTGTCAAAGTTTTAAGATCCGAACTTGAAGAAACGCGGGTGAGAGTGCGGGGGTTCAGACGAGAAGCCATAGAGATGTTGGAACAAGAGAAAAAAAGCGGAGAAATCTCTGAGGACTTGGAAAGACGCCTTAAAAATGATTTACAGAGAATGGTTGAAAAGATGAATGAAGAAATAGAACAGATTGGCAAACACAAAGAACAAGAGCTAAACGAGGTATAAAAGATGATTCTGGCAATCTTAGTCATAATTTTTGTTTTAGGAATTTTGATTCTAGCGCATGAGTTTGGTCATTTTGTAGCGGCTAAGCTTTCTGGCGTTCGCGTTGAAGAGTTCGGATTGGGAATGTTTGTCAAACTGTGGAGCGTTAAAAAAGGTGAAACGGAATACAGCGTCAATGCCATTCCGATCGGTGGTTTTGTCAAAATCACGGGTGAGGATGAGGCAGTGAAAGGTGACAAACGGAGTTTTAGCGAAAAATCCCCTTGGCAGCAAATTTTCATTCTAGGATCGGGTGTGTTTATGAATTTGGTTGTGGCTCTCTTGATTTTCATTATCACTTTTTGGGTGGGAATGCCAATTTGGGGAACACGGGTTAAAATTACCAAGGTTGGCGCCGATACCCCGGCAGCGCAAGCAGGCCTTGCCGCATCTGACGTCATCCTCAAAATAGGCGATCAAAAAGTCGAAAGCTCGCAGGATTTGGTTTTTTACACCCAAGCGCATCTGGACCAAAACGCCATTTTAACCATTCAGAGAGATGGCAATAACATCGAAAGCAGTATCTTCCTGAGAGCCAATCCGCCTTCAGGACAGGGGGCAATGGGAATTGAGTCGCAAACTGAGGTTTACGTTGCCGCTTACAGTCAGAACTCCTTTTTGGAAGGAATTAAAAAGGGATGCCAAACTACTTTTGAAACTGCGGGAACCATTGCCCAGGGAATGTATTTTCTTTTCCGGGATTTGATTATTCATCAGAAAGCTCCGGCTGATGTGGCTGGGCCGGTTGGCATCGGACAGATCGTTTTCGAACTTTTGAAATTCGGGATCAGGCCGGTTTTACAATTTGCCGGAATCATAAGTCTTAACCTACTTTTTATCAATTTGCTGCCTATTCCGGCCATTGACGGGGGAAGAATACTGTTTGTGGCAATAGAGGCTATTACTCGCCGTAAAATTCCGTCAAAGGTCAACCGTTGGGCAAATGCAACCGGCATGGTTTTGGTTTTGATTCTGATGGTAGTTATTACGTTTCACGATATTGTGCGGCTGTTTGATTAGGAAACATCATAAAAAATTCTAAATCCTAAGTTCTAAGTTCCCTGCCTGCGGCAGGCAGGCAAACAAATTCTAAGTTTTAAAATTCTAAACATTTGGTGCCTAGGATTTAGAATTTAAAGCTTATTTGGAGCTTGGTGCTTAGAATTTAGTGCTTTAAATTTAGAGCTTTAAACCACCGATGTTGTCAATTAAAAGATTAACTACATTCAGACAAAGCGCCAAGAGAAGCCACCAAAAAATCGTGCTGGTTTCCGGCTGTTTTGACCTTCTACATATTGGCCACTTAAGATTTCTCAAAGAGGCGAAAAAAAAGGGTGATTTGCTGGCGGTGGCGGTCTTAAGCGACGATTTTGTCAGAGACAGAAAAGGAGCTGGAAGGCCGATTTTCGATGCGAAAGAAAGACTAGAAATGATCCAAGGCCTGAAGGTGGTTGATTTGGCAATTGTCATATCTTTTGACGAGGTAGAAGAATTATTGCGATTGTTACAGCCTAACGGGTATGTCGTTGGGGGTGATCGGAAAAAGCAGACCATTCCCGAAGAAAAGTTTTTGCAAAAGTTCAAAATTCCCTCTCGTTTTACCAAAAGACACGGCGATCGATCGACAACCAAGCTTATACCCAAATTACTCCAATCTGCAAAAAATTTTTAAGAAATATGCTGTAATTTGGTCCGCCAGCTGGCGGATACAACTTTTACATTTTCAAGGAAGCTGAGTATATAACTCAGATTGACAGAATTCGAAATTGACAAAAGGAGATGCCATGCGCTATGCAAAATTATTTGGAAAAACTTTGCGGGCAGTCGGAAGGGAAATTCAGACTTCTTCCCACCGCTTTCTTTTACAAGCCGGATATATTCGGGAAAGCAGCGCCGGTCGCTATTTTTTCTTGCCGCTAGGATTGCGGGTTCACGAAAAAATTCAAAAAATTATCGAAGAAGAAATGGATTCTGCCGGAGCACAGAGAATGGTTACGCCAGTTCTGCATCCCATAGAGCTTTGGCAGGAAACTAATCGCAACCAGGCGGTCGGCTTTGAGTTAACCAAAGTCCGCGATCGTCGGGGAGCAGAGTTTGCTTTGGGGGGAACGGCTGAGGAGATGTTTGTGGATGTGGTGAGGAAATTCAGGCTTTCTTACAAAGATTTGCCTCTCAACCTCTATCAATTTTCGCCAAAGTTCAGAGATGAGCTGCGGGCTCGGGGAGGCTTGCTGCGCGTTTTCGAATTTACCATGAAAGACGCCTATTCCTTTGATCGCAATGAGGCGGAATTTAAAAAAGTGTATGAGAAAATGAAAAAAACTTATTCGCACATCTTTGAAAGAATGGGGCTTAAAACTGAAGTGGTCTTAGCTGACAACGGTTATATCGGCGGCGATTATTGCCATGAGTTTGTGGTGGAGTCGCCGGCGGGGGAGTCAAATTACTTTGTTTCAGAAGATGGGGAGTACATTGCCCACGAAGAGATCGCCGAATTTCAGCGAGAACCGGAAAATCCTGGAGAAAAGGAAAAACCTTTCGAGATTGCAGTACAGCCACAGTGGGTGCAAACCATGGAGGATAACGTCAAGCATTATAAATTGCCCCAAAGCCGTTTTTTAAAAAATGTCGTTTACAAGACTCAGGCGGGAAAAATCGTCATCGGCGTCATCCGCGGCGATTTAGAGGTTAATCCGGTGAAACTGCGTCGCGCCCTAAAATTAGAAGCCCCCCTGCTCGAAGCGACGGAGGCGGATTTAAAAAAGATAGGCACCAAGCCCGGCTACGTTCATTCCTGGGGGCACAAAGGTGTAACTTATATCGGCGACCTGTCGCTTACAACCGTCAGGAATTTTATCGGTGGGCAAAAAGAAGATGAAACTGACTCGAAGAATGTCAATTATGGGCGCGATTTTAAATGCGATTTGGCTGATATTGCTGCGGCCCAACCTGGATTTTTAGCCGCCAACGGAAGCCGACTGGTAGGCAAAAGCGGGATTGAGGTCGGTAATATCTTTCAGCTGGGGCACTATTACAGTCAGAAGATGAAAGGGGCTAATTTCATTGATGAAGATGGCAAAGAGAAACCTTATTATATGGGTTGTTACGGGATCGGTTTAGGCCGCACCATGGCGGCTATCGTGGAAAAATATCATGACGAAAAGGGGATAATCTGGCCGGAGAGCGTTGCGCCTTTTCAAGTCCATCTTTTAAGTTTGAATTTAAATGACGCGCAAGTTTTGGCGCAAAGCGAGAGAATTTATAAAATGCTGACCGAGGCCGGGATCGAAGTTTTGTACGATGATCGTAAGGAGAGTGCGGGAGTCAAGTTTGCCGACGCAGATTTAATCGGGATTCAGTGGCGAGCGGTGGTTAGTCGAAAAATGGCGGATCAAAAAACAGTGGAAATCAAAAAGAGAGGGAGTTTAAAAGCAGAGCAGATAGGGATAGATAAATTGCTTAATAAGTTAAAAGTTAAAGGGTGAAAGTCAAAATAAGGTGGTTTTCCATAAAAGTCGAACAATAAGATTCGAACAATAATTATTATGCTTCGACTAAGTGACCCGCCAGTTGGTGGGGAACGTATGGAGAAGTACAACTAAAACGTCAAAATTAGAAATTAAAGAAATTCGACTTGTTGAATTTTAAGCGAGGTTGTATACTCAGTTTGTTAGTTTTTGTAAAATAAATCTATAAAAATGCCATTGGGAAGGTTACCAAAGCAAAAAAGGGGGTGTTGATATGCAATGGGGACAGTTAAAGCGGCCGTAAAAGCCTCCCGTGAGGAATCAGTTGAGACCCTCATCCGGAGATTTAATAAAGAAGTCCAAAAATCAGGAATTTTAACCGAACTTAAAAAAAGAGAGTTTTACGAAAAGCCATCTGTTCAAAGGAAAAGACGTCTTTCTCAAAAAAGAAAAAAAATTGAAAAATTCAAAAAATACGATCAATAAAGAAAGTCCTCCGCGGACCGCAAATCCATAATTTCATGTTTCTGATGGGTTAGACCAGGGTGAATTCAAATTGATAGAGAAAACGGGATGCTAATTGAAAAAATCCAAACAGACTTAAAATCTTTCTTGAAAAATCACCAGACTGCCGAAGTTGTGACTTTGCGTTTTCTTTTGGCTGATTGCCAAAATGTGAAGATTGACAAAAGAAGAGAGCTTTCTGATGAAGAGACAATCGAAATTATCCAAAGGCAGATCAAAAGCCACTCTGACTCAATTACCGCCTTTGAAAAGGGCGGACGGCTCGACTTAGTCGCAAAGGAAAAGCGGGAGGCAGAAATTTTACAAAATTATTTACCTCGGCAATTGACCGACGAAGAAATAAACGGATTGATTAAAGAAACACTACAAGAAGTTGGAATTTCAGACAAGAAAGAGATGGGAAAGGTGATGGGGGCAATTTCCCCAAAACTAAAGGGTAGAGCCGACAAAGGTCGCGTTGCCAGGTTGCTTTCCAAGATTTTAGAGTAAAATGATTCCCAAAGACACCAAGAAGATCAATCTCAGTTTTGCGGTTTTCAACGACCGAAAAATGAAGTCTTTAAACCAACAATATTTTAAGAGAAAAAATCCAACCGACGTTATTGCCTTTAATTTAAACGAAAAAGTAGATCCTCAGACTTATCTTTTGGGAGAGCTGGTTATCTCTTATCCTCAGCTAAAAAGACAAGCTAAAAAATATCAGGTTTCAGTGGCTGAAGAATTGGCTCGCGTTGTCGCCCATGGAGTGTTGCATCTTATGGGATATGGGGATGAGACTGTGCGGCAAAGGAAAGATATGACTATCATCGAAGATCAGGTGATAGAAAGGCTGAAAAAGGACCCAGACGGCACGATAAAAAAATTACCCTAGTCGGGTATAAAAAATGGTTTTCAATACCCCCCCTGGGTAGGTGCTTTCAAAGGTCAAAATTCAAAAGTAAAAATTCAAAGCGGTAGTTCTCGACTTACGCTCGAACAATAATTTTATTCTTCGACTGAAGCGGAGCGAAATGGAGAAGTACAACTATTCTGGAGACCAGTATGAGTCAGGTTTTATACCGAAAATATCGACCGCAAATCCTTGATGAACTTATCGGACAACCGCATATTACCCAAACTTTAAAAAACGCCTTCGCTCAAAATTTATTTGCCCAGGCCTATTTTTTGACAGGGCCTAAGGGAACCGGGAAAACTTCGACCGCCAGAATTATTGCCAAAGCGGCTAATTGCACATCCAAGGCTAAAATTAAACCTTGCGGAAAGTGTGATAATTGCCATGAGATCAGCGAAGGAAGCGCCTTAGATTTAATCGAAATTGACGCCGCCTCCAACCGCGGGATTGAGGAAATCCGCGATTTGAGAGAAAAGGTTAATTTTTTACCGGTTGCGGGTCGGTTTAAAGTTTATATCATAGATGAAGTTCATATGTTGACCCCGGAAGCCTTTAACGCGCTCTTAAAAACCTTGGAAGAACCGCCCTCGCACATCATTTTTATTTTATGTACCACCGAGCCGCAGAAGGTGCCGCAAACCATTATTTCGCGCTGCCAACGCTTTGATTTTAAAAGAGCCACCATTGCCGATTTAATTTTGCGCCTCAAACAGATTGCTAAAAGCGAAAAGCTTGAGATTGCGGATGAAGCCTTGCGTTTGATCGCCCAGAATGCCAGCGGCGGCTTTCGCGATGCCGAGACGTTGCTCGATCAAGTGATTGCCCATGTTAAAGATGGTAAAAACCAAAAGGTGGAATTGGAGAAAATACAGGAAATTTTGGGAGTAACCGATGACCAGGCTTTAAGTCAATTGGTGGATTACCTGGTGGCCAGAGATACTCGTTTGGCAATTCTGCATCTTAACAAGATTTCCGATTTGGGTTTTAACATGCTTCAGTTTACCCGGAACTTACTAGAATATTTAAGAGCGTTGCTTTTGATTGCCAATAATGTAGGCGAGGATTTAGTAGAAGTTACCGCTGAGCAGTATGACGTTATGCAGCGTCAGGCTGAAAATTTAGACCATCAATTTTTGGTTAAGATAATTGAAGCTTTTTCGGAGGCAGAAAACGATCTTAAAAATGTTCAGATTGCACAGCTTCCGCTTGAACTAGCCGCTATCAAAATAACTCAAACCCAAACTTCGCCCACCTCCTCAGACGAGGGCTTTTCTCCAAAAAGCAGCGAGACAAGCGGTCGCCACCCGAAAGAGGAGGCCAAAGGTAATCTGGCCGACATTAAAGGTCAAAACCAATCCTCTCGTGCGCAGATGGTCAAAAACGTTGCGGCAACCGACAAGCCAATTCAAAAATTGCAGTCAGAAGCAGCAAAATCTTACCAATACCAAAAAATCATGGATCTGGCTGAGGTAGTCAACAAATGGCCGGAAGTTTTAAGAGCGGTCAAGTCGCATAATCATTCCATCGAGGCTTGTCTGAAGGCCACCAGGCCCAAAGCCATTGAAAATAATTTTTTAATCTTGGAAGTTTTCTACCCTTTCCATAAAGAAAGAATTGAAGATAAAAAACATCGGGACATTATCGAAAGCGTTTTCGCCGAAACATTTAAGGTTAAATTGTATCTTAAATGCGAGCTTTCCGCCAAAGAAAAAGCGAAAGACGAAAAAACTCAAGGCATGATAAAAACCGCCCAAGAGATACTCAATGGTAAAATGATAGAGTAAAGGAGGATTAAGCATGTTTAATAAAGTCAAAGAGCTTTACGAGATGCAAAAACAGGCTAAGCAACTTCAGGATATGTTGTCCAAAGAATCGGTCATAGTACAAAAGGGAAAGGTCAAAATCAAGATTCGGGGAGATCAAAAAATCGAGTGGGTCGAGATTGATGGAGAGCAGGACAGAAATTTGACGGATGCTGTAAACGACGCTATTAAAGAATCACAGAAGTTGGCTGCCAAAAAAATGCGGGGGCAAATGGGTGACTTTAAAATCCCGGGGTTTTCTTAAACCATAGTTAACTCAAAGCGAAATGTCACTCCATGGGTCGGGTCCTGCCGCAAGTTTCCCTCCCGTCAATGCTCTCCGCCAGCTGGCGGATGCGCGTTGTCGGTCCGCCGAATCGGCGGATGATGTGAGGATTCCGTTGGGATTTAGTAATTAGTAGATAGGGGAAGAAAATCCTTCTCCTCTGAGGAGAAGGAGAGCCCCGCCATGGCGGGGCGAGGATGAGGTTAGAAAGGTTTCAAAAAGACCTCACCCTAACCCTCTCCTTTCAGGAGAGGGAAAAGGGAAAGTAGATATTTTACAAGAGGAGACCTTGTAAGAATTAAGATTAAAAAATAAAAAAGTAAAAATCAGATGAGCGTTATTATAACCGGTTCGCTAGCCTTCGACCATATTATGAACTTTAAGGGCAATTTTGCTGACTATATTTTGCCCGAAAAAACCCACCAGATAAATCTTTCCTTTGCGGTTGAGACTTTGCGCAAGGAAAGAGGGGGCTGTGCCGGCAACATTGCCTACAATTTATCTTTGTTGGACGAAAAACCGATTATTTTAGCCACCGCCGGCGAGGACTTTTCCGAATATAAAAAGTGGCTGGAAAGCAAGAGAATAGACACCCGTTTTATTAGATTGATTCATGGCGAAATGACGGCTTTGGGTTTCGGGATAACTGATGCGGCCGATAACCAGATCTGGGGATTTTATCCCGGGGCAATGAATTTTGCCAAAGACTTGTCTCTGAATGACATTTTTACGAAGGAAGAGTCAAAAGATAACTTGGTAAAGTCTTCCTCGGGGTTTGGTTTACCACGATTCGGAGCTTCCCGTTTTGGGGGAGCAAAACCTTCCTCTTTTGCGAATTCAGCTTTCAAAAATGAAACTCCACCAGCTAAAACTAGTGGCATCTTCTCCTCGGAGGAGGATAAAGAAGAGGAAGAACAAGAGTATAAGCCACCGACTTTAAACAGAGAAGAAATAAAATTACTTATGATTGCTCCCGGGAACCCTCAGGCGATGATGCGGTTTGCCTTTGAGGCTAAGGCTTTGCACCTTCCCTATATTTTCGATCCGGGAATGCAGATACCGCAATTTAACAGGGATAACCTATTGAAAGCCATTGACGGAGCCAAGGTGTTAATCGGCAATGATTATGAGATTGCTTTGATCGAGGAAATGTTGAATGCCAAAAAGGAACATCTTATAAGGTTGGTCGAATATCTAATTATTACTCAAGGCGGGAAAGGTTCGCTCATTTTCAAAGAGGATAAAGGAGTCGAAATTCCGCCGGTTATTCCTAAAAGCGTTATCGATCCGACCGGAGCCGGTGATGCTTACCGGGCGGGAATTATATACGGACTTCTAAACAAAATGCCGGTTGAAAAAATGGGGAGAATAGGCAGTCTTTTGGCCACCTATACGGTGGAAAAATACGGAACCACGACCCATGAGTTCAAGATCATTGAGTTCAAAAAGCGCTTTTGGGAAAGCTTCGGAGAAAAGCTAGAGCTATAATGCCAGCGGGGGAACGGTCCGATTAATCAATCAATATGCCTTCATATGTTCTTTATGCCATAGCAGCGGCCATTCTAAACTCTTTTTTGGGAATCTATCAAAAATTGGTGTCTAAATATTCAGTCACCAATTTTTATGCCTTTACTTTTTATTCCTTCTTTTTACCCATTTTCTTCACCCCCTTTCTCTTTTTATTTTTCGGTTTTGTCTCGCCGATCGCGGCTTTAAGATTTTTGATTCCGCAGGTTTTATTTTTTTTCCTGGGAAGCTGTCTTTTATATTCTGTGATCTTTAAAAACGAAGCTTCCAACATCAACCCGCTTTTTCCTTTAAAACTGGTTTTTGTGCCGTTTATCGCTTATTTTATTTTAGGTGAAGTTTTTTCAACCACCGTTTATATTTTTATCCTTTTTATTATCTGCGGGGCCATTCTGGTTTCAATTGATGAAAGTTTTCGCCCGGCCGCTTTTTTTAAAAAAGGCAATTTAATCCTCATTTTGGCTTTATTCTCTTTTGCCATGGCCGATGTTTTAGCCGGAAAAACAACCCAAATCATCTCTCCCTTTCAAAC
>Ga0210044_10010067_pt1 | contig 11346 bp, 8 predicted proteins | sample CryGey13umfilter_2_FD_183959 | JGI IMG/M metagenome (GOLD analysis project Ga0210044, IMG submission 183959) | Groundwater microbial communities from aquifer in Utah, USA - Crystal Geyser 4/9/14 3 um filter (SPAdes) (version 2) | ecosystem: Environmental > Aquatic > Deep subsurface > Groundwater...
TAAGATTATGGATGTTTGTGGCAAGATTGTTTTTGAAAAAAATGATATACAATTTCCATTTGTTTGGGATAGAGATAATTTGAAAGATGGTTTATATTTAATTATGATTTTTGACAGTGATCAGGCAATCATAAGAAAGAAAATTGTGCTCAACTAAATTTTCGTTAAATATTTTTTACAATATAGATTAAAAACCAATTCTGTAATTTCAATTTTTCATATATTCGCAGCTCTTTTTAGTTGTATTTATTTGAAATAATTTTGTGATGAGAATGTATCAAGAAGACTATATGAATATTAAGGAAAGAGATAAATTTAATTGCTTTCTAATTTGAGCTATCGCTCTGATTATTAGTGGAAAGGGTATAGAAATCATTAAACATTCCCTGTTAATTCTTATTTATTTATATAATTTTTTTTAAAAGTACATTATGGAATTACCATTTGCAGAATCTTTTCGGATAAAGATGATTGAGCCGATTTATAAGAGCTCACGTGAAGAAAGGTTAAATTGGATTCAAAAAGCCAAATACAATCTATTTAATATTAAAAGCAATCAGGTTTTTGTTGATTTATTGACTGACTCTGGCACTGGTGCTATGAGTGATAAGCAATGGAGCGAGATGATGTTAGGCGACGAGAGTTACGCTGGTGCCTCTTCATATTATAAGCTTAAAAATGCCATTAAAAACATTATGGGATTTGATTATTTTCTGCCTACTCACCAGGGAAGGGCTGCAGAAAATGTCTTATTTTCGGTTTTAGTAAAAGAGGGAGATATTGTGCCTGGCAACTCACACTTCGATACTACAAAAGGGCATATAGAATTTCGCAAAGCTACTGCTGTGGATTGCACTATTGATGAAGCTTTTGATACAACAAAACAACACCCTTTCAAAGGAAATGTTGACCTAAACAAACTCGATGATGTTTTGAAATCTTACGCATCCAAAGTGCCATTTGTTATTATCACCATTACTAATAATACCGCTGGTGGTCAACCTGTTGACTTGGACAACATCAAAGAAGTCTATTCATTATGCCAAACTTATGGCAAAATGTTGATATTTGATTCAGCTCGATTTGCTGAAAATGCCTACTTTATTAAACAAAGAAATCCAAAATATGCAAATAGTAGCATCAAAGAAATTGTAAAAGAAATTTATTCTTATGCCGATGCAACCACCATGAGTGCAAAAAAAGACGCCATTGTAAATATGGGGGGATTTATAGGGATGAAATCAAAAAGTTTATTCGATAAGGCTTCGGTTTATAATATCATGTTCGAGGGTTTTATTACTTACGGTGGCATGTCAGGAAGAGATATGAATGCTCTCGCTCAAGGACTTGACGAAAATACCGAGTTTTCTACTTTGGAAAACAGAATAGAACAAGTAGCTTATCTTGGAAGAAAATTAGTGGAATATGGCGTGCCTGTGCAAGAGCCTTTTGGTGGACATGCTATATTTGTTGATGCTAAAAGATTTTTCCCTCATATCCCAAAGGAACATTATTTGGCTCAGACTTTAGCTGTGGAAACTTATATTGAAGGTGGTGTTAGAGGCGTTGAAATAGGCTCTATTCTTGCCGACCGCGACCCAATTACAAAGTTGGACCGTTTTCCAAAACTGGAATTAATGAGGTTAGCAATACCGCGTAGAACTTATACAAATAATCATATGGATTATGTAGCCGCCACTTTAGGAAATGTTTTTGAAAGAAGAAACAGCATTAAAAGTGGTTTTAGAATAACTCACGAGGCTCCAATACTTCGACATTTTACTGTTGAGCTTGAGAGAATTTAAAATTTATTAATCAATAAGAAAGCCAGAAAAAATATTTTTTCTGGCTTTCTTAAATAATTTCTATAAGAAATCAATAAAACTTAAATTTTCATTAATTTATTTCTTTTTATAAAACTTTAATGCCTCTGGCAAATAAGCTTTTAAATCGGCAATTCGAGTTTCATCTGCAGGGTGAGTTGAAAGTATTTCTGGTGGTTTTTGACCGCCCGACTTGGCCATTCTTTCCCAAAAAGTGATGGCTTCATTTGGGTCGTAGCCAGCCATTGCCATAAAAACTAAACCTAATTTATCAGCTTCGCTTTCATGTATTCGGGAATAAGGCAGTAGCATCCCTACTTGTGAACCTACGCCGTAAGCCTGCATAAAAATTGCTTTTGTCTGCTCTGGCTTGCTTTGTAGAGCTACGTCAAGAGCCATGCCTCCAAACTGAACAAGCATTCCTTGGCTCATTCTTTCATTTCCATGACGCGCCACCGCATGTGCAATCTCATGACCCATCACAACTGCTAAACCAGCTTCTGTTAAAGTATATGGTAAAATTCCAGTATAAACCACTACTTTTCCACCAGGCATGCACCATGCATTTGGCTGCGCATCTTCTACCAGATTAAATTCCCAAGCATAATCTTTAACCAAATCGGCTTTGCCTACAGAAGCTAAATATTGAGCTACTGCTGTAGAAATATTTTTGCCAGCTCTTTTAACCATAGTGCTATTTACTGCAGATGCAGAAAGCTTATGGGTGCTTATAAATTCTGAATAGCTTGTAAGTGACATAGAAACCATCTGTGATTCAGGAAGTAAGTGCATTTGTTTGCGACCAGTTAATGGCACTGTTGTGCAGGCATTGAACAAAGTAAAAGTTGATATTAACAACAATATAAGAATTGATTTTAAATACTCTTTCATCATTTTGTAGTTTATTTAAGTATGCAAATATACAAATATTAGATAAAATGGTGTTATAATAAATAAAAAAAGGCTGTCAAATATTTTTAACAGCCCTTAAATATTTTATAAAATAACGATTACATATTATTTAATTTGATAGCCATTTTTGATTTTAAATTGGCAGCCTTTTTTTTATGAATAAGGCCTCTTTTAGCGCTTTTATCTATAATTGAAATCACTTTGCTAAAGCTTTCTTGTGCCTCAGATTTTTCTGTTACTGCTCTAAAATCTCTAACAGCATTTCTCATGGTACGAGCGAAATAACGATTATGAACTCTCTTCTTGTCGTTGGTTTTGATTCTCTTTAATGACGATTTATGATTAGCCATAAAATATAGTTTAATGTATTTAAAAAAAAGTAGTCCGTAGGGGAATCGAACCCCTGTTACCAGGATGAAAACCTGGCGTCCTAACCCCTAGACGAACGGACCAAAAATTATATGAACTTGTTCCAAAAAATTGAGGTGCAAAGATAATGGTTTATTTTATCCATACAAATTTATTTTTGAAAATTTTGCTTAATCATTTATCGACTTAAGTTGCATAGTATCAGCTATATAAACTTGTAAAGATTTATCCAAAAATTGTGAGTTCGGAGATAAAATGCTGATGTTTTAAAAAATTAATTGTGTATTCTTAATCTTCCACTTGTCCATCATGTTTGAATTGAAAGCCTAATTTTTTGCCTGTTTTAAGGCTAATACTGGATGTTATATTATTCATTTCGTTCACGGTAATAGCTTGAATGCTGTCGAGTGGAGGTACAATTAAATCTAAATCGACAGAGTAAAGCACTGAAGTATTGATGATTTTTCCAATCTCATTTTTGTCAATGATTTGATTGCTAAAATCATTGAAAATAAATCCTAATTGTTTTTTACCTTCAACAAAAAAGTGGTTTTCATAATTGATAAATACTCTTCCTATTAGATATCCTAAATCGTTGTATCTGTTATATTTAAAGGAATCAGCTACAAAATTATAGATGTTAATAATACCGCAATATGAGCGTGAATCGTTCTCTTTTATGTAGTTAGATTGCATTGCAAAGTGGGAGTTTGGCAGTTTGAAAACATTGGAATGCATTGTCATCAGCACTAAATCTGCCGCTACTTTCATCTCCAATTCAAATTTTCCTCGCTCTCTATAATCTATTGGTATATCAGTTTGAATATGATAAATCGATTTCTTTAAATCGTCGCTAATTTCTGCCATTATAGTTTTTATGGTTTCAAAAACTGCTAAAGTATTATCATAAACTTTGTATTTGACTGTGGATTTTTCGGTAAGGAGTTTAATGATTTCTTGTCTTGTAATTTCCATTATTTTATAATTTATAATTTATAATAATTTAATCGTTTTGATTGTCAGTTTTTTGCTGTTCTAAGAAAGATTTTACTGCTCTAATTTGACCAAAGCTAATATCAATTGGTAACATTTCTTTGATTTCTGTGAAAGAAGATTCTGGGTTTTTTTTAAGGGTTTCCATTATTATTTTAGCTTTTTTATCATCCACCAATGCTTCCATGGGCAGTTTTCCAATATTGATGAAATACGAAATATGGTTCTCGATAGTAGATTTTACAAAACCGCAAGTTTTAGCAATTTCATCTATAGTTTTGCCTTCATTAAATAGTTTAAAACTCATATCCTTGTTGCTGATCTTTTTCGGTTTTATAATATCTGCTTCCAAAGGAGTTCTTTCAAGGCCTTTCTCCTCAATATATTCTAAAACCATAGAAACCAGTTCCTCACCGAATTGTTGAATTTTAACTTTACCAACGCCATTTATTTTCTTTAGCTGATTTAGAGTGCAAGGTAATTCATTGGCAATCCCTTGAAGCATTTTTTGCGTAGCAATTTGATAATGAGATTGTTGTAAAATATTAACTTGCTCCTGACGCCAATACTTTAATAGACTGTAAAGTTCTGGATGTTTAGTTTCAACTTCCTTGGTTCTTACTTTTAATTTTGTTGTTTCTTCAGATTTTTCGAGTGCGGCTTTTGCTCTAACATCTAAAATTTTTTCTGTTGTAAAGCCATTTTTACATGCTTCCAAACATCTTTGTTTGATAGTTAGAATCGCGTATATGGACGCTAATTGGTCATTAATGGATTTTTTGGCAACCTTATTATCTGTGGCGAATGAACTATTATTTAGAGGTTTAAATATTTTTTCTTGATGCTGCTCATAAAAATATTCAGATGCTTTTTTAAGTCTTTCTTGAACGAGAGAATTTGATTCTATGTCGGGGTTTTCCAAAAGATAATGATTTAAATGAGCACCAAAATTTAAAGCTACCTTTATAATCTCTGGCATAGCAGTTCTTTGAATATTCATAATTATTTCACCAAGTGTTCCGTGAACAATTTTGTGATTGTCTTCAATAATTTTTTCAAAGTGTTCTAATCTGTATGTTAGCTGTTTGTAATTAAAAATTTCATTAATTAATGATAACTGATATTTGTATTTCGATTTTAATAAGTCGTCATCTGTAGGTTGATTTTCTTCAATTTTATTGTTGAAGGCACTCACTTCTCTGTTGCAGATTATGGCATTATTAGATATTTTCGAACTCAAAACCAAACCTTCAAGGGTTTTGCATCTGCTTAAAGCCACATAAGTTTGGCCATGTGCAAAGGCTGAGGCTGCGTCGATAATTGCTTTTTCAAATGTAAGACCTTGGCTTTTATGAATTGTGATTGCCCAAGCCAAACGCAAAGGATATTGCTCAAAAGAACCCACAAACTCCTCTTTTATATCTTTTGTTTTATCGTCAATTGAGTATTTAATATTCTCCCAAATCTCTGTCGATGTATATATTGGCTCCTCATCTTCGGGGCATTTTACCACAATAATTTCATTATCGAGTATGTCGGTAATTGTTCCAATTTTACCATTGAAATATCTTTTTTCAAGTGAGCTATCATTTTTTACATACATCACTTGTGAACCAATTTTTAGTTCCAAAATTTCATCGGTGGGGAAGGAGTATTCAGAAAATTGTCCTTTTATTTTAGCCGAGAATTTAAAAGTTTTTCCTTTTATTAGGAGTAAATGTTCTTCATTTGTTTTATTTGCTGAGGCATTGTGTGTGGTAAGTGTAATATAACCTTCGGATTCATTAGGTTTAAAATCAGAAATATAGCGCTCGTGCAGGATGTCATAAGATTCTTTGCTAAGTTTGTCGTTGCGGATTTGGTTTAATATTTTCAGAAATTTCTCATCTGCTTGGCGGTAAACGTATTTTAGTTCCACCGTTATCATATCTGCCTCTATCAAAGATTTTGAATTGAAAAAATACATCGATTGATAATATTTTTTAAGTAAGCTCCATTCATCATCTTTTACTACTGGCGCAAGTTGTTGTAAATCGCCAATCATAAGCAGCTGTACTCCACCAAAAGGCTGAAATCTATTTTTATACTTGCGCAAAATCTCGTCAATAGCGTCAAGCATATCAGCCCTTACCATGGAGATTTCATCTATCACCAGGAGGTCGAGAGATTTTATAATATTTATTTTTCTACTGTTAAATTTCTGCTGTACATTTGGATTATTGATTTTATAACCAGCTACTTTTTCTGTTATAATAGGTCCAAAAGGGAGTTGAAAAAATGAGTGAATTGTTACTCCACCAGCATTAATGGCAGCTACACCCGTGGGAGCTACAACCACCATTCGTTTATGTGAGCGTGTTTTAAGAGACTTCAAAAATGTAGTTTTTCCAGTGCCAGCTTTGCCTGTCAAGAAAATATTTCTATTGGTATATTGAACAAATTCAAATGCTAACTCCAGCTCGTGATTTTTTTGCATAACAATATATTTTGCTGTGTAAAAATATAAAAATTACGATAGTGGATAGCAAAAAAAGTAATAAAGCTTCCGTAATAAGTAAAACCAAATATATAATAATCTAATTTATAACTTTAAATCGCTAATAATTTTATCAACCTGATTTTTCAATTCGTTGGTTTTACTATCGAAATCATCTCCAGCATTTAATTGTCCTTTTACTCCAAAATAGAATTTTATTTTAGGTTCTGTGCCTGAAGGTCTTACAGTAATTTTGCTGCCATTTTCACTGAAAAATTGTAGCACATTCGACTTGGGTAATTCGATTGGTGTACTTTCCAAAGTGAGAATGTTTTTATTAATTTGAAGTAGATAATCTTTAACCATCACTACTTTTGAGCCAGCAATTTTTTGAGGTGTATTGCTTCGATAATTATCCATCATATCTTGAATTTCCTCGGCACCACTTTTCCCTTGGCGAACCACAGATTTCAAAGTTTCATAATAAAACCCATATTTTGTGTATATTTCTTCCATAATATCATAAATACTTTTGCCATTTTCGGCAGCCCAAGCAGCGGTTTCAGCAATAAAGCAACATGCCGAAACGGCATCCTTATCGCGCACAAAATCACCTATTAGATAGCCATAACTTTCCTCGCCACCTACAATGAATTTCTTCTTGCCTTCCTCCAATTTAATAACGTTAGCAATGAATTTAAAACCTGTAAGTACATCATAATAATCTATGCCAAAGCTATTTGCAATATCGATAAGTATTTCTGAAGTAACAACAGTTTTAACAATAAATTCATTCCCGTGAAGTTTGCCTTTGTCTTTATATTGACTTAAAATATAATAGAAAAGCACACTTGCTGTTTGATTTCCATTGAGTAAAACAAAATTATTATTTCTATCGCGGACAGCAATTCCAACTCTATCGGCATCTGGATCTGAAGCCATTACTAAAATTGCATCTGTTTCTTTTGCTTTACTAATTGCCATTTTCAAGGCTTCCGATTCTTCTGGATTTGGAGAATGCACGGTTGGAAAATTTCCATCAACAACATTTTGCTCTTTAACACTTATAATGTTCTCAAAACCAAATTTTTTCAGTGCCGCAGGGATTAGCTTTACGCCAGTTCCATGAATTGGTGTATAAACAATTTTTAAATCTTTGTGTTTATTAATGATTTCTGGATTGAGTGATTCGTCTTTGATTTTTTGAATATAAATCTCATCAATTTCGCTTCCAATATATGAGAGAAGGTTCTTGTTATCAGCGAATTTCACATCTGATAAAGAGTTAATACGGCTAACTTCTTCCATCACCATTTTATCTTGTGGGCTGACAAGTTGAGCGCCATCATCTCCATAAACTTTATATCCGTTATATTCTTTTGGATTATGCGAAGCTGTGATTACGATTCCTCCTTGGCATTTTAAGTAACGTACTGCAAATGAGAGTTCAGGAGTAGGACGAAGGTCATCAAATAGATAAACTTTAATGCCATTTCCTGTAAGCACATTGGCGGTAGTTTCAGCAAAAAAAGTATTATTATTGCGGCAGTCGTAAGCAATTGCGACAGAAATTTGTTTAATATTTTGGTATTCATTCTTAAGGAAGTTAGCAAACCCTTGGGTGGCCATTCCCACAGTATATTTATTCATCCTATTTGATCCTGCCCCCATAATTCCTCGAAGTCCACCAGTGCCAAATTCTAAATCTCTGTAGAAGGAATCAGTCAAATTTTCAGGACTGTTTTCCATCATCAATTTAATTTCTTGCTTGGTATTATCATCGTAATCTCCTTGTAACCAAGTATTAGCTCTGTCAATTATGAATTTATCTATACTGTTCATGATATTTTAATTTAATTTCTTTATGCATTCTCTAAGGCTAAATCTCCAATGAGGAATTTCAATTGCAAATGTAGTTTTGATTTTTGATTTATCCAAAACACTATAAAAAGGGCGGGAGGCTGGCAAAGGATAATCTTTTGATAAAATTGGATTTATTTTACAGTCTATCTTTGCTTCTTCCATAATTGCTAACGCAAAATCGTACCAGCTGCAAACGCCTTCATTAGAAAAATTATATATGTCAACTTGTTCATTATTAATTACTTTTGGAATAATATTCAAAATATTCCATGCTAAATCGTAAGCATAAGTGGGAGTTCCAATTTGGTCAAAAACCACATTTAGAGATTTTCTTTCTTTGCCATATTTAATCATAGTTTTCACAAAATTATTTCCATATTCAGAGTAAAGCCATGAAGTTCTGAAAATTAAAGCTTTGGAGGCAAATTTTTCAACTATAAGCTCAGCTTGCAATTTTGTATTGGCATAAACTGATTGAGGTTTCTTTTGGTCAGATTCTATATATGGCCGATAGTTATCGCCTCCGAAAACATAATCTGTTGATATATGTATCAACAATATTTTATGATTTTTGCAAGCTACAGCGAGGTTTTTAACGGCCTCAACATTTATTAATGTGGCTAATTCTTTTTCTGTTTCTGCTTTGTCAACGGCAGTGTATGCAGCGCAATTTATTAGAACATTAATTTTATTTTGAACAACAAAATCATCAATCATCGAGGCATTGGTAATATCGAGCTGAGCCACGTCTGTAAAGATAAAATTGTCCTCATTAAAAAAAGTGGACAGCGATTTTATCTCGCTGCCCAATTGTCCATTACCTCCTGTAATTAGTATATTCATATTATTATCAGATTACTGTTTTGAAATATTCTATAGTTTTTAACAGACCTTCTCTGAGGTGAACTTTTGGCTCCCAATTAAGCTCTTTTTTTGCCAGCGAAATATCTGGTTGTCTTTGCATTGGGTCATCCATGGGCAAATCTTGATAAATAATTTTCGACTTGGCGCCAGTGAGTTCTATCACATGTTCGGCAAGTTCTTTTATTGTAAATTCAATGGGATTTCCAATATTTACTGGTCCATGAAAATCTGGTCGTGAATTCATCATCCTTGTCATTCCTTCCAAAAGGTCGTCAACGTATTGAAAACTACGTGTTTGCATGCCATCACCATAGATAGTAATGTCCTTTCCTTTTAATGCTTGAACAATAAAATTTGACACCACTCTTCCATCATTTGGATGCATTCTTGGTCCATAAGTATTAAAAATTCTAATGATTTTTATCTTTACATCATTCTGCCTTTGATAGTTGACAAAAAGAGTTTCTGCGCATCTTTTTCCTTCATCATAACAGGCTCTAATGCCAATAGGATTTACATGTCCCCAATAAGATTCAACCTGTGGGTGGATATCTGGGTCGCCATAAACTTCTGATGTTGATGCTTGTAAAATTGTGGCATTAATACGTTTGGCAAGTCCAAGCATATTTATAGCACCCATTACAGAAGTTTTTACAGTTTTAATGGCGTTATACTGATAATGAATTGGAGAAGCTGGGCAAGCCAAATTATAGATTTGATCAACTTCAATGAAGAAAGGCATGGTTATATCGTGCCTAACAAGTTCAAAATTATGATTATCCATCAAATGGTGGATGTTGCTTTTCTGTCCTGTAAAATAATTATCGACGACAATTACTTCATGGCCTTCCTTAAGGAGTCTTTCGCTAAGGTGCGAGCCTATAAAACCTGCACCACCAGTTATCAATATTTTCATAAATTATATTTTATATTTATTAAAAAAGAAAATTTACCAAGGCCTCAGCCTTGGTAATTACTGGAATTATTTTGCCAACCCTATTCCGAAATATTCAAATCCATTGCTTTCCATATATTCTTTTTCGTAAACATTTCTACCATCGAAAACGATATTATGTTTAAGAAGTTTCTTCACCACAGCAACATTTGGGAACTTAAATTCTGGCCATTCAGTTACCAACATAAGAGCATCTGCATCAATGAGAGCGCCATAAGGGTCTTCACTATAAGTTACTTTATTGCCAATTCTACGTTTGGTTTCTTCCATAGCCACTGGATCGTAGGCCATTACGCTTGCTCCTGCGTCAATCAATTTGTCGATGAGAACCAATGCTGGTGCCTCACGCATGTCGTCGGTTTGTGGTTTAAATGCTAATCCCCACATGGCAATTTTTTTCCCTTTGAGGTCACCAAAATAAGCAAGAGCTTTATGAAAAAGTCTGGATTTTTGGTCTTCATTTACGTCTTCTACTGCTTTTAAAATTCTCATAGAATATCCATTTTTGTCTGCTGTTTTAATAAGTGCTTTTACATCTTTGGGGAAACAAGAACCTCCATAGCCGATACCTGGATAGATAAATTTTTTGCCAATACGGCTGTCGGAGCCTATTCCCTTTCGAACATTATTTACATCAGCGCCAAGGATTTCGCAAAGATTTGCAATATCGTTCATAAAGCTGATTTTTGTGGCAAGTAGAGAGTTTGCGGCATATTTAGTCATTTCTGCCGAGGGAACATCCATAAAAATTACTGGATGACCGTTCATGGTAAATGGTTTGTACAGTCTGTCCATAATAGCACGTGCAGTTTCAGATTCAACTCCTATTACAATGCGGTCGGGTTTCATAAAGTCGGAAACAGCATCTCCTTCTTTTAGAAATTCTGGATTTGAGGCAACATCGAAAGATATGTCCATTCCTCTTTTTGTGAGTTCTTCTTGAATAGCAATTCTCACTTTTTTGGCTGTTCCAACAGGCACTGTGCTTTTAGTAACTACTAAAACATGGGATTTCATATTGCTGCCAATAGTTCGAGCGACTTGCAAAACATATTTTAAGTCGGCGCTGCCATCTTCATCAGGTGGGGTTC
>Ga0210044_10010068_pt1 | contig 11345 bp, 9 predicted proteins | sample CryGey13umfilter_2_FD_183959 | JGI IMG/M metagenome (GOLD analysis project Ga0210044, IMG submission 183959) | Groundwater microbial communities from aquifer in Utah, USA - Crystal Geyser 4/9/14 3 um filter (SPAdes) (version 2) | ecosystem: Environmental > Aquatic > Deep subsurface > Groundwater...
TCCGCCTGCTGTTTCTGACGTTCTTCCTGGGATATTTCAGCAGCGCCGCTCAACCGGCTTTCGCGTCTTCGCCTGAGAAACAGCTCGAACAGGTCCTGTCTCTTCCGGATGATAAAATCGATCTTGGGGAAATGACCCTTCTTATATCCCAGGATCGCGACGCCACTCTCAACCTCGATTCGCTGAGAGGGGAATTCGACCGTTTGACCGACTCCGTCCGCGGGAAGCTGAAACCGACCTCGACTCCTGAAGCAATTGTCAACGCTCTTCGCACCGCGATCCACAAGGAAGGCGGCTACCGCTATACTGAGCGGGTCGATGCCCAGGGCATTCCGCTCAACCCGGCGGAATTGTTTGTGCACGGCATGCTCACGAGCAAACGCGGCTACTGCATGAACCTTTCCCTGCTTTATCTCATTATTGGAGACCGGCTGAATCTGCCTGTTTACGGCGTAGCTCTTCCCAACCATTTTTTCGTCCGCTACGAATCGGGGAATAAGCGCATCAATATCGAAGCCACTGAACAGGGGATGTCCCAGCCGGACGATTTTTACCGGCAACGGTTCGGCGTGTCCGCGGATTCGCCGCAGACGTTCTTCATGCGCAATCTCGGAAAAAAGCAGACGCTTGGCGCCTACTTTTCCAACGTCGGCATGGCCTATTACAAGAGCCAACAGGCGGAGAAAGCCGTGTTTTATCTGAACCTGGCAACGGCAATCAACACCCAATCGATCGAAGCGCACAACAACCTGGCCAATATATATTCCGAACTGAAACAAACCGACAAAGCGATCCAGCATTACACTCTGGCTTTAAAAGCCGACCCCGGCAACCTGTCCACCCTTTACAACCTGGGGCTGGAGTACAAACAATCCGGCCAGGCGGAACCGGCCATCGAAGCCTTGTTGCAGACCGTGCAGATCGACCCGTTTTTCACGCCCGGTCATCAGGCGTTGACTCAACTTTATCTGCAGGAGAGAAAATACTTCGGCGCGCTTCTGCATTTACAAAAACTGACCAGGCTCGAACCTGAAAATTTCCAAACACAAATCTCTATCGGCGAAGTGTATCTGCGTCTCGGTCAGCACCGCATGGCTCTGGATACGTTTAATGATTTGAGAGCCCGGTATCCGGGAAACCCCGCCGTCCTCGAACCCCTGGCGGAAACGTTTTACCGCATGGACGATTTCGATAAAGCCATCGAACTCTACCGCTACCTCATCGAACACAACCCGGAGCACATGAAAGCCTATATTCAACTGGGGTGGACCTATTACCGCAAGGGCGATTTCAGCATGGCGACCGGGTGGACCAAACGCGGCCTGAAACTGGGGAAAGGCCCTGAAAACCTCGCCACCCTCGCGCACATGAATCTGGGGTTTTATGCACTGCTCCAGCAATCCTACGCGGACGCCAAACAATGGTATTCAAAAGCGCTGGCGGGCCAGAATGCGAGCGTGGTCGAAAGCATGGTGACCGATATCCGCGAGGCGGCGGAACGATTTCCCAACCGCACCGATCTGGAATTCTTCACCGGCTGGATTTATCTTAGGGCCGGACAAACGGAAAACGCCCGGCTCATTCTCGAACATTATCTGGCCCGGAACGAAACCGGCGGCTTGACCGAGGAAGCCCGCACCCTTTTGCAAAGCATGACCCTGAAAAAAACCGCGGCTTCCGCAGAGATAAAAATCCCCGAAGGCATGGCGCTGGTCCCCGCAGGTGCCTTCACCATGGGGTCGCAACAGGCCGGGCTCGATGAATCTCCCGAGCATCCGGTATATCTGGATGCCTATTTCATCGATATTCATGAGGTGTCGGCCAGCGATTATTCGCAGTTTCTCAATGCCGTGGACAACATCAACGCATATTACCTGGACAATAAATACGGAACCCTTCTTTACAACAGCCGGTTTGAGCCAAGACCCGGACTGGAGTCGTACCCGGTCAACAATGTGAACTGGAAAGGCGCTAACGCTTACTGCCGCTGGAAAGGAAAACGCCTGCCAACGGAAGCCGAATGGGAAAAAGCCGCGCGGGGCACGGACAAACGCATTTTCCCCTGGGGGAACTCCCGCCCTACCCCCCTTCAGGCCCGGTATTTTCAGACCTGGACGGAAGAAACCAGGCACAGCGTCATGACCCCCGTGAACACGCTCCCGGAAGGGAAAAGCCCGTACGGCCTGTTTAACATGGCGGGCAACGTCAAAGAATGGGTGGACGACTGGTACGATCGGGAGTATTATACTGAAACAACCGAATACACCAATCCGAAAGGCCCCATAGGGGGTGAATTCAAGGGGTTAAGAGGCGGGTCGTGGAAAGACCTGGGCGGGTTTGTCTATTCCTCGTTCCGCAACAACAGCCATCCCGACACACGGATGGACGACTACGGGTTCCGTTGCGCTCAAGACGCCGCGGAAGAAACCGCAACCCCAAAAAAAATAATCCGCCTGGACAATCGATCTTACGATGACAAAACATCGGTCGTTAAAGCCCATCAAGGCAGGACATAAGTTATGATCGGCGCAATAGAATTATTGATGATCGCAGTCATCTTCGGAATCATTTACGGACGCGACGCGATCGACAAGACATACAAAAAAAGTCCCGATGAAGGCGTTCTGGAGAGCTTTGCCGAGGACATCAAGGAATACTATCACACCGATCCCAAGCGGCTGGTCAAGCTCATCATCTTCATCGCATCCATCATCGCCTTTTTAGCTATATTAGGCTACTGGGTGGCCACGCAGACGGATTTTGCCGGAATGATCGGGCTGGATCAATAACTGAACCCGTTCGCCCTCACGTGGGTATAGGGATCGCCTCCCTTTAAAACCTTGCCGCCGACAATTTCGCCGAAATAGGCTACATGGTCTCCCACGGGAACGGAACCGACGACCTCGCATTCCAGGCAGGAAACGGCCTCATCCAGCACCCTGATCCCATGCAGTCCCTTGGAAGTCTTGATCCCCTTGAACAAATCCTCCTCTGGAGGCCGGCTGAAATGTTTCAGCAGGCCGTTCGAATCTTTCCCCAGAACGTTGACGACAAATGCATTCGATCCTTCCACCAGCAACCGGGCGGGACGAACCACCGCCAGAGCCACGGAAATCATGGGAGGCTCGAAGGAACACTGGTTGACCCAGCTCGCAAGAACCGCGTCTTCCTGATCCCCGCACTTCGCTGTAACAATAAATAAACCGCTGGCCACGCGGCCAAGAGCTTTTCCAATCTGAGTTTTACTTTTCAATTTATTCTCCTGACTTTAAAAAATATAAAAAAAGATTCTATTATCCCTTCCTTCTGACATCAAGGATGTTTTCCTTATCTTCACTCAAAATCGAAAATTCGGGATATCCCCGCTAAAACTCTCCCTCCTTGATTTGAAATACATCCGGTTTTTCCGGGTTCTGAATATAGGAAAGTTTTAAAGTTATATTCTGATTCTCAGGCTGACCCTCAACCTTTGGATTGTTCAGAAGCAGGAGGACCGTTCTCGCGGCCCCGTCCTGTCCGCGGAACACGACAATGGCATCTTTTCCCAAAGGAGCGTTGGTCACCAAGCCCTTTTTCTGGAATTCCTGCCCGGCAAAATGATCCCGCAACTGATTGGCCAAATTCACCACCTGCTGCGCATCCGGTCTTGGCGTCACCGGTTTTCCCCAGACGACATTGACCTGGATCAACCGTTGGGATTGATAACCTAAAATGTAGAAGGCTTTGCCGGGACCGCTGTCAGGGAGAAGATCCTGAATGGCAATTTCTAGATGGACGGTTTTTTCCGTGGGATGAATGTCGCGCTTCACTTTCGGTTTTGATATGCGAAAATCCCTGTAAATGGCTCTCAAAACCTCCCTTTCGCTCATGCCGAACCGGGCGGATCGAAATCCATCCACCGCGAACACCGCACCAGCGGAAGAATGTGGAGACCGGCTTTCCTTTGCTTTCTTTCCAGCCGCCAATGCAGTCGTGTTCAGAATGAAGAACACGAAAAGAAAAACCGCCACGCACCGGCAGTTTACCTGGAATCGCTTTACTCTGAATCTGTTATTCAACTTGCTCTCTATTGGAGGTTATAAAAAAATCGAAAAGAGGAATCTTTTCGATTTTCATTGAAACGTCCGGCTTCTCGATCCAGCATTGGTTATCCGATCTTAGAGACGACCGGGTGTTCTTCCCATCTGCCGGGAATCGGTTCACGGCATTTCGGGCAGGCTCCCTTTTCCAGCCGGTTGGCGAGCACCCGGAACCCCTGCCGTTCGATGAGGATATCATCGCACTTCGGGCAGAAGGTGCTCTCGGTGTTCTCGACCTGGCCGGGGCGGTTGCCCGAATAAACATATTTCAAGCCTGTTTTCATTCCCAGCTGCCTTGCACGCAACAGAGTTTCAGCCGGAGTGCTGCCCCGGTCCGTCATTTTGTAAGTCGGATAAAAGCCCGTCACATGCCAGGGAATCTCCACAGACACAGAGGCTATAAACTCCGCCATTTCGGTCAACTCCTTATCCGAATCGTTGTAACCGGGAACGACAAGCGTCACAATCTCGGTCCAGAATCCCATTGCATACACCTGGCGGATGGTCTCCAGAACCGCTTCCAGGTTACCGCCGAGACGCCGGTATTCTTTGGCGGAAAAGGATTTTAAATCGATCTTGAACAGATCGAGCCAGGGTTTCAGATACTCCAGCACTTCCGGTGTGCCGTGACCGTTGGACACATAACCCGTCCACAGGCGGCGCTCTTTCGCTTCGCGGAACACCTCTACCGCCCATTCGCTGGTGATCAGCGGTTCGTTGTAAGTGGAGATAACGCTTTTCGATCCGTACCGTTGGGCCAGATCGCAGATCTCTGTGGCTGTAATGGCGAAAAAATGGAGTGTGGAAGTGTCGTCCTTCAGCGTTTGCGAGGTGAACCAGTTCTGGCAGTACGAGCAATGAAAATCGCACCCCAGCATGCCGAAGCTCATGGCCTGACTGCCGGGAAGCACGTGGAAAAACGGTTTTTTTTCTATAGGATCGTTCTGCACTGCCGCCGCGTAATTGACGGGAACGCGAAGGACTCCGCCTTCGTTGAAGCGGACCTTGCAGATACCTCTCTGGCCGGGCCGCAATTTGCAAAGGTGGCCGCAGGCGGTGCAGATCAGAATATCGTCGTGAAGTTTTTTGAACAGATCACCGGGGCGGGTCGCAGCGTCGAGCTCGGTTTGTGCGGTTTTCGGGGTCATGATGCGGTTCCACCTCCTTAGTTAAGGCGGGGCCTGGAGCGGGATGGGGTCTGGACAAAAGGCTATTCGGTGCTGACTCCTTCGGTCTTTTTGTCCAGCGCGCCGATCATCGTGTGCCATGCCAGACTCGCGCACTTGGTTCTGGAAGGGTATTCCCGGATTCCCAGGAACAGCTTCAACTTTCCGAGATGGTTTTCTTCCTTCTCCGGGTCGAATTCTCCCAGAACCATTTTATGAAATTCCTTAAAAATGACCCGCGATTCCTCAAGAGTCTTTCCCTTGAGATACGCCGTCATCAGCGAGGAACTGGCTTTCGAAATCGCGCATCCGGTGCCAACGAAACTGATGTCCCGGATGACGCCCTTTTCCGAGTCCACATCCAGATAAACGGTCATGTCATCGCCGCACAGAGGATTCACTCCATGACAGCTGTGCGTCGCGTTTTTTATCTCGCGGAAGTTTCGCGGGTTGCGATTGTGATCCAGAATAACCTGTTGATACAACTCATTGTCGTAAGACATGAACCCCTGCCCTTTCCCTTGTTCAACATATAAATCTGATCTTGGCTCTTCTTTCGACCGCCCCATCTCTGCCACTAATATAACCCACGGGGATCAAAACACCCGTATTTTCGCAGAAGGAAATCCGTCCTCCCGAATCAGGAAAACATTTTGATCACCTTTTGGATGCTCACCGCCAGCGCGTCGAGCTCTTCATATTTGTTATAAAAGGACATCGACGCCCGTGTGGTCGCAGGCACCCCGAACCGAATCATGGTCGGCTGGGCGCAGTGGTGTCCGCCCCGAACGGCGATGCCGTCCTGATCGAGCAGAGTGCCCACGTCATGCGGATGCGCCGCATCGAGAACAAAGGAGATGATGCTGGCTTTTTCCCTAGCGTTGCCGATGATCTTAAGCCCGTCGATGCCTTTAAGCAACCGCGTGCCGTATTCCAAAAGGCTCTTTTCGTATTCAAAAATAGCGTCCATGCCGATGCCGGTGATGAAATCGATGGCGCATCCGAGGCCGATCACCTGGGTGATGGGCGGCGTTCCCGCCTCGAACCGCGCGGGAGGCCTGGCATACGTGGTTTTTTCCAGGGTGACCTGCATGATCATGTCGCCGCCGGTGACATAGGGCCCCATCGATTCCCAGAGCTCCATTTTCCCGTACAGCCCGCCAACGCCGCTGGGAGCATACATCTTGTGTCCGGAGAAGGTATAAAAATCGCAATCCAGATCCTTCACGTCGATGTGCATGTGCGGAGAACTCTGCGCCCCGTCGATCAGCACCTTCGCGCCGGCTGTGTGGCCCATTTTCACAATCTCTTTCACCGGGTTGATGGTGCCCAGCGCATTCGAGACATGATTGACCGCCACCAGGCGGGTTTTGTCGTTCAGCAGTTTGGCGTATTCTTCGAGAATCAGCTCGCCGTCGTCGTTGACGGGAATGACGCGCAATTTGGCCCTTTTTTCCTCGCACAACACCTGCCAGGGAACGGTGTTGGCATGGTGTTCGATATTGGAGATGATGATTTCATCTCCGGCCTTGACGAACTTGCGCCCGTAACTGTAGGCGACGAGATTGATCGCCTGCGTGGTGCCGCTGGTAAAAACGATCTCCTTGCGGTCGGGCGTGCCAAAAAAGTCCGCCACTTTCTGGCGCGCCTCTTCGTAAAGCTGGGTGGCGCGTTCGCTGAGCTTGTAAGCGCCGCGGCGCACGGTGCCGTATTCTTCCGCATCGAATTTCCGCACCCGCTCGATCACGCATTCTGGTTTATGCGTGGTGGCTCCGTTGTCCAGATAGATGAGCGGCTTGCCGTTGAACTTTTGCGACAAAATAGGAAATTCTTTACGAATTTTCTCAACATCTATAGACGGTTTATCTGCCAAGGCAGTATCCCGGTCAGGCATTTCAGGCCTCCAGTTTCTTCAATAGGGTATTTTCAAGATCTTCCACAACGGCAGGGAATGCGATGGTCTGAATGATGCTTTCGGCAAAGCTTTTGGTCAAAAGCTCCTTGGCCACCTTGGTGGAAAGACCCCGGGTCTTTAAATAGAACAGCTGATCCTCATTGATCTGCCCGATCGTCGCCCCATGCGTGCATTTGACGTCGTCGGCGAAAATCATGAGATTGGGTTTGTTGTCCGCATGGGCGTTGTCGGACAGCATGAGGTTGTTGATGAGCTGATCGGATACGGTCAACTGCGCTCCCTGGTTGACGATGACGGTGCCATCGATGCTGGAGCGGCTGTGATCGTTGACGATATTCTTGAACTGCTGATTGCTCACGCAATGCGGCGCTTCGTGATGGATGCGCACAAAATTGTGCACCTGCTCGGCGCCGGTCAGAACGCTCACGCCGTTTAGCCGCAACTCCGCCCCGGTTTCCTTTAAATGCGCTTCATAATGGTGGCGGGTCAGTTTACTGCCGTAGGAGGCATTGCTCGCATAGAACCGGCTGTTGCGGCTAAGCGCAATACGGGTTTTGGAGCAGTGCCAGGCGTTGCGGTCGTCCTGCTGGATCTGGGTGAACTGGACGCCCGCGTCTTCGCCTGCCAGAACATCCAGCACGGAATTGACGAAGTAATTGCCCTGCACGCCGGCGTACTTGACGATCAGTTTCAATTCGGCCATCCGCCCCAGGCGCACGAGAACACGCGGCAGGGTCGTCACCTTGCCTGCGGGCGATCCGGTGGACACGTGCAGAATTTGCAAAGGCGAATCGCTTTGCGCCTTTTCCGGCACATCGATCATCAGACCATGATTCAAAAACGCGCTGTTGATACAGGCGAATACGTCATTTTCATTTGCAATCGTACTCGCCAGGTAACTCTTGATGTCAGGCTGGGACAGCGCCTCTGCGATCGGCAGAAGGCGGATGGAGGCATTGGAAATATCCGACAGGTTTTCCCGGTAGACGCCATCCACCAGAATGAGAACGCTTTTCTCGCAATCGGCATAAACGTGTTTCCTGACAAAATCTTCCGACACCGAAGCGCCGTATGAAAAAACATAGGGCGCCGCCGCAATGTCCTTCGTGTTCACGAAAGTGTACATTTCATGTTTGCGGTACGGGAATTTCAGAACTTCAAAACGCTGAATGGCGGCCTCATTGAGAGATAAAAGCGCCCCGGCAGGTTTGGTTTCGCTTAAAAACTGTTTGTGCTGATCGAGCAGGGCGGATTCGGCCTGATCCGTGGATTCGGCAGCGGTGGTGGTCATAGCGCCTCCTCCTTTAATGGGTTGCGGTGAGCCAGTCGTAACCCTGGGCTTCCAGCTCCAGCGCCAGACCTTTTTCACCCGACTTGATGATCTTTCCTTTGCTCAATACGTGGACAAAATCCGGCTGAATGTATTCCAGCAGTCTCTGGTAATGGGTGATGAGGATCAACGCGTTATTTTCATTCCTCAGCTTGTTGACGCCATTGGCCACAACCCGGAGCGCATCGATGTCCAGCCCGGAATCGGTTTCATCCAGCACGCCAAGCTTGGGTTCCAGGATCGCCATTTGCAGGATTTCGTTTTTTTTCTTTTCACCGCCGGAAAACCCGTCGTTCAAACTGCGGTCCTTGTATTTCTGCTCCATGCCCAGGATTTTCATTTTTTCGGTCAGGAGTTCATCGAAATCCAGAGGATCGAGCTCCTCCTGCCCTTCGTGGATGCGCTTGGCGTTATAAGCCATGCGCAGGAACTCGGCGTTGTTGACGCCGGGGATCTCGACGGGATATTGAAACCCCATGAACACGCCTTCCAAAGCCCGTTTCTCCGGCTCCATTTCCAGCAGATTTTTGCCGTCCAGAGTCACCTGGCCGCTCATCACCTCGTAGGAGGGGTGCCCCGCCAGAATTTTTGCAAGCGTGCTTTTCCCCGACCCGTTCGGACCCATGATGGCGTGCACTTCCCCCTTTTTTACCGAAAGGGAAATTCCTTTGACTATTTCCGTGCCTTCAAACCCGGCCCGTAAATCTTTAATTTCAAGCATGAATCGGTACCCTCTGAATATATGTTTTAAGAATAAAATTTATCAATAATTAAAGACTCGCGGCCTCAGGCCGGGAGAAGAATCCACCCATCCGGGGAGTTTCTAACCGGCTCTGAGTGAAGAAACTACCGGTGGGCTGTTACTTTACTTGCAAGACCCTGGATATATGGCTATTCGTAAACCGTCCCCGAAACCTCGCACCGCTTCTCTTATTACCCGACGCTGTTTTCCAGTTTCAGAGTCAGCAGTTTCTGCGCTTCGACGGCGAACTCCATCGGCAACTGCTTGAACACTTCCTTGCAGAATCCGTTGATCACAGCGGCGATGGCATTTTCCCTTGAGATTCCCCTCTGCTCGAAATAGAACAACTGCTCCTCGCTGATCTTCGAGGTGGACGCCTCGTGTTCGATCTGCACGGAACTGTTGGCCGATTCGATATACGGAAAGGTGTGGGCGCTGCACTGGTCGCCCACCAGCATGCTGTCGCACTGGCTGTAGTTGCGGGCGTTGGCCGCGTTTTTGCTGACCTTGACCTGGCCGCGGTAACTGTTGCTGGAATGATCCGCCGAGATGCCCTTGGAAATGATGCTGGACCTTGTGTTTTTTCCGAGGTGGATCATCTTGGTTCCGGTGTCCGCCTGCATGTGCCCGTTGGTCAGGGCGACGGAGTAAAATTCGCCGACGGAGTTGTCGCCCTGCAGGATACAGCTCGGATATTTCCAGGTGATCGCGGAACCGGTTTCCACCTGCGTCCAGGAGATCTTGGAGTTTTTACCCATGCACTTGCCGCGTTTGGTGACAAAGTTGTAGACCCCGCCTTTGCCCGTTTCCGGGTCGCCGGCGTACCAGTTCTGCACCGTGCTGTATTTGATCTCGGCATTGTCCTGAGCCACCAGCTCCACCACGGCGGCGTGCAGTTGATTGGTGTCGAACTGGGGCGCGGTACAGCCTTCCAGATAAGACACGTAACTGTTGTCCGCGCAAATGATCAGGGTGCGCTCGAACTGGCCGGTCTCTTCCGTATTGATCCTGAAATAGGTGGACAGTTCCATGGGCGATATGGTGTCCGGCGGAATGTAGACAAACGACCCATCCGTGAAAACCGCGCTGTTGAGCGCCGCATAAAAATTGTCTCCCACCGGAACGACGGAACCCATATATTCTTCCACCAGTTCGGGGTATTCCTGAATGGCTTCCGAAATGGGGCAGAATATAATGCCCACTTCCATCAGCTTTTTCTTGTGCGTGGTGGCCACACTGACGCTGTCGAACACCGCATCCACCGCCACATTCGCCAGTTTCTTCTGCTCGTCGAGAGGAATCCCCAGTTTTTCAAAAGTCCTGAGAATTTCCGGGTCGACTTCATCCAGGCTTTCGAGCTTTTTCTTCGGCTTCGGTGCGGAGTAATAGGAAAGGTTCTGATAGTCGATCGGCGGATAATGCACATTGGGCCATCTCGGCTCTTTCATGGTCAGCCATTTTTCATAGGCCTTGAGCCGAAAGTTCAACATGAATTCCGGCTCTTTCTTTTTGTGAGAAATCGCCCGGATGACCTCTTCGTTGAGTCCCTTGGCAAAGGTATCGGACTCGATCAGAGTCTTGAACCCGTATTTATATTTTTTATCCTCCAAAACGCCGGATACGGTATTTTCCCTGGCTTTCATTATATGAATACTCCCTCAAAGGAAATTCTTACATATTGGGTACAACGATCAACTCATTGTATATTTCTTTGCGCAGGGCCTGCTCCATAAAGGAAAGCGTCGCCCCCAGAGACGAACCGCAACTGCCGCACGCGCCCTGATATTGAATCAGGATTTTTTCGCCGTCCACCACATCCAGAACCTGCACGTTGCCGCCGTCAGCCATCAGTGCCGGGCGGATTTTTTCGTCCAGCACCAGGTTGATCTGGGTGATCTGGTCTTCCTTGCTGAGCCCCAGCCAGGCCTGCTCGGCCATGCTCAATTCAGCAAGGGATTTTTTGGGTTTGCCTTCCTTTTTGACCGCTGCGCTGGCAAGAGCCAGAGCCTTGGCCTCGGTGTATTGCTCGCGGACGATTTTCAGCAACTCTTCCACCGCCGCAAACGCCGCCATTTTCGCTTCCGGAACCGAAGGCACTTCCGGCTCGTCCCGA
>Ga0210044_10010070_pt1 | contig 11344 bp, 8 predicted proteins | sample CryGey13umfilter_2_FD_183959 | JGI IMG/M metagenome (GOLD analysis project Ga0210044, IMG submission 183959) | Groundwater microbial communities from aquifer in Utah, USA - Crystal Geyser 4/9/14 3 um filter (SPAdes) (version 2) | ecosystem: Environmental > Aquatic > Deep subsurface > Groundwater...
CGACCCTCGTCCCCTCACTGCACGAATTGGGTCGGTCTCGACCGACCGATTTCCAGCTCGAGTTCGACTTTGGGTCGGTCTCGACCGACCGATTTCCAGCTCGAGTTCGACTTTGGGTCGGTCTCGGGGTGCAGATTGCCTCGCGTCAGCTCTGGACCCTGTAAACCCGCGTAAATTCTGGCTCCATGAGTCGGCGAATGGCTGAATAGCGTGAAAAGTATCGAATACTTCATTGAGCGCTCTCAAAGTCACACCATTTGGGCTGCTCAGCACTTTCAAAACGAGGAACTGTACGGTGACCCGAGGCAATCTGCACCCATCCAAATCGGGCCATCTCGCGGTTGTCAGCGGGTTCTACTGAGGGATCGTCCGGGTGGACGTCGGCTGTCATCAATTGCTTCATCGTCGGCCGAAGTCGTGGGTGGACGTCGGCTGTCATCAATTGCTTTATCGTCGGTTGAATTGAGGCGCCAGCAGCCCCTACACGCCGAGGGTCCCGGCGACCTTCGCAAGTTTCAGTCGCCACGCCGGGGTCAGTCCGAGAGCTGCACCAACTCGATGATCGGGCCCAACGGGCCCGCATCGTGCCGCAGCGCGAAAATCGTGCACTCAATGCACCACTCCAGACTGCGCTCCTCGCCGAGCAGGAACTGCTTGGCGACCCACCGCTTGGTGTCAGTCGATGTCAGCATCGTCAGCGCGAGCCTTCGTCGTTCTCAGGAAGCCTCAGAAATCGCCGTGCGCGTTGCGTTCACAACCACCTACGGCCTATGGAGTAGTTGCCCGACTTTCCAGTAAATGGAAGGAGCAGCATCCAGAGCAGGCCCTGTGGACGTTGCTCTCGTATCTCTCCAACACCAATCTCCATATTCTCATGTCCCGCCGCAGGCTGTGCTTGGTAGGTCCCAAGCAGCCGATCCCACCACGGCAGACTGAAGCCGAAATTGCTGTTGGCTTCGGCGACCACAACCGAGTGATGGACGCGGTGCATGTCCGGCGTCACCACAAGCCAGCGAAGCACTTGGTCGAGCGCTTGTGGGAGACGCACGTTGCCGTGGTTGAACATCGCTGTGGCGTTGAGCACGACCTCGAAAGCCAAGACGCCTACGACGGGTGGCCCGATGAGCACCACCAGCGCGAGCTTGATGCCCATAGACAGCAGGATCTCTATGGGGTGAAACCGCAACCCGTTGGTGACGTCGAAGTCGAGATCGGCGTGATGAACCCTATGCAGCCGCCACAGGACCGGGACCGCATGGAACATCAGGTGCTGCAGGTAGATCGCCAGATCCAGCACCACGACCGACGCAAGTATGGCCAGCAACGGAGGGAACTCAAACCCGTTGAGCAGGCCCCATCCGCGCTCGGCCGAGATCACCGCTGCACCCACCGCCGCGGTCGGAAACGCGAGGCGCAGCAACACGGTGTTGAGGACGACTAGGGACAGGTTTGCCGTCCAGCGGCGCGCCTTTCCCAGTGTCAGCGGCCGCCGCGCCGCGACGAGCTCCCACAATGCCATCAGGAGGAACACCCCGACGAACGCCACGAGGCGAACGGTGGGCTCGTTTGTTGTTAGCCAATCGCTCACGAAACCACCCGCCTGCGTTCAAAAGTTCGCTCAGTCTCCACAAGGAAGACCAGTGGTCAAGGGTGCAAGGGCAACTGAGGGCGCCAAGAGCGAAGCGAAGTGCTGCGCCGCTTAGTTAGAGTCCATCTTGAAATTGCGTGTTTTGCTGAGATCGGTGGAAAATGCGACCAAACTCTGAACTCTTCCCAAAGGACATCTTGTGAGTGCCCGTTCGAAAATGCCCCAGGTGCAAGGAGACGACGACCGAGCGACGCAGGCGGTACACCGGTACGCCGAGGAGCGAGGGAGGAAGGCGACGCCGCAGATGGGGTATTTCCGGACGGGCACTAATTAATTAGTGCTCAATACCGCCGCTGCCAAAAAAGAAAACTCGCAGCCTGGGAAGGCGGAGAGTCGTGTGAACCCGGAGTTTTGCGCTGGATGCGCGCAACAACTTGACAGGCCCCTCGATAGACACCAAGGCATGCACCTCACAATACGCAGAACTCGCCGTCCTCGAGCCACTCGAAACCGGAAATTCTGCCCCGTTGCAGCGGTCATCCCCCGAAAACAATAGGACTTCTCGTGAAAAAATTACTCACTCTCACTTTTTTCATTCTGGCCTCGCTCTCGCTGGGTTGCGAGACGACCAAGTCCACGCCAAAAAAAGAGGAGCCAGTCAAGGCAGAGCGCGCCGTGGAGGTACAGCCAACAGCCGAGCCCGCGAGATCTGAGCATCCAGTCGGGGCCGAGCATCCCGTTGGGGCCGAGCATCCCGTTGGGGCCGAGCATCCCGTTGGTGCCGAGCATCCCGTCGGTGCCGAGCACCCGGATGGTGCCGAGCATCCGGCTGGAGCCGAGCATCCGGCTGGGGCCGAGCATCCGGCTGGCACCGAGCATCCTGTCGGGACCGAGCATCCCGCTGGCACCGAGCATCCCGTCGGGGCCAAGCCTCCCGTCGGGGCCGAGCATCCCGCTGGCACCGAGCGTCCCGTCGGGACCGAGCATCCCGTCGGGGCCGAGCATCCGGCTGGAGCCGAGCCCCCAAAGGGGGAGCACCCAAAGGGGGAGCACCCCGCCAAGGGACATGTGGATGCCGAGCATCCCATCGCGAAGAATGTCGCCGCCGAGCACCCAGAGCATCCCGCAGAAGTCCAGATGAAGCCCGTGGTCAAGACCCCGGCGCCCGTGGTGACCTCGGATATCCAGGCGCAGATCGAGGCGCACGTCGAGCGCGAGGCCGCAGCGAACGAGGGCTTCTTTCCGCTGTCATACGAAGGACGCGAACTCCAGCTCAAGTTGGTGCGCGTACACACCGAGTACCTGTCGAGCCTGGGCGGTGACCGCCACTTCGCCTGCGTGGATCTGGTGGATACCGAAGGCGATGTCTACGACGTCGACTTCTTCATGCAGGGCGACGCGGGCGGGATGAGCGTCACGGAGACCACGGCGCACAAGCTCAACGGCAAGCCGTTCTACAGCTGGCAGCAGGAGGCCGACAAGACCTGGAAGCGCGTCCCCACCGAGGGAGCGCCCAACTTCCTCCTCGGCGTGATCGAGGATCGCGACGCGTTCGAGTTCACCTATGAATTGACGCTCCCCAGCATTGAGAACACAGGCAGGATGTGGCTTCCAGTAGCCAGGAGCGACGACTTTCAGACCATCACCTCGATGACCGTCGAGGCGCCCGGCAAGCAGACCATGCTGGACGAGCTGGAGTACGGCAACAAGGTGCTCTTCCTGGAGCTGGGCCCCGAGGACAGCGGCAAGACCATCACGATGCGTTATCAGGTCACTCGCCTCGAGAAGGCCGCCTATGACGCCAAAGAGACGGACTTCTCCCTCTACCTCCAGGCGCTGAACCAGGTCCCCATCGACCAGCAATTCAAAACCATCGCCGATGAAGTCTTGAAGGGGAAGAAAGGAGATCTGGTCCGTGCACGCGCACTCTACGACCACGTCATCGAGAAGATGGCCTACAAAAAGGTCGGCGAGGGCTGGGGAAAGGGCAGCGCGGTCTACGCCTGCAACCTGAAGACCGGGAACTGCACCGACTTCCACTCCTACTTCCTGGCGTTGGCCCGGGCCGCAGGGATCCCCGCACGATTCGCCATCGGCGCCCCTATCCCTTCGGAACGAAACGAGGGTCGGATCGACGGCTACCATTGCTGGGCCGAGTTCTACGCCGAGGGCAAATGGTGGCCAGTCGACATCAGCGAGGGCGACAAATACACCAGCTTGGCGACCTACTACTTTGGACACCACCCTGCCAACCGCATCGAGCTCAGCCAGGGACGTGATTTAGTGGTCGAGCCAGCGCCGATGTCCGGCCCGATCAACTTCCTCGCCTACCCAGTCTTCGAGCTCGACGGCGAAACCGTGAAGCTCAAGCCGATATTTTCCTTCGTGCGGGCTGAATAGGGCTGTTCCAACGGTCAAATTCCGCATAGAACCATCAACCAGCTCTCCTTTCCTAGCCGCTGACCGCGAGACATCCCAAGTCCCCGCGGTTGGCCGCTGAGAGACTGTAGTTGACCACGCACAGCTGCGCGGCAATCCCGAGCGAAGTTGAAGCAACACTTGGGATGCTCGCCTGCCAGGCCTGCAAGTAGTGAAAAGATGGTTTGAAGAACGCAAATGGGGAGACGTTCATGATCAGAGAGTTTCACACTCCTCGGACCGTCGATGCGGCGGTCGCGTTGCGGACTGAGCTGGCCGGCAAGGCCTGCTACCTCGCCGGTGGAACCGAGCTCGGCTCCACGGCCTTCCGCACCGAATCTCCGCAGGAGGTCATCAGCCTCGCTCAGGTGCTCTCCACCGCCATCTCAGCCGACGACGGTGGGCTGCTGCTCGGCGCGGGCTGCACCCTGCAGACAATCTCAGTCTCCGAGAACGTGCCCAAAGTCTTGCGCGATGCCGCCAAGCTCGTCGCCAATCGAAACATCCGAAATATGGCGACCCTCGGCGGGAACATCGCATCGAACAAGACGTTCGCCTCGATGCTCCCCGCGTTGGTGGTCTTCGACGCGCAGCTGGAGCTCGCCGATGCCGGTGGAGGCCGCTCGACCGTAGGCATCATGACGTACCTCGGCAGGGGAGGGCGAGAGCTGATCCTGGCCGTTCGAATCCCCAAGAAACCTGGACGTAGGGCCTCCACAGCGAAGCTCTCCAAGTCTGCCAATGACATCGCGACCCTCGTCGTCGCCGCGTCCTATGTGCCCGACAATGACCGGGTCCGCGAGCCCAGGCTCGCCGTGGAGGGCGTCGCAGACCATGTCGTTCAGCTCGACTCCATCGAGGCCTGGCTCGAGGGCTCCCCGCTGCCGTCTCGCGACGCGATCACGGATCGAGTCTCGGACGTCGTGACGCCCAAGACCAGCATCAAGGGCAGCGCCGAGTTCAAGACCTATCTGGCGGGGACGATGATCGCGGACGCGCTTCACCGCGCCGCAGCGGACACACGGAAGGTGAACGCATGAAAATACGCCTGACGATCAACGGGAAAGCGCGTGAGCTCGAGGTAGCCCCTGGGGAATCCGCGACCGCCGCCCTCAAAAAAGCAGGCTGCGGGGGCTTGAGAAACGGCTGCGACGGACAGGGCTCCTGCGGCGCCTGCGCCGTGCAGCTCGATGGAGAGCTCGTCAACACCTGCATTCTGTTGGCTCCGCAGCTCGCCGGCCGAAGTGTGAAGACCATCGACGGGATCAGCCACTTCCGAGACGTCTCGCCACTGCAGTCGGCGTTCATCGACGCGGGCGTCGTGCAGTGTGGGTATTGCACGCCCTCCATGTTGCTGGCGGTCGAACCCCTCGTGGCACAACCCGAAGCGCCGACTCGGGAGCAGGTCATGGACGCCATGTCGGGCGTCTTCTGTCGCTGCACGGGTTATGAGCAGTTCGTCGGCGCCGTCGAGCTCGCTCGCGAGCGAACCAAGAACCCAGCGGCCAAGGGGAACGTCGCCAAGGTCTATCGCGACGACCTGAAATTCGTCGGACGCGCGACGGGCAAGGTCGACGGGGCGCACCTGGCACGCGCAGGCAAAGCCTACGTCGAAGACCGAGTCGATGCGGACGCCTGCCACATCAAGCTCCTGCGCAGCCCTTACGCCCACGCCTACATCAAGAGCATCGACACGTCCGCCGCCGAGGCCATGCCCGGCGTGGTGATGGTCGTGACCCACAAGAACTGCCCAGACATCAACTACAGCCAAGCAGGGCAGGGGTACCCCGAGCCTTCGCCCTACGACCGCAAGATGTTCGGGGAGAAGGTGCGACACATCGGCGATCGGGTCGCGGCAGTCATGGCCGAAAGCCAGGAACTCGCGGCCGCGGCACTGGAGAAGATCGTCGTCGAGTACGAGGTCCTCGAGCCCGTCTTGACCATCGCAGAGGCGTCGGCAGCCGGCGCACCGCGAGTCCACAAAGGCCCCGTCGATTTCATCTCCGGGACTCCAGACGACCTGGACAACTCCGATGCCGACCCACGAGACGGACGGATCACCTACCTCTTCCCCATACACGCCGACATCCGCCGCAACATCGCCGCTTCGGTCTCCGGTGGCATCGGAGACTTGGACAAGGGCTTCGCCGAGGCCGACGTAATCCTCGAGAGGACCTACAAGTCGAGCCAAGTCCAGTGCACCCCGCTCGAGCCGCACGCCGTCTACACGAAGCTCGTCGAGGGGCGGCTCGTCGTCCACGCTGCGACACAGGTGCCCTGGCATCTGCGCCGCATGTTCGCGCGCCTCCTCGACCTCCCTGAGAACCGCATTCGCGTCATCAAAGAGCACTGCGGCGGCGCCTTCGGAGCCAAACAAGATATGGTGCTCGAGGAGATCGCGGCCTTCTGCACCTGGACCACAGGACGCCCCGTGTCCCACCGCTTCACGCGAGAGGAGGAGTTCGTCTCCTCGCGGACCCGTCACCCCATCGAGTTCCAGGTCAAGCTCGGCGCGAAGAAGGACGGGAAGCTCACCGCCGTATACATGGGGGTCAAGGCGAACACCGGCCCCTACGGCCAGCACTGCCTGACAGTGCCCATGAACGCCGTCTCCAAGTCGCTGCCGCTCTTCCTCTGCGACAACGCCGGCTTCGACGTCGTGACCTATTACTCCAACATCCCGCCCGCTGGCGCCTACCAGGGCTACGGCGCACCTCAGGGCGCCTTCGCCATGCAGATGGCCATGGCCGAGCTCGCCGAAGAGTTGGGCCTCGGTCAACTGGACATCGTCGAGATGAACCGCGTCGGCGAGGGCTCCTGGCTCGAGATCTTGCGCTGCCTCGGCGAAGGCCGCCCCGGCAAACCGGAACAGGTCTTCAGCTGTGGGCTGAAGACCGGGCTCGCCCTCGGGCGAGAGATGATCGAGTGGGACAAGAAAGAGACTCACCAAGATCCCGATATCGCCATCGGCAAGGGGCTGGCCATCGTGCAGCAGGGCTCAGGCCTGCCGGGGCTCGACGCGTCGAACGCCACCGTCACCATGTTCGGTGACGGCACCTTCATGCTCCTGAGCGGCGGTACCGACCTGGGCACAGGACTCGACACCGTCAGCACCAAGTTCGTCGCTGAGACGCTCTGCGTGCCCATGGAGGCCGTCTCCATCATCGCCGCCGACACCGACGCCACCCCCTTCGACGTGGGCGCCTACGCCTCGAGCGGCACCTACTACTCGGGCGGTGCCGCGCTCAACGCAGCCAAGGGCCTCAAGAACATCATTCTCGACATCGCCTCGGAGATGCTCGGCGAGCCGGTCGAGCACCTCGACATGCTCTACCCCGGCATCATCAAGGGCAAGAACAAGCAGGTGACCTACGCAGAGATCGCCCACGAGACCCAGAGCGGCGTCGGCTGTGGCCAGCTCACTTTCACGTCCAACTTCACCGGCGAGGCCCCCTCATTCCCCTACGGCACCCACTTCTGCCAGGTGGCGGTGAACACCCGCACGGGCAACGTGAAGCTCCAGAAATACTACGCGTTCCAGGACTCCGGCACCCCAATCAACCCCGAGCTCGCCAATGGCCAGACCTTCGGCGGCGTGCTCAAGACCATCGGCCACTCCCTCTTCGAAGAGATGGTGCTCGACGATGAAGGGCGCTGTCTGAACCCCAACCTGCTCGAGTACATCGTGCCCATGTCCGGCGACGTCCCCGACGATTTCCGGTCGATCTTGGTCCACACCGATGAACCCTTCGGTCCCTTCGGCGCCAAGTCCATCTCCGAGATCGCCTGTGGAGGCGCAGCGCCCGCCATCGCGACCGCGATCCACGACGCCGTGGGCGTATGGATTCGGTCTTGGCCGTTCACGCCAGAGAAGCTCTTGCGGGCCATGGGCAAACTGTAGGACCGCAACACGACACTCCTAACACCCAGTAAACTGCTGGGGGTTAGGGGGTGCAAAAGAAAGCGAATGCACAGGATCGACGCGCAGTGTTCTGCGACGCCGCCCAGAGCTTGAAGTGGCCCAGTGCTTCAGCTGGGCCGCGCATCCGGCGCATCGAGCCCAGCAAGCCTACACCGACTGACCACACACCGGGGGATGAACATGAACGCGCCACGTTTCACAGTATGTCGAGCCGACTTCATGTTGCCTTTCGCCAAGCCCGACCGCAGCGAGAGGCTCCGGGACGGTTACGTATTGGCCGACGGAAACACGCTCCTCGAGGTCGGACGCTACACGGCCGATGTCGGGCGGCGTCTGCTCGAAACCTACGGAGAGCACCTGCGCGTCATGGCGCCCGAGCCTCGCTTCACCACTGAGGAGGCGATTCCCAGGCTCAGGGGGGTCTTGTTGCCAGGCTTCGTCAAGGCCCACGGCCACGACCACGAGCAGCCCCTCATCGGCGTGGCCAAAGACGAACCTTTGACCGCTTGGCTCGACCACGCCGTCAACCCCTTCACCCGCTTCCTCTCCCTGCAGAAAGACGCGCTGACCGAGCTCTTAGGCGTCTCGCCGCAGCTCGCCACCTACCGCATGGCTCGCCTCTGTGACCTCCATTATGGGATCACTGCGTCCATGGTCCATCACTGCAACTACAACAAGTACCACCTCGAGGCGATCGCGCAGGCCAACGAGGCCGCCGGTACCAAGATGATCGTCGCCGTCGGAGCGCAAGACCGCCACTACGTCGCAGAGATCCTCGACACGCCGGCCGAGGCCATCGCACGCCTCGACCGTATCCTAGCCAAGAGCGACGGCTACACACGGACCTCGTTCTGCCCCGGACCGGACCAGTTTTTTTCCAACAGCCGCGCCATGCTCATCCCCCTCAAGGCCTGGGCGCGCGAGCACGACACCCTCTTCCACATCCACAGCGCTGAAGAACCCAACACGACCCGCTGGTTCAAAGAGAGCATCGAGCCAGGCTTGACGCCCGTCGAGTACGCCGAGTCCATCGGCGTCCTCGACGCCCAGACCGTGCTCGCCCACCAAGTCCACTGCGGCCCTAACGACCTCGAAATCCTCGCCAGGACAAAAACTCGCATCGTGCACAATCCACTGGCCAATACGATCCTGGGTTCGGGCATGCCCCCCATCATCGAGATGCTGGCCGCCGGCATTCCCGTGGCCATCTCCACCGATGGCTCCGGCAGCGCCGACAACCAAAACATTCTGGCCGCCGCCCGGCTCGCCGCGCAATATCAGAAAGCTCTCCACCAAGAAGCCAGCTTGCTCCCTTCACAGACCCTGCTGGAGATGCTCACCGTCGTGCCGGCCGAGACGCTGAGGCTCAATCAAGGCGAGCTGGCCGTCGGACGACAGGCCGACTGGGTGGTCCTGGGACTGGGGCGACCGAATTTGGTCCCCACCCGCCTCGACAATCTGACCGAGAACCTCATCTGGGCAGCAGACGGCAGCGAAATCGAGGCGGTCGTGGCCAGCGGGCGCGTGCTCAAAGAGCACGGACAGGTTTTGCCATTCCTCGACGGGACGACTCCGGCCGCGATCATGGAAGCCGTGCAGGTGTTGTCGGAGCGGTTCGCAGAATACCGCGAGTCGGCGGTGGAGCTCCGGGGGACTGGCGCCCACCGGTAGGCGACGTACTCGGAACAGACGTGCCAACAGGCGTATGGGACGGCGTTGTGCTCACCGGGCCGAGCGTGGCATAAAGCCGGCCACAGAGTCACTACCGTGCAGTCGCGAGAGCGCCCGATGAGCTACATCACTGACCTGCCTTACTCAGAGGGCTATTGCCCAGAGCAGAGCCCGCTCTCGTTGGCCTTCGTGGCCTGGCTCAACGGCGTTCGCGGACCGGACCTGAGCGGCGCGTTCACCTATTGCGACTTGGGCTGCGGCCAAGGCACCAGCCTCAACGCCTTCGCCGCGGCCCTTCCAGAGGCCCGTTTCATCGGCATCGATCTCTCGGAGGCTCACATCGCCTCAGCACGCGCCACTGCGACGGCCGCGAAGCTCGAAAACGTGGAGTACCGCTGCGCCGACCTCGCAGAACTCGACCTCGATACCCTGCCCGAGCTCCAGATTGTCGCCGCCCACGGCCTCTATTCATGGGTTCCCGAGAGCTGTCGCAGTGGAGTGAGACGCCTCATCCGAGCTCGCCTCTGCGAAGGCGGCCTCGCCTACATCAGCACCAACGCCATGCCGGGATGGGGCCCCCTGATGCCCTTGCGCGACCTGATGCTGAGCGCCTCTTCGGAGGGTCAGGGCTCGGCCGAACGGGCGTCGCGCGGCGTGGCGTTGCTCAAGGAGCTGCGAGAGGCCGGCGCCGCGCTCTTCAAAGCCTCTCGAGCGGCCTACAACATGGTCGATCAGCTCCTCGAGAGCGATCTCTCCTACGTCGCACACGAGTTCTTCAACCCGAGCTGGAAGGCCTTCTACTTCCCTGAGATCGTCTCTGAGCTCGAGACGTGCGGCCTTCACTTCATCGGTTCGCAGCCGTTGCACATGAACGAGTTCAGCCTGACCGTTCCGACCCAGTTCCACGCTCTCTTCGCCGCCTCGGAGAGCCGCGTCGAGTCCGAGGTGCATCGCGATTTCGTACGCGGCGAGACCTTTCGCCAAGACGTCTTCATCAAGGGTGCAGCGGCGTCGGCGAGCGTCGAAGACTTGGCGAGCTGGCGTTTCGGAACCACGACCCGTCGCTCGGACCTGACGAAGAAGAAGACGTTTCGCCACTGTGAGGTCGAGCTCTCCAGCCCGGTCTTCGCTCCCCTCGCCGGCGCGCTGTCGCTGGGCTCCGGCACGCCAAAGGAGTTGGAGGAGCTGGCCCCCGTTCTTGCCGAGGTTCCGTCCGAAGACCGGCTCGATGCGCTGCTGCTGCTCGCCTTTGCCGGTCGTGCCATGCCCTTCGCGCGCTCGTCGCGTGTCCACCGCGCGCCGTCCGGGTTTCAGCGCTGCACGATGCCGCTGGAGTACAATCGGCAGCAGCTCGCGCGCTCTCTGTGGACGCGGCCGCAGGTGCTGCTCAGCTCTCCCGTGGCTGGCACTGGGATAGAGCTGCCGTTTCTGGATGCGCTGGTCATCGAGGGACTTTGCCAGGTCGGCGTCTCTGGGTTCGTCGAGTGGGCAAAGGCGACGCTGGCCGAGAAGGAACGTGGACCGAAGCTGCTCGAGCGAGGTGCGCTCGAGCAGCTCTTGGCGGCGTTTTTGGCCGAGCGGCTGTGGCCGCTGGTGGCGCTGGAGCTCCTGTCGGTCTCCTAGTGTAAACCGTCATGACTCTCCATGTTTATTGACTGCAAGGAGCGCCCCCCAATCCTCAGGAATTCTTCAAAAATACCGGCATGTTGTTGATTACAGAAAAAAGAAAGTCATTGGGGGTCCGG
>Ga0210044_10010071_pt1 | contig 11344 bp, 11 predicted proteins | sample CryGey13umfilter_2_FD_183959 | JGI IMG/M metagenome (GOLD analysis project Ga0210044, IMG submission 183959) | Groundwater microbial communities from aquifer in Utah, USA - Crystal Geyser 4/9/14 3 um filter (SPAdes) (version 2) | ecosystem: Environmental > Aquatic > Deep subsurface >...
GCACCTGCGGGATGTCGAAGGTTTGCTCGCCCAAGCGCGTCATCACGGTCTTGGGCTTGAAGCCGTTGGCATAGCCACGCCGTTCGGCGCAGCGCTCGAAGGGTTGGGCGTTGAGGTGCTGCGCCCGCTCGATCTTGCCGGCCTCGTTGACCAGGATGCGCAGCGCCTCGCCGGCACCATCGAGACCTTGGGTAAGCAGCGCCGCATAGGCCGCCTCCAGTGGGTTGTTTTCTACTCGCATTGCCATTCTTTTTTACTCCTTCAAGGTTGCTGGTAATATAACCCCGAAGAACCCGCCTGCGATCCTCGCTGACTTTGGCGAGCCGTTCTGCGCGTGCGCCAGGTCGGATGAATTCGAATTTACAGAAACAATGTTGCACTAACTTTAGCAACAACAACCTATCATTGTCAGTATCAGCTGCAGCATCCCGCCTACATGACCGAAGTTATTCAAAATTACACTTCATTCTTGAATCCGCCAAGTATTTTTGATCAACTTAAATGGGATTAATAAAAAACCGAGTGGCGCTGCAAGCGTTAATGTTGAATATCCAACCTGCCCGATCAGCAAACTAATAAACAACCCGGCCCATGCTATATGTATGCTTAACCATAAGTCATTTTTTTTAGCATAATCCGCTTGTCGCATAAAAATTAAGAATGGCAACAAGCTGGTTAACAATATAGCAGCACTGTATTTTTCTATATCTACCTGTGGTTCTACCTGTGGTTCTACCTGTGGTTCTACCTGTGGTTCTACCTGTGGTTCTAAATTCCCCACAAGCACAGAAAGGCTTCCGTGCGCTGCTAATGCCAGAATGCTATCGCCGTAAAAGTTTAGATTTTTAAACACGCCAACTATCAACCACGGCATAAAAAGTAGCAACACAAAGCACATTGCAATAAATTTATTATATTGACCATTTTTCTTTTTAAAATCTCGAAACAGATAACAGACCGCAAGCAAGAAGATGGCGAGAAACGCCACTGTTAGGGTGCCGCTACTCACAGACGCAAACAACATAGCAACTGCGAGATGAAAAAAATACAACAAAGATGAAATTATTCCCTCACTGTATAGAGCTGGAGCTGTGAATATCATTAGGATCCCCACATGTGCCCATACAATCCTGCCATTCATGTATTGCCCTAATACCAAGTAAGCAAATAAAAATAGTAGAGAGACGAAAATAATTACATCGCGCTTGATTTGCATCCGTTTCAAGTATGCGTAAACATATATTGGGAGGCTCAACACGACAATGCTGGTCGCCATATTGAAAATAATGTTCCGATCAATACCAAATACATAGCTCGCCAGATATACCGGACTAACCAAAAGATAACGTAGTGCGTGCGGATGAAAGTTCTGAACTAAATCAAGAGGATTTACTCCCAGTATTCCAAGATACTCAACCTGCCCCCATAAGGAAAAATGAAATATATTGAAATGGGCAAATAGCCATGCAAAGAATATCGCCGCAATCATCACTAAAAGTATGTTTAATTTTGTTATCAGATGCGGCCTGTAGTCCAGACCGATTAATCTCCACCCAATTGTTTTAGAGCTCAAAACGTTCTCTCCATGTATTTAATGCCGCTATTGCCCTTAGTGAGCGTGTTGCGTTTATTTTGCCTGCCTGGTGTGCGGTGAACGTCTCAAGTACCGATGTGGCATTAATAGTGTGATGTATTTGTTTGGGAGAAAATCCAAACTGAATGGCTTGTGTCTCTGACTTGAACCATTCCCCAATCGGTACGGTGAACATTTGTTTCTGACGATAGGCAAGTTCTGGGCCAATTAATTCTGCAACGGCTTTTTTATAGATGTATTTTGTTTCACCATTACACAATTTTAACTTCCCGGGAATGCGAAAGGCTAATTCTACCATTCGGTAATCAAGGAACGGTGTGCGCGCTTCAAGGCTTACGGCCATGCCCATGCGATCGGGCTTGACGAGGTTATTGCCGGGCAGCAATAGGCAGGTATCCAGATAGAGTGCCTGGTTGATTCTGTCCCAGTGTTGGACGCGCCCGAATACTTTGTCGGCAATATCTTTGCCATGCGGACCCTTTTTGTATGCTTCCAATTCGCCCCGATACAACAAGGCCTTGTCCGCCGGCGTGAGAAGGCCGGTGGCTTGCAGATAATTTTGCTGGAATTGTTCTGGCGTTGCTGTTACGGATTCCGGTCGGGAAAAAAAGTCGCGGTATTTGTCATACCCGGCGAATAGCTCATCACCCCCGTCTCCGGTGAGCACCACTTTGACATGCGCGGCCGCCAGTTGCGCTACCCGATAGGTTGGCATGAACGACGCGTCCCCATGGGGTTGATCGCAGTGATAAAGGGTCTTGGGCCACAGACTTAGCATATCAGAATCGACGCGTTCGCTGATGTGCCGTGTTCCAAATCTGTCAGCGGCTTGTTGCGCAAAGAGGGATTCGTCGAAACGCGAATCATTAAAGCCAATACAGAAAGTTTGAATTTGGTATGGCGCATGAGCTGCCATCAGGCCCACGATCGTGCTGGAATCAACTCCGCCGGATAGAAACGCGCCAACCGGCACATCCGACCTCAAACGCAGACGAACGGCATCTTCTAGTGTGTTCAGGAACTGGTCGATCCATTCTTTTTCACTGCGGTCTTCTTGCTCAAGCTGGGCCGCGTCCCACCAGCGTTTTTCACTCGTTCCGCTGGGCGACACCGTCAGGTAGTGTGCGGGCCGCAAGTGCCGAACGCCGGCAAATATGGTTCTGGGCGGGGGCACATAATTAAAGGTGAAATATTGGTCCAGGGCTGCGTAATCGATTTCTCGCTTGGCACGGTCTGCGGCCAGGATTGATTTTATTTCCGACGCGAATAGCAGTTGCTCGCCATCATCGGCGATGTAGAGCGGTTTGACGCCTATCCTATCACGCGCAATGAACAGCGTTTGGCAGCGCGCGTCCCATATCGCAATGGCAAACATGCCATTGAGTTTTGGCAGGAAGGCCATGCCTTCTTTTTCGTAAAGGCGCAGCAACACTTCGGTGTCGGAATGGGTCCGACAAGCAAACGGGGTATTTTTTAGATCTTCGGCTAGTTCGACATGATTGAATATTTCGCCGTTTTGCACGAGCGCAATTTGCCCGTCATCACTAACGATTGGCTGGTGGCCATGGGCGATATCAATGATGGATAGCCGTTGATTGCCTACCGCTGCGGCAAATTTATCGGCATGAAAAATGCCAGTGTCGTCCGGCCCCCTGTGGCGCAAACGATTGCCCATTTCTTCCAATACTGATGAACTTAACCGCCGCCCTTTGCGATTGATGTAGCCAAATATTCCGCACATTTAATTGCCGCCTCTGAATAGAACTTGTTTTGCTGTTAGCAGAATAATCCACAGATCGCGCTGGATAGAATGATTGGTCGCGTAGTCAATATCCATTGCCTTACGTTGTTCGGATGTGGCGCTGGAACGCAAAGTCGCCTGTGCCAGTCCGGTTAGTCCGGGTCGAACACGATGCCTGATTTCCCACTCTTGCTCGGTATATTCTGCTCTTTGGGCCGGCACATCTGGCCTGGGGCCAACCAGGCTCATGTCGCCAGCCAATACATTGATCAGTTGCGGGAGTTCATCAATGCTGCTGCGTCGAATGAACCTGCCTAGTTTCGTTATGCGCGCGTCGTTTGTGGCTGTCATGTAAGAGCCCAGCGATTCCGCGTTGGCGATCATGCTGCGAAATTTTATAATTTTAAATATGCGGCCATCTCGACCGACGCGGTACTGAAGAAAAAAAATAGGCCCGTTTGAGTCAAGTTTTATCATGATGGCAACCGCTGCCAGAAAAGGTGCGATCATCATAAGCATGATTAAAGACAGCAGGACGTCAAAGATTCTTTTCACGCAACTCTCTCATTTTCAGGACAACTTTTCCGGTTGCGTTTACTAGTGCTTGCTTGTTGTCTTGAAACAGTTCTTGCGACCATTTGCTGATAAGTTGTTCCGATAAACGTAATTTTTCGATTTCTTTGCCAAAATCCAGGTTGGCATGCAAGTCGTCAATTGATTGCGAATGGCGGTGAAAGGTTCGTGACAGTATAACTGCGCTGGAGCTTAGCCTTACGTGCTCGCCCAGTATATGTTCTGCTGTTACCATTCCTTCACCAATGCGCGCAATGCCCCCAAAGCCGAATGGCTTGCCATATTTTTTGATTACATTTGCCATTCGCTCCACGGTGCCGTCTGCCAATAATTCGAACATGAAAGTCCGTCGCATTTCAATGTGCAAATCATTCAAACCAATGAACAGCTTATCGACCTCCGGCATGGCGGCAACTTCTTCCAGACATTCGCAAGCCCCCAGCGTTTCAATCAAGGGGATGCATCGAGCACGTCCTGCAACGGCAGCACAAAAATTTCCAACTTCGGCGGCTGTGCGGTACATGGGAAGCATGATCCAGTCGGCCCCGCTTTCAATGACCGATTCAATTTCATTTTCAGAATTTTCGCTCCACGGATTTATTCTGACCAAAAGTTCGGCTTTATGCGCATGCCGCACACCATCCAGTTCGGTTCGTATCGCTTGAACATCCTGGATGGTGTGTTTGCTGATAAGGGTGTCCAGATGCCCTTGACGGGCATGTTTCCCAATGATTTCCAAATCGACAAATATATGGCTAACGCCATGTTTGACGGCAAATATTGCGATGTCAGGCTGGTTGGTAATAAGAAATAAATCGATCACTTTTTATCTGCGAAATATTTTGTGTTTAATTTCCGAACTGGCGGCCAAGACAACTACGCTTAATACAATTGTGAACATCGCTGCCAACGACAGTCCTATCCACGGATTTTCCTGGAACCTGTCAAATAGGAGGGACAGCATAGCAAATGCGGACAACACTGCAAGCAAAGGAAAGTTCAGGTTGGTATCAGCCATAAAAAGTTTCCAGCGTATATGGTGTTTTTCTCCCAGCTCATACATTTGGATCAGCAATACAAGACTATATGCAAGAATAAGAGCATACATCAGCACAATCAATCCTCCTTGCCGGATCGATATTATCGCCATTGACGCAAAGGCCAGCATTCCAACCAAGCCGGACCAGGCTATCATGCGCATGCCTTTTGCGGATGCCAGCGCCGCACTGGTGATCGAAATTCCCCCCTGCAAAAGCAACAGCACGAAGCCAACTGTCGTTAACTTTGCCACTCCATCCAGCGATGCGCTGTCCATCTTTCCCCAACCGAAGGCGATATCGGCCAGCGAAGCGGCAAACCAAATGCAGGGGAGCATAATCACAATGGATAACAAGATAGAAAAACGCAAGCTTCGGAATAGCAGTGTTTGCCATTCCACGGTGTGTTCGCTCTGCCCCGCTTGAAATGATACCTGATGAGCCTTGGCTAGTGCAGGCAATGCCACGACTGAAATGACTGAAATTGCCACCCCCAGCGGCAATTCGATGAGTTTGCTCGCATAGTTGAATTGGGCAAGCGCTCCTTCCCCATATTGAGCAGCAAAGATCCTGCCAATTAATGGCAGAGATAGTATTGCCGCACTACCGAGGAGTGCCAGCAGGTAGGATTTCATTAGTGAAGATTTAACTAGCCACCCTCCCGGATCAAGCTGGCCCCTAGGCATATATCTTTTGCTGTTAATCCAGAGCACCAGATATCGCACTAGACCGCCCCCAATCATCGCTCCCGCAAGCCATATTAATTCATCCCCATTCAATAGCCCTTGGGTTATACCAAAAAGACAAACAACCAAGATGCCGTTATAGATACTGGTCGAGAATGCAGCCGACAAGAATCTGTTATTGGTTTGCAAGTAAGCCGTCGTCACCCCAGCCATTCCAATCAATGGCATTAGCCAAGCCGAGATTGATATCGCATAATGGGTCTGCTTGGCAAGGTCATCTGGCAGCTGCTGATTAAAAATATAAATGATGTTCGAGGGGAAAAAACTTATCAGAAACGCAAGGAACCCAAAAAGCAGAGCCGCCAATACAGTCAACTGCACATGGAGTTGCCAAGACTTGGACTCTGACATTCTGGCAAATTCCGGTATCAGCGCATATGAAAGTGCGCCACCCAGCAGAATATTCATAAGCAGATCCGGCAGAGTTAAAGTGATAATTGCAGCCTCTGCCCTTTGCCCGGCACCGAATGCAGCTGCAAGCTGGGCTTCTCTTAAAAATCCGAGCAGTCGCCCCAACAGGGTTCCGGACAGCACAAACAAACCTGCTTTTATCAACATGATTTCTTGGTGTAACCCGCCGCCAGAAGCGCGGCTATGGTAAAGCTGTAGAACGCGGTCACCAACGTTAAATTTAGGAAGTTGGCTGTTAACCCAAAGACCATGAATCCGCTTACAAAAAAGACACCCATGATTCCTGTTCGTCGTACATGGTTTATGGGTGATTTTGTAAATAGCCAGAATAGGCGGATTGGAATGATATAAATGGCAAGCATAGCCGTCAAACCAAAAATCCCCAGCTCGGCGGCACTTGCTAAAAGATCGTTATGCACCTCACCACGTCCAATGTGGGCCGCATATGGCGTTAATTTTTTTTCTTTGACCATCGGCTCCAATTGCAAAGCGAACCCATCCGGCCCGACACCCACAAACGGATGTTCCACAAAGACATCCAAGGCGGCGCCATATAATTGCCATCGAATTCCGGTTGAGCTATCTCGGTACCCTTGCTTATAGTTTGCGACATCTGTGATCAATTGCCTTGTTCGGTTATGCAAGTTATCGTTGACGAAATACAAAATACCCAATGCCAATGCCATCAACGAGACACTTGTTGCAAACACCCGAAATGTTATACGGCTACTATTGAAATAGACAAAGAGGATAAAAAAAACTGGTATTGCCAGCCAGCCGCCTCTTTCGCCTGAAGCCAGCGATGCAGCCGCGCCGGCAACAAAACCAAGCAGTTTCAGTAGCTGAAGAAGTAGTTTGTCGCGTTTTAACCAGTTTAGCATCACTAGAGACATCACACCGAGCAGTAATTCAAAATTGCCAAAATGAATTAAATCGAGGGTTTTTAGCCCCAATCGTCCATCTTTTATTTCTTCAGAAAGCACAAAACCAGCGATTGCCGCAACTGGGAATGCGAATTGTAAGACAGTTATAATTGTTAAACGAAGTCGCACCAGCAACAAGAACACTGGTATTCCTAGCCAGTATCGTGATGCCGCATCATACGGGTGCGCTGAAAGGGTTTGGTTCCACAGTTGACTGATTGAAATAGCAATCGACAAGCCAAACATTGACACGACATAGAGCGTCCATTCATGACGCCATTCTTCTTTATTCATTTCCTCTAATCGGATCGCCCATACTAATATTGAAAGCAATAACATGAGGATGAACACGCCGTTCATGCCACCCCTGACCGTGAGCATCAATAGCGGATAGGCCAGCAGCAGCAAGGCGGCGGCTTTCTCGACGGCCTGCAGTTGGCGCGGCATCATCAGCGAATGGCCCCGCTGATGACCATACTGCCGGATTTGGCCTTGGCGGGATGCAGCAGCACGTCGATCTGTTTGAAATGCTTGTTGTCATTGTGCCAGCCCGGCACGCGGTAGCCGTCCTGCCAACCCTGCGGCAGGAACATGGAAATGTCATTCACTGATTGGAAGTATGGCAAGTAGTTGTGCCCTTATTTTGCGGCTTATCCCGGCAGGCGTATTTCTTCCGGCAAGCTTTCCTGCTTGTGCCCCATTCGCGTCATTGCGTCCTGGCGTAAACGGTTGAAGGTCTCGATCAGTTTGAGGCTGTATTTCTTTGCCAGCGCCAAGTCTTCGGCAAACCCTGCGGGGTCGGTCATGTATTCATGCACGAGCCGGTTACGCAGATTGCGGATCTCAAGCCATTGCTCTGTGCTGGCGAGCACGCCCAACCGTTCGGCGCGATTGAGGGTTTCGATCTGGCTGCCCGGCACTTCGGCCAATGCAAGCAGCCAGCGGGGAAATAATTTTTCCGCCATCGCGTCTTGCATTCTGCCGAACCGCGACATGAAGGCTTCCAGCTGCTCGGCACGCGCGGGGGCTTGCTCAAGCCGGGCCACCCACTCGAAATCCACAGACTGGCTGAACAGACTCTTCCAGCTGTAGGCCGGGCGCCCTCCTTCTTTCGCGACGATCTCCAGCGTCTGCAGGAAGCGCGTTACCGGCAGATTTAAGCAACCATGTTTTGAGTCAAGCATTTCTTGGGTACCACGGAGCATTATTTTTCAACATTGAGTTCATGATGGTTAACAACTTTCTCATACAAGCAACGATCACGACTTTGGGTGGTTTACCCGCTTTTTTCAGGCGTTCAGCGAATGTCTTGATCGTGTCATTGCAACGTATCGCAGAGACGGTCGCCATGTATAAAACTGCACGTACATCAGCCCGTCCACCCCAGACGAAGCATTTGCCACAATGTTTTCCGCTGTCGTTGGCCAATGGTGCGACACCAGTCAGTGCTGCAATTTCGCGGCGATTCAGCGTCCCAAGCTCAGGACACTTGGCCAGCATTGTCAGGGTAGTCACTGCGCCAACGCCAGGAATGCCACGCAGTAGATCGTCCTTGGCTCGCCACACATCCGATTCGCGCAACTGCTTGCTCAAGCTGTTGTCCACTTCGGTAATCCGCTTATCCAACCATGCGATGTGTTGCTTCAAACTTTTTTGCAGCGGTTTTGAGACCGCTGTGCCGAGCCGGAGGATCTCTTGAACCCGAATGCCGATCAACTGCCGCCGTCTGCTAACCATGTCGTCCAAGGCGCGGGTGTCCGCATCTTTGAGCGATCGGGCCTGCGGTCGAATTGCTTTGGCAAACGCCGCCAGTACCGCAGCATCAACCTGATCCGTCTTGGCCAGCTGGCCTGTAGCCTTGGCAAAGTCACGCGCTTGGCGCGATTAATGACAGCGACCTGCAATCCCTTGCCAGCCAGTTCGGTCGTGATACGCACTTCCAATCCGCCCGTGGCTTCGATAACGATCAAAGTCGGATGATTTCTTTCAGGCGTTCGACGGTTTGGCTGATGCCAGCCTCATCGTAAGCAACATGCAACGTCTGTCCGGGTGGCTTGATGCACACGTCCAACGTGGATTTGGACACATCAATGCCGACAAACTTCTCCACTATCGTTTCATTCATTGCACCCATCCTTGCAAAAATGCGGGCTTATTTGCCCAAGCAACCGTTCGGGTTGTCAGTGAAAAACCGGCACGACGCTCCTTGCTACTCCACGGGCTTGGTGTCCCAAAGGCCGGTCGAGCTGCCGTGCCGGACCAGACTGCATTGGACAACAACAAGGTTAATACTGATCTGGGTCGGGTAGCGGCAGCGCATTACTGCGCCGCCGCCCCCTAAGAACCGTACGTGCGCCTCACAACGCATACGGCTCAAGCCTCTCAAAGGCATTTTTCAACACCCAGTTACACAACTTTTTCTCCAGCGTTGTTAATAATTCCTACAGCAATTGAGATGGTGCATTTTAAGATTGCTTGCCGCATCCGTTCCGCCGTCGGCTCTTTTCACAATATGACGAACTAACGTTTCGGAGTTTAAAACCCCCTAAAAACGCACTTAATTATTTGATTTAAATAAGAAAAGCGGTCTCACAAAGAGTATAATAATGGTTGCCTTGCAAACAGCCAAAACAACTCAGGAGACCGCGATGAATCATGGCACAAAAACGATAGCACTTCCAGAATTGACGGCGAATTTACTTCGAGACGGGGGTTGCCTCATCGACAACCTGTTTGCCGATCTGTGGAAACAGATGGGCATGAAAGCGCGGCTGGATCGAATCGGCTTTCACAAGCGCTCGGGCACGCCGGCGAACGAACTGGTGTACTGCCTGATGATTTGGGTCTGGCTGAAGGTGGACTCGGTTGGCATGTTTGCCCGGGAGTCCTTGAAGACCTTCTCCTGCGCCGAGAAAGACGCTCTGTATACGGCATTAAATCGGGAGGACTGGAACTGGCGTCACCTGCATGGCGGAGTTGCACGACAAGCGGTACGAAGTATTGAGACATTGGGCCGGCACAGTGCTTTTGTGCTGGATGATTCCATTCAGGTGCGCCATGGGAAAAAGATGCCGGGCGTATCCAGCCATTTTGATCACACCTCGGGACGATGTGTCATGGGGCAACAGGTTCTGACCTTGGGACTCTCCGGCGTGGGCGGCTTCGTGCCCATCGATAGCGAGTTGTTCACCGGCGCGACGAAGGCGCAAAAACTCCATCAACCGTTCCGCGATGGTCGCAGCATTGTTGCGAAACGTTACCGGATGGCGCAGGGCCAGACCAAACCCCAGATGGCGGGAGGCATGATCCGCCGGGCGCAACGCGCCGGAATCGAAGCGGATTACCTGCTGGCGGATGCCTGGTTCGGCACCAAACCGATCATCCGTCTGGCTGGCGAGCAACTATTGATACCGGCTTTACGGATGAAGAAAAACACCATGAAATACCGGCTGACCGAGCGTTTGGAGGGGCGAGTAATCAGTCGGGAGAGGGATGTGAATACCCTCTATCAGTCCTGCGTCCGCCGCCAGTGGCAGAAAATTCCGGGGCAGCCGTATCAGGCGAAGGCGCTGGATGTCGAATTGAATTTGAGCGGCGCGCCGGACGAGGCGGATCAATGGATCAAGGTGCGCCTGCTATTCGTTCGCGGCATTGCCCAGCCTGAAAAAGCGCAATCCGGCAAACATGACTGGGCGGTATTCCTGACCACGGACACAAGCCTTGAGCCGCAACGCATATTGGAGCTCTATGCGATGCGCTGGGCGATTGAGGTGTACTTCAAGGAGGCCAAACAATATTTGGGTTTCCTCAAGGAGCAAAGCAATCACTACGCCGCCTATGTTGCCTCCGTCCACCTGACCGCCATGCGGTTTTGTATGCTGGTGATCGCCAAGTCGAGGCATCAGGCCAGCGGCATCGCGGATATGCGCCAACAGCTCGCGGCGAACGCCACGTCGATCGATTATGCCACGCGTCTGTGGCAGGTCTTTCGGGCCGTGATTGCGGGTGCGCTGGACGAACTGAATGTGCTGCTCGGGGATGTGGCCAATCAAGTCATGGAGACGATCGAACGGCATGTACAAAGCTTCTTTGTGCAAGCCCTGCAACTTGATGCCAGGACCTTGAGGCTGGAAGCCAAGTGAATCAAGGCTTGCAAAGGTATTATCGAGTTAAAATGAACTTCGAAACGTTAGAATGTTATATGGTTTGATCGGCGGCTTCATTGGGCGGGGTGCATGATGCGTGAGGTTTTCCTCAGTTAGGCGAATGGTATCAAAATCTGGCGCTGCTCCGGAGCGTTCCCGGTTTTTCCCCGGTCA
>Ga0210044_10010077_pt1 | contig 11340 bp, 10 predicted proteins | sample CryGey13umfilter_2_FD_183959 | JGI IMG/M metagenome (GOLD analysis project Ga0210044, IMG submission 183959) | Groundwater microbial communities from aquifer in Utah, USA - Crystal Geyser 4/9/14 3 um filter (SPAdes) (version 2) | ecosystem: Environmental > Aquatic > Deep subsurface >...
TCGTCGAGGATTCGCTCGCGAATGCCGACCGCGATCAGTTCATAATCGTTCAGCGTGTTGCGGATGGTGTTGGACTGGGGGCTGTTGCGGTGCTCCTCGGTGGCCCAGAGTTCCAGACCGCTCGACGCATCGCGCAGCTTGATGAACTCGGCGCGGGCGTCGATATAGTCCCGGTCCCATTCTTTCTTGGCCAGCATGTCGAGCGTGGCGCGCTTGCGGGCGATCTTGCGCTGTTCGGAGATGGAGTAGAGCGCGATGGTCGCGCCGATGGCCGCAGAAACGAGTATGGCCCCGACTGAAAGCCAAGGGCCATACCATGCGTTCGTCTGGATGATTACCGTGGCGACGTCCGCCGCCTGTGGTTCATCCACCCCAGCCTTCACGAAACATCATCATACTCCTCTGACAGCCTTGCTCAGATGAGAGCGCAATATTGCGCAGTCAAGAGAACGGCGCGTAAACAGTCGATAGAATAGCCGCGCGCGCTGCGCCGCGCAACGCCCGTCAGATGATCGCGTGGCGCACCTTCGCCGACACCCATTCCGACAGAACCACGGTGCCGAGGATCACGATCACGATCATCGTCACCTGCGGCCAGGCCAGCACGTTCAGCGACGCCTGAAGCTGCAACCCCAGACCCCCGGCGCCGACCAGCCCCAGAATGGCGCTCTCGCGGATGTTGATGTCCCAGCGGAACACCGAGATGCCGTAGAACGCGGGCGCCACCTGCGGCGCGATCCCGTAGCTCATCACCTGAAGGCGGCTGGCGCCGGTGGCCTCGATGGCCTCGATCTGGGCGGCGTCGGTCTCTTCGATCGCCTCATACAAAAGCTTGCCGATAAAGCCGATCGAGCGGAACGCGATGGCGATGATCCCGGCCAGCAAGCCCGGCCCGATGATCGACACCAGCAGCAGCGCCCAGATCAGCGAGTTGATCGAGCGCGACGCCACGATCACGAACAGCGCCACGGGCCGCACCAGCAGCGCGCTGGGCGTGGTGTTGCGCGCCGCCAGCCACGCCACCGGCACGGCGATCAGGATGCCGAGCAGCGTGCCCAGCGTGGCGATGCTCAGCGTGTCCCACAGCGGCAGCCACAGCTTCTCCATATAGCTCCAGCGCGGCGGAAACGCGCGGGAGGCGAGGTCGGCCGCCTGCGTGGGCGCGTCATGGACGAACATCCAGATCGTGTCGGCGGTCATCACCCGCCAGCACCACACGAACAGCGCAACCAGCGCCAGCCACCCCGCCCACAGCGCAAGCGCCGCTTTCGGCGTGCGCCGCGTCCAGACCGGGCCTTGCGCCGTTTGCGTGATCGCCATCACTGCACCCACTTGCGCACGAAGCCGGAGACGTATTCCGCCGCCATCACGATCACGATGATGATCAGCAGCACCGCGCCCGCGCTGTCGTATTCATAGCGGTCGATGGCGGTGTTCAGCGTCGCGCCGATGCCGCCCGCGCCGACGATGCCGATCACGGCGCTCTCGCGGAAGTTGATGTCGAGCCGATACACCGACAGCCCGATCAGCCGCGGCGCCACCTGCGGCTGGATGGCGTAGTTGATCAGTTGCGGCCATGAGGCGCCGGTGGCGCGCACCGCTTCGGCCTGCGCCTCGTCGATGTCCTCGATGTCCTCGGCCAGCAGCTTGGCCATGAAGCCGATGGTGGCGAAGGCGAGCGTGAGAAACCCCGCGAACGGGCCGAAGCCGAACATCGCCACCAGCAGGATCGCGACGATGATCTCCTGCAACGCGCGGCTGGCGGCGATGATCGCGCGGCAGAGGTAATACACCGCCTTCGGCGCCACGTTGCGCGCGGCGCCGACGCCGATGGGAACCGACAGGATCACGCCGACGACGGTGGCGGTCAGCGTCATGGTCAGGCTCTCGGTCAGCCCCTGGGCGATGTCGCGCCAGCGCGAGGTGAAGTCGGGTTGCAGGAAGCCGCCGACGAAGCGCCCGCCGCGCTCCATGCCTTCCGCGATGCGCGCCCAGTTGACCTCGACCGTGCCGATGGCGATCACCAGATAGACCACCGCGCCGACGATCAGCGCCCAGCGCAGCGTCGCATTCTTCACCAGTTGCGGCGGGCGGCGCCACGTCGAGGGAAACGCCCCGGCGTCGCCGGCCAGATCGCGCGCGCTCACACCAGCCCCGCCATGCGTTCGGCCTGATCGCGGTCGGCGTCGGCGTCGTCCTGCGCGCCCTTGCGCATCGCCTTCCAGTCCTCCGCGCCGTAGATGCGGGTCAGCGCCGCTTCGTCGAGCGTCTCCGGCGCGCCGTCGAACACCACCCGGCCCGCTTGAAGGCCGATGATGCGCTGGGTGAACTGCTGCGCCAGCACCACGTCGTGGATGTTGATGATCGCGGGCAGGCCGCTTTCGGCGCAGATCTCCACGATCAGCCGCATGATCTGGCGCGAGGTTTTCGGGTCGAGCGAGGCGGTCGGCTCATCGACCAGCAGAAGCTCCGGCTCCTGCGCCAGCGCGCGCGCGATGCCGACGCGCTGGCGCTGGCCGCCCGACAGCGCGTCGGCGCGCTTGTCGGCGTGGTCGGTCAGGCCGACGCGGTTCAGCAGGCGAAAGGCGTTGCGCACGTCCTCGCCCGGATAGCGGCGCAGAAAGCTGCGCCAGAACGAGACATAGCCGAGGCGGCCCGACAGCACGTTCTCCATCACCGTCAGCCGCTCGACCAGCGCGTATTCCTGAAAGATCATGCCGATCCGCCGCCGCGCCCGGCGCAGGTCGCCCTTCGACAGCGCGGTGATGTCGAGATCGTTCAGCAGCACGCGGCCCGATGTGGGCTGGACCAGCCGGTTGACGCAGCGGATCAGCGTCGATTTGCCCGCGCCGGACGGGCCGATCAGCCCCACGACTTGTCCCTTGGGCACAGTGAAGCTGACGTCGCTCAGCGCCTTGTCGCCGCCGGGGTAGGTCTTGGTCAGTCGGTCGATGGTCAGCATCGGCGCGTCCTGTCGGCGGGAAATGCGAAAGGACGCAGGCGGCGGGCGCCTGCGTCCGGGTCGTGGAGGACGCGCGCTTACTGGCAGGCGTAGGAGACGTTGTTCGCGTCGTCGATCTTGCGGATCACGGCCCAGTCGTCCTTGAAGGTGATCGGCACGAACTGCGCCTCGCCCGACTTCTCGAACTCCGCCTGCAGCGACGAACCCTCCCACTTGAAGGTGCGGAACGCCTCCTTGATCTTGTCCTGAAGCGCGGGCGTGAGGTTGTGCGCCACGCCATAGCCGGTGGTCGGGAAGGTCTGCGAGGTGTAGATGATCCGCACCTGATCTTCCTTGATCACGTCGCGGGCGATCATGCGCTTGCGCACCGAGTTGGCGATCGAGGCGGCGGCATAGTCCTTGTTGGCGACGCCGAGGATCGAGTTGTCATGCTTGCCCGAGAACGCGGGTTCGAAGTCGCGGCCCGGCTCCATGCCGAAATCGGCCTTCAGGATCGCCGAGGGCGCCTTGAAGCCGGAGTTGGAGGTCTCGGAGGTGAAGGCGAGCTGCTTGCCCTTGATGTCCTCGACCTTCTCGACGCCCGAGCCGGGATAGGTGATGATCTCCATCTCGTAGCCGAAGCTGCCGTCGGCGCGCGCCATCATGGTGAAGGGGCGGAAACCCGCGCAGGCGACCGCCAGCGGGTTGGAGCCGGTGTTGAAGCCCGCGATGTGCAGACGACCGGCGCGCATCGCCTCGATCTGGGCGGCGTTCGACTGCACCGGGAAGAACTGCACCTTCTTGCCGGTCACCGCCGCGAGGTGGTCGAGAAAGTCCTTCCACGCCTCGGCATAGACCGCCGGATCCTCGACCGGGGTGTAGGCGAAGATCAGCGTGTCGGGGTCCACCAGCTTCGCCGGATCGGTGGGAATGTCGGCGATCAGGTCGCCGTCGGCGTCGGCATAGCGCGCGTCCAGCGCGAATTCGGCGGAGGCGGCGCCGGCGATCAGGAACGCCGCGACGGTGGCCAGAAGCCTTTTCATGGAGTGTCTCCCTGTTTAATCGACCGCGCCTGATTAGGGCGTTTTCGCGACGGTTTGATTGCCATTCAGTGAATGAGTTGTGACGATTTGGACCCCAGGGTCAAGAAAATCGCGCGCGCCGGAACGGGTGCGGATCGACCACGGGCGCCGCGCCGGTCGCCAGATCCGCCGCCAGCCGCCCCGCCGCCGGGCCGAGGCCGAAGCCATGGCCGGAAAACCCTGTCGCCAGCGTCAGGCCGGGCGCGTCGGGCAGGGCGTCGATCACCGGGCCTTCGTCGGGCGTCACGTCGATCATGCCGCCCCAGCTTGCGGCTGCGCCCACGCCGCGCAAGGCCGGGTGCAGCGCCTGCGCGGCGCGCAGCACGTCGGCCAGAAGCGCCGCGTCGGGCGCGGGGTCAAGCATGCGGACCTGCTCGAAAGGGCTGACCTGATCGCCCGCCCAGCGCCGCCGCCCCAGCGGGCCGAAGAACGCGGGGCCTGCGCGCAGTTTCAAAATGCCCCAGCGGTCGCGCACCAGCCGCGCGAAGGTGGGAAAATGCGCGAAGGCCGCCGGGATCAGGTCGAACCGCGCGGCGCCGGAGCGGGCGATGGTGTAGCCGCCGTCCGCCCGCCTGCGCAGCGACGCCGCGTCCGCGCCCAGCGGCCCCGGCGTGATCAGCGGCGCCGGGCCGGTGCGCAGCACCGAGGCCGTGATCGCCAGTTGCGGCAGGCTCAGCCCCGCGTTCTCCAGAAACGGCCGCGACCATACCCCGCCCGCCAGGATCACCGCGTCGCAGGCGATCGGCCCGCGCTCGGTGACCACGCCGCGCACCCGCCCCGCCACCCGGTCGAGCGTGCGCACCGCGCAGGTCTCGACGATCTGCGCCCCCTGCGCCGCCGCCAGCCGCGCCAGGGCGGGAACCGCCAGCGACGGCTCGGCCATCGCGTCGGTCGCGGTGTGCTGGGCGCCTTTGAAGCGGCGGTCGTCGCGGCCCAGCAGCGCATCGGTCTCGGCCGCGCTCAGCATCCGCGTCGGCAGGCCGAAGGCGCGGGCGTGCGGCATCCACGCCGCGCGCTGCGCCAGCTGCGCCTCGGTCTCGCACAGATAGGTCGCGCCCGCGCGGCGAAAGCCGATGTCGCAGTCCACCTGCTGCGCCAGCCGCTCCCAATCGCGCAGCGCCGCCAGCATCAGCGGCAGTTCGCGCGGGTCGCGCCCCTGCGTGCGCACCCAGCCCCAGTTGCGCGAGGATTGCTCGCCCGCCACGCGGCCCTTCTCGCACAGCGTGACCGACAGGCCCCGCTCGCGCAGCGCCAGCGCGGCGCAGACGCCGACGATCCCGCCGCCGATCACCACCACGTCGGCGCGGCGGGGCAGGGCGGTCACGGACGCTCCTCGGGCGCGATCTCGGCGCGAAAACCGCGCGCGAACCAGTCCGACACGCCCGTCGGCAGGCGGTTGTCGAGCCACGTCAGCAGCGCCAGCGGCGCCGGGAAGGTGATGAACGGATCGCGCCGCGCCAGACCCCGCGCGATGATCTCCGCCGCGCGCGCCGCCGAAATCTCGAACGGCTTGAAGCCCTTGTGCCGCGCCGACATCGGCGAGGCGACAAAGCCGGGGCAGATCACGCTGACCGACGCGCCCTGCGCGCGCAGACCGCCGCGCAGCGCCACGCCCCAGGCGCGCACGGCGGCCTTGCTGGCGCTGTAGGCGGCGAGGTCGGGCTGCGGGCGCAGCGCGGCCATCGAGCTCATCAGCGCGATGCGCGCGCCGCGCCGGGCGCGCAGCGCGGGCAGCAGCGGCTCGACGGTGTTGAGCACGCCGACGAAATTGGTCTCCCACACCCGGCGCGCGTCCTGCGGCGTCTCGGGCGCGCCGCCGGGGCGGGAGCCTGCGGTGACGCCCGCGTTGGCGATCACGAGGTCCACCGGCGCGGCGGCGTCCCACGCCTCCAGCGCCGCCGCCATGCCGCCCCGGTCGGTCACGTCGCGCACCACCCACTCCACCTCGGCGCCTTTTTCGCGCGCATCCTGCGCCGCCAGACGCAGCCGCGCCTCGTCGCGCGCCAGCAGCAGCATCGACACGCCCGGCCCCGCCAGACGCCCGGCCAGCGCCCGCCCGATGCCGCCCGACGCGCCGGTGAGCACGATCCGTTTCATGTGTCTCTCCCGCGCAGGATCATCGCCGCCACGCCCGCCGCTCCCGCCGCCATGCCCTCGCCGTCGAACGCGCCCGGCGTCTGGATGGCGCGCGCCATCTGGCCGGTGAAAGCCGCGACGCGGTCGGGATCGGGCGGCGCGGCCTCCCGCCAGAAGGCGTCGAGCGGCCCGCGATGCGCAAGCCCCTCATAGACCGCGCGGCCCAGCGTCGCCACCGCCACGCCCGCGCGCAGCGCCGACAGGCCGACGGTCGAATTGACCGTCACCACGCCGCTGAGGCGCGGATAGAGCGCCTCCAGAGCGCCGCCATCAAGGTAAAGCGCCTCCTGCGCCAGCGCGCGCCACGGCGTCAGGCCGGGGTCGAGCGGGTGCGGCTTGACGATCAGCCGCGCCCCCGGCGGCGCGGCGCGGCGGAACGACGCCAGCGTCTGCGCCAGCGCGGCGCGCAGGCCCCCCTCCGGGCCATGGTCGCGGATCTGGAAGTCGGTCTCCAGTTGCAGCGCGAACAGAAACAGCGGCCCGGTCGCGGCGTCGATCTGCGCCAGCGTGCGCGCGCATGCCGCGCGGCGCGCAGGCCATCGCGCGGTTTTGCCCAGCCACCCCGCCCACTCGCGCGCCGGGTGGACAAGCTCATGGCTGCGGTGATGGGGATAGCTGAACGGCCCCAGCGCAAAGTTCGCCAGATGATGCGCCACGTCCATCGCCGCGAAGGCGGCGAAGCTGGCGCGATACTGCGGCGCTTGCGGCGCGGGCGCAGGCGGCGCCGCAGGGTCGGGCCGCCATGCGCCCAGCGCGTCGGGCTCCAGCGTCAGCCATCCGGGGCGCAGCCAGCCCTGTTCCACGACATGAACCCGCGCCCCCGCCGCGCGCGCCAGCGCGAACCCCTCCCGATGCGCCCAGCGCCCGTCGCCCAAGGCCACCACATCGGTCGCGCCGAAGTCCCGCAGCGCGGCGGCGAAGAAGGCGGGCCAGTCCGCGCGCCGCCCCCGGAAGCTGATCGCGGGGCGCCCGCGCCAGAACAGCGCGTCGCCGGGGCAGAACAGCACGCGCGTCACCGCCGCCCCGCGCGCGGTCAGCGCGTCGGCGAGGCGGGCGAAGAACGGCGAGCGCGGCCCTTGCAGCAGCAGCACCCGGCGCGAGGCGGCGGCGTCGGTCATGGCGGCTCCGCTTTAGGGCGTTCGCGCGGGCGCGCCAAGCGGTCTTGCCCGCGCGCCGCGCCGCGTCTAATTCGACAGTGCGTCTGAGTCAGGTGTAGCCGGTCATGTGCCGTCGGGGAGTTCACCGCCCCGCAGACGCAGCCCCTCCCGTCCGCCCGCGTTGACACGCCCGCGACCCCCCGCTATCGCCCGCGCACACCCCCCGCCCACAGGAGAAGCCGTGGCGCCCGCCGACCGCACCGTGCTGTTCCTGCAAGGCCCGCCGACGCCGTTCTGGTCCGAGCTTGGCGACGCGGTGGCGGCGCGCGGCGCCCAGGTGCGCCGGGTCAGCCTCAACGCGGGCGACGCGCTGTTCTGGCGGCGCGGCGGCGCGGTCAGCTATCGCGGGCGGCTGCGCGGCTGGCGGCGCTGGCTGGCGGCGTTCGCAGCGCGCGAGGGCGTGACCGACATCGTGTATTTCGCCGACCGGCTGCCCTATCACCGCATCGCGCAAAAGGTCGCGCGCGCGGCGGGGATCGGCGCCTATGCCGTCGAATTCGGCTATCTGCGCCCCGACTGGCTGACGCTGGAGCGCGAGGGCGGCGGCGCCTATTCGCATTTCACCGACGATCCCGCGCGGTTGAACCCCGCCGCGCCCGCGCCGGACTTCACCGCCCGCCATGGCCACCCGTTCCTGCACGAGGCGGTGGGCGAAGTGCTCTACAACCTTGCCGCGACGTTCGGGCGACCGCTTTATCCCTGCTATGCGGCGGACAAATACTATCCGCCGGTGTTCGACTATCTGTGCTGGCTGGCCAAGCTGGCGCGCGGGCGCGCCGCCAGGCGCGGCGCGGCGGCGGTCGAGGCGGCGTGCCGGTCGGGCGCGTGGCCCTATGCGCTGCTCGCGCTCCAGTTGCAAAGCGACTATCAGTTGCGCGCCTGCGCGCCCTACCGCCACCAGAGCGAGACGCTGGCCGAGGTCATCGCCTCCTTCGCCGCCTGCGCCGCGCCCGCACAGCGGCTGGTGGTCAAGCTGCATCCGCTGGACAACGGCTGGGAGAACTGGCCGAAGCGGGTGGCGCGGCTGGCGGCGCGCCATGGCGTGGCCGACCGGGTGCTGACGCTGGACGGCGGCGATCTCAACCGGCTGATCCGCGATGCGACCGGGGTGGTGACGATCAACTCCACCGTCGGCGTCCATGCGCTGCGGGTCGGCGCGCCGGTCAAGGCGCTGGGCGCGGCGATCTACGCCATGCCGGGCCTCACCCATCAGGGGCCGCTCGACGGGTTCTGGACCGCGCCGCAGCCGCCGGCGCCGACGGTGGTCGCGGCGTTCCTCGCCACGCTGGCCGAACAGATCCAGTTCAAGGGCTCGTTCTACGCGCCCGAGGGCCGCCGCCTCGCCGCTGACGCGATGGCGGAGCGGCTGCTGGCGGGGCGCGTTGGCCCGCCCGGCCCCCGCGACGGTGGTCGCGGCGTTCCTCGCCACGCTGGCCGAACAGATCCAGTTCAAGGGCTCGTTCTACGCGCCCGAGGGCCGCCGCCTCGCCGCCGACGCGATGGCGGAGCGGCTGCTGGCGGGGCGCGTTGGCCCGCCCGGCCCCCGCCCCGCCGCGCGGCTGGAGAGCTTGCGCGCCGCGCGGCGGGCGCGCGGGCTGGTCTGAGCGCGGCTCAGCGAAACACCATGATCGGCGTCTTGCAGGCGCGGATCAGCTCCGACGTGGTGCTGCCGATCATCAGGCTGCGCAGGCGGGAGTGGCCGTAGGCGCCCATCACCACCAGACCCACCGCCTCGCGCTCGACCACCGCGCCGATGGCGGCGTCGGGCTGGCCCGGTTCGATGCGCGCCGAAACCTCCATGCCGCCCGCGCGCAGCTGCGCGGCGGCGGCGTCGAGCCGCTGGCGCGCCTCGGCGGTGTCGCCTCCCACCGTCACCAGATCGCAGGCCAGCCCTGCGAACAGCGGTGAGCGCGACACCGCGTCCACCGCCTTCAGCGCGCTGGCGCGACCGTCGAAGGCCAGCAGGAACCGCCTGATTGGACGGAACGCGCGCGAGGTCACCAGAACCGGCCGCGTGCTGGCGCGCACGATGCGCTCAAGGTTCGAGCCGAGGTGCAGCCTGGCGAAATCCGCCGCCTCGCCGCGCTTGCCGATCACCACCAGGTCGGCGCCCGTCTCGCGCTCGGCCACCGTCTCCAGCAGGTCGCCGTTGCGCAGCGTGGTCGCCACGCTGGCCACGCCCGCCGCTTCGATGCGGGTGCGGGCCTCCTCCAGATCCAGCCGCCCCTGCCGCTGCAGCAGCTTGGCGCGCTCGGCGTCCAGCGTCGCCAACTCCTCCAGCAACTGCCGCCGCGCGCCCGCCACGATGCGGCCAGAGCGGTCGGAGGACGCCGCCTCGCGCCGCCCCAGCACCTGCAGCACCTCGACCGAGGCGCCCAGCCGCTTTGCGGCCCAGCCTGCGTGGTCGGCGACGCTGTGTGAGTAGATCGACCCGTCGATGCAGGCCAGAATCATCGTCATCGCGCCGTTTCCTTCAATGGCCCATCAACTTGTCGAGCGCGCCGGGCTTTTCCGCAATTCCCAGCTTGTCCACAATGGTCTCGCTGGCCTGGTTCAGACCGATCACCGCGACCTCCGCGCCCTCGCGGCGGAACTTCAGCACCGCCATGTCCAGCGCCGCGACGCTGGAGATGTCCCAGATATGCGCGCCGCTGAGGTCGATGGTGACGCGCGCCAGCGCCTCGCGAAAATCGAAGGCGCGCAGGAATTCGTCGGCAGAGGCGAAGAACACCTGCCCTTCCACGATATACGTCCGGTGCATGCCGTCCGGTGACAGCAGACTGCGCACCCGGAAGATCTGCGCGATCTTTGCCGCGAAGAACAGCCCTGACAGCAGCACCCCCAGCAGCACGCCGATGGCGAGGTTGTGCGTCAGCACCACGCCCGCCACCGTCGCCAGCATCACGATGCTGGAGCTGGCGGGATGCTCGCGCAGCTTGCGGATCGAGGACCAGCTGAACGTGCCGACGCTGACCATGATCATCACCGCCACCAGCGCGGCCATCGGGATCTGCTTCACCCACTCGCCCAGCACCAGGATCATGAACAGCAGCGAGACGCCCGCGAACAGGCACGAAAGCCGCCCGCGCCCGCCCGACTGGATGTTGATGATCGACTGGCCGATCATCGCGCAGCCGGCCATGCCGCCGATGAAGCCGGTCCCGATGTTGGCCAGGCCCTGGCCGACGCACTCGCGGTTGCGCTGCGACGTGGTGTCGGTCAGCTCGTCCACGATCGAGGCGGTCATCAGCGATTCCAGCAGGCCCACCGCCGCCACCGCCGCCGAATAGGGCAGCACGATCAGGAAGGTCTCCAGCGTCAGCGGCACGTCGGGCAGCAGGAACACCGGCAGCGTGGTCGGCAGATCGCCCATGTCGCCCACCGTGCGCACGTCCAGCCCCAGGCCGATGGCCGCCGCCGTCAGCGCCACGATGCACACCAGCGGCGCCGGCGCCGCCTTGGTGAGCAGCGGCAGCAGATAGAGGATCGCCAGCCCCGCCGCCACCAAGGCGTAGGTCAGCGGCTGAACGCCGGTCAGCTCCGGGATCTGCGCCAGAAAGATCAGGATCGCCAGCGCGTTGACGAAACCGGTCATCACCGAGCGCGACACGAAGCGCATCAGCCCGCCAAGCCTGAGCAGTCCCGCCGCCACCTGAAACACGCCCGCGAGGATGGTGGCGGCCAGCAGGTATTGCAGGCCGTGCTCCTTGACCAGCGTGACCATCAGCACGGCGGTCGCGGCGGTGGCCGCCGAGATCATCCCCGGCCGCCCGCCGGTGATCGCGACGATCACCGCGATCGAGAACGACGCGAACAGCCCCACGCGCGGGTCCACCCCGGCGATGATCGAGAACGCGATCGCCTCCGGGATCAGCGCCAGCGCCACCACCAGACCCGCCACGAGGTCGCCGCGGACGTTGCCCAGCCACTCGTGGCGCAGCCGCGCCCAGTTCACCTTCATCAAAACGCCCGGTCCTCATACAGCCGCGCGGCCCGCCCGCCCGCTTGCTCGCCGCGCGGTCGC
>Ga0210044_10010079_pt1 | contig 11340 bp, 8 predicted proteins | sample CryGey13umfilter_2_FD_183959 | JGI IMG/M metagenome (GOLD analysis project Ga0210044, IMG submission 183959) | Groundwater microbial communities from aquifer in Utah, USA - Crystal Geyser 4/9/14 3 um filter (SPAdes) (version 2) | ecosystem: Environmental > Aquatic > Deep subsurface > Groundwater...
CGATCCACGTGGTCCACGACGGAACCAAGGGGACCATCAGGACCCTGTACTACATGCAGTGCAACCCCTGACCGCGCTTGGCTCTGGACCCTTTCCCCCCGCCGTAGTATCGATCTCGCCGTAGCTCTCACCCACAGCCAAGGAGCCGCACCATGGCTACCGATCTCAAGTCCTTCGCCACCGAGTACACCCGTCACCTGGAGCAGCGCGCGACCCAGGGCATCCCGCCCCTGCCCCTGTCCCCGGACCAGACCCGCGCCGTGTGCGACGCGCTGAAGCAGCCGGCGCTGGACGCCGCCCTGCTCAAGGTCCATGGCCAGTCCGACACCATCGCCTCCCTGCGCCACCTGCTGGGGGAGCGCGTACCGCCCGGGGTCTACCCCGCGAGCCGCGTCAAGGCCGAGTTCCTGTCCGAGCTGGTGCTGGGCCAGGCCACGTCGCCGCACCTCAAGCCCACCGAGGCGCTGCAGATGCTGGGCGCGATGGGGGGCGGCTTCAACGTGGCCCCGCTGCTGGCGGTGCTCGAGGCCAAGGGCGAAATGGCGGCCACCGCGGCCCGCCTGCTGGAGGACATCATCCTCGTGACGCCGGACGATGTGGACCGCGTCAAGCGTATGGCCCCGGCCAACGCGGCGGCGAAGACGCTGCTCACCGGCTGGGCCGAGGCCAGCTGGTTCGCCCACGCGCCCGAGGTGCCGCTGCAGCAGAAGCGGCTGGTGATCCGCACCACCGGCGAGATCAACACCGACTTCTATTCCCCGGCGCAGGAGGCCTCGACGCGGGACGACATCCCGCTGCACGCGCTGTGCGTCCTCTCCACCAGTCCCCACGACCGCGACTTCCTCGCCCGCCGGGAGCAACTGCTGGCGAAGAAGCTGCCGCTGCTCTACGTCGGCGACGTGGTGGGCACCGGCTCCAGCCGCAAGTCAGCCTCGAACTCCCTGGTGTGGTGGGTCGGTGACGACATCCCCCACGTGCCGAACAAGCGCCGCGGCGGCATGCTGCTGGCGGCGAAGATCGCTCCGATCTTCTTCAACACCATCCGCGGCTGCGGCGCGATCCCGGTGCGCTGCTCCACCGGCGACCTGCAGGAGGGGATGGAGGTGGTGGTCGACCTGGCCCAGGGCGAGGTGCGCAGCGCCGACGGCAAGGTGCTGACCCGCATCAAGGTCGAGCCCACGTCGATCCTGGCCGAGTCGCGGGCCGGTGGCCGTAACAACCTGATCATCGGGCGCAAGCTGACAGCCCGCGCGCAGCAGGCCTGCACCGACCTGGGCCTGAAGCCGGGCCCATCGGCGGTGGAGCTGGCGCAGCCCAAACAGCACCCGACATCCACGCGCTACACCCTGGCGCAGAAGCTGGTGGGCGCCGCGGCGGGCCTGCCCGGCGTGCTCCCCGGTGACTACGTCGAGCCCCGGGCGCACATGGTGTTCAGCCAGGACACCACGGGCAAGATGACCCAGCAGGAGGTGCTGGAGCTGGCGACGCTGCGCTTCGCCGCCCCCACGATCCAGTCCTTCTGTCACACCGCCGCCGGGCCCAAGAGCAAGGACGCCCGGATGCAGACCGACCTGGGCGCCTTCATCGCCGAGATGGGCGGCATCGATCTGCGCCCGGGGGACGGCGTGATCCACACCAACGGCAACCGCTTCCTGCTGCCCTACTTCGTCGGCACCGGCGGTGACTCGCACACCCGCTTCCCCATCGGCCTCAGCTTCCCGGCCGGCTCGGATCTGGTGGCCTTCGCTGCCAGCCAGGGCTACCTGCCGCTGGACATGCCGGAGTCGGTGCTGGTGCGCTTCTCGGGCACGATGCAGCCGGGCATCACCGTGCGCGACCTGGTCAACGCCATCCCCTACGCCGCGATGCAGCAGGGCAAGCTCAACCTGAAGAAGGGCGACGCCAAGGTCAACGTCTTCGCCGACCGGGTGCTGGAGATCGAGGGTCTGGAGCACCTCACCGTGGAGGAGGCGTACAAGCTGACCGACGCCTCGGCCGAACGCAGCGCCGCCGGCTGCACCTTCCACCACTCGCTGCCCCAGGCCAGGGCCTATGTCGAGAACAACCTGCGCTTCCTGAAGCACAACTTCGCCCGACGCCACGCGGCGAAGGTGGTGGGCACGATCATCGAGCAGATGGAGGAGTGGCTCAAGAACCCGACGTTGATCGAGGCCGACGCCGACGCGAGCTACGCCGACGTGGTGCAGGTCGACCTGGACCTGATCAAGGAGCCGCTGCTGGCGGCGCCCAACGATCCGGACAAGATCGTGACGCTGTCCGAGGCTGCGGGGACCAAGATCGACGAGGTCTTCGTCGGCAGCTGCATGGTGGACATCACCGATTTTCGCAGCGTCGCGATCCTACTCGAGGGACAGCGAGTCCAGCACCGGGTGAAGTTCTGGACCGTCCCCCCCGACCGGGAGAGCAACGCCGCGCTGTCCCGCGAGGGCGTACACGCGGCCCTGCTGGCGGCAGGCGCCAACGTCCACGTGCCGGGCTGCTCGCTGTGCATGGGCAACCAGGGCCAGGTGGCCACCGGCGCCACGGTGCTCTCCACCTCCACCCGCAACTTCGACAACCGCATGGGGACCGGGGCGCAGTGCTTCCTGGGATCGGCCCAGCTGGCGGCCGTGACCGCCGTGCTGGGCGAGCTCCCCACCGTGGAGCGCTTCCTCGAGCACTTCGCCAGACTGCAGGCGCGGGCGGATGAGATCCGTCGGCCGCTGCAGCATCCCTAGTTCATACGCCGAGGTCAAAGGACGGTCCACGCGGTAGCTCAGCTCGGCACCTCGGAGGAGACCGCGACCTTGAGCTCCAGCTGCTGCACCCCACTGACCTTGCCCACCACCTCGGGGATCGCGTCGCGCGTCGAGACCAGCCGTGTCCTGCCCCGGATCGTCACGGTGCCCGCCGTGGCGGCGACCTGCAGATGTGCCGCGCGAGTCCGCTCGTCCCGCGCCAGCTCCGCCGAAACCATGGAGGCCAGCGCCAGGTCCGTCATCGCGTTCTTCACCGCATCGGTACACTGGAACCGCTCCAGCCGCGCCAACTGGCACACCACCTCGCACGCCTCCGCCACCTCGATGTGCTCGAGGTTGATCACCAGGTCGTACAGCGCCGGGTCCTGCCACTCGACGCCGTACAGGAAGCGCGTCCATCGCTCACGCTGGTGGTCCACCTTCTCGATGTGCAGCGTCGCCTCCTTCTGGTCCACCCCCAGCCGCTCCATCGCCGCCCGGACGCGAAACGGCAACGGCGCCACCACCCGCACCTTCAATACGGTGGGGACGTCCGCCAGCAGCAAGTGTCCCGAGTGACCATGGTACACGAAGCTGCCACTCGCGGCCTGCTGCACCAGCCCCGAGCGAACGAGGCTGAGATACATGTCACGCTGGTGCGAGAACCGCTCGAAGAAGGACGGCGGCTTGCCCATCGCCTCCGCCAGAGACTCCTCGGACACTCCAAATCGCTGAGCCGCATCCACGATGATCTCGCGGCTGACGCAGGGAACATCGAGGCACCTCGCGACGCACTCCCCGAGCTCCATGCCCCCGCTGTAGGTCCCTCTCGATATGGTGACTATCGGCATCGATCCACACTCGTTTCCGGCTCCCGACGCCGGGCCTCACGACCCGGCGCGCAGCCACGATCTCACTTTGGGGCCTGCACCAGCTTCAACACCAGGTCTCGCAGCTGGCTGATCTTGAACGGCTTGGCGATGAAGTCCACGGCCCCGCTCTTCATCGCCTCCTTTGCCGTATCCACCGTGGCGAAGCCGGTGATGATCACGACCTTGGTCGACGGCGAGCGATGCTGCACCAGGTGCAAGATGTCGAGTCCGTCGGGCCCCCGCATCTTGACGTCGGTGACCACCACGTCGAAGACTCGCTGCTCCAGGCGATCCACCGCCTGCTGACTCTCGGTGTACGCCTCCACCTCGAACCCCGCCTTCTCCAGTGCGGCCTGCAGTCGCTCACAGACGATGGACTCGTCATCAACGAGCAGGATGCTCCCCTTTGCGCTCATCTTCCACTCCTCACGAACTCCGCCGGGCCTTCTTCGCGGCCTTCTTGATCAGGGTGTACATCTCCTGCAGCTGGAACGGCTTGCAGATGAAGTCGAATGCCCCCACGATCTCCGCCTCCTTCGCGGTCTCTATCGTGGCATAGCCGGTGATCACGATCACCCGGGTGTCGGGGTTGTGCTGTCTCACGTGGCGCAGCACATCCAGCCCGGTGGGGCCGTTCATCTTGAGATCCGTGACCACCACGTCGAAGCCACGCTCGGCGAGCCGCTCCAGGGCCAGCCGACTGTCGGTGAAGGTCTCGACCTCCATCTCGCGCTGCTCGAGATACTCCTTCAGCCGATCGCATACGATCTGTTCGTCATCGAGAACCAGGATCTCGGCACTCATCTCCCTCTCCTGTCTGTGTGTTGTTCTGAGCTCCAACCTGCCCGCCGGGGCACCGCCCGGGCCCCTGGTGGCGTCGTCGATCTGCGCCAGGAACTGTCTGACGTGGTACTCGATCAGGCTGTCGTCGCGCAGCAGGATGTCGAGCTGCCGGCTAAATCCGATCAACCGGCCGATCATCTCCAGGCGGACGATCATCGTCTCCCGCGCGATCTTCTTGATTCGACCACAGATCAGATCCCCGGCGAGCTCCACCGCGAAGTCCTGCGCCTCGAGCACCTGGGCCAGCAACGCCACTCGACGCGACCGACGGGTCATCTCTGTCACGCCCCCCGCGAAACGAAAGTAGATGTAGTTGTCGTTGCGTTGCTCCGAGAGATAGCAGTCCACAACGTTGAAATGATACCCGAGATGCAGGCTCAGGTTGAGATAGGCATCGGTGACGATGGCCACGTTCTGCTCGACCTGCATCCCCGGCCGCACCTGGGATCGCGTGGCGCTGGAGATGAACCCGTTGAGATCCATGTCCGTCGGCTCCGTGGCCCAAACCCCGGGTGCCGTCAAGCCGCACAGGACCGCCCGCAGCGCCATCGAGCCGACCTGCTCCAGGGTCACGTTTCGATCATCGACGACCGCACAGCCACCTCCGACGTCGACCAGGACCAGATCCAGCGGAATGCCGAGCCGGAGCCTTCGAACGTGACGGCCGCGGGCCGCTCGCTGGAACGAGGACCCGTCCGCGAAATAGGACACGGCCTTCTCGTGCGCGAAGCGGATGATGTCGTGGTACGTGACACAGTGGGCTGGAGTAAACCGCGATGACGCGGGGTCGTTGAGGCTCAGCGGCGCCACTCGCTTCAACAGTCCCCGCAGAAGCCTGTACTCCACCGTGTCCTCGAAGGACGTCGTGCGCAGCAGCTGATAGCGTAGCAGCTCGTGGACGATGCCGCGGTAGACCACGTTCTCCTCGGCGTCCACCGTGACTGCGTCGCCGTCGCGCATCGTGTCAGCCAGGCCTCCCATGTCCACGATGGTCGGAACTCGGTACTCGCGCGCGATCGTCGCCAGGTGGCCGGTGGGCGTCCCGACCTCCGTGAGAACCGCCGCCGCGCCGGCGATCGCCCCCGACAGGCGTGGCCCCGATGTACGGGCCACCAGCACCGCGTCCCGGGACAACCGCGGTTGGGTTGCGTCGTCCACGAAGCACACCGTGCCGGCGCCGATCCCGCGGCACGCCACGGCCCCGCGCCCCCTGGACAGCACCGGGTAGCGGTCCGCCACCGCCGACATGTCCCGCTCCGCCCGGCTCAACGACGCCGACAGGCGCAGCGGTCGGGACTGAAGCAGGTAGAGCTGACCCCCGGCATCGATGGCCCACTCCATGTCCTGGGCGCACCGCATCCGGCGTTCGAGGAACATCAACGTGGCCGCGATCTGCCCCAGCTCCTCCTGGGACAGGCACGGACGATCCCGTTCGGCCAGCGGGACCTCGGTCTGGTGGACACCCGTGGGACTGGCGACGGTGAACAGCCGCTGCTTGTGGCCGATGGTCTGTGACGTGGCGTGATACGGCGCCGCGCGCGACAGATGATAGCGATCGGTGGGGTCGATGCCCTCCACCACCGTCTTGCCCAGACCCCAGGCCGCGCTGACCAGGATCGTGTCGTGCTCCGGGTAGGAGGGATCGATGCTGTAGGCGACGCCGCTGGCCCGGGCCGGCACGAGTCCCATGCAGCCCACCGCCATCAACCCCCGCGCGGGGTGGAACCCTCGCTCCTGCCGGTACCGCATCACCTGGGGGGAGTACAGGCTGGCCACCACCTGCTTGTAGGCCTGAAGCACATCGTCGGACGTCACGCCGAGCACCGTCTCGTATTGGCCGGCGAAGCTCTGTTCCGCGTCCTCGCCCAGGGCGCTGCTCCGGATTGCCAGGCGCGGCCAGCCCTGAGCCGTCAGCCGCCCAACGCCCTTGCGAATCGGGCGTGCGATGCTGCGTGGCACCCGGCTCCGAAGCACCATGCGCTGCAGCGCCTTGGACCGCATCTCCAGCTGCTCCGGCGTCGCTGGCTCGTTGGCCTCGAACAGCGTCTCCACCTCCTGGTCGATGGATGACTGCCGAAGCAGTCGCTGGCAAGCCCCGGCCGAGATCACGAACCCGGGCGGCACGCGGAAGCTCGGGGCGTCCGCCGCATGGTGTGGGAAGGCGAGACGCCGCATCTTCTCCCCGCCGACCTCCAGCGGGTGGTCCTCGAGCTGGTCCAGCGCAATGACCGGATCGCTGTGCGGCGCGACGACCCTGGATTCCAGCACGGCCTGGACCGCCATGCGGACTCGTTCCACCGCGTCGGTGAGGCCCAGATAGCGCCCATCGGTGATGGCGTTGAGATCGAGCACCGCATCGTGAACCGACCGTCCCAGCTCCGCGGCCAGCGTGATCAGGTACTGGCGGTCGAAGATGTACTCGCCGCCGAGCTTCTCCTCGGCGCTGGCCATCAAACCCAGCACCTGGTTGTTCTGCTCCAGCAGGTGACGAAACAGCCGCAGCTTGCCGCGGATCTCCTCTCGCGGATCCGCGCGCTTCCGCCTTCCGACGATGTCGCTCCACCAGCTCAAGTTGTCACCGACTCAGTGGGCCTTCGAACCAAGACCGAACACGAGCCCGGTCAGCAGTCCGGTGATGATCGCGATCACCACCACCAGGATCCCGTAGAACACCCCCCGGGTCCGAGCCATGGTGGAGATCAGCCGGGCCAGCTTCACCTGGCGCAGGGACAGCGTCCTGTGCCCCAACAACTCACCCTGGCCCTTTTTGAACCCGAACAGCTGAACCTCGTATTCACCGACGGGGGCCCGGGCCGGAAACTGGCACCGGGCCTCGAACCGCGTCCCGCCCGGCGACTCCTGCAGGTGGACCTGGCCCTCGCCCACGGCGTACAGTCGCTCCTCCTGCTTCAGCCGCAGCGCCTCGCGAAACAGCACCACCCGTCCGGCGTCCGTTCCGGCCTTGTGCTCCATGGCCTGATAGCCCAGGTCGAGCCGGCGCAGCGCGGCGGGGGCGGCGAGCGTGGACAGGGGCGCAGAGGTGCTGAGCAGGTACAGCGCCGGCACCTGCTCGAAGCTCACCTCCCCCACGTTCATCCACAGCACCCCCCACACCTGCCCCTTGCGCTTCAACTCGAGCTTCTGTGGCTTCCCACGACAGACCACCGCGACCTGCAGCCCTCGACGAACCGAGCCGCTGACCTTCACGGTTTCGCCGTCGAAAAACAGGCTGGCGTTGATTTCGGCTGGATCGATCTCCAGGCGTCCCGCGTGCCCCACCATCGACAGGCCCGTGACGCAAACGAGAATCGCCATCGCGATGTGCGTCCTCACCTCAATGACCTTCCTTGTAACCCACCAGGATGTCTGGCTGCAGCAGCAGGCCGAGCAACATCTTGCCCGCCACCACGAGCACGATGATGGCCATCAGTATCTTGAGCTGGTCTGCCTTGAGCCGCTTCCCGACCCTGGCTCCCAGCTGAACGCCGATCACCGATCCGAACAGCAGCAACAGCGCGAGCACCACGTCCACGGTATGATTCACGCAGGCCTGAAGGATGGTGACGTTGATACAGGTGAACAGGATCTGGAACAGGCTGGTGCCCACCACCACGTGCATCGGCATTCGCAGCATGTAGACCATCACCGGGACCATGATGAATCCGCCCCCCACACCCATGATCGCGGCGAGGATGCCGACCAGCACGCCCAACACCAGCGGCAGCAGCAGCGAGAACGTGACATCCGATCGCGGGAAGTAGGTCTTGAACGGCAGCGCCTGCATCAGGCGCGCGTAGATCGACGGACGGGTCGGCGTCGGCGCCGCGGGTGGCCGCCCCTTGAGCCCTCCGAGGCTCTCGAAGAACATGTACGTCCCGATCCCCCCCAGCATCACGACGTAGGTTATCGTGATCAGGAAGTTCGCCTCCCCCAACCGAAGCAGCAGCTTGATCAGCCACACGCCCATCGTCCCGCCGCCGACCCCGCCCACCAGCAACAGCACCCCCATCTTGAAGTCCACGGTGCCCGCACGAGCATGCGCATATGTCCCCGAGGTGGAGGCGGCGACGATCTGGGCCGAGTCCGACGCCGCCGCCACGGTGGGCGGAATCCCGATCATGATCAGGATCGGGGTCAGCAGGAATCCGCCCCCGACTCCAAACAGTCCGGAGAGAAACCCCACAAGCCCACCCAGGCCCACCAGTCCGAACAGGTTCACCGCGTTCTCGGCCACAGGAAGATAGATCGAAAAGTGCATCATGCGTCGCTTTCCTGCGTCGTGTGGATCTCGTGGGGCAAGTGCACCGAGAACGTGGTGCCCCTGGCCATCTCACTCTCGACCGTGATCCGACCGTGGTGCTTCTCGATGATACCGTAGCTCACGGAGAGCCCGAGCCCGGTTCCCTTTCCCACTTCCTTGGTAGTGAAGAACGGATCGAAGATCTTGTCCAGATCCTCGGCGCTGATGCCCAGACCGGTGTCCGTCACGTCCACGCGCAGGGAGTGCTCACCCTCCACGGACGCCGTGACACGCAGCTTGCCGCCGTGGGGCATGGCCTGGATCGCGTTGAGCAGGAGATTGAGAAACACCTGCTGCAGGTTGCGCGAGTCACCCCTCACGCGGGGCAGATTATCGGGGATATTCAGCTCGAGCCGCACACTGCCCAGGGTCAACTCGTTCTGCACCAGCCGAACAGTGGAATCGATCACCTCGGCCAGGGACAGGCTGGCGAACGGGATCTGGTCCTTGCGGGTGAAGTCGAGCAGGTTGCGGACCGTCCCGCTGCTGCGCTCCACCTGGGTGTAGATCTGCTGCAGCATCTTGAGCTTCTGCTCCTCGGAGTAGTCGTCGAAACCCTCGATCAACGCCTCGGCGGTGAGCCCGATGTTGTTGAGTGGGTTGTTGAGCTCGTGCGCGATGCCCGAGGTGAGCGTGCCGATGGCCGCCATCTTGCGCGACTGAAACAGCTGCTCCTGGTGGTGCTTGACCTCCCCCAACATCTTGTTGAACGCCATGGCCAGATTGGAGAACTCGTCGCGGTACCTGCGCCGGGGGAAGATCGGGCTGTAGTCACCGGTGGCGATGCGCTCGGTGTAGCGCATGAAGCGGCCCAGCGGACGAACGATCTGCCGGGTGAGGACGCTCGCGAAGTAGATCATCACGAGAAACATGAAGCCCAGCGCACCGATGGCGGCCAGCATGTAGGTGTGCATCATGGCGTGGACCGCCAGCCGCTCCTGGTCCACCATCTCCTGGGCCTCCGCCAGCAACTCCGAGCCGTAGCGACGCAGATCCTGCTCGAGCTCCTGCCGCACCGTCTCGGCCTTCTGTCCCCGGCGCAGATGGCTCACCAGCCGGTCCAGGGAGGCTCCGTAGTGATCGAGATCCTCCTTGAGCACGTTGAAGCTGCGGTCACCCACCACGGCCCGCATCTCGCCGGCGTAGCGCCGAAGGTACTGCGCCGCGGTGTGCACGTGGGTCAGTCCGTCGTACAGGTTGGTCCCGTAGAGAAAGAAGTTCTTCTCGTAGCGCCTGGCGTTCTGCACCTCGAAGGCGAAGTTGCCGGCGCGCTCCAGGAACCGCTGGCTCTTGCCGAGCGAGGAGATGAGCACCATCCCGGCCACGGTGATGCCGCAGATCAGCAGGAAGCAGATGGCGAACGCAATCGAGATCCGGGCGCGAATGCTGATGCTCGGACGCTCGCTCAGTGCTCGCTGCGCATCGCCCTCCCGGTCAAGATTCGCGGGGTCTTCTGCCAATCCAACCTCCAGTGTGCACTCGCACCACTCGAACCTTCCGCGTTTGCGGTTGGAAAGCAAGGACAATGTGGCGTCGCGCTCCGTCGGTCGAGCACACGCAGCGTGGTCAGGGAACGGGACCCTCGAACTCCGACAGCTGTTGGAGCACGCGCTCCAGCTCACGGGGCAGCGGGCAGGTCAGCTCCAGGTAGCGATTCTCCGTGGGATGCACCAGCCGCAGCCGCTCGGCGTGCAGAAACAGGCGCTGCAGCCCAAACGTCTCGCGGAAGAAGCGGTTGATGCTGCCCTGGCCGTAGTTCGAGTCACCCACCAGCGGGTGCACCACGTGCTTCATGTGGTACCGGATCTGGTGCCGGCGTCCGCTGCGCGGCGCCGCGCGCACCAGCGTGTAGCGATCGCAATAGGTCTGCAGCGGGTCCACGGTGGTGACCGCATCCCGCCGGGGCCCGCCAGGCGAAGTGGCGCGCATCGGGTGGTCGATACGCAGGCTGTCGGGCATCACGCCGCGGCACAGCGCGAGGTACTGCTTGTCCCAGCGGCTGTCCCGGATCTCCTCGGACAGCAATCCAGCGACGACGCTGGATCGCGCCAGCAGCAGGATGCCGGACGCCTGCCGATCCAGCCGATGCACCGGGTACAGCGTCTGATTCAGCTGCTCGCTCAGCGTCTGGATCACGCATGGCGCATCCCGCGCACCGCGTGTGCGGTGTACGACCCACCACGCCGGCTTGTCCACGGCCACGACGTGATCGTCGACGTACAACAACCGCAGCTCACCGGGCCCCGGATCGAGCGTCACCGGGCCACCCCGGATCGGATCAGACGCGACACCGCGGCTCGCACGCGAAGAGCCTGGCTCCGGGTCAACAGCGGCTTCCACGGCGCGGGTTTGCGACCGGGCCCGCTCCACGACGGATCGGAGGGTCCCGGCGTCATCAGGTTGCCGCCCGCGGGATCGTGACGCAGCCCGAGGTAGTGGCACAGCTCGTGAGCCAGCACCGGCGGTCGGGCGCGGGCGGTGAGGATCACCCACCGGGTGCCCCCGGCGCGCCGAGGGGGGGAGCCATTCTGGAGTGCAGCGTGGAGCGCACCCGTGGGCGCGCGCCAGTGCACGCCCATCAGGTCAT
>Ga0210044_10010080_pt1 | contig 11339 bp, 10 predicted proteins | sample CryGey13umfilter_2_FD_183959 | JGI IMG/M metagenome (GOLD analysis project Ga0210044, IMG submission 183959) | Groundwater microbial communities from aquifer in Utah, USA - Crystal Geyser 4/9/14 3 um filter (SPAdes) (version 2) | ecosystem: Environmental > Aquatic > Deep subsurface >...
GGATGATTTATGGGCAAGCAGCTGGGAAGAAATGGTTAGTTCAATCTTGCCCGATAAACAATGGGGGTTGGAGCAGGATAAAGACATCATTTGGCAGCTGGCTGTGGTGGCTGGCGAGATAGAGTTTTCTTTTGAACTGCCGCTTAAACTGGAATTAAAAAATAATTTGAGCCAGCCAGAAAATAGAATGGTTTTTTTGGATAACACTCTAAGCATTCGGCAGATTGAGTTAAACACGATAGTTGATATATTAAAAGAGAGTTTAGACAATGAGACAAACATAGACTGGAGTTTGTTTGAGCAATATGTTGATGAGAAATATAACGTTCATCTCAATGAGCTGTATACATTTTTTGAACGGCCTGTTTCCGTGATATTAAAACCCAAAAGATTATTGCTTTCCTTTAATGAACTTTTTATTTTTGAAAATTATGACTGGGTAATTATATCTCAAAGCGAGCCGGGGGAGAAATTAAATATGGCCCTCAACAATTTTGAAAGCTTAATCCAAAATTATTTAGCCTTTAAGTATCCTCAAATGAAAACTAAAGTCTTGCCAGACGGCAGCGCTGGCAAGGAGCTGGTGGCTGACACTGAAAAATTTAATTGGCAGGATAAAAGTGATGATAATTTTTTAAAAAAGTCAATCAGTTACCAAGGAGGGGAATTGGCGTACGGCTTGATGAAAGATAGATTTATTTTTGGCAGCTCGCTTGGCTTAATTGAGTTGGTGATCAAGGCCGGGCAAGAAGAAGAGAACAATACAAGTACATATGAAGTTAGATTTGATACAGGTATAATTGATAATGATTTTTTAAATTTAGGAAAAATACTTTGGTTAGCTAGTGAGATTAAAAGCGATGGGGTTATGATTCACGGCAGATTAGAAAATGGCAGCAACTAATTTAGTAAATTAGTCGTTAGTTGTTAGTCGTTAGTCGTCAGTAAGTGGTTAATCGTTTAGAAATTAAAAGGTGTGGATAACTGTCTCGCGGTAAGACATTTTTTTAATTTAGATGTGTATTACTTGGTTTTGACAGCACTTTTTAAAAGTGTTATAATAAGAAGGTAGATCTACAAAAGAAACGTTATCAGTAAAGGATAACTGTTTCAAAATAGCCTCCAAAAGGCAAGAAGCGCAAACAAAAACAAAAATTGCATTTTGATATATACTCCAAAATTGAGGTTTGTTCCCGATTTATCGGGACAGGTATTTTGGAATGGTTATTCTTTACTGTTCGTTTAGGACTTATGGAGCGCGAGAGTCCATCCCCATGCTATCCCGCAGACGCGGGACTAAAACAAAAATAAAAAGGTGAATTTTCATCCTAATAAAATAAGGGTGGAGGTATTACCAACTGAACGGTAGAGAAAAAGCTTTTTGAAAAATCGGCCCAAAAAGCAAAATATCCCTAATAAGGATTTTCTTCGAAGGGCGCACCGCCATTTGCTTCTAACGCCCGCCAACCAGCGGAGGCAGACAGAGACAGATGGAGGTGCGCGCGCGAAGTTCCCATTAGGGTACTCGCGGGGCGCAGCCTATTTATTAATTTTAAACGGGGCTAGCACCCCGCTTTTTTTTACAAAAAATTTAAAAAAGAGTATGATGAAAGTATGGAGATTACGGAGCTGGAGAAAATAATGAATAATTTAGAGCAGGGCGGTTTTTTGGCATGGACAAAAAATGTATACGAAAAAGATGGCGCCGAAGTGTATTTAGTCGGTGGCGCGGTCAGAGACGGTTTGCTTGGTTTTAAGCATATCAAAGATTATGATTTCGTGGTTCGCGGCTGGAGCATGGAAGAACTCGGAGAGAAGCTCAAGGAATTAGGCAAGGTTGATTTAGTGGGTAAAAGTTTTGGTGTCTACAAATTTGTGCCAGCAGGCAAAAAAATGCCGGTGGCCTATGATATCGCGCTGCCAAGAAAAGAGATTAGCCTGGCGACCGGCCGCTACCGTGATTTCAAAGTTGACTATGATGAGCGGCTGAAGATCAAAGATGATTTAGCTAGAAGAGATTTTACCATCAATGCCATGGCTTATGAGCTTAAAAGTAAAAAGTTGGTTGACGAGTTCGGCGGGCTAAAAGATTTGGCTGATAAAAAAATCAGAACAGTCGGCAACCCTTATGAAAGATTTGAGGAAGACTATTCAAGAATGTTGCGCGGCATCAGATTTGCCTGCCAGTTAAATTGGAATTTTGAAGATGGCACGCGGCATGCTTTAAATGATTTGGCTGGTCATATTAATGATCAGGTTAATGGTGAGAGGATTGTGCCGTATGAAGTAATTGCCAGTGAGCTGCTGCGAACGTTTGTCTCAAATCCGGTCAGGGCGTTTGATTTATATGATGCCCTGGGCATATTCAAGGAACTGGCGCCGGAGCTCTTGAAAATGAAGGCTTGCCCGCAGCCTAAGAATTGGCATAGTGAGGGAGATGTCTGGCAACACACTCGTCTTTGTTTAAAGGCTTTGCAAAGCGAAGCACTTGAGAAGAGATTTAAGAGCTCAATAATCTTTGACGATTCAAAATCAGAACATTCAATTAGCGCGGAGCTGGTAATGGCGGCGTTGTGGCATGACGTGGGCAAACCTTATACCATTAAGACTCCTGCAATGGACGGCACTGACAGATTAAGGTTTAATAACCATGATGCGGAAAGCGCCAAGCTGGCTCAGGAAAACTTTGAGAAATTAAGGCTATCGGCCGCGCCGGAATTTGACTTTGATCCGGAGAGAGCGGTTTGGTTGATTGCCAAACACCATCTTTTTGATACGAAAAAACTTGAAGAGATGAAAAATTCAACGGTGGAAAAATATTTTTTTGGCGAGAGATATGTTGGCGAGGATCTGCTAAAACTCGGCTTTGCTGATATGTCAGCCTCAATCAGGGCTGATACCGGCGAGCCGGATTTAGAAAATTTTGACATAATGGTCGCTAGAATTAATGAGCTTAAGCAGCTTGGCAAAGACAGAAAATTACCAGAGCCGTTATTAAACGGCAATGAAGTGATGGAGATTTTAAAAATGAAGCCGGGAGCCAAAGTAGGCGAGATTCTGGGTAATTTAAGGGAAAAACAATTATCAGCCGAAGTAAAGAATAAGTATGAGGCAATTAGATATATTCAAGAAATAGTTTGACAAAATGTTTAATGATGCTAAAGTAAGAATGTAGGAAAGTATTACTAATTAAACATTAAAAATGTATGGAAACCGTAACTATACAAAAAGCAACTATAAAAGGTCAAATAACTTTGCCGGTTAGTTGGCGCGGGCGTTTTAACACTAATCAGTTTTTGGTCAGAATGTTTGATAATAAGTTGGAAATTTTACCGGCAGATATTGAGAAATTATCTGAATATACTGTTTTTGATGCGATTAGAGATAATAATAGCAAACCAGTGAAAGCTGCAGATATGTTAAAAGTTTTAAAAAAAATGAATGGATAAAATTGAAAAGTTATTTAGAAAAATATCTTTAGAAGATAGAAAGCGGCTAGAAACTATTATGGAGCTCTTGGTAAATAAGCAGTTTGCTTTTTTAAATATTACAAAAATAAAGGGAACGAAATTATGTCGAGCGAGAAAAGGGAGATATAGATTAATTTTCGGATTTGATGAAAGTAGTGAGGTGGAAATTTATGCTGTGAAAATTCGTAATGAGAAGACATATAAATTATGAAGGTTGAAATTATCAAAGAAACAGACGAATATATTGTGGTTAATAAGCCGGCAGGGATGAAAGTTCATGCTGATAATTTAAATAGGGAAAATAATACTTTAATAGATTGGTTGCTTAAGGGGTATAAAGATATTAAAGATATTAGGGATATTCAAGATATTAAAGGCAGTAAAGTGCGGCCTGGGATTGTTCATCGTTCGATTGGTTGCTTAAGGGGTATAAAGATATTAAAGATATTAAAGATATTAGGGATATTAAAGGCAGTGAAATCAGACCCGGTATTGTCCATCGTTTAGATAAAGATGTTTCGGGCGTGATGGTTATCGCCAGGACGCAAGAGATGTATGATCATTTAAAAAAACAGTTTCAGGAGAGAGAGGTTAAAAAAGAGTATCTGGCGCTGGTTCATAAACAAATGAGGCAGGATGAGGGAGAGGTAAAAATACCGATTGGCCGCTCTCAATCAGGGAAATTAGTCGCCCAAAGTGAAAAGATAAACGAAGGCAGGTCAGCCATGACAAAGTATGAGGTGCTTAAAAAATATATTAACTACACCTTGCTCCAAGTGGAGATTTTAACCGGCAGGACGCACCAGATTCGGGTGCATTTAAGCTCAATCGGCCATCCAATTGTGGGGGATAAGTTGTATGAGACGCATGACATCAGGGTGAAGAAAAAAGGGGTTGATTTGGGGAGGTTATGGCTTTATTCAGCCAAACTAGGATTCAAAGATTTGCATGGAGAGTGGGTTGAATATCAGGTATCAATGCCAGAGGAATTGAAAATATTTTTAGATAAGATTAAATAATATGGGTAAGAAGCATAAATTAATAATTATATCCGGAGCTTCTGGGACTGGGAAAACAGTTGTTGCTTTGGGGTTATTAAAAGTAAATAAAAAATTAAAAAGAGTTGTGACTTATACCACAAGAAAAAGAAGACCCGGAGAAGTTGCTGGCCAGGACTATCATTTTGTTACGGAGAATAAGTTTAATCAGATGGTTAAGAATAAGGAATTTTTTGAATATGCCGCAGTGCATAATTATTATTACGGCAATGCCTACGAAGAGATTAAAAAAATTAGAGACAGCGGCCAAAGCCCTGTTTTAGTCATTGATGTTCAAGGAGGGTTGACAGTTAAAAAAAAGATCAGGAAAAAAGAGAGGTTAATGATTTTTTTAATGCCAGAATCAAAAGAGCAGTTAAAGCAAAGAATTAAAAAGAGAAAAGGGGGTATGAGCAAAAAAGATTTGGAGTTAAGAATGACGGATGCCGATAAAGAAATGAAACTGGCTGGTGAATATGATTATCTAGTAGTCAATAAACAGGGAAAATTAGATGAGACGATAAATATGGTGGTTGAAATTATCAAAAAAGAGAATTTTTTGTTATAATTAATATATGGATAAAGAAGTAGCCATAAAAATAGGCGGCGAGGCCGGATTTGGCATTAAAGTGTCAGGCCTGATTTTAGGCAAGACATTATTTAACGCTGGTTTTAAAGTTTTTGGTTATAGTGAATATCCCTCTTTAATTCGCGGCGGGCATAACACCTATCAGCTTAATACTGCCAAAAACGATGTTTTTTCAGTTACTAAAAAAATTGATATTTTAGTGGCTTTGAATCAGGAGTCTCTTGAGTTGCATGGCCAAGAATTAAATAATGGCGGGGTGGTGATTCATGACGGGCTGGATATAAAAGATATTAAGGATATTAAGGATATTAAAGATATTAATATCAATTTAATGGATTTGGCGGAAAAGGCTGGCGGGGCATTGACCAGAAATATTGTTGCCTTGGGAGCGGTGATGAATATTTTGGGCATGGATTTACAATTATTTAATCAGGAGTTGGAGCGCGAGTTCGGTGATAAAGGAGTAAAAGTGGTTGCGATGGATAAAAAAGCAGCGCGGTTGGGCTATGATTATCTTAAAAAATTCAAAATTGGCGCTTATTTAAAAAAAGAAGCTGGCAGCAAAGCCGGGGATTATATTATGACTGCCAATGAAGCAACGGCGCAGGGAATGATTCAGGCCGGCTGTAAGCTTTATGCGGCTTATCCCATGACACCGGCAACTTCAATCATGCATGTCTTGTCAGCTAAACAATGTGATCATCATTTAGTCGTCCATCAGACAGAAGATGAAATTTCCGCTATTGGCACGGCCATCGGAGCGGCAGCCGTGGGTGTTAGGGCGGCGACCGGGACTTCTGGCGGAGGCTTTGCTTTAATGGTAGAAACTCTGGGACTGGCAGCGATAACAGAAACGCCTTTGGTAATAATAGAGTCACAGCGGACAGCGCCGGCTACCGGTTTGCCGACTTGGACAGAGCAGGGAGATCTGCAATTTATGATTCGCGCTTCACCCGGCGAATTTCCCCGCTTCGTGATTGCGCCCGGAGACGCTCTGGAAGCATTTTATATGATTCAGGAGGCTTTTAATTTGGCAGAGAAATTCCAGTTGCCGGTGATTTTTTTGCTGGATAAGCTTTTGTCAGAATCTGATTTTGTGCTGGAAAATATTGAGCAGCATAAAGTTAAAATTAAAAGGGAAGGATTTATTAATGACAATGAACTTGAGAGAATGAGAGATTATAAAAGATATGAATTAACTAAAAACGGTATTTCCAAAAGAGCTTTGCCAGGGCAGTTGGCTGGCGTGCATGTGATCAACAGCGATGAGCATGATGAATATGGTTATTCAACAGAAGCAAGCGATATGAGAACCAAAATGATGGATAAGAGATTCAAGAAATTAGAGCAGATGATGGCCGAGGCGCCGGAACCGCAATTATACGGGCCGAGGAATGCGGATTTGACTGTTGTCGCTTGGGGGTCGGTTAAGGGAGCAGTGATTGATGCCCTGCGTGAGATAGGAGACAAATACAGTGTTAATTTTTTGCACTTAACATATATCTGGCCATTCCCGGCTAAAAGGGTGAAAAAAGTTTTAGAGAGCGCTAAAAATGTTTTATTGGTGGAAAATAATAAAACAGGGCAGTTGGCAGATTTAATCAGGCAAGAGACAGGGTTTGAGCTTAAGAATAGATTTTTAAAATATGATGGTCGGCCGTTTTTCAGAGAAGAAGTAATTAAAGAAATTAAAAAATATATATAATATGGCAGTTGTCAGCGCGGCAAAATTCAATACTTCCATCAGCCCTACCTGGTGTCCCGGCTGTGGCAATTACGGGATTTGGGCTGCTTTAAAGCAGGCTTTATTTGAGCTGAATTTAGAGCCGCATCAGGTTTTGATCAGTTATGATATCGGTTGCTGCGGCAATGGAGCGAATTTTACTCGGACTTATGCCTTTCATTCCTTGCATGGCCGGGCAATTCCGCCGGCAGTCGGGGCAAAATTGGGCAATAAAAATTTGGTAGTGATAGCAGTCATCGGTGACGGGGGGGCGTATGGAGAGGGCATACAGCATTTAATCCATTCAGCTAGATATAATGTAGATATTACAGTTCTGGTGCACAATAACCAAAGATTTAGTTTGACTACTGGTCAGGCAACAGCGACCACGCTCAGCAAAACAGTCACGCCAACTACGCCTTTTGGCGAGATTAAAAAACCAATTAATCCCCTGCTTTTAAGCTTGGATTCGGGAGCAAGTTTTGTCGCCCGGGGGTTTGCCAATGATGGGCAGCATCTGGCTGAATTAATTAAGGCAGCTGTTAAACATCAAGGATTTTCGCATGTAGATATTTTACAGCCATGCGTTTCCTTTAATAAGGAGAATACCAATGAATGGTATCGGAGCGTAATTTATAAGCTGGATTCGCATAAATATAAGGCGGATAATTTGCTTCGGGCAAAAGAGAAAGCGGAAGAGTTTGAACAAAATGGCAAGCTGCCGATCGGGATACTTTATCAGCAGGAGCGGGAAACTTATGAAAGCCAAATTCCGCAACTCGCCGGCGAGCCGCTTTGCCAGCAGAGTTTGGAGGGGATAGACTGCTTGGCAAAACTTTAAATAAACTTTTCCGCCAAGTTTTCTTGTAAATAATTCACACTTGTGGAAGGCGGATCACCCGTAGGGTGAAAATTCAAAAAATCTCCCAATATGCTGGGAGATTTTTTAGTATAACTACATAATTTTGTTTTATTTTATATTCTGCAGACTATTTTTCAGCTTGGAAATTTGTTCAATCAGCAGGGTATTAGCCGTTAAAATTATAATGAAAATTAGAATAAGTGAGTTGCTGCCCAAGAAAATGCCGCCGATAATAGCCACGATGGCCGCGCCCATAGTCGTCACAATATTATCCATCGCCACGCCGACAATCGCGTCACCAATGCGGCCTTTAGGATTGATTGAAAAATTATGCACGACCATCATTTCGCCGAAACAACCAATAAGCCCAGCCACAATACCGGTAACGACAAACGGAATATGAGTTAAGTGTGAAAAAATTTCCATCGTTTTAACCATGCTTTCCGCCGTGAACAGAATAGCTATGCCGGACAAGGCTAGGTCCAGCCAAATCCGCCAACTGCCTTGCTGATCATAATATCGTTCCTCTTCAATAATTTCTTTAACCTGTGATTGCGGGCGATGGCTCTTGCGGAAATAATAAAGAACGCTGACGCACAGGATGAACAGGACGATGCCTACGGGCATGATTAACTGGTAAAGATCGCCTGCAATTTTTTCATTTTTGACCTGGCCGAATAACACCATACTAATGGCCACAAAAGCCGTCAGTAGAGTTAAAGCGGTCAAGACGCGAATGGCGCCGTCCATCTCTTTGATTGATGGCTTGACGTTATGCTCTCCCAGTGGTTTTAAGCTCCCAGCAGACTTAAAAAACGGAAACATCAGCACGGTTTGGTGTTTTATATTGGCCAAATTTTGTCGGTAAATACACCAGACAGCGTGCAAGATATTATAGATATTGGAACCGAAAGTGGTTGAAGCAGCAATAATCGCCAGGTTGATGGCGCGTACATAATCCGTGTTTCTGACTTGTAAAGAGATAAGAGCGGCTACGACGCCGATGACCATGTCCGGAAAGGCAGTGCCAAATGCCTGGAGAAAGCCACCGGCTAATTTTGTCCTATTTTTTAGAACATCCGTGGTTTCCTCAATCACTTTTGCCGTGCCGCGGAAAACATAACCGATGCCGATATAGAAAATGAGGATAATCGCCGTCGCTTGCAACCACCAGACCTCTGTGTTTTCCAGAACTCGGCCGACAATCAGAAAACGTAAACCCAAAGCAAAGGCGATAAAAATGATAATCCTGGAAAATTGATTTTTTGTCTGCATAAAAAATTAGTGTTGCATCTTTAAAATAATTATAACATCTTTTGGCAAGTTTTCCCTAATAGATTAATCATAACTCATTAGAGCAAATTTTTCAAGAGAAATGAGCTTAAAAAATTTACTGCTTTGGCGGCAAATTCTTTTATAAAAATTATTAAATTAAAAATTAAAAATTAAAAAAAAGGAGCCCCAGGCAGAATTGGATTCCGCAAGGGGCTCAAGTACGAATTGTTTTAGCATAATTACTGGTTTATGTCAACAACTTGTAGTCGTTACCCTAGAATGACAGGGTTTACCGTTATGTTAGAATGACCAAGTTCAATGATCAAGTGCAACACCTAGCAAAAAACAGTCTCGCCTTAGCGGGAATGCAATAAATAATATGAAATTTTTTTAATGTGGTTCAAGCCGATATTTTTCGCCACAGGCGTATCTGTTTTAGATATGACAAATTATTTTTGACGGCAAATTTATAAATCAAAAAATAAAAAGAATAATTAAAATTAAAATCAAACAAATATCAAAAACAACTTCTTGTTTGGAATAATACTTTATGAACCCCCTTATTACAAACTTTCTAGAAGGAAAAAATGGATAAAAATCCGCACTATTTAAAGCGTCAAAAACTAAATGGAAAAAGTAAGCTATGGAAAATACTAAACCAAAATTAAAGTTAACTACTAAGAGCAGAAACGAGACGACTAACCAGCTAAAAATATTGTGCAAAAAATTTCTCTGGTCGCCCCATAGATCTGTTTCGTCGGAGATTGCTTTGAATAATTTGCGCGGTTTAAATAGAATGCCGTGGCGAAAATATGAAATCGTATGGTCTAAGTCCATTACCAAGGAACCAGCAAGTGCCGCGGGGAAATCTCCTATTATTTTGCCGATTATTAAGCTAGCTAATACGTGTGTCGGTAAAGTCATTTGGAATCTCAAAAAATGATTAAAAGTTTTCTTTTAATGTGATTTAACCCGACCTGTTTCCATCAGAATTTCAGCGAGGCGAACCAACGAAATTTGACTTTTCCTTACTGGTGCGTTTGTTTGACGAAATCCGAACCTTTTTTGAACGGAACTAATGGCGCGCTCCCGCGCCAAACTGAACGCTCGGGCGGGCAAAAAGGAAGGCCTGCCCGCAACGCTTCGCGTAGCGAGGCGGGCGGGGGGTTGGGGGGAAGGAATTTTTGCCCGCCCTCGCTTTCCGCCGCTGCCGAATTTCGTGCCAACGAAGTTAACGCGCCGCCTTTTAAATCTGATTCTGCGCTTCTAAATTCCTTCTCTTAAAAATCTTATCATAAAGCGTTACTATCAGCACTGCCAATAAAGTTGTTACCACGAAAACTTGTTCTTTCAAAATTGGAAAGAGAATAAACAAGACAATAGAAGGGATAAGAATTGAGTAAAAACTTGCGTTCGCTGAAATCTTCTTTGAATAAATTCCAGCAAAAATAGACGGCACAAAAATTAACGCCAAATATGTAACCAATAATGACAAAGTAACTATATTGGGAATTATAAATGCCAACGCGAAACCAACAATTCCAAATGCGGCGGTTAATAACCTGGCATATATCATTTCTTTTCTACTATCAAGTTTTTTCTGACCAAACAAAGCTTTATAAATAATCGTTGAACCACCAACGAGCAAACTATCAATAGAAGACATAATAACTGCGAGAATTGACGCAAAACCGAAACCTACTAACCACGGCGGCAAAATTCCTTTCATTAGTGCAAAAATCGCGGTTTCTTTCTGAATTCCTACTGGTAATTTAACCGCCGCAATAAGACCCAAAAACAGAACTAAAAATCCGAGAAAAGCAGTAATTGGAATTGCAAGATAAAATGCTTTTTTGGCAGTGCTTTGGCTTTCGGCGGAAAAAATTCTTTGCCAATGCGTAGTATTGCCTAGATACAAAAATCCGCTTACTAAAATTACTCCGATGAACCAACTTAATCCGCCGAAAGCCAGCGGGTCAAGATGGCCTTTCGGTAATTGCGCGAACAAATCGCCAAAACTTCCTATGCTTTGATATCCAACAATTGTCATAACGATAAACACCAAAGTAATTATCCAAAATTGAATAAAGTCGGTGATAATATCAACTTTTAATCCGCCCATCGCTGTGTAAAGAATTGTAATTGCCGCAGAAAAGAATAATGCGATTACATAATCAACTCCTATAAGAACGGATGCGAGCGACGCAATGGCAATTGCCTGAATTCCAATCCAAATAACAAGCAAAAATAATTGTAGCCAGCCCGTTAAAATTTTGTTTTTTCTTCCAAACCTTTTTTCAAAAAAATCAACAATAGTATGCGCGCCGTATTGATCGCCAATTTCTTTTATTTTTTTCGCCAATAATCCGAGAATAAACATACC
>Ga0210044_10010081_pt1 | contig 11337 bp, 5 predicted proteins | sample CryGey13umfilter_2_FD_183959 | JGI IMG/M metagenome (GOLD analysis project Ga0210044, IMG submission 183959) | Groundwater microbial communities from aquifer in Utah, USA - Crystal Geyser 4/9/14 3 um filter (SPAdes) (version 2) | ecosystem: Environmental > Aquatic > Deep subsurface > Groundwater...
GTACTAGCTTGTATGGCGTCCCCTTACCTTTCTCTCGGGTCGCAGCCAGTAGAGCGTGTTTCTTTTTGAGAACGATTGTTGAGGATGATGAAATTTATTTGATCCAGACGCTTGTTCCAAAGGTGTTCATGGGGAGACAAAAGAAAGGGCGCACGTATGAGGTTATTCGCAAGGCTCTCCCCGTTCGAATGAAAAAGGTTTTTCTATTGGCCCGTGAGACTTCCACCTTGAGGGATTCCATTATCTACACATCATTTAGCATGTTGGGTATGCTCTCGGAGTTCTTTTTCGGAGATTCTCCTGAATTAATCACGGATATGAAGAAAAAGGAAGCCATGGCAAAACTCAAAGCCCATGGCGTCCCAGAGGCTTGCATACCATCTTTTCTGGGAGGCCAGTGGGATGTACATGGGAGTGACGATATAGCTCCAACGACTACTACTACGACTACTACTACCAGTGGTTCTTCAGCCAAGCCCCCTGTCGGGCAACGGAAACGGGGTAGACCGCCCAAAGTGGTATCTGCCGAATTCGCCGAGCAAATGAAGGCCCAGTGCGATGGAGATGATGATGAATTCATAAAGAAGCGAAATGCACTGTACTCCAGACGTTTGTATTACAAGAAAAAGAAACAAAAGGGGGAACTGAGAGCGACCGTAGATGACATAACGGAAGCGAATGAAAAACTGCGACAGCAAAATAATTGGCTTGAAGGGCTGATGGCCAAAGCTCAAGACCATATCTCGGCGGCAACAGCCGATGGAAATTTGCTCATGAAAGCCAATTAATAATGTCCGGGATCGAAAAATCCTGTCATTCAATGCAACAATTGATACTCATGCCGCTGAAAGAAACTAGGATTGCCTGTGCTGACTCGTCGTTGTTGTCCAAAGTTTGAATTGCGCATGCCTTCTCCGTGGAGCATTCGTTGTTACCTTTATCCTTGTTCGTTTTATCATTATCGTTGAACTTAATAATAGAGAACTTATTTTCGTAGATCTAATTAGAAAATTACATTATCAAGAGTGTGAAGATGAATGTTGTTCACATCTTTTTATTTCCATGTGATTGTAGGAAAAATTTGCGTCTGGTTACTGTTAGAGGTAGTCCACTCATGGGTTTTAATGTTATCCGTTTTCGCGTAGTTCTACGGTGACCGTATCCCGCCCGGCCGGCTTGTTCGTCTGCCCGCGACTAATTGTAAATTTCCTATTTTGACACGCACAACAACGACTCACGACGTTACGACGCAACACGCTTCGTGCGCTCGGGCCGTATTGCATCCCTGTCCACAGTCGTGTAGACGAACGCTCGAGACGGGGCCTTGACAGTGAGGTTGGCTTTGCGCTTTTCCACTTGTTCCATCTAGTTTCGTTTCGACGATTTGTAAAACACACACACACAAGCACACTCTTATTATTATTTGTCTCATGGTGATTTTGGAAACGGCTGCCATCGGTGCAGCAGGTTATGGTTTATGGCGTGGAGGAGAGGCCGCCACGAACAAGACCAAGGAAGCTTGGAATGAACATCAACGACACCAATACCGTCGTGAACGACGCAATGAATTGACTCAAAAATGTAAAGAAAGAAAAGAAAAATGTGCACAATTGAATCTGTTACGAGAAAGTGGGGGGAGAAAAGGAGGGGTCCCTCCATCATCGGACCTTGTCGCGTCCTCGACGAATGCTACTACTCGCACCCCATCGTCGTCTGTTTTGGATCGCATGAGGGCCGATCACGGTAGGGCATCGGGTACAGGAGGAAGGTTGAAAACGTTATTCAAGAAGAAATAGTAGGAAATGTGTGTCTTGTAATGGAAAATAATATAAATAGATCTTGATGTGAATTTTTTTACTCAAGCAGAGTTAACTGTAAAAAAGGGACAATTAGTGCATTTCTGTTCAAGCGAGAAAAGGGAAACAGTGCATTGGTATCAAGATTTTATCTGGAAGAGTATCTCTCCATCTCTCTCGTTTGGTGGCGAGTTTTATATCACAGAAGTCCCACAGCTGAGACTGCTCAAGGATGCTAATTTTTGTCTCGCAGTTTGTTCACAGAATGACTGTCCCGTCGATTTTTCTTTTCCACGACCTCGCACAAAAACAAGTCTCCCACCTCTCCGCTCCGAGCACCCATGACCGTCTCATCGTCGACCTAAAATCCTCGTACAGGTCATGAAAGACGTCAAGCGACAGGCCGTATGGTTGATCAATGGCAGGAAATGGCCATCAACGGGTACACGAAATGTCATTGAGCTCATCAAATTTCCCGACTTCATTTTTCGGTGGCTTTGTAGTCGTCGGTCCAGAAACTCTCAGGGCAATGGATCGCCTCATCCATGTCCCACGTGTCGAACTATGTGGTCGATACGCTTTAAGGATGCAGCATAGAATGGGCGTCATCTTGATTCTTTGCCATGGTTGCTTGGTCCGCGTATTCCTGAACCCAACTACGGAACATGTTGCACTACGGAACATGTATGTTGTTCCACAACACTGAGATAAAACACGGAGACGAAACCTCAAAGAGCACAAAATGTCAACAAGCCTGGACAAAAAAAGTACGTGTGTGCTCGTTCAAATGAAAACTTCGGGCGCAAAGCTCCTGTGCGCATCATTTGAATGATGGAACTTATGTGCTGCCATATTCAAAGTAGGTACGGCTCATCTCATCACGATCAAAGCCATTGGAAGATTGGTGTCACTCTTACAATCGAAATTGGATCTTCAAGATCTAGGTCGAGATGACTGGATCAAATTGCAATCAAATCCAACTCAGCACAGTCTCATAATCTCAGTTTCAAGAAAACTGGTAGAACAAAGAACTACATGTAAATATCTCGTCGTGTCATAACCCTTCCGTTCCGTCATGATATACTACTACCTAGAAACTCTGGTAGGATGGTAACTCCAGTAGCCAGTCTGCGCCTGATTTGACCGTGATATATATATGGAAAGGAATGGTCTTCTAAGGTAACTGTAAATACTACCTACACCTACTCCTCGATTTTAGCCGGTCTGTCTGTTCCAAGTGCGTGGTTGGTCCTCCGTGAGCCGTCCACCAATACGAAGAAACTGCTCCTGTGTAAAAATTAACTGTAAAACCTGACGACATGGAAAACCATTTGTTCTTCTGTGACAATCCCACAACACTGACTGTGAAGGGGGGACGACGAAGACATAGACGAAGACATAGACGAAGAAGATTGTCCGGCTTCCACAAAAAGATATACATGTAATAAAACCATGAAATTGAAATAACAATGTGGAAATTAACAAGTCAGCGAAATGTTATTCGTCGAACAAAGCTTCAATTCCTAAGTTTGGACAATGCATCACTTGTGAAGTGGTCATTGTCGTCGAAGAATCTTCCGTACGATCCTTATCGGCATATAGTTTTAAGAACGTCATCATCGGCCTCCCGGCCCAAACATTCCTCACAGGGGGGAAATAAACGTGTTCAAAAGAAGGCACGAAAATGGATGGAACGGAACCAACGTGAACGAGATATTCCCGCTCTACGGAATAAATATGAAGATCGTGTATTGCGGCAGCATGAGTTGATCAAGATTCTTTCATCGCCAACGGACATCGATTCTTCGTCAAAGAAAAAAAAAATTCGACGAAGAATCATGTATACGAACAGTGATCAAGATCCAAAGACCCAACGGAAGCGTTACGAAGCGGCAAAATTTATTGGACACATTATCAAAGGTGATGCATTATGGCGGGAAAGTGTTTTTGACATGTTACGTGATTCTCTTCATCCTGAAGGTAGTGGTGGTAGTGGCGACGATAGTGGTGGAACGTCTTCTAAAAAGGTCACGTGGATGAAAGAGGCGCGACAATGGTATGAAAGCTCTTTACCGAGCTTTGTAGAGCGTCTGAAAGAAGCGGACCACCCGGTGAGTGTGGGGGGTGCCTTAGATCGAATGGCGGATGTTGGATTTTCGTTCAAAAACTTTCAAAAGGATTATGGTGCCGTTTCGAGGTACCGTTACGATGTCTCCAGAATTTCTTCAGAAATTATGCAACAAGAGCAAGACTGCGATATCAGAGCATCGAAAATTAAAGTGCTAGAAAAGCAATTAGAAGAGATACAAGAGAAAATTGATAAACTCATGCCAAAACCAGAGACTTCGTCAATAAATGATGCAAATCCTTTTTGGAAAGTGGCAATGGATTCCGTTAAAGACATGTTCTCATCAAGCGATGAAAGCAAAAGAACATCCCAATCAAACGAAAGATCCAACATAACTTCAGCAATCGAGTCGAAGGTGCGACCATTGATTGGCCAATTAGAGAAAAAGAAACGTCTTATCGAATCCTCAGAAAGTCAATTGAAGGACGCTCGGACAAAATTGGAACATCTACGAGAGAATCGGCGTGCTCTGAGGGAACCCATGGAAAAAGAGCTGTACAAGCAGGCCACAGAGGCCATCGAGGGTGCCCGAGAGGACATTTGCCGGTTTCTCGCCGAACATGTTGCAGAAAGACATCGTCTCATCCTCGAACGGTACCAGGTGCTAGACGAACGGACCGACTTAACAAGACCCCAAGAATGGTTCCCGCATGCTCGACTGGATCGACGAAAAATCATTTTCCATGCAGGTCCTACAAACTCAGGGAAAACTTACCAAGCATTAGAACGACTCAAAGAAGCCAAGAGGGGGCTGTATTTAGGTCCTTTGCGACTCCTTGCTGCCGAAATATACGAAACGCTAACTTCAGAGGGTATATATTGTAATTTGTACACAGGACAAGAAAAAAGAGAGATCCCATTTGCCACTCACGGGGCTGCTACAGTCGAAATGGCATCCGTTGTGGATGATTTTGACGTGGTTGTTATTGACGAGATCCAAATGATTGCTGATCTTGAGAGAGGTTACGCATGGACCAGAGCCTTGATAGGATCTCGATGTAAAGAGATTCATGTATGTGGAGGGGCCGAAGCAGAACCGATCTTGAAAAAGCTCGCGGCGGCCTGCGGAGACGAACTTGAGATCAAAAGGTACAGGCGATTTTCTCCGCTGATGGTCGAAAAGAAGAGTCTCGCAAACTCCACTGAAGAACGCGAAGCATATCGTAATGTTCAGAAGGGCGATTGCATCGTTGCTTTCTCTCGCAATGATATTTTTGCGATCAAGCGTGAAATTGAAAGTCTAACTAACTTTAAGTGTTGCATCATCTACGGTTCTCTTCCACCTCAAACAAGATCAGCACAAGCGCGCTTGTTCAATGATCCAAATTCCGATTATGACATTTTGGTTGCTACCGACGCAATCGGTATGGGTTTAAATCTCAACATACGAAGAATTATTTTCAATTCCATGTACAAGAATGACGGAGGAGGGATCGTTCGACTTGGCCATTCGGCGGTGAAACAAATCAGCGGAAGAGCCGGGCGCAGGAACAGTGCATTTCCAACAGGTTACATCACATGCAGGTCACCAGAAGATATGAGTCATCTCAATGCGTGCATGGCGACGGAAATCGAGCCAATCCAGCGTGCTGGTTTGTTGCCTACAGCATCACATTTTGAAACCTTTGAAGAAACGTTACAAGAATACGGAAAAGAGACGACAAAGAACAGTATGTACACAATTCTAAGACAATTTGGCGAAATGGCAAGTCTCCGAAACGACTACTTTCTCTGCAGGCAGACACCGATGCATCTCATTGCCAAGAGTATTGATGAATACCCTCTTACTGTCCGAGAAAAGTACGCCTTGTGTATGTGTCCGGTAAGCACACAAAATGGAAAATCAATGGACGTCTTGAAACGGTTTGCAGCCAAGCTATCGGCAGGTGAGGTTTCTGGGTTACCTAATCGGATGATACTACGCCAACCCAAAACGTTTGAGGACTTGGCACAACTTTGTGGAATGTTTAGTGACTTGGATCTGTTTCTTTGGTTGCAGAATAAATTTCCGCCGGGCAATTACATTGAAAAGCAAAATGCAGCAGCTTTGAAAGAAAACGCGATCCGCATGATTGGGGAAGCTCTCGAAAGGACGGGCACGCTGAAACTTCGACACTGTTACCTCGCTCGTGACCAGCAGGTTCGTGCCACTTGGAAAACGCGACATAAGAGCAAATCGGTCATCGACGAAGTTAAATTTGAGAAAGGAAGTGATCAGCCTAGGACAAAAAATGAAGTGGAAGAAGACGCTAGTTGGGGTAGAGTTGCCCAGAATGCATGATCCTGGCGAGAACGAATACCACACAAATCGGACGGATTGGAGAATGACTTGCATTGAACGTAACTTGTTGTGAACATGTTTTGTGAGCTCACTATCAAGCTTCTGTTCATAAAGCCTGTAAAGTCAATATCAATTTATATTACCAATATTTTTTCTCTCATGTCCAAAGGCATTTGTCAAGACGACGAAAATTAAGGGCAGTAAGGATCACCCAAAATGGTCGTGGCTTTTTAATAGATTCAGCCATATTCCTCAGAATTCTTTCAGGGACAGCTCTGCGATCATAAGGTTCTAGGTAAAAGGTGGGTACTACCTGAGTGAATGGTTGTGATGACAACCGTTCCCAAGGCGTACAATGCAAGTAAGAGAGTGCTTGTCGATACGATTCTTTTCCAGTGCTGGCACAGAATTTCAAATCCAAACTGAACTTGCATCAAATTATACGTGAAAGCCTCCGCGTTTTCCGTTCTCATAGGGTATCTGAATGTCATCGCAACGTGCAGGGAGAAATACTGCCTAAAGCGCTGCGAGTTTTGACACGTCGAACGAATCGATCGATCCCGTACTGCGTCACATATTGCAATTGTAGACCACTAATGAGTATAAATGGAATACAAAGAGATATTAAATTGATTGAGACCGTGCAATTAGAGTGAAAAGATACGGGGCGGGCGGGCTTTTGAGAAGATCCCCGCGTACAATGCTTGCGAGCCTACTTTGATCTTTTGTACTTGTATGCTCGACTGATGATTCCAGTCTTATGGACGGCACCATGTGATATGACAACTACGAATATCTTAATCTTTAGTTATTCAGATAAGTGGTGACCCATCTGTCAAAATCCTCCATACTGAATTGCAAATGGTCACCTTCGAATGTTTCGAAGTAGTTCTTGCTATTTTCCTGTGCCGTACGAAGTCCAAACAGATCCTTCTTGTACCATTCTGTTTCTTCCATGGCTAAGATATGATGAAAGGGGTCATCCGGGTCGGGTGCACCCCACTGTTCACCTTCTTTAGGCCATACCATGCCATCGTCGGATGCCATGACCCAAACAAAGCCTTGTGTTTTGGCCCAGTTTTCCACCAGAGTCTGATTTACAAAGCCAGCTTCGTTGTTCCATTTGGCCAATTGAGAATATTTTTGATATTTTTCGAACGCAGTGGGACGAGGATCTCTCCAGTAGTTAGCCTGGAAGGAATGTTGTTGGGCAAATTCAGTATAAGCTTGTTTACCGGCTTGTTCCATGAGGAAATCGCACATGTCAAAATCCACGCTATTTCCCTCCTTTCCTGTCGTCACGGAAGGACGACAATAAGGAACTGCTCCATCACCGGCATTCACGCCATTGATCGAGATAAATGTGTGAACCGGCGGATGGTTATGTTTCGCAATGTAACCTCGAATGACATTGTTCCCTTGTGAGAAACCAATGGCATGGAAACCACCATGCAACTTCGGATCATTTTCGATTGCAGTCGCAAAGACCTCAACTGAAGCATCCATGTTGAGAAAGTAACCATTCTTGGTATCTTCCGCTTGGGTCTTTCCCGTAGGAATGCAGGTTGCGTAGACACCCCCAAGCAATTCCGAAGCGTGGGATGTAATATGTTGCATTCCGCTATTGAAACACGAGTCACCCATTCCATGCGCAAAGACTACTGGAAGTTGTCCATCCAGTCGTCGTCTTACACGTTGACTTTCTATTGCCACATCCGCTGCAATATAATATTTGTCGACCCAATTGTCACCCACGAGAAGACCATGTTGCGAGGCATGTTCTTGTGCGATGCGGACAAAATCGTCCAAGTCATCTTCCGCCCGTTGGAGCATGTAACAGAGAGCGGGGTGATTTTGTTGTTCCGTGTCCGTGCAAACGACAAGCGATCCTAGGACATGGCTTACAGTTGTTGCTGCTGTTACTACCGTAATGAATGTGACAAGACGTTGCATGGTTCTTGGTTCTTTCGTTTGATATAATCACAAATGGAAAATGATCACAACAATCACAAGAAAGAAACGCACTGTCAACGACGCAATGTTTTTTCGCTGTCAGAGAATTTGATTCCGGATGTGAATCTTGTTGTCGATCAATCGACCGTCCGTCGCCCGTAAAAGGTTGGAGTAGAAAAGAAATTCGTCTGCTATTGGGACGAAAATGACGTCATCACTTTCCATCGTTCTGAACAAATTTCAAACAAAACTATTTTCTTTGTCTCTGTACGGGTGAATCGCTCAGGAGAACTTCAAACCGAATCATCCCAGCGTGGCCGAATCTCCACTTCGCCGAAAGCGTCACACGTACACCAACCAGAACACTTGCCTTTTCCCCCTTCATTTTCGACGACTTACTCACTCTCGCAACAGCATACAACTGTGGCACGTAAATTCCATTCCGAGAATCTCGATCATCAGTCGAAAACAAACCTCTTAACCAAGAACTGATCAATCATCATGAACCTTGAGTCCTCCCACACTTTGCCTCGAATTCCCTCTATGCAATCAATTACCAGCACTGGCAGTGCTTCGGATTCCCCTGTAGCCAATGCTCGAGGCCACACACGACGCACGATGACCGTGTACCACCCCGTCGTTAGTTCCATGGTTTTCTCCAACACGTTACGCAATTGTTCTCAAGTGAAAGACATGCTCCGACATTGCATGAACAACGATGGAGAAAACAGCTTCATGTGCGAGACGGCTAATCGATACGCGGCTTTTTGCGACCTCCGTCACAACTAGAGAATACTATCATCGTGCGTAACAGGGTGTACAGGAATGCTACCTTTCGTCAAAGCTATGCGTAGAAAGAAAGCGGCTAAATATACCTCCCCAAACTGAAAGAAAGAAACAGCAGTTCGCATTATGTTTTAATGTCAAAATTATAAAAGTGATGAACAAAGTGAGAATTGTCTGTCGAAAGTATTACCCATAGCATGCGATAACACAAAGTAATAGTAAGAATTGATGATAAGTCATCACGCTCTCTTGTCTTATCTACTGGGTGCTATAGATTCATATACTTCGTCATCACTTCGCATAGATCCACATCGATTGCCTTGTAAAAGAGCAGTCTCTGCTCCTCTTCGACTCAAAGAGAACAGCACTGATCGTTGCAGGCAGAACAGAACATCGTATTTGCACCGCAGAACTTTCGAATTCGAAAAAAAAAGAATTCTCTTTGTCGAACTACCTACTACAAGGAGGATCCTGACGCTACGTGTGTTGCTCTTTGTAGCAAATTGTTCACACTACATATTTTGTGCGTTGTGGATCGAGTGCGAATATTAGAGAAAATGAATTATTTATCCGCTTAAGGTACTCCATACTTCATAAAGCTCATACTTGCTTTTGATATGATACAGGAAGTATCAGGGAAGATTTTTGATGTAAGAGCACGACCAAGTACGACGGCCATATCATAACGACACCCACAGATGTGACATGATAAAAAAAAAAAAAAAAATACTGAAACCAGTCCGTAACAACCGTATCATATCTGTATTTTACTTAATGCTTATGCTCTGTCTTTCGAAAGACAATATATTGCTAGCTATTTACACGGAAAATTCTTCAGAACTGGTTTTGGGCCCCATCTGCGTTTCTTGTGGGAGAGATTGACCACCTTGGCAGGCGAGTTCGAAGCTAGTTTGAAAAGATGAAAGGTTTCGATTGAACAATTCCATCATGTGCAGTAAGTCTTCCTTTGGCTTATCGGCAGAGACAGTCGAGCTGCTACATAAACGGATTCCATCCTTGTTTTCGTCGTCGTAGACAACGGCCCTCGGCAAGCGATCTTCATTACCATCGATCAAGTCCCCGCCCTGAGATTCTATCCACTCCAAGCATTCCTGTGTTCTCTTGGCGAAAGGGTGGTCATCACCCAAAACAGATTGCTGGATCAAAAGAGATTCTTCTAGGTCAATAAACGCTTCAGCCGAGAGGCCCCAGTACAATTTGATGGATCCAATATTAGACAGGGTCGACGCAATTGAAAGTAGTACCTGGTTGGACGGTTCGTCCAAGTCCTGTACGGGAACTTCTCGGAGGGTAGATCTTTGAATTTCTAGCGCTTCTTCAAAGGCGACCTTGGCTACATCCAGCTCGTTTAATTCGTAAAGAGCACACCCAATATTGTTCAGCAATTTTGCTACTTTCAAGTGCTTGGGTCCGTAACATTTTCGTCGGATACGAAGTGCGTCTCGAAAGTGGGCAATGGCTTTCTTGAATTTCCGACATTCAAGAAGTGCAACCCCTAATTGGGACAGGCTAACAGCCGTATCGGGGTGGTCTGGAGGCAGAGTAAGTTTGCGGATTCGGACAGCCTCGTAGGACACATGAGCAGCTTCATTGAAATTTCCCTGTTTCATGTGCACAATCCCGATGTTATGCAGAGCTGTACCGACTCGGTAATGCTGTTCCCCGTATCGTGTCAATTGTCCACGTAGAATTTCTTCGAACACTTCGAGAGCTTCGGAATATTCTCGGTGTTTCAAATGCTCGATTCCCATGTCATGGATCGCTTGTAAGTTCTTTTCTACGTCCAAGAAGAAAGCATCATCTATATTCACAGGTGTTGATGAGAGAGATGAATCCGCGCTGAATTCTGATTCAAAAGCAGGTAAAGGTGGGTTGTCCTCCTCGCGTATTTCCGACTCAACAACTTCTTGTTGAGGAGAGACTGGAGACACCAATGATGTCGGTGATAAGGAACCTAAGCTAAGCGGCGCATGATCTGGCAAAGATGCCTTGGTTTCCACTGATAATGACGGAGAAGTAGCGAGCCGAGGAAGAGACAAATCCGCTCTGAGCGGTGATGGCGGCTTGGGGGCAGTCGAGGATTTGTGCAAGGGTGGCGTGTGGAATGAACCGCGCGCAGACGACGCAGAAGGGGTCCTGCACGAAAGGTTTGGTGCGGATAAACATGATCCGACCTCTGACATGGAAAATCTGATTTCGGGTGCGTTGCCTAGATTGGTCATGATACCCTCCGGATCCGCTGACAGCAAAAAGTCTACACATGTGTTCGACGCGCTCGTCATAGCTGAATCACTGCCGGTCCACTTGAGACTGTGGGGTCTCTTCAGAACAACGGTCCGCGAAAGCTCATGCTCTCTTTCGCGGTCTGTCGA
>Ga0210044_10010083_pt1 | contig 11336 bp, 5 predicted proteins | sample CryGey13umfilter_2_FD_183959 | JGI IMG/M metagenome (GOLD analysis project Ga0210044, IMG submission 183959) | Groundwater microbial communities from aquifer in Utah, USA - Crystal Geyser 4/9/14 3 um filter (SPAdes) (version 2) | ecosystem: Environmental > Aquatic > Deep subsurface > Groundwater...
TAAAAAGAACCTATTACAAATGGCAACCATGCTGCAGTTGTTATGTGATGATAATGTTGTGCATTGCCAATTAAAACCCCAGACAATGAATAAGAAATAGCAATAATAAAGCAACCAATAGTATCAACTTTTAATGTTCTAAGAAACCAAAACATACCAATACCAGCTATAACAACATGAAAAAGATATTCATATTGAACAACAACCAAAGTATAGGGAGTAAACAAAGAAATTATCCATACAGGAAGATACCAAGGCGTAATTTGCATATCAGCATGTAATGGATATCCTAAGCTTTGATATGGATTCCACCACGGAAAATAACCATTGCTAATAGATTCTCCAACCGTAAATCGCCAAGGCAAACAACAAGAGATTGAATCCCATTTAAGAGGATGAATCAACAAAGATATTTGGTAAAAAATTGCTAATATTATAACTATTAGTATAATATAATTTAACTTGTTTTTACAAAAACGATTCCAAATCATTTGTAAGTGTTTATTTTGGTGCAATTCTCAAAAGATAAAATGCAATTAATATAAAAATAATATTTGGTATCCACACAGCAATAGCAACGGGAATTTTTCCACCATAAATGGAAATGGTTGTTATTACTTGCATAAACAAGATATAAATGAAACTTAAGGCAATTCCTGCACCCAAATGATACCCAATTCCACCTCTTACCTTTCTACTGGATATAGAAACGCCTATTAATGCGAGAACCAATGTAGAAAATGGGAAAGCGACTCGCCGATATTTTTCTAACAAATAAACGTCTATGTTATTCGAACCTTTCAACTTTTCTTTTGCAATAAACTTATTTAATTGAAAGTAGTTCATCGTTTCAACCTCATCTAGTGTTCGGTAAAAATCATTTGGAAGAATACTTAGCACTGTATCTAGTTTGCTGCCTCGAGTTATTGTTTCATTTGTGTCCTTTATCGTTCTAATCCAATAATTTTCAAAAGTCCATTTTTTTCCTGTGCTGTCCCATCTAAGAATATCTGCAGTAATTTTTGAAGTCAATTTTTCGTTTTCAATATGTTCAAGAGTAAAACGAGAACCAACGTTGGTTAAATCATTGAAGTATTCAACATAAGCATAAACGCCAGGACTAATTTGTAAATGGATATCTCTATCTTTATAGTGCGATGTGTTTTTTAAATATTTATAGGTAAATTCAAGGCGTTTTTTATTAGCAGGAGGGATAATAAAATTAGATAAAATAAAAGAGAAAATAGCTATTAGCAATGCTGAAAAAATAAAAGGGAAAAGCAAACGTCTAAAACTAACGCCACTACTTAGTATTGCTATAATTTCTGTATTAGAAGCCATTTTTGCAGTAAAAAAAATTACTGCAATAAAAGTGAGCAATGCACTAAAAAGGTTAATAAAATAAGGGATAAAATTAAGGTAATATACAAAAATAATTTCTTTTAAAGGGGCATCTTTCTCCATAAAATCATCAATACGCTCCGAAAAATCGAAAACAATTAGAATGATAATAAGCAAAGCGATAATTAAAAAGAAGGAACTCAGAAATTTTTTTATAATATAAATATCAATTTTCTTCATTGAATGCTTTTTGGTTTTTATGAGTTAATTGTCATAATAACGATTAGTGTAATGATTTTAAAAAGGTTTTACAAGCGTTGCATCAATTGTTTTACCATTCTATTTTTCCAAGAATTAAAACTACCTTCATTAATTTTTATTCTTGCTTCTTTTACCAACCATAAATAGAATGCAAGATTATGAGCTGTAGCAATCATAGCTGATAGTATTTCTTTAGATACGAATAGATGACGGAGATATGCCTTGGTGTATGCAGCATCAACAAATGAAGTTCCAAATTCATCAATTGGAGAAAAATCATTTTTCCACTTTTCATTTTTTATATTGATAATTCCGTTTTGTGTAAACAACATTCCATTGCGAGCATTGCGGGTGGGCATCACGCAATCCATCATATCTACACCCAAGGCTATGCTTTCAAGTATGTTTGCTGGAGTACCAACTCCCATTAAATAGCGTGGTTTTTCGATAGGAAGAATGTTACAAACAAGTTCTGTCATTTCATACATCATTTCTACTGGTTCTCCAACTGACAAACCACCTATAGCGTTTCCCTCTGCGCCAATATTACTGATAAATTCAGCTGATTGAATGCGTAAGTCTTTGTAAACACTACCTTGTACGATTGGAAAAAGAGCTTGTGAGTAACCATATAAGCCATTAGTATTTTTGTATTGAGTAAAACATCTGTTAAGCCAATTATGTGTAATAGCTAATGATTTTTTTGCATAGTCGTATTCACAAGGATATGGTGTGCATTCATCTAAAACCATCATAATATCAGCACCTATAAGACGTTGGGTGTCAATTACATTTTCAGGAGTAAATTGATGTTTTGAACCGTCAATATGCGATTTAAATACCACGCCATTATCGTTCATTTTGCGGTTAGCAGTAAGAGAATATACTTGATAGCCACCACTGTCAGTAAGTATAGGTTTATGCCAGCCGTTAAACTGATGAATTCCTCCTGCTCCATTGATAATATTGGTTCCAGGACGTAAATAGAGGTGATAAGTGTTACCAAGTATTATTTGTGCTTTTGTATCGTTAAGAAGGTCTTGCTGATGAATTGCTTTTACAGTACCAGCAGTACCAACAGGCATAAATATTGGTGTTTCTATATCGCCATGTGCGGTATTAATAATTCCAACACGTGCTTTAGTATCTGTATCTGTTTTAATTAAAGTAAAATTCATAGCTAACTAAAAAAAAGCAAAGATATATAATAATTAGAAATGTAATTTGCGATTGCTAAGTTCAAACCAATAGATGACTTAAGTTTTTAAATTTTAATACAATAACACATAGATAATCAAACAATTAATAAATCAAAATCGATAGAATCCATCAAAAAGATAAATAAATAGTGAAACATTAAAATAAAAATTCCGTATTATTTAAAGATGAGGCATTTGTAGTTTATTATAATAAAAAACAAATGTTAAAAATCTTAAAATATTGTGAGATAATATGATAATATTATCTTTGTAGCAAAATAAAATAAACATAAATAAAACTTAATTAAAATGAGGGTACTAAACAAAACTACACTATTAATATGTTTTTCCATTTTATTTTCAACTAGTTTTGTATATTCACAAAGCGATACTACTATGGATACTGGTGGTGGAGATTTAAATGAACTTGATGAACCTATTGTTAATGCAGATTTAAATAAACCAAACACTCTTAACGATACACTTGCAACGAAGTTTATTTTATTTCCAACCACAACTGCATTTCAGGAATGGAATATTAGCGTAATTCACAATCGTAAATATGATTTTTCTAATGCTCTAGACACAATGTGTATTCCTTTGCTCAATGACTCATTAGGTACATTTGTGCAACCATTTAAAGGAAGGATAACTTCTGTTTTTGGACCCCGAAAATACAGGTATCATTATGGAGTTGATATTAAATTGCAAACAGGAGATTCCGTTGCATGCGCTTTTGATGGCACTGTTAGAATAAGTCAAAGAAGTAAAACTTATGGTAATGTGATAGTTGTAAGACATAAAAATGGGCTTGAAACTTTTTATGCTCATCTTTCTAAGAAATTTGTAGAACCAAATCAAGCTGTAAAGGCTGGAGAAATTTTAGGACTTGGCGGAAATACAGGACGTTCTTACGGAAGTCATTTGCATTTTGAGATTAGATATATGGACGAACCGATTAATCCTTCTGATGTGGTTGATTTTGAAAATTATTCTCTTAAGTCAGATACGCTAATGCTTACGAAAACAAACTTTTCGTATATGGAAAAAGTGAAAGAATTTGAGGCTATTAAATTTCATACCATTCGCAAAGGAGATACACTTTCTAAAATAGCGCAAAATTATGGCACTTCAGTCTCTACACTTTGTAAGATAAATGGCATTACCACAAAAAAAATTCTTAAAATAGGTTCCAAATTAAGAGTAAATTAAATTCTTACTTATCTAATTTCAAAATTCTATACTAAGCGTCTTTGTTTTTTTCAAGTTTGTCAATTCTTTGTACCAAATCGGGTAGGTTGCGAAAATGAATGTATGATTTACGATATTTACCAACCTCAAAAGCTGGAGAACCCATATATCCTTCCCCTTTTTTAGTGATACTTTTTGATATTCCTGATTGAGCTGCAATAATAGTGCCATCTGCAATGTTTAAATGTCCTACTATTCCCACTTGACCACTAAACATACAATTTTTGCCTATTTTAGTAGAGCCGGCAATAACAACATTTGCAGCGATGTAAGTGTTTTCTCCCACCTCTACATTGTGCGCAATATGAATTAAATTGTCGAACTTAACTCCTTTATGGAGTATGGTGGAACCAAGTGTGGCTCTGTCAATTGCACAGTTTGCCCCAATCTCAACATCATCTTCAATGACAACATTACCAATTTGAGGCACTTTCTTGTTTCCTTCATGTTCTGGTATAAAACGAAATCCATCGCTGCCAATAACTGTACCCGAATGTATAATGCAATTTTTGCCTATTTTATTGTCAGAATAGACTTTAACTCCTGCAAAAATTATGGTGTTATCACCTACAATCGTATTGTCTCCAAGATAAACCTGTGGGTATATTTTAACATTTTTCCCAATCACCACATTTTCTCCGATAAATGCAAACTCTCCTAAATACAAATTTTCTCCTACGCTTGCTGTTTCTGCAATATATGCCATTTTAGAAACACCTATTTTGTTATATTTTATTTGATTATAGACTTCGAGAAGTTTAACAAATGCAAGTTCAGAATTATCTACCTTAATAAGCGTGGTTTTCACATCATGCTCTGGGAAAAAACTTTTATTTACAATAACAATTGAAGCATTGGTATTATAAATATATTGTGTATACAATGGATTAGATAAAAATGAGAGAGAATTTACTTCACCCTCTTCTATTTTAGACAATTTATTTACAGAAACATCAGGATTCCCTTCAATTATTCCGTTTACAAGTTCTGCAATTTGTTTTGCGGTAAAATTCATAGAATTATTTTAAATTTATAGTATGCTTATAATTACAGTTATTTATATTTGATTTCTCAATATATTTAAGCTAATTGTTTAAAAATAAATACTTAATTTGCTGTATAAATTCAAAGTCTTTATTTGATTAAAACTAACTTTTGTGATTTTTCAATAAATCCGTTTTCTTTATTTCCAATTTTAATTTTATAAATATAAATGCCAGAACTTATTTTCCTTCCATATTCATCGGTACCATCCCAAACAATCTGGTCTGCAATATAACCCGTAGAGAATACAGTTTGTTTTATTGTTTTAACAAGACTACCAGACATAGTAAATATTAGTATTTGCACATCAAGCTCAGTATCTGATTGATTGTGTTCGAAGCGAAATGTTGTCTTATCATTAAAAGGATTTGGATAGTTTAAAATGTTTTGTAATGCAATTTTAGATGATTTTGCTACAATAAATTCGGTATATGCTTCGGTAGAATTATTATAAATATCCCAAGCTCTTAATTTTAAATTGTGAACACCTTCATTTAGATTAATAAATGGATAAGTTATGCTACCACTCGTATAACTGTCAAGTTCTGATTGGTAATAATCGTTTAAAATATAAGGGTTCTGATTATCGTCATCCAAAATAGCAATAATATCATGTCCTATACCATTTCCAACAGTATTAATTCCATTATTATCAAATAGTAAAGAGAACAATAAAGGATTTTCATCAGTAATACCGCCAAATTTGAAATTAGTATCGTTAATATACAAATTTACGCTCGGGCCTTCATTATCAGCAACAGCATTGGTATCAGAACCTCCAATTATAATATTTTCAAAGTAACCTGCAGCATCAGTGTTTCCATTTTCTGCATAATAGCTAATTTTACCATAACCATAAGTATAATTTATATCTTTAGGAACAATAAAAGAGAATGAAAAATCACCATTATTAACACTTGATTTGCCTTTGTAAAGTATGTTTTTGCGAATTGTATATTCAAAGGGAGGACAATCTTTTGGGTCATTTCCAAGCGTTGTTTCATTTGAATACTTGTCATAAACAGTTGGATAAAGTTTACCATTAAAATCGGTTAATTTATTTCCTGAAACATCCGCAACAAATCCTTTTATTGTTACTTTGCTTAATGCTTTAAGGGTATCTAATATTGTGCTAATAGAATCATTATTAATGCTTGTTGTAAAAACTTTATATTGTGGATAAGCTAATTTTAATGCAGGGTCGCCTATTAATAGATAGCTGATGATTGATGAATTGGAAGAGCTTCTAACTTTTGCAATTTTCAACAACTCTCCTATAGTATAATATTGATTATTATTCTTAGTAAAAGCGGTATCATAAAAATTTTCAGACATTGTTTGATTTGTGGGTGCCCAGCTTACACGAGCAGCAGTATATAGCGCAATTCCACCTCCATTTGGGTTTAAAAAAACCGATTCTCCTGCAGAAGTAATAGCTGGGTCATCAAAACGACTGAATGTACAAGAAGAGGTAAAAAACAAAGGCAAATTATATTTGTTATTCCAAGCATTAATATCTGACATTGTAAGAACTCTTTCGAGCGCCCATCCTGTTTCGCCACTATGACCAATATAATTAACAATCAATGCTCCTTTTAATACTCTTTTATTGATTGCTTGATTGGCATCTGGATATCGTGAACCGCCTGGCGTAATTACTTGCTGAAATGCATCTAAATAAATTTTGTCAACATTAATATTTTTAAAATTGTTATTCAAAATAGCGGCTAAATCGTTAGAATATTTCATAAAGACTTGACCACCACTTACTTCTCCGTCGTCAGCTACAAAGCACAGCGTGTTTCTCCAATCTGCAAAGTTTGAAATGGTATTGCCAGTAGTAACTAAGTTTGTTTTGCTGGCATAACGCTTTATTTTATCAACGCAATTTTGAGCTTCAATATTAGTTTTTACTGGTAATCGACCAATGCCAATATCTATATCTCCATTTGCATTATATCCTTCTAAATTGTCCAATAAACCAAAAAAATCATCAGTAACCCAACTTGATGAAGAGTTTAATGAGGACTCAGCTTCATAGGTGGGAACAAAATTTGTATTGCTTGGTATGCGGTTTTTATAGTCATACGAAGCATCCCCAAATAAAAGTAGATTTTTTGGCAATTTTTCTGGATCGCTTGCTCTGTCATAGAACATTTTAGCAAAATTCCGAATAGCTGCTATATCTTGTTTCCCTGAAGAAAATTCGTTGTATATTTGGTCAGTAGTAGCAACTACAACATTGATATTATCATTAGTTCGATGAAATTCCGCCAAACTATTTGCTTCATTCAAAAAAACAGGGTAGGTTACTATAATTAGGTTGTTATTTGAAAGGTTGTGTAAATTTTGATTCTCCACATTTCCTATTAATTGAGGAATTAGAAAATTATTTCCATTAAATGCAATAAATTCGTGCAAAGTATCAGTATGTAATCGAAATGATAGATTGTTACCATTTATTATAAATTCTTGACTTTTTGCATCGTGAGGATAAGTAACATCCCAAACTTTTATATTTGAAGTAGCATTAGATAGAATAAAATCAGAGACATTGCCTATTCCTATAGAGTTCTTGTCTCTAAACGAAAGTTGATCACCACTGAAGTTAAGGTATCTTCTAACACATACTTCTATAAAATCAAGAAAACCTATGGCATTAGTAGGTGGTTTTATGTATTCAACTCCAACGATGAGGTTAGAATTATTAGGCATAAACCTCATCGTATCCATGTTATTTATTGCATATTGGTATACATTTCCTGATGCAATTCCTGCAATATTAATATTTTTAGTTCTATTGCAGCAATTAAAATCAAAAGAACTTGACATAGAACTACGAGCCAGTACATTTGTTTTTAAATAGGCAATAGAATTTGGATTAATGTCTGGAAATGAAAATAAAAAGTTGTAATTCATAATATCTTCAAACTTTTCACCATACCAATTTTTTCCAGATGTAACAAAATTGAGAGAATCCAACTCATGAAAAGCGAAATCATTAAAATCAGTAACTGTTAAATTTGAAGCATCGGTTGAAGATACTTGATTGGTAATTCTTTTTCCATTTCCTATATCTGCATTAATGTAATAATAGTTATTATCAGTATACAGATTTTTTTTGTGGTGAAATAATCTATCTCCTACAAAATCGAAATACCAAATATTGGGAGATTCGCCATAAAACAAAACATAATCTACTTGGTCGAATGAACCATCGCCTTCGCCTTCTACATAAATTGCATTTTCCATTAAATCGTCATACCTGAAATAGCCCGCTACCTCTGACAACATTCCTCCGCCATTTCCATACACTCTTATTTTTCGAGGGTCGCTGATATTTAATCCCATACTTTGTAACTGTTCGTAAGTTAGTTTGTAAATGCCATTTTGATTTACTCCTATTTTATACCACTTGCCTTCTTTTAATACAGAATTATCAGTCCAAGTTTGGTTTTTAATAGAAGGTGTTTTATTGTTTTTTTCTAAAATTTCTACTTTCATATTAAAGGAAACCAATTTCTCGTATCTTCCAGTAATAGCGTTTTTTATTATTGGGATAAATTTAATATTAGAATACGGTTGCATTTCCTGTATTGAAATGTTTGTTTCTATTGATATATCATCTTTTATATTGCTCAAATCTTTCAATTGACTGATTTCAGAAGGATTTATCTCTTCATAAACTTTATTAAGAAGCGAAACTTTTATTTCAGCATCAAAGAGATTTATTTTTTCTCTTTTAAAAAAAACAGGTAATCCAAGGTTTTCTAGTTCAAAATTTGCACCATCAAAATATAAATATTTAATAGAATCGTTCTCAAAAGAGTATTTCTGAATGCTTTTCCATTTTAAGGTTGTTATTTCTACTTGAGCATAAGCCTCTTTTATACTTGCAAGTATTGATAGTAAAATAATATATAATAGAACTTTATATTTCATTTAGAATTTTTGTTTAAGGGGCTCAAAATTAATTATATTTTTTTTAGAAAAGCATAAAGCCTTTAAAACATTTGTGTTTTCTTTTATAAACGAAAGAAAATAAAATATATTATATTTTTAATGTATTAAAAACAAAATAATTTATTAAATATCAGTATATGAGACATTAAGAGGGAAATATTTTTTAATAAATTATTTTTATAATACAAGGAGAAATAGATTGCTATTATTTATAAATTTACAAATTATATGAAAAAGAATTAAAACTCAAATTATTATGAAATTTATCCAAATGATTTTCCGCTTAATCTTCCTATTTATTGCCATAACTATTGCGTATAGCAATATTTCATTGGCACAAAAGAGTTATAAATACGATACTATTCCAAATGACCCTCTAAAAGCAAGAATATACAAGTTAGATAATGGTTTAACTGTTTATATGTCCGTTTACAAAGATGCTCCACGTATTCAAACATATATTGCTACCAAAGTAGGTAGTAAAAATGACCCAAGTGATGCTACTGGGATGGCACATTATTTTGAACACATGATGTTTAAAGGAACTAGTCATTTTGGAACAATAGATTATGAAAAAGAGTCTATTTTAATTAATAAAGTAGATAGTTTGTTTGAAGTTTATAGAGTTACTAAAGATTCTACCATACGTTTAAACCTCTATCATCAAATAGATAGCATTTCTTTTGAAGCCTCAAAGTATGCTATCCCAAATGAATATGACAAATTAGTTTCTATTATCGGAGCTTCTGGAACCAATGCGTTTACTTCCACGGAGCAAACCGTATTTATAAATGAAATACCTGCTAATCAATTAGAAAATTGGTTAACTATAGAATCTGAAAGGTTTAGAAGTCCTGTTTTAAGACTATTTCACACCGAACTGGAAACCGTTTATGAAGAAAAAAATATGACTTTAGCTAATGATGGTAAAAAATCGTATGCTGCTCTTTTGGAAGGCTTATTTAAAAAACATACTTACGGCACTCAAACTACCATTGGCACCATCGAACATTTGAAAAATCCTTCTATGAAGAAGTTAAGAGAATTTTATGCAACCTATTATGTGCCTAACAACATGGCAATTTGTTTATCAGGCGATTTTAATCCTGATGAAGCGATTAAGCTAATAGATGCTAAATTTGGTGATTATCAACAAAAAAACATTCCTCCTTTTGTTTTTGAGAAAGAAGACCCGATTTTACAACCCATTGTCAAAGAGGTGGTAGGTCCAGATGCCGAAAGTGTTTATATTGGCTTTCGTTTTGATGGTGCTTCTTCTAAAGATGCTGACATGATTACATTGCTTTCAATGATACTAGCTAACGGGCAAGCTGGTTTGCTTGATTTAAATTTAAATCAAGCACAAAAAGTTCTTAATAGCTATGCTTACGAATCTATCAGCAAAGACTATTCTGCATTGATCTTTTATGCAAAACCTAAAGAAGGTCAAAAACTCGAAGACCTTAAGGATTTATTACTTTCGCAACTCGAACTAGTTAAAAACGGCGATTTTCCAGATTGGTTGCTCCCTGCTATTATCAATGATATGAAATTTCAAGAAAAACAAAATTATGAAAAAAACGCAAGTCGTGCGATGGCTTTTGTTCAATCTTTTGTGTTAGGAATACCTTGGGCTGATGAAGTTAATAGCATTAATAACTTATCAAAAATCACTAAAAACGATATTATTGAGTTTACAAAAACGAATTTTAATCAAAACAATTATGTGGTTGTTTACAAAAGAACTGGAATTGATAATAATATCAGGAAAATCACCAAACCAAAGATTACAACCATCAAAATTAACAGAGATTTTCAGTCCAATTTTCTAAAAAAAATAGAAAACAATAGCGTTCCCAAAATAGAACCTGTTTTTATAGACTACGATAAAGACATTACAAAATTTAAAATCAAATCAAATATCCAAGTTTTATATAGAGCAAATAATGACAACGAGCTATTTAACCTGTATTATCTTTTTGATATGGGAAGCAATAACAGTAAACTGCTCGACCCCGCTGTAAATTATTTAAAATTATTAGGAACTTCTAAATATAGTACGAACGAAATAAGACAAGAATTTTATAAAATTGGCTGTACGTTTAATGTATCTGTGCTGTCTAACCAAACCTATATAAGCGTAAGAGGATTAAGTGATAATTTAGAAAAAGCTATTGTTTTATTAGAAGATTTGCTTTCCGATGCGCAACCTAATAAAGAAGCATTAGACAATTTAATAGAAAATACACTTAAAAGCCGGAAAGATGCTAAATTGAA
>Ga0210044_10010085_pt1 | contig 11333 bp, 12 predicted proteins | sample CryGey13umfilter_2_FD_183959 | JGI IMG/M metagenome (GOLD analysis project Ga0210044, IMG submission 183959) | Groundwater microbial communities from aquifer in Utah, USA - Crystal Geyser 4/9/14 3 um filter (SPAdes) (version 2) | ecosystem: Environmental > Aquatic > Deep subsurface >...
GGAAACGCCTACCGCCATACCGGCTCGACCGGTGACGGTTATGCTTTCGCTCAGGCACTTGGCCACACGCTGACGCCGCTTGGGCCGGCACTCAACTCTTTAATCGTTGCTGAAAAGTGGGTTAAGGAGCTCGCGGGTGTCTCGTTTGAAAAGGTTCGGCTTACGTTGGCAGATCATGAGCGCCTTGGAGCGTTTGTCTTTACCCATCGTGGTCTGAGCGGGCCTGCCGTTTTTGCCCTTTCAAGTCTGGCTGCTCACGAATCGATCTCACCCCAGAGTCCACTTCCACTCACCATCGACTTCTTCCCCGACGAGCGGTTCGATTCTCTGGATCACCGTTTGGTTGACCTCATTCAGAAAAATCCACATAAGAGTGTGCTCAATCTTCTTGATATTCTCTTGCCCAAATCGCTCTGTGGGCCGGTCGTTTTGTGTGCTCAGTTAGACTCAAAGCTGAAGGCCGGCTCCCTCACGAAAGAGCAGCGCCTGAGGATTGTAACCTTACTTAAGGGGCTGCCGCTGAGTGTTGTCGGGCGAAGTGGGGGAGAGGAGTTTGTGACCGCCGGTGGGATTGATCTTGCAGAGATGAACACTAATACGATGGAGTCCAAAATCTCTCCGGGTCTTTATTGTGCAGGTGAGCTTCTCGACGTGGACGGCTTTACTGGAGGTTTCAACCTTCAGGCCTCCTGGGCGACGGGCGCTCTTGCCGGCGAGAGTGCGGCGGGCGGCTGATCTATGCCTGCGTAGAATACTTGCGTGAAAATCGTGAGATGTTATTATAGCACCTATAGTTTATTATAACTGCTGGTCTATTAGTGTTTTTTTATGTCTGAACAACGGTCACAACTTGATGCCATTCTCCTTGTCGACGACGAGCCGCTAGCCCGTATGATTGCCCAAGCTCGTCTTAACAATGCACTATCCGAGGAGATTGAGTCCGGTCGTGTTCGGGTGGCGGAGGCCGATGGTTTAAGAACTGCTATTGGTGCAGTGCGCGAACTTGCTTCAAAGCTTATAGCTCTTGTCGGCGATCTCCAGATGCCCGGTACGAGTCAGGGGCAGCATAATGAGTTTGGTGCGACCGAGCGCGAAGAGGGAGTCGCCGTTGTTGAGGCAGCACTTGCCGCCGGTTTGCCCCCCGAGCGGATCTTCCTCCTTACGGCGAGTGTCGACCCTTTACACATGCGTAACGGGCCGGGGTATAATCCTTCAGACCTCCAGAGCCGACTCGCCAGCTTTGCTGCTGAGCGGGGTATCTCATTAGTGAGTAAGGCTGATGCGGATGAGCTCTTCGAAAAGACGCTGCCTTGTCTTGTGCGTCAGACTCTGTCGGCTGAGTAAAACGAGCCGTTTTTTCTCTTACTTGTGTTTTTCAAGGTCGAGCACCTTGTCAATGCGGATCTGTGCAACGAACTCGGGAACGTGAGAGACGAGTATCATCGCCCCCTCATACTCATCCAGCGCCTTTGCGATAACGGGAATATGGCGGAAGTTTATGTGGTTTGTTGGCTCGTCGAGAATCAGCAGGCCGGGTTCTTGAAGGACCAGTCGTGTGAAAGCAACCAGTCCTTTTTGGCCTTCGGAAAGGCTGCCGATCTTGTTGTAGACAACGTCGCCGGTTATCAAAAAGCCCGCAGCGGTTCCGCGAATATTCTGCTCACTCTTGTCCTTTGCGACGGCAAGAAGTGAGTCGTAGACGGTATCTTCAAAGTTCAGTGTTGAGAAGTCTTGGCGGTAGTAGCCCACCTCGATTTCCGGAGCGATGGTTGCTCCCTCGGCCTCGCCGCTTGCCAGGGCTTCCAGAAGAGTGCTCTTCCCGATGCCGTTTGGACCGGTGAGCAGGAGGTGCTGTTTTTTATTCAGTGAGATGTTGCACTTCTTAACAACGGCCTCATGGTTTTGGATGACCTTGAATGAGCTGATGCGGAAGATCTCTCCGGACATTCTCTGCTGTGCCGGAATCGTAAAAGGACGGATTGTTCGGTCTTCCTTTCGAATCGTGACAATATTTTCTTCCATCTCGGCCGCCGCCTCACGCATTTTTTTAGCGACGAAGCGGAGGTTCCCACCTTTATTTGCGAAGGTGTTTGCCTGCTCTTTTTTCTTCTGCGCCTCCTTAATCATACGGGCGTTCTGCATGTTCTCTTTCTTAATCCGGTTAGCGATATCTTCCTGCACGTCATAATAGTTTCCATCATACTGCTCTACGTTGCGGGTTTGGACATCGAGGTACAAGACGCCGTCGGTGAAGCTGTTAAGAAAGTCGGCATCATGCGAGATCACGATGCAGGTTTTGTCGTACCCAAGGAGGAAGCCGGTCAGGTGATCGATGCCCGCTTGGTCGAGGTTGTTTGTCGGCTCGTCCAGAAGGAGTAGATCGGGATCGGCGATAAGTGCAGCAGCAAGGAGTAGGCGAGCCTGCTGTCCTCCGGAAAACGACTTAACAACACGGTCATGAGGTGCGTGCATATTAACAACTTCAAGCACCTCGTCGATTCGGCGGCTAATATCATAGGTGTGCTCGCCGTAACTCTTCATGAAAAAATCCGTGAGAGTAAGTTCGCGGTCTGCGTGAGGTATGACTTGATGCGCTGTTGCCACACTCACGCCGGGAAAGATGTTCACCGAGCCCGACTGAGCCTTGTGGACGCCGGTCATCATCTTGAGGATTGTGCTCTTGCCCGCTCCGTTTTGGCCCATGATTGTGTATTTCGATCCTTTGCGTACCGAAAAATTCACCGCATCCAGCAGAGGTTTGTTCTGCTGAAAGCCAAAGGTAACGTTGTCGAAGCTGACGATGGTTCCGTTGTTATTTCCCATAATCGGGCCGTAGACTAACCTAAAAGTGCCTTTTAGTCTACTGAATTACGGGTTTTCATCCCAGGACCTAGGCTAGCCAGCCATGTTTCCTCACGAGCTCGGTTCTCTTCCACCAGCCTCCAAGGCCCCATGTGTCGCCTGCATTGAGGCGGGGAAGAAGGAGTAGAACGAAGAGATAGGCGATGTGGTCGTCCACGATAGGATTGTTTTTAGGGGGAAGGAGCGAGCTCCACATTAAAAGGACGAGAAGCCCTCCAGCGTAGCCGGCTACTTTGAGCCCCACGCCTAAGATAAGAGCGACTCCCAGACACAGGAGCCCGATCATGTAGAGCCAGTCAACGAGACCACTTCCCGCAAGTCCCTGGTAGAAAGAGGCGAGGGGGCCGGTCGTTGCATTTTGAAGGAATCCCGCTGTTGGAGAACTCCCGGCGAGCCATGATTTTTCAGCTGCTGTAGAAAATCCCAGTCCAAATGTCTTATCGAGGAAGGCCCATAGGAAGGTGAAGCCCATTACAATGCGTAGTCCTGCAAGGAGGCGGCCGGTTGTTTTCGTTTCCATAAAGGTAGGGGATTAGGTGATGATCTCTGATTTGATCTTAGTCCTGCCTGTCTTGAGGGACAAGGTAATTTGTTCCTGGCAACTACCTCTACTTTATGATAGGATTAATAGATATATAAAGAGTCTTTCTTATCAAACCTTTCTGAATGAGTATCAAAAAAAGAACAGGAGTGTTGATCGGTGCGCTGAGCATTTTTGTCTTGGGCTTGGCTCTGGTCTTTGGGCAGGGGGCCACTTTCAAAGGGGCAGTGGCCAGGATTAAATCTCCGGGCGTCTCGTCTCAGACTCTTGCCCCGAGCTACAAGAAGGGAGATAAAAAGGCTTTCGATGACTCACCAGTTATCTTGAGGTCAGAACTCAAACCGTTCTCTTATGAACTTAAGGTAAAGCCGCTCTTCAAGGACTATCCAGAGAATCTTGCTGATATAATCGATTTCAGACTTCCTCCACCTCTTCCCGATGGGGACAGTCCTTTCGGTCATAACCCCGCTTCTCCAGAAGCGCCTGCTGATCTGACATTAGCTCTTCCAAACACTCCGGCCGAGATTCCCGTAGTTCGTGGTGTCTCTCATCAGGGCGAGTTCCGACGTTATAAGGCGGCGGTGTGTTATATGCGCTGGGCGGAAAACTTCCCCGATCCCAATGAGGCCGACTTCCGCACGATTTTTGATAAGGTAAATGACTACTATGACGAAGTTGCTTATGGATTGGTGGAGTTTGATTTTGTCGGTGTGGCAGACAGCCACGAGCTTGTCCCCATCCCCGCTGATCATGGTGGTTATGCAGAGCGTATCGCGGCGGTTCAGAACTGTGATGATCTCCTTAACTATGAGCATCTTGATGTGCTTTTCGTCTATCCCTCAATTTCAACAGCTGGCGGACTCGGTGATCGTAGTTACTACTACGCAGATGGAGACTGGCAGGATCTTTCCGTCATCAGAGTGGGGTCTTATGATCATGCCTACGCGGCGGAAAGTGAGGCGCTTGGAAACGATATCCCCGTGCCGATTTTCAATAGCTTCAGCCATAGTTTAGTTGAGCATGAGCTCGGCCACGCTCCCTTTAATCTAGAGCCGCACGCGAACTTTCTTGAGTGTGGAGACCGTGTTTACGAGCGGCTTCAGCGCGGCTTCCTTCAGGACCCCTCACTCAGCCCAGATGGCTTTCCTGGCTGCTCGATCGTTGAGTATGGCAATCCCTTCGACGTAATGGGGGCCAGCTTCTTTGAAGGGCATATCAGTGCTTGGGGAAAGTACTTCGCCGGTCGTTGGTCTTCATACCAAAATGTCGTTCAGAGTGGGGATTACGTTATCTCCGCACTTGAAGTTCAGAGTGACATTCCTCACGTTGTCCGTATCCCTTATCAGGATGAGGCGCTCTGCGTCGAGTATCGAAAACCTATTGGGTATGACCGGAACAACTCAGATGCCGCCTTCGCTCTAAGTGCCGAGGCTGCTGGTGGGATTCCGGATGGCGGCGGCTTAGCGCTTATGCTCTGTCCTATGGCCGGCCCCTATCGAGAAAATCGAATCTTACTCGACACTGTGCCAAACGATGCTGTTCCCGTGAGGAAGAGTGGGGGCGCTCGATCTCTCTCAGATACGAACAGCTCACTCATTCGTGAAGGAAAAGTTTTTGAGGATGAAGTTGTGGGGCTGCGTCTCGAGTGGGAGTCGGTTGGTGAGAATAAGGCGCTTATTCACCTTGGTATCCTCGATCCGGATCGTCTAGCTCTGGCAGGAGCAGGTCACTTGGAGCTCAATCGCTCTATTTATGGAGATGCCTGCATCGATGATTCGACTATCGCGAAGCTTACGTTTCGCTATGAGTCCGAGCTCGAGCTTGAGGGGAGCTATAAAGTTGAGGTCACTGGTCTGGGCGACAATGCCGCTCCCGTCCGGCTCGACCGCTTCAACATTGAGGACCTTGGGCCCGGTGAGAGCATAATCAAAGTTTATCGTTCGATACGACCGTACCGAAACCTCCACGTTAAGATAACGACACCGGAGGGGCAGGTTTCAGAAGAAGATGTTCTGTTGAGGTTTTCATGTTAGGGAGCTCGAGGAGGCTCGTCGGAGTTATCTTTTGTCTCAATAATGTTGGGAGGATAACTCTTTTTTGGACGCCATGATGGTTCGGTAGGGGGCGGTGTCGAGGCGCTTGCATTTTTCCGCTAAACAGTTTATAGTATCTTTCCTATGCTCAACAAAGCCTCTCAACTCGGCCGGACGTTAGCGCTCGCAACAGTTGTTTCAGGCTGTATAGTCGACCCTAAGCCCGTATCGGAAGGTGAGGCTGATGCCTCAGTCGCCACTCTTATGGACGCCGCGACCTCGACTGCTGATGCCATGAGTCAGATCATGGATGGAGGAGCAGGCGATACGGCCTTGGTTGACGCTGGTGAAGAACCTCATCAGGACGCCTCGTTCCCTCGTGATGCCGGCCAGTTATCGTGTGATGCGCTTCCGGCCTGCCCACCTATTTTTGCTCAGTTGCGCGATGCCGACCGGGAGACGCTTGTCTCTCGCTATCACTTTGCTCCTGATGGTGTTGTCTCCCGACAGTACCCGGAAGCGCAGGGTGGAGAGCTCGTGACAGTGTGCCAGATCGATCCTCCTGAACTTCCCGAAGGTGCCTGCCTCAAGCCACTCTGCGATCCACTTCCCGGACGCCTATCACGTGACGAGCCCATCGTCTTTCCAGCCGGCTCTGCACTTGGTCGAGATGTAAATCCTTTTGTCTATGAAATTTGGTATGGTCGCCCCGAGCTACGGCTTGACTACGTCCATGAAAATATCTACGACAATACTCCTCCCTGTGAAGACGGGCAGGAGCCACTTCTTGGGTTTGATCCCGATGGCTTTCAGTATCTTACCTGTGATCCGCTGCTCGACTGTCAGCCAGGAGATCAGCTCGACACCTGCCTTCCCATGGACTTTTGCGACGTCGATGAGTCTCCACTGAGTTGTCATTATTATGGCGGCTACGTGATTCAGAGCCAGGATGATTGTCGAGCAATTCTGGGCGGTACCATCGTGGGTTTTCAGTATCTTGGTGTGGATATCGCTCCACTTTTTAATGATGGATTTAACTGCATCGATCTTCCATCCGGTTCGAATGAGTACCACGTCGCAGGCCTGCGTGTTCACTGTCTGCCCATGCCTCAGTGTGCTCCCGGTGAGCGCCCCGAAGCCACTGCTCAAGACATGCCACTCGCGTGTAACCGAGGCGGCGGCGGCGGCCCTGTTTTTGAGTGGACGGGCCGGCTGAACGTCCCAAACTGCTATCCGCTACGCGCCTGCGCTGAAGATGAGCGCCCGGACGAGCCCTTCTATGGTCCGTGAGTCCGGGCGGCCTCAGTCTGAGCGCGCCTAAAAGTTTTTTGGAAGCTTACTAAGTAGAGCTCTAAGGGTAGTCTTTGACCTTCTTTCGCCCCTCTTTTACCACGCCGCGTATCTTCTTCGCCTCGAGAACTTTCTGCTGCGCCTTTTTAGAGCGTCGTCGCTTCTGTTTTATAAGTTTGAAGATTTTTTTTGCCCGGTCCGACGCCTTCCCCTTAACCGTATCTTCTATTTTCAGGATGAGGAGCTTGTAGGCCGAGAGGCGGTTTTTGCTCTGCTCCCTGTACTTCTGGCAGCGTACCTCGGTTCCGCTGGGAAGATGTTTTAGCAGGACCGCCGAGGAGGTCTTGTTTATCTTCTGGCCGCCCGCGCCACTTCCGCGGATAAACTGCTCAGTGATATCCTCGGGGCTGATTTTAAGTGCCGCCGCCTTTGCCAGATAGCCCGGTGGAAGTTCGATAGGGAAGTCCATTGCGCTTTCTACTATAGCAAACTAAGGCCAGGAACCTCGAGTTGTTTTTGTCAACAGGTGTGGTAGAGTGATGCCTCGTATGTTTTTACTCATAAAAGGCCGCACTCGTTATGCCTCAACTCGCTGATAAACTGATTCGTGATGCAGGGCTTCTGCTCAAGGGGGAAGGAAATTTGACTACCCAACTTTTTGAGCCGGCGACCTCTTCGGATCTCCTTGCGGATGAGCCTCTTACTCCACAGAGGCGGGCTGCTTTAACTGAGACTATTTTAGTCAACTGCAGACCCATCGGAGATGCGGTTGAGAAGGTCTTGGCCCATCAGCCACAGCACGTTGAAGGGGCTGATCGACTGGCCGCCGCACATCTTCGTCTCAATGAGTGTGAGCTTCCCGGCACGTCCACCGATCCCGACGGGAGAACGATTATCGACCGTTTGCAGGGGGCCTACACCCGCGTCTGTGAGCGTATGGCTGCTGTTTTTCAGAGACTGAGCGAGAGTGCCGAGTGTGACGATGAGGCAACTCCCTATATTTTTGATCTGCGCCTGGGGACTCCCGAATATGAGAGGACTCTGGCCAAAGATGTCGCCTCGGTTTTGGAGTCAGCTCATCACGATCTTGCTCCACTTGCCAAGGCCTTTTTGGGACTGGTTCGAGCCACTGGTGGCACGGATCTGAATGAGGAGTTTGAGCGCCGAAACGATGAGTATCGAGATGAAGTTTCTGAGGCCACGGGGCTGAGTATCTCGGCTGCTCTTTCCGGAGCGAAACTTCTCGCCGATGATTTCAAAGGGCCAGTACGAGAGGCACTGACCGCAGAACAGTGTGATCCGGAAGCTCTCAGCCGTCAGCTGGCCGTTCACTACTTCCAAACTCTCGAAGCCTGGGTCGACCCGGTAACACGCGTGTATGGCAACCTTGAGGCCGAAAGAAACAACCCCGGTGAGCTCGGAGTTAGCTACCATGAGCGGCTCCATCGCTACCTTGATCTTTTTTCTCGCATGATTGTCGTAACCAATATGACTCGCCGAACGCTTCAGCTCCTTACGCCTCGGGATCCAACAGAGCTCTGAGGTCATCAACTGCACGGAGAGCTTCACCATCCTGAGCCACTTGGTTGAGTATCGCCGACAACTCATCGCGAGGAAGTGTTGGAAGCGCGGGGCTGTGATCTTTTACAACGTCGATTTTAGTTGGTTTTGACCCTCTTGCGGCCTCAAAATCATCCGGTATTCGTGCTTCTGCTGCGCTCATAATAAGGTGGTTAAGTGGAACCTAATTGTCGTCCTTTTCGAGCTTTTTTGCAAGGGGTGTCTGGCAAACTCCGTGAGCGCTGGGGTATCGCGTTGATTTGTCTCACACTGCATTCCTTTCGTCGTCTGGGGCTTCTGGCCTTGTTATGATGAGTCTGAGGCTGGGGCGGCTCGCTGCGGGACTCTCTTGCGGCTCGACACCCAGTTCGTCGCGATCATCTGGATCGGGGTCGTCCGGGGGCTCATCGCTTGGGGTTAACCACGGACCTTCGTGATCGAAATAGGCGCGTTTCATATCTGCTACAAGCGCTCGGGCAACCTGTGGTCCAATTTTCACCCTGAGGCGGCTCATCTCAACCTTCATCGCCACCTCTTCCTCCGGAGTAAACTTCTCGTACAGAGAGCGTCGCACAAGCTCACCGAACTCATTAAAATCCCGCAGGATTTCTGAGCCCTCACCATATTTTTCTCTCAGGATATACCAAATATCGAGCACGCGCATTCCCTCGTAGGGATTGGTGAGCCAGTCTTCTGCAGAAAAGCCGAGAATCGGCTGATCTTTGCGCAAGTAGTTAGAGGGGTGTGGTTTGTAACTTGGAGGGAAGGCGTAGAGGTACCAGTCTCCATTAGATTCATAAAACTGTACCAGGAGGGTGCTCGTGGTTGATGTCTCTTCGAGGCCGGGAGGAAACGGGCTTGGTACCGTACCATTCGACTGCTCCCTCAAATGAGCGCTGAGCTCGGCGGCTACCTCAGCATCTTCCGTGATAAGTATTCGGCTGTAGGGTGAGCCGTAGCCCTTAACGGCGAAGCAGGCAACTCGGTTGAGGGCCGTTATGACCGTTGTAAGAAATATTTGTTCGGCCTCTGAAGCTGACTCGATACCCTTCTTACCTCCGTCTCTGCCCGTTAGTTTTTCCATAAGATGATATAATAACAAAAAAGGTACTTGAGTCAAGCACGACACCTGGGGTACTCAAAGTGGATTTGTTCGTATGGGTGCCTCCCACAGTGTTGGCTGGCGTAGCCCTCAGACCGGCCGCCCGTGTGAGGAGAAGGTCTATATGAGGATGGGAGTTGTTTATTGTGAAGCTCAGGCCGCGCTCGAGGGCTCATCAGAACCCACACTGGCTGATATCCAGATGATGCGGAGGAGCTCGGTGTTGCTGATCCAGCTCCATATGTCCGGGCAGGGGCCAAAGCAGTTCAGTGAGCCCGGGCCCAGCTCATCACCATCTTTGAGGTCATAGACCTGTTTTTGCTTATGAGTGTCCAGATCGTAGACGGTCATATCCTCAGGGCAGAAGAGGTAGCGTCCGTTGGGCGAGCTCTCTGCGACTGCGATGCAGCGATTCGCGAAGATACCTTCTTCCTTTGCTGTGCTGAGGGTGGACTCTCTAGTTGTCTCATCGTAGGTTATGTAGTTCGGGAGGAGACGTGCACACCCCTCACAGCCCCACACGGTCTTGTAGTAGATGTCGAGCTTACTGCCAATTTTGTGGATCATCGCTATTCTAACGCCATCGGGATGCTCCCTTTTCTCTAGGCCAAGAAGGTACTGTGCCGCCGCACTCCCCTTTATAAAATCATTTCCGCGCCAGACCTCGTCCCCGACCAGTGAGCCCGGGGCGGAGGTCGGCTTAACGGTGTAGTCGGCGGTGTTTGCTGCACTCGAGTAGTCTGTAACCGCCCCTTTGGTAAAGCGGACGGGCGTGTAGTTTTGTCGGAGTGAGAAGGAGCGAACCTTGAGCCCGCCGTACTGCTCAGGGGGAGTACAGATCACGCTGTAGTGCTCATCCAGTCCACGGGCAAAAGTCGTTACTCCGTTGAGCTTCAGACGGATCACTCAGGTAGATCTGATCTTCTTTGATAGTCTTCCATGCGCCATCAGGGTTTTGAGGATCCTGAGTCGTTACCGTTAGTTTTTGGAGGCCACCATCAAGCGTAATCGTCCACCGCTCAGCCGGTGCATTCTTGTTGAGCTCCGTATACTTCTCGTGAAGTACTGTGGGATTTTCCGTTGGTTCACTGATGGTACTTCCCTGAGTTGCGGGAGTTGTTGGCTCCTCTGCGAGGGCCGCAGCTGCATCTTTCTCTGGTCCCGTTTCTCCCTCCGGTATGGTAAGCAGGCTCGGCTCCTTGGAGCAGCCGGCCAGAACTAGTGGTGTTATCAGCAGCAGCCAGAGGGTTTTTCTCATTAAAAAGGATTATAGCACTAAAGGGGAGGGGCACGGACGGGGGATGTCCATGGGCTTGACTTTGATCTCTCAACCATATAACCTGGGTGGTAGGTTATCTCGCTATGATTTTTTATGATTGAGCCCTACAAGTCCAAATCCGTTACCGGTACAAAGAAAGCCCTCGGGCAGCTGAAGAAAGTTCTTGCTATGATTGAGGAAGGGGAGTACTGCATGGATGTTATTCAGCAGATGCGGGCAGTTGAAGGGCTCCTTTCCTCTGTTTCCGCGCAAGTGCTCGATAGCCATCTTCACACCTGTGGTGAAAAGGCCTTTCAGAGTAACAATAAAAAAGAGCAGGAGAAGATAATTAAAGAACTTATTATCGCTTTCAAGGCGGCTAAGAAATAATGTGCATATGAGTTATAAGTTTCAAACTACACTGCAGCTTCCCTTCGATGATGCGGTCGAGAGAGTCCGTCAGGCCTTGGATGTATTCGGGTTTGGTGTGATTACTGAGATTGACGTGAAAGCCGTTATGAAGAAAAAGTTGGATCTCGAATTTAAGAACTACTTGATTCTTGGAGCCTGCAATCCCCAGTTCGCGCACAAGGCTCTTTCCCAAATGGATGACATTGGCCTCCTCCTCCCTTGTAATGTAATTGTGTACGAGACAAATGATAACCAGGTCATCGTCTCAACGATGAA
>Ga0210044_10010086_pt1 | contig 11333 bp, 10 predicted proteins | sample CryGey13umfilter_2_FD_183959 | JGI IMG/M metagenome (GOLD analysis project Ga0210044, IMG submission 183959) | Groundwater microbial communities from aquifer in Utah, USA - Crystal Geyser 4/9/14 3 um filter (SPAdes) (version 2) | ecosystem: Environmental > Aquatic > Deep subsurface >...
CAGGTGAGAGGCCTGAACAGAAATATCAAGAGGCCAGATATTGGCTAAAAACAAATGGATTCAAATCAACTGCCGAGTATTTGAGTCATGCATCAGAATTGGCAGTAGATGCAGGATTATTCCCACATACCAATGCAGGAAATTTGAACTATGACGAGCTAAAAGAATTACAAAAAACCAATGTATCAATGGGGATAATGTTGGAAAACATTAGCGAGCGATTGACAAAAAAAGGGATGCCCCATCACCTAGCTGCAAGTAAGAGGCCAAAAGCAAGACTAGAAGTACTAGAAAATACAGGCAGGTTAAAGATTCCAATGACTACAGGAATTCTTGTAGGGATTGGGGAAACGCCGATTGAGGTAATAGACTCAGTCCTAGCAATAAAAAAACTACAAGAAAAATATGGAAATATTCAAGAGGTAATTATTCAAAACTTTCAACCCAAGCAGGATACTATTATGAAAAACTTTCCTCCAGCCAATGAAAATTATTTCAAAATAATAGTTGCACTAACAAGATTAATCATGCCAAAAATGAACATACAGATTCCACCAAATTTGTCTCCAAATTCATATCATAGTTTTCTATCTTTAGGGATTAATGATTGGGGCGGAATTTCACCACTTACACCAGATTATGTAAATCCAGAATTTTCATGGCCAATGATTAAAAAAGTTGAACAAGATTCAAAGAATGCAGGGTTTGAGTTGAAATGCAGATTTCCAGCATATCCAGAATTTTTTTCGTTTATTGGCAAAGAGTTAAGAGGTAAGATGAAAGATATTGAAGATGAAGAAGGGTTGGTAAAGCAGGAGTACTGGAAATGAATGTAAACATAGAATCTTTACTTAAAAAAGCAGATTCGTTTATTTCTGAAATTTTAAACAGGGCATTATCAGATAAGGAAATATCAGCATCAGAAGGATTAAGATTGTACAATACATCAGATATTGATTTTCATTTAGTGGGATTAGTTGCAGATGAAATTAGAAGAAAAAGAGTTGGAGACACGGTCACATATGTAGTAAATAGAAACATCAATTTTACTAACGTATGCATTAAACAATGCGGTTTTTGTGCATTTAGTAGAGACTTTAGAGAAGAAGAAGGGTATTTTCTTCCAACTGAAGAGATTGTAAGACGTGCAAAAGAAGCACATCAATTAGGTGCAACGGAGATATGCATTCAAGCTGGACTTCCACCAGATATGGATGGGGAACTGTATGAAAATATTTGTAAAGAAATTAAAAAAGAGATTCCAGATATCCACATACACGGATTTTCTCCAGAAGAGGTTCTTTACGGAGCAGCAAGATCAAAGACAACAATTAGAGAATATCTAAAAAGACTCAAAGAAGCAGGCGTAGATACACTCCCAGGAACTGCAGCAGAAATATTAGATCAAAAACTAAGAGATAAAATTTCTCCGGGAAGAATCAGTGTGAAAGATTGGACAGAAGTAATCAAGACAGCCCATAGTCTTGGAATCAGTACTACATCAACTATGATGTTTGGACATATTGAAACTCCAGAAGACAGAGTGAACCATATTGTGAAGATCAGAGAAATTCAAAAAGAGACAGGAGGATTTACAGAATTTGTACCACTTAATTTCATCTACAGTGAAGCTCCAATGTACAAACATCAACTACATGAAGAAATAAGAGAAGGAGGAAGTGGGAAGGATGTACTGCTAACACATGCCATTGCAAGAATTTTACTAAATAATCAAATAGACAATATTCAGATGTCTTGGGTAAAGGAAGGACAGAAGATGTCACAGTTGTTGTTGATGTGGGGAGCTAATGATTTTGGAGGAACGCTAATCAATGAAAGCATTTCAACTTCAGCGGGAGCCAATCACGGGCAATTGATAAAACCAAAAGAGATAAGAAGACTTGTAAAAGAAATAGGAAGGGTACCTGCCGAAAGAAACACCAATTATAAAATATTAAAAAAATTTGATAGCAATTACGAATCAGATGATGAGCTGGATAAAATTTCAGACTTGTCTAAATTTGGATCATATGCTGAACTAATCAAAATTAATAAATTCAGATATAAGAATCCAAGAAAAGACAATTGACATACATTAGATAAAAATCGTTTTAAAAAAATATGTCATTTGCGTTCAACATATTTTCAATACTCTGACATACTCCACTCGCTAAAGCTTCGTGGGTTCCACGGTTACCATCATTTTTGACATTGCCGTTTTATAGTGCTCATGGCACAGTGGGGTATCAGTGCTCCCCTTGCACAAATCACTTTTTGTGCAACTGACTCTTGCTTTTGATCCTTGTAGAATATATGAGACAATGCGATACCGGTCTTCCGATATTAAATGACGCATTGACATCTGCATGGTCGGCGTGTCCGCAGACACATTGAAATTTCTTTCCGTCTCGGTTCCCCAAAGACCCGCATCTTGAACAAGTCTGACTTGTGTATGCGGGTGCGACATAGGCAACCTCTATTCCCTGCTTTTTGGCCTTGTACTCTGTTAATTGCTGAATCTGGTAGTATGACCAAGAGTTTAGAGAATATCTAAATTTGCGGGAATATTTTTTGTTCTTTCTTATACCTTTCAAATCTTCAAATCGAATTGCTGAGTTTTCAGAGACGGCAATCTGTACAATCTTCTTTGATATGTGATGGTTGATGTTTTTGAGAATTCTTGATTCCTTGTTTTTGATTTTCTTGAGCAATGAAAATTTACCGTTTCTTTGCAGTTTTTTTCTTATCTGTTTGTATTTTGTATGTGTATGAATTGCCATTTTGCCAAGCTTGTGTATTTTGCCTGTATGAGGTATGGCAACTACTACTGCATGGCCTGTCGTGTTGCAGTCAATGCCAATGAATTTTTCAGATGAACTCATTTCAGGTTCTGCAATCTCAACTGATATGTGGGCAAATGTGCCTCCTATCTCCACTTGCCTGATTTTTTGAAAAGTTGGAATATACTTGCAGTCAAGAGTCAATTTCAGACATGGAATTTCTGCCATTGCTGAATTTGGATCAAATTTGACTCCTTGTCCTGGAATGGTCAATTTTACATTTGTTGCCTTTTTAATTATATGTCTTCTGTATTTTCTCAAGATTTGATTGGCTATTGCCGATTTTAATCCAAAATGTTTGACATCTTTTGATGTGTTGGTTCTGGTTCTGATTGCAAAATCTGCAATCTTTTTTGCCTTTCTCAATTCACCTGAAAAATCTCTCTGGTGTTTTAGGTTGTATGTCAGAATCATTTCAATCTAGTATATGTCGTTTATTGATATTTGAATATTTTGAGCGATTCATCCCAACCCTAAAGGGTGTGGGCTTTCTCGCTCATTGGTTTGTAAAATACAGATCTGTTTGGTGGCATATTATTGAGCATATAGATCAGCAGGCATGAAAATTGGTGTAAAAAAACCATCTGGATAGAGCAACAAAGCTTGAGATTAACATTAATAAGGTAATATACCGTACCATACGGTATGATGCGAGCAAGACTAACATACATACCTGTAGAAGTAGCAGACCAATTCGAAGATTTTATTATAAAAAGAGACGTCCAGATACTAGATGCAGTAAAAGCAAGAACGAGAGATTACAGCACGTTATCTCTTCTAAAATTATTATATCAACTTAGAGGAAATCCAATGACGTTTTCAGATCTATATTCAAAATCCAAGATAAGAATGAAAAAATCATTTCTAAATTATTTGCATCTTTGTGTAGATTACAACTTTGTGCAAAAAGAAGCAGTAGGAGCAAACATGATCTACTCCATAACAGACAAAGGAAGAACCATGTTGAATCTGTTTATTCATAAAAGTAATTAGACAGTGCAATCGACATAGAGAGTGGCATCTGAATTTCCAGAAGCAGAAGTATTTGAAATAAAAAAAGTTGAACTCAACAGTCCGATAATATTTGCAGGGTTTGTGGGTGCAGGTTTAGTAGGATCACTTTCAATTAGCCACATCATACAAGAATTGAAAATGGAAGAAATTGGATTGATGAGATCAAGATATCTTCCACCATCAACTGTTTTTATGAAAGGGAGATTACGTCATCCTTTTAGATTTTACGCAAACAAAGAGGGTACAATATGTGCAATAATTTGTGAGATAACATTAAGAATGGAAGGACTGTATTCGCTTGTTTCAGCTATTTTAGATTGGGCAGAAAAAAAAGGCTCAAAAGAAATTGTGATTCTAGATGGCATTCCAAGTGAAGAACATGACGATAAAGCATATTGTGCAGCAAAAGAAGATCTGATAAGAATGATGGCAGATAAAGACATCAGTATGATTCCACAGGGATTTATCACTGGAATTCCAGGAGGAATTTTAAATGAATGCATAATAAGAAAAATTCAAGGAATTACATTACTTGCAAAAGCAAATAAAACATTGCCAGACCCTGCAGCAGCATCTACATTGATAGAGGCAGTAAACAGATTCTACGATATGAAAATAGATACGACCAGCTTAGAGAAAGAAAAAGAGAGAATTCATTCGGAATTTAGTGAATTATCTCAAAAATATGTCAAGCATAGAGAAGAGTTTGCTGGCATGTACATGTAAGCCAAAATAATAGGCAAATTCTTTTATTCACAGCAAATACGCATGAAACTATGGGTTTAACCTACAAAGATGCAGGTGTGGATATAAGCAAAATTAAACAAAGTCAGGCAGCAATAGGTAAGATGATTGAATCCACGCATAAACTCCAAAAAATGGCAAAAATCACACATGGTTTTGGGCATTACGCAGGAATTGTAGAAATTCCAGGAGGAAAGTTATTAGCTACACATACAGACGGTGTTGGAACTAAGGTAGTAATTGCAAATTTGATGAAAAAGTACAACACAATTGGAATCGATTGCGTTGCAATGAATGTAAATGACATAATATGTATCGGTGCAACTCCAGTTTCATTTGTAGATTACATCGCTGCAAACAAAAATGATCAAGTGATTTTTAAAAAAATAGTAGAGGGGTTAGTAAAAGGTGCAAAAAAATCTGCAATGCCAATTGTAGGAGGGGAAACTGCAATTATGCCAGATGTCATTGCAGGAAAAGGATTTTCATTTGATTTAGCAGGGATGGTTGTAGGTCTTGTTTCAAAAAAAGATATTGTATTAGGAAACAAAATAAGTCCAGGAGATGTGATTATCGGTGCAAAAAGCAGCGGTATTCACTCAAACGGATATTCACTTGCAAGAAAAACCCTGTTGTCAAAATATTCTGTAAAAGATAAAGTCAAAGGAGTAGGAGTTATTGGCGATGCGTTATTGATGCCGACTGAAATTTATGTAAAACCAGTGTTAGAAATTATTCAAAAATGTAAAGTAAATGGATTAGCTCACATAACAGGTGGGGCATTTACAAAATTAATGAGACTCAAAAAAATAGGATACGAGATAGATAGTCTACCAAAAATGCCTCCAATAATGAGATTGATAGAAGAGCAAGGGGTAAAATCAGAAGAAATGTACAAGACATTCAACATGGGAGTTGGATTTTGCATCATAACTCCAAAAGATCAAGCAACAAGAATCAAAGCAATTTTCAAAAAGCATAAAATTATAACTCAAGAAATAGGACGAGTAATATCTAAAAAAGGAGTTTTTGTGAATTCATCTAAAATCACATAATTATACAAATACGAAATAATTTTCAACCAAATATCGCCTTATATTAGCAATTTATGAACAAAAGTAGATAACAGATGGCAGTGGAAGCTCACTTTATTGAAACGATCATAGGAGTTGGAATTTTATTATTTGCCGCAAAATTAATGGCCGAGTTATTTCTTAGGCTCAAACTTCCAATTGTACTAGGAGAGTTAATCGCAGGAATGGTCATAGGACCATTTGCGCTTGGAGCATATATTGTCGGTTCCGAGGGACTGCCATTACTTCACATCAACAATGAGATAAAAGTTCTAGGAGAGATTGGGGCAATCGTAATTTTGTTTATGGCAGGACTGGAGATGACACCAAAAGAATTTCTCAAAGGAGGAAAGGCGTCATTTACAGTTGGAACTCTGGGAGTAATAGTTCCATTTGTTGCGGGATTGCTAGTTTTTCAGATATTTGGTTTTGATGCTTTACAATCAATGCTTATCGCAACAGCGCTTACAGCTACAAGCATTGCAATTTCAGTGCAAGTATTGAGTGAATTTGGGAAACTCAAATCAGCAGAAGCCCGTCTAATTATCGGAGCTGCAGTAGTAGATGACATTTTAGCAATAGCAGTGTTATCAGTGGTAATATCAATTGCAAATGGTCCAGGAGGAGTAGAGAGTATTGACATTTCAGATGTAACAATAAAAATTCTTCAAGTATTAGGATTCTTTGCAGCAATGCTCTTAGCATCTGTTTGGGTCATGCCAAAAATTATTACACCAAGATTATGGAAAGCAAAAGGAAGTGTGGAGGGGATTGCAACTGCATCATTTTTTGGAGCAGCTGCACTTGCAGGTTCCATAGGACTATCACCTATTGTAGGAGCTTTTGCAGTAGGTATGGCATTATCAACTACCAAAGTATTTGAAAAAGTTGAAAACTATGCACATCAAATAGGATTGATCTTTGCGCCGTTATTCTTTGCAATAATTGGTGCACAGGTAGACTTTAGACAAGTAAACATGGAGATATTAATTCTCAGTGCAATAATTATTGCAGTAGCAATTGTAACAAAACTATTTGGATGTGGTCTTCCAGCAATGATGTTTTTGAAAAGCAAATCCAAAGGAATGAAAGTCGGAATAGGAATGATATCAAGAGGAGAGGTAGGTTTGATTGTAGCCGGAGTGGGAGTAGCATCAGGAATTTTAACATCAAGTGTGTATTCTACCATTGTAATCATGGTAGCAGTAACTACAATTATCACACCAATCTGGTTAAAGATAGTGTATAGAAAAGAACAGAAACAGGACGGAGTAGAACCACAAGTAAATAACCAGTAAAATGACATCTAAACAAAAAAATGAAACATCATACAAAATGAGACGCCTAACAGCCAAGATTATTTAACGAATTTATGTTCAATTAGATATGATTTCAAACATGAATAAACTAAATGTGTTATTTTCAACTGCATGTACTGAAATAACGCAGAATCTTTTGATAATCGAAGAGCCAACTAAAAAACAAGTAAAGGCCGAAATTAAAAAAATATGTGCAAAATATGCACTTGAACGAATTCCTAGAAATCATGAAATACTTTCAACAGTGAAAGATGCAGATTTTTTTAAATTACAAAAAGTCTTGTTAAAAAAACCAATCAAGACTGCCTCTGGAGTATCAATAATTGCATTGATGCCAAAACCATATGCATGTCCACATGGAAGATGTACATACTGCCCAGGTGGAATTGAATATAATTCACCTAATAGTTACACAGGAAAGGAACCATCAACACTTAATGCGATAGAAAATGAATATGATCCTAAACTACAGATTATATCAAAAATTGAAAAACTAATTGCATATGGACATGATCCATCAAAGATGGAAATAGTAATTGTTGGCGGTACATTTCTGTTCATGCCAAAAGACTATCAAGAAAATTTCATTAAATCTTGTTATGATGCATTAAATGGAATTGATTCAAATGGTTTGGAAGAAGCAAAATCAAACAATGAACACGCAAAAATAAGAAATGTTGGATTTACAATTGAAACAAAACCAGATTACTGTAAACAAAAACATATTGATGCTATGCTAGATTACGGGATTACTAGAATCGAGATAGGAGTGCAATCATTACAAGAAAGAGTATACAAAATTGTCAACCGAGGACATAATTACAATGATGTGATAGAATCATTTCAAATTTCTAAAGATGCGGGATATAAAATTGTGGCACATATGATGCCAGGACTTCCTACAATGACACCAGAAGGGGACATATCAGATTTTAAAAAATTGTTTGAAGACCCTCAACTTAGACCAGACATGTTGAAAATTTACCCATCACTGGTGATAGAAAATACCCCACTCTATGTTGAATACAAACGAGGAGAATATACACCGTATTCTGATCAAGACATGATCAAAGTTCTAACCGAAGTAAAGAAAAATGTCCCAAAATGGGTCAGAATAATGAGAGTGCAAAGAGAAATATCACCAAACGAGATCATAGCAGGTCCAAAATCTGGGAATCTTAGGCAGATAGTACAACAAAATCTTAGCAAGCAAGGCATGTCATGTAAATGCATAAGATGTAGAGAGGCAGGTTTGTCAAACAAAAAAACACATGAACAAGACATAAAATTAAACAGAGTGGATTATGAATCATCTGGAGGAAATGAAATATTTTTGGCGTATGAAGATACAAATGAATCAATTTATGGATTTTTGAGATTAAGAAAACCAAGTATTCTTGCACATAGAAAAGAGGTCGAAAATAATTCTTGCATTGTACGGGAGTTACATGTGTATGGCAAATCACTGAAGCTTGGAGAAAAAGGAGAAAATGAAATACAACATTCAGGACTAGGGAAGAATCTAATGAAAGAGGCTGAAAAAATTTCTAAAGAAGAATTCGATGCGGTAAAACTATTAGTAATTAGTGCAGTAGGAACAAGGGAATATTATCAAAAACTAGGGTATTCGTTATATGGGCCATACATGACAAAATCGTTGAATAAAGAATAAGACATGTCAGAACAAGAGATATTTGGAAAAGGAACTTGGATAGACAAACTAGCTCATGAGTTACTAGAACGTGAAAAAACTCTAGGTAGAAGTTTAGAACTATTAAAAGTTGAAAGTGGACTAGGAGCTTCAGGAGTACCACATATCGGAAGTTTAGGGGATGCAGTTAGAGCATACGGAGTAAAACTTGCACTAGAAAACTACGGATTCAAATCAGAATTAATTGCATATTCTGATGATTTAGACGGATTAAGAAAAATTCCAGAGGGATTTCCTGGGGATTTGGAAAAACATTTAGCAAAACCAGTTTCATTGATTCCAGATCCATTTGGATGTCATGAATCATACGGAATGCACATGAGCAGTATTCTTTTAGACGGACTAGACAAAATGGAAATTAAATATGAGTTTAGAAGAGCCAAAGACACATACAAAAATGGATTGTTAAAAGATCAAATTCACACAATTTTACAAAACAGCTCAAAGATAGGGGATAAAATTTCAGAATTAGTAGGTCAAGAAAAATATCAGAAATTTCTCCCATATTTTCCAGTTTGTTCAAATTGTGACAGGCTTTACACTGCAGAAGCGTTTGAGTATCTAGCAGATGAGAAGAAAGTAAGATACAAGTGTCATGATGCTGAGATTGGCTCAAAAATGATCAAAGGATGTGGGCATGAAGGAGAAGCAGATATCGCCAAAGATCTAGGAAAACTAGCATGGAAAGTAGAATTTGCTGCAAGATGGGCAGCATTTGACATTAGATTTGAAGCATATGGAAAGGACATCATGGATTCGGTCAAAGTAAATGATTGGGTATCAGATGAGATTTTGAATTTTCCACACCCCCATCATGTCAAATATGAAATGTTTTTAGATAAAGGCGGAAAGAAGATTTCAAAATCATTAGGGAATGTTGTCACAGGACAAAAATGGATGGAGTTTGGAAGTCCAAAATCAATATTGTTACTACTTTACAAAAGAATTACCGGTGCAAGAGAGCTGGGATTTGAAGACATACCATCATTGATGAATGAGTATAATGAATTAGAAGACATATTTTTTGGAAAAATCAAAGTAGATAATGAGGCCAAATTAATAAAATCAAAAGGACTCTACGAATACGTAAATTTACTGAATCCTCCAAAACAACCAAGCATCCATGTCAATTATAGATTATTAGTTGAATTATCTAAAATGTTCAAGGAGGACAGAGTGGAGAGAGTAATGAAAAAATTGTTGGATTATGGAGTAATCAAAAATCCAGATCCGCAAATAGAAAAACTAATTGAATTGGCGGGAAATTTTGCAGATGAGTTTGATCAACAAGAAAAAGTAGAGATAGACATGGACGAATCAGCAAAAAAAGTGTTGAGACTACTAGCAGATGCACTCAATGCGGAAAAGGAACCAGAAGATATTCAAAATACCATATACCAAATTGCAAAATCAAACGGGATGGAACCAAAAGATTTCTTTAAAATTCTATATCAAATAATACTAGGCACATCAAGAGGACCTAAAATCGGACCGCTCATAACAGATATTGGAAGAAAGAAAGTTGCAAAAACAGTATCAGAATACATCTAAAAATATGGTACATAGTGAGCACAACAAATCAAAAGGAGGCAGTAGTTTTGTTCTAATAATATTTGGGGCATTGCTTTTATTTTTAGCACCTAACATAAACCCCAGCAATCCAGAGTTAGGAACAATTGCATTGATTGGTGGAATTATCATTGGAGGAATTGGATTTTATCTTAGATTTATTCGTGCAAGAGCCAAAGACTAAAGAAACGTTCATCTTTTGGAGAATTTTGTAGATTAGCATGGGTCTTTTTGGAAAGAGAAAGGAGCAAGTAGAAGAAAAAACATATGAAAAAAATGAAGAGAGAATTCTAAAAGAATCACTTGAAACAGAAGTGGAAGGACTACAAAAAGAATTTAGAACAAAACAAGAAGAAATTGAAAGTATTACAAAAAGACTACATAGTGTAAAAGAAGAATATGATGAAGCAACAAGTAGTCTGATGTCAATTAAAAGAGAATCCAATCAGAAAAAATTAGAACTAGATACAATATATTTAGAATACAAAAATATTAAAACAAAAATAAGCGATTCCGAAGAAAAATTCAACAAAAATAAAAAAATTACCGAGGAGGTAGACAGGGCAGAGATCAACCTTACAAAAAAGAGACAGGATCTTGAAAAGATCACAAAAGAACATGATGAAATTAAAGAAAAAATCACTGAAAGTCAATCCACATTACATGAAATACATACACAGCAAATTCAGGCACAAAAAGAATTGGAGGAAATTACCTCAAGACTATACAATGCAAAACAAGATGCAAAAAATCCACAGCAAAACAGCAATAATGAAACAGGTGTTTTTACATCAAAAGAAAAGGAGTTCATTGAAGGAGAAATTACGGACAAAAAAACAACCAAGGGAATTATTGAAGCTGCTAGTGTTGTGGTTGGTGCATTAAAATCAAAATTAAGCATGGCTGAAAAAGAACTGGAAACACTTCACACGCTCCTAGAAAAAGAGCGCAGGGACCACATTCAGACTAAAAACGAACTTGAAAAACTAAAAGAAAAAATAGATTAAACTAACAAATAATTCAACAAAATGAGATAATTTTCAAACTCAACGCATAAAATCTA
>Ga0210044_10010089_pt1 | contig 11331 bp, 11 predicted proteins | sample CryGey13umfilter_2_FD_183959 | JGI IMG/M metagenome (GOLD analysis project Ga0210044, IMG submission 183959) | Groundwater microbial communities from aquifer in Utah, USA - Crystal Geyser 4/9/14 3 um filter (SPAdes) (version 2) | ecosystem: Environmental > Aquatic > Deep subsurface >...
TCAGCCCGTCCCGGCCCAGCCCTATACAGCCAAGCCCCAGCGGGCCACCGCATGAGCCGAGACCATGCACGAATCCAGACGTTAGCGGAGCCACTAACTGAACGCAAGTTCAGGATCTGCACCCAAAAGATATCCCAGAGCCGTCGCAATCGGCTCAGGGATTTCGGTGAGCAGCTCGACCGCTTTGCATCGATGGCCCTTTATGAGGAGACGTTGCAGCGTGAGCACGCCGAAGCGGATATGTCGGATTCTAAGTCCGGCAACCCGAATTTTCTTGAAGGAGGTCGTTCGAGAGCTGTGGATAGTGGCGAAGAGCGATATGCTGCGGTGTTGACAGTGACCGCAGCCCTCGATGAGGCCTATCAAATTGGTGAGATGGCCGCGACGCGACCAATCGCAAACATGGAAGACTGGTCAAGGTTCAGCAAGGCCGCCCGCCGGCCCGTTCCACCCTTTAACAAGGTCGAGTCTTTACGGGTCCCGCGGGAAGAGAAAGCTCCACTCTCCGAAGTGCTTCACTTCCTTGGCGACTTCGACCGTCAGTGGAGAGTGTTTGGACCCAAAGTGGCGCCCCTCAGTCAGAAGCTATCGGCGGTCCTCGCGACACTCACGAGAGGTTGAACATGAAGTATCGACAAGCACTTGTGCTGTTCTGGGGCCTCGGATGCATCACGCTTTGGGGGTGTCAGGACAAACCCAAGGCTTCAAGTGAAGTCGAAGCTCGAGTTGCTGAAGCGGACGAAGCGAACCAGGCTTCGGGTGAAACGAGAGAGACAGGGCTTTCTGCAGATGTATCGGATTTGCTGTCCGACGAGCAGGCGGACATCATCCCGCCGCCGCCTGAAATGTTTGGCTTCGAATGCACTGAGGGCACTGAATACCACAATGGGAGGGGACTGAGAGGTGGGCTGAGTTGGTTTGAGTATTGGTGTGAACAACCCGATGGAAAGAAGCATGGTGCCGCAATGAGAGTGTCGGAAGACTACCTTCTCGATAGTCTCTTGGTCACTTTTCGATCGGGGGTGCGTCACGGGCCTTACAAAGAGTGGAATTCCAAGGGAAAACTCACGCGCGAAGGAAACTTTGTCGAGGGCAAATACGAAGGGATTTGGCTCTGGTACTACTACAATGGGAGGATCAGGCATCGATGCACCTTCGAACAAGGAGTGGCCGATGCCACCTCGATGAAAGATGACTTTTGTGCTCACTGGTTCGACCCAGACCCTAGCGAAGACTTCGAGCCTCCCCCGCTCGATTGCCCAGATGGCACCACCTTCCAAGAAGTCGGGCGCCACCGAGGTGTCTTCAGCGGGGCTCACATCACCAGCACGGCCTGCGTCGTGACCGACGGTGGAGAATCTTCGCCTGAGGGTGACGTCAACAAATCCGGCCCCATCAAAGAAGGACCTGCCGCCGACTACACCCGGCGCGGCGTGAAGACCTATGAGGGGCGCTACGAGAAGAACCGACCGATCGGCCGGGAGACGCGCTGGTACCCGAGCGATCAGTTGCTCAGTGAGGGGGGGTGGCTCGGCGAGGGGCGTCGCCACGGCGAGTGGACCTTTTGGTGGGAGAATGGAGAGATCATCGCGACGTGTACTTTTGAAAAGGGCGCGCTGGTCAAGTTCGAGGGGGACAAGAAGACTTGTATGGATGCCCTTCAGAAGGAGGTTCCTGTGCCCATCTACTGAATTCGCGAAGACTCCGCCACGACGTTTACTCGTGCCACTGCGTTGGGAGAGCAGCCGAGGACGCAACCCGAGCAAGCCGCAAACATTTGGATTCTATTGCCCGCGCGGGCAGAGAATGCCTTTAGACCATCGACACTTGTCATTCGAACATGTCTTGTGGCACTCATAACGACCTGCCACCCCCTCGGACAGGATGAGCCAGATGACAGATCTCAGCCAGCAGGACGAACAAATCACAGCCCTCGACGATACAGCAGCGCACGATGAAACAAAGCGCAGAGAAGACGACGAAATCTACGTTGCACTGCGCGGCCGCATGCACCCGTTGGTTCTCATCCGAGCCCTGGTTTCGACGCGACGACGACGACGTATCCTCGTCGGCGTGGCGCTTGCAATGCTCTGCGCCGGTGCGGTTCTCTATTGGTACAGGTCGCTCGCCCCGCAGGTGGTGCAAGACCAAAGGGAAGCGGCAGTGGACTGTTTGAACGAAGCCTACCACTCTTTCGTCGCTCCGACTTCGGCGTGCGTCCCTACGGGTATGGCGCTTTGGCTCGCCGAGCATGCGGGGGGGCAGGAGAGCGAAATCGCGCAGATACGCTCTGACATCAACTACAGCATCGCCGAAGGACAATTGCACGTCGCCGTGGTGAAAGGGGAGCTGGAGTCTGCGGAGAGAATCGCGGCATCACTCATTGAGTTGAGCCGCGTCGAGCCCACACCGGACATGTTCTTTTCATCGTTTGGGGCGCTCTCTCATGCTGGATTGCTCGACTTTCTCTCGCGGCAACTCGAGCAGGTGCAACGTTGGAGTGAGCTGAAACTCGTGTTCGATGCGGCTTTGGCCCAAGCGGATCTGGAAGTGGCCCTCGCTGCTGCGCGCGTGACGGCTACGCCAGATAAGTACGATTATGAAGACCTCCTGAAGTTCGGGGCGCTCCTTTGCATGGCCGGGCAGAAGGAGGCTGGCGTGCAGCGCTTACGCGAAGCAGAGAAGCTGTATTCAAGTACCTTCAAAGCCGAGCCTTATGACGATGCGCGACTCGCCATGGTGGCCTGCGGAGGGCTCCCAGAAGGCGAGGAATCGGCATTATCGATGGCGCTGGAGGGGAGCTACCATCGCGATGAGGTGCTCTCTATCCTCGGCGGCCAGGGCGACCTTGAGGCGCTGACGAGCATTGACCGATATGCCCTCAAGAACCGTCACAGGACGGCGATGCTGATCGACGACGTACCGATGCTCAAGAAGCGCACGCTCGGCGGGCAATTGGCGATTGTTGCCGAGAATTGCAGGTCATATCAAACGAATCCAAGGGTACGACCCGATCTTCGATCCTGCTTTCTCCCAACTCTTGCGCTCACCGAACACGAGACTCTTCTCACTTCGCCTGAGACTCACATCCCCGCCGCAGCGCGACTTGTTGAGTATGCTGCCACTCTCCCTCCCATCACCGAGGAACTCGTTCCGAAGTGGCCTGACACCCAGTGCGTTGGGGATATCGATGCCTACGAGTACATAGATGACTTGGCAAAGATGGACGCCTTTGCGCTGCGACAGCTAGCAGTCTTCGAGCTCCTCTGGCGGGGACAAGTGGAAGCCGCTGCGCCACTTCTCGACGCGCTCTCGACCACAACCCCAGAGGACCTCTCTTCTTGCCTAGCCACTGCGAACCTTCTCGCAGGACGGGCCAAAGAGGCGTTTGCACTCCTCAAGCTTAAACAAGAAGAGGTCCTGACGACCTCCGGAGAGCTCGCAGGGCTTGGAATTACGCTCCTCACCGTCATCGCGCAGGCCGAGGCTGGTGATCCAGCGGGCGCATACGAAAGGCTCGACCCAGTCTATCGGGCCGTCGCCGAGGTGCCTGAGGTGATCGCTCAGCAAGAGCAAATGGACATCCAGATGCCATCAGTCGTCAGGATATTCGTCGCTGCCGCTTGGGTACGAGCCTCGTTGGCCGTTCGAACGGGCCGAGCAGTCGATACGCTCGGACTCCCACCACCGCCGGTGAGAATCCTCAAAGCAGTCAATGGACTTCAAGTGCTCGCATGGTTTGTTCCCCTCTGTGGGATGGACCCAGAGAGCCGAGCTCGAGCGTTGTTCTTTGATAGCGCTGATTTGAGCGGCGCGCCGTTCGAAGTCCTTCCGGAGGTCCTCCACGTGGCAGGCACTTGCATGGACACTGGAGGCCGCCTCGAGCCCTTGCTCGACGCAGCGAGCTTCTCTTTACCACTGGAAGGCCTCCGCGCTTACTGGATGGCGCAGGCAAAGGCGGCCCATTGGCGAGGTGACGAGTCCGCTGCACAACGCTGGAACAGCGGCGCGGCGACGTTCCTCGACCGTATCGACAGTCCATCCAAAGCGTACCTCGCCCAGGTCGTTGGCCTTTGACGTGAACGTCGTCGAACGCCATGATGAGTACCTCGAAGCACGCCAGGCGTGGGGCTTTGATGAGATCATCCGCTACCGGCGAGGCCTGCTCATGCTCTTCCACGGCAAACCGGGCACCGGCAAGACTGTCTACCTCGAGGAGTTGGGCGAGTTCATTCTCGTCGCACCACACCTGAAGCAGGCCACCGAGACCGCTTTGGACTTCGACGACGATGACGTCGAATGTGACGTTTTGAAGCGGCTGCACGAGGCGGCCCCTTCCGAGAGCATTCTGCACTTGGAGATCGAGACGAGCGGGATGGCTTGTGGCCCGGTGGAGTCGACACTGTATATCGGGTTCGACTTTGCGCCGCCTGTGAGTTAGCGGTGCTCGTCGATGCGCTTCGTGACGCTGGACTGTCGCCCAGGCAGCAGGAAGTGCACGAGATTGGCGTACCTCATAGGCTCGCCGATGAACATCGCGGAGAAGATTTGCTGGAGAATGGTGCCCATGGTGCCTCTCGGGGTGGTGACGGGGGTGGCCCGTGATGTTTGGTTGAACCGTAACACATCAAATTGCCACCTTTTGTCCGACACTGAGACCCTTCCCCTTGGCTCTGGCGATCAGCCTCCGTCTTGGCGGAGAAATTGGGGCTTGCCTGTGGGGGACCGATACTGTCCACCATTAGAGAAGGCTAATGCGGCTCCCTGTGCGGTTTGCTACTGTCGCAGGTTGGGGTGACAGCGGTCTCCTGCTCGGTGCCCCTTCGACTTTCAGGACCTCCCATGGCCTCGTTCAGCGCGCCTTCATACAGACGCTCAGCCCCTACGAGCGACTCCTGCGCCTCGTCAGGGATGGAGACGTCGACGCCATGGCTGACCTCACCAGCGAGGCGCGTCGCCGAGGTGACATCGAAGGGATCGTCTGTGTGATGGCCCGCAAAGAGCCCAGCATCCGGGCGTTCTCTGAGCTCGTTTGGCTCCTTGAACATTGGCAAGGAGGTGGCCTGAAGCTGGCCATCGACGAAGCCGAACGTGCGCTCTCTCTGTGGCCCGACGGTGCGCGTCTGGCACCGTGCCGATGGGCGGATACGCTGGTGAAGAACCCCAGATGGCTCCCCTCCTAGTGGTCGAGGCTCGCCCGAGCCCTTGCCTTGTCAGGGAAACGCGCTCCGCTTGATGTCCTCTGGCGCATTGTCGGTGAACCAGAAGAACATCGCAGGCGATTTCGACATTCTCTATTGACAATCCCCGTCCTGCCTATAGAGTGGTGCTTCATCAGTCTGATATTTTGGTCGAGGATTCACTGACGCGGGTTGAGATGTAGCTTTCTGTCGGGTCGGCCTCAACAACCGTCTATCGTGGTCGTGGGAATGGAACGTGTCGAAACCGTGGCGAGGACGATCGCCTCGGAGTACCTCGCCAGGGTGGGGCCATCGCCGCGTGGAGAAGCCTTTCGACTCGTCCAGCCTGCAAAAACTTGCTGGTGAGCTGGTCGTGGCGCACCGGGCGCCCAAGCGACATTCCCATTCGACGTGAGGAGGTTGAGGCGATGGAAGAAAAGGCGACGACCAACGCCCGGGTCTCGTTGCGGGACGACGGCATCGTGGTGGTGCGCCCGAGCGGCGGCCCGGACACGCTGGCGACTGCGCGGGAGAACCTGGCCGCCATCGCCAGCTTCAGGCGCGGCGACGAGCAGGTGGCGCTCCTGATCGACTTCCGAGGCATGAAGGCGCAATCCCGGGAGGTGCGCCTCTTCTATTCAGGCGAGGAGACAGCGCGGGTCGTTTGCGCGGTGGCGATGATCATCTCCAGCCCGCTCAGCCGCGTCATTGCCAACGTCTTCCTCGGGATGGGCAAGCCGCGGTACCCGACGCACATGGTGAGCGACGAGGAGGCCGGGATCCGGTGTCTGACGCAGTACCTGCCCGAGGAGGGTCGGTGAGCAGCGAGCCTGGCCAACCCGGCCTCGACGGGCGGCTCGACGGCCTCGTGGAGGTCATCCTCGCGCTCTGCCGGCTCGAATTCGGAGCGCGCGCCGAGGTTGGCGACGAGGGGGACACGGTCGACGCGCTGGCCGCGGGGCTCAACATGCTGGGCGAGGAGCTGGCCGCCTCGACGTTTACTGCCTCGGAGCTCGAGCGCCAGGTCGCCGAGCGCACGGCCGAGCTCGCCCGGCGCCAGGGTCTGCTCGAGACGCTGCTCAAAGAGGTACACCACCGGGTGAAGAACAACCTTCAGGTGGTGTCGAGCCTGCTCCGGCTCTACTCCGAGGAGGCCGGCGATCACGTCGTGCGGGACGCCTTCCGCCAGACGGGCGACCGTGTCCGCGCCATGTCGATCGTCCACGAGCTGCTCTACCGCACCGAGAACGTCGGTCTCGTCAGCCTGCCCGCCTACCTGCACGAGCTCATTGCCGAGCTCAAGCGGGGGTACCCCGAAACCAGCCGGATCTCCGTCGAGCTGGACGCCGCCGACCTCTCCACCCCCATCGAGCACGCAGTGCCGCTCGGCCTGATCGTCAACGAGCTGGTGTCGAACGCCTTCAAGCACGCCTTCCCGGGCGGTCGTGTTGGCAGGGTCCGCGTCTCGCTGCGCGGTCCCGCCGCGGGAGTGGCGCCTCCCGTCGCGGAGCTCGTCGTCTCCGACGACGGCGTCGGTGAGCCGGCCCAGGAGGCTCCCGCGCAGGGTCGGCTCCCGCGCATGGGTCGCGAGCTCGTCCGCAGCCTCGCCCGACAGCTCAGGGGCGCCGTCGTCATCGAAAAGGTGTCCGGGACGACGGTCCGCGTCACCATGCAGATCGAGGGAGGTGCAGCATGACCACGGAGCCGCGGGTGCCGAGGATCCTCATCGTCGAGGACGAGGGCGTGACCGCAATGGACCTCGAGCGCACGGTCGTCCGACTCGGCTATCAGGTGGCCGAAACGTGTGCGACCGGCGAGGAGGCCGTCCGGCTCGCCGCAGAGCTCTCGCCCGACCTGGTGTTGATGGACATCCGCCTCGCCGGGGCCCTCGACGGCATCGAGGCGGCGGCGCGGCTGCGCGAGCAGGCGGACATCCCCGTCGTGTTCCTGACCGCCCAGGGCAACCAGCAGACGTTGGCGCGCGCTCGCGCGGCGACACCCTACGCCTACGTGCTCAAGCCCTTCGACGAGCGGGAGTTGAAGATCTCCATCGACATATCGCTCTACCGCCACGACACGGAGTCGAGGCTCAAGCGCAGCAACGAGCTGCTCGAGGATCGGGTCGCCCGGCGCACCGAGGAGCTCGCGCGGAAGACCCGGGAGCTCGAGCTCGCCACCCGGGTGAAGGCCGACTTCCTGCGGGCGATCGGGCACGAGCTGCGGACGCCCTTGCACCAGATCCTCGGATTCGCCCAGCTCCTCACGCCACCCCGCGCGGACAGGACCCCCGAGGACGCAGCCTCGTACGCCGGAGAGATCCTCGACGCCGGTAACCGCATGCATGCGCTCATCGAGAACGTGCTGGCGCTTGCCAGCCTCGACTTCGAGCGCGTGAGCCTCTGTCTCTCCCCGGTGTGCGTGGCCGAGCTGCTGCGGGCAACGGGCTCGCTCTTCGCCGACCATGCCGCCGGCAAGGGCGTCGTGCTCGCGGTCGAGGTGGCGGAGGACGCCCACCGCGTCATCGAGGTGGACGCCCCCAAGGTGGCACACGCCATCGCCCAGCTCGTCGCCAACGCGGTGAAGTTCACCCCCGCCGGCGGCCAGGTGGCCCTGCGGGCGACCCCGGCCCCGGAGGACGGCGGCGTGGAGATCTCCGTCGTCGACACCGGTGTGGGCATCCCGGCGGAGCGGCTCGCCGGGCTCTTCGACGCCTTTGACGAGCCGGGCGGGGCAACGTTGGATACCGGTGGCTTGGGCGTGGGCCTCGCGATCGCCCGTCGGCTCGTCGAGTTGCACGGCTCGCGCCTGGAGGTCGCCAGCGAGCCCGGGCGCGGCTCGACCTTCCGCTTCACGCTGCGCCAGCGGCAGGCGACCCCGCGCTGAGCGAGGGTGGCGGGCCCGAGGGGCGCGAGAGGTTGGACGAGAGCATGAACCGCACGCCGTCGACGAAAGGAGGCGATCGTCCCCGCAACTCGGTCGTCGACGCCGACCTCGACGCGATGGACGCCGAGCAACTGCGCGCGCTGATTCGCGCGCTCATCCCCTGGCTCGACGACGCAACCCAGGCCCGACTGATGAACGAGGTCGTCAACCGCGCGGCCAGGGCGTCGAGCGGGTGGTCTCCCAGCACGCCGAGTGAGCGGCGCGTCGAGGAGATCGAGGCCTTCGTCGCCGCCGCGCGGCGCGGCCACCAGGCCGACCCGAGCGACGTCGACGACTATCTGCGTGAGGCACCCACGCCTTCCTGGCGCGAGACTACGCCGCGGCTTTCCGCATCTTCCAGGCGCTGCTCATCCCCATCGGGGAAGCTGACATCGACCTCGGCCAGCATGAGCTCGTCGAGTCGTGTCACGTACCCAGGGCCCGGACGGGCTCGCCGAGGTCGCTCGGCAAAGCCGACGTCCATGTCGGGCATCTGCACATCGAGGAGGATGACCGCGAAGTCGTGGGCCATGACCTGCCGCAAGGCCTCTTTGCCTGAGCCGGCCTTCACCAGATTGTGCCCGAAGTCACCGGGGATGGCCTCGAGCGTGAGCAAGCCGGCGGGATTGTCGTCCACGAGCAGGATATTGGCCTTGCTGCTTTCCCGCGCCGCCTGTTCGGTGTCAGTCATGGGGTACCTCCCTCTTGGTTCACGAGCTGTGCACGAGGGCCTAGAGCTTGCCGACCTCGAACGGCTTCGCCAAAGGCCGATGGACGCAGCCCTTGAGCAACTCCGCGATCTCAGCCGTGAAGACGCCGTTCAAGAGGTGCAACACGCGATTGCGCTCCGCGCCGCACTCCAGGTCCCGCAGCAGCAGCCAGGTGTCCACCAGCGACGACACGCCGAGTTCGGTGGCCTCCATGAAGGTGCCGCCCGAGGTGAGGCTCGTGAAGAGCGCGGTGATTTGCTGCATCTTGAAGAAGTCAATCAGCCGCACCAGCATCGCCTTGATCTCTGTCTCGCTCCCGAGTGAGGCGAAGTTGGTGATCGGGTCCAGGATGAGGTTCCGTGGTTTGAACTGCTCCACCAGCTTGTAAATGGTCACGAGGTGCATTTCCAAACCACAGACCGTGGGCCGCTCCACGTGAAAGCGCAGCAGCCCGCTCCGCACCGCCGGGTCCAGGTCAACGCCGACGGAGCGCATGTTGCGCGTGATCTGGCTGGCCGATTCCTCGAACGCGAACCACAGGCACCGCTCGCCGCGCGCGGCGACACCGCGGGCGAAATGCGCCGCTACACTCGTCTTGCCCGAGCCCGCCGTGCCCGACACCAGCACGGTGCTGGCGCGGAAGTAGCCTTTGCCGCCCATCATCGCATCCAGACCCGGCACGCCCGATGACACCCGCCCGGTGCCCGCTTCGTGCTTCAGCCCCACAGAGGTGATGGGCAGGATGGAGATGCCGCCCTCGCCAATCAGGAATGGATACTCGCTCGTGCCGTGGGTCGAGCCGCGATACTTGACGATGCGCAGCCGCCGCGTGGCCAGCTGCCCCTCCACGCGGTGGTCGAGCATGATCACGCAGTCGGCCACGTATTCCTCCAGCCCGAAGCGCGTCAGGCCGGTTTCACCGCGCTCGCCGGTGATGATGGCGGTGACGCCTTTCTCCTTCAACCAGCGGAACAGGCGGCGCAGCTCGGCCCGCAGGATGGCGGTGTTGCTCAGCCCGGAGAAGAGGGCCTCGACCGTGTCGAGCACCACGCGCTTGGCGCCGATGCCGTCAATCGCCAGCCCGAGCCGGAGGAACAGCCCTTCCAGGTCATACTCGCCCGACTCCTCGATCTCGCTGCGCTCGACGCGGACGAAGTCGAGCACCAGCTTCTTCTGCGCGACCATCGCGTTGAGATCATGGCCGAGCGAGGCGAAGTTCGTCGCCAGCTCCTCGGTGTTCTCCTCGAAGGCCATGAAGACCCCCGGCTCGCCAGAGTCCACCGCGCCGCGCACGAGGAATTACATGGCCATGAGCGTCTTGCCGCAGCCGGCGCTGCCGCACAGGAGGGTCGGCCGCCCCTTGGGCAAGCCGCCGCCGGTGAGCTCATCCAGTCCCTGGATGCCGGTGGGCGCCTTGAGCAGCGCGGGGCTGCGGTGGTGGGTTCGGGTCGCCGTCTCCTTGGGTTTGTTGGGTTTCATGAATCGCTCCCCTGTTGTTCGTGACTGACCGGAGCCGCCTTCGCGCCGAGCGCCGTTCGCACCGTGCCTTCGAGCAACGCGGCGTCGACCGGCTTCGCCAGCAGCATTACCGGTGCGTGCTGGTTGATTTGAGTTGATTTGATTTGATTTGAGTTGAGTTGAGTTGAGTTGAGTTGAGTTGAGTTGAGTTGAGTTGAGTTGAGTTGAGTTGAGTTGAGTTGAGTTGAGTTGAGTTGAGTTGAGTTGAGTTGATTTGAGTTGAGGGGAGTTGAGGGGAGTTGAGGGGAGTTGAGGGGAGTTGAGTTGAGGGGAGTTGAGGGGAGTTGAGGGGAGTTGAGTTGAGTTGAGTTGAGTTGGGGGGCGTTGACCGAATTTCCGCGAAGATGTCCAGACATTTCTTTGTCTTTGGTGGCTCGTCGGGCTTTGCTCTGCAGACTCCGCGCCCGGCGCCTACCTCCGCGAGGGCTGGTAGAGAGGGCCTGCTGCACGGCCATCTGCTACTCGTGGTCGACGTCGCGGAGGAGGTGCTGGGGGTTCTTGTTCTTCGGCCTGCGGAGCCGCGCGCAGCCCGCGCAGCCCGAGGAGGCGCGGCTCGGCGCGACCATGACTCGCCATCGGCGCCGACTTCAACGCCGTCGGCCCGTGACGACCGAAGGCGATGGCGCACGCGAAGATCGTCCACGCCAGCGTCGAAGTGCCCCCCCCCCGGGTCACACTCCGTCCGCTACGCAACGGCCCAGGCCTTGTTCCGCGCGGAGAGCCAATTGAGGAAATCGCGGAGGTGCTCGGACACCGCGATCTCCGCTCGACGCTCGGGTCCCTCAGCTTCGTGGTCCACCCGCTCCGCGATGTCGCGATCAAATGGCTCGAGCGCCAGCGCACTTTGCAGCGTAGCGTGTCCGCGGCTCTTGCACTAAGGGCTCGCCGGGAAATAAGTAGACGAATTCAGGCCAGACAACATGCAACCATCAACCTCCTCCTTTCACACCTAGCCTTCTAAGGAACCCTTGGCAGCGCACCGAAGTTCACCACAGAGAGCA
>Ga0210044_10010090_pt1 | contig 11331 bp, 10 predicted proteins | sample CryGey13umfilter_2_FD_183959 | JGI IMG/M metagenome (GOLD analysis project Ga0210044, IMG submission 183959) | Groundwater microbial communities from aquifer in Utah, USA - Crystal Geyser 4/9/14 3 um filter (SPAdes) (version 2) | ecosystem: Environmental > Aquatic > Deep subsurface >...
TGGCGTCCAATTCGGAAATACGCTTCTTCGCCTTCATTGCTTTATACAATATTTTTTTCTACTTATATTAAAACAGTTTTTTTTATTTTGTCAATAGGTAAAAGCCATTAAAAAAAAGAAAAAGGAAAAAAAATAAAAGAGGAGATTCTCACGGGTTTCTCACAAAACCCTCAGAATGACGACATTGGTTGAGATTCTCACGGGTTTCTCACGAAACCCTCAGAATGACATTGGTTGAGATTCTCACGGATTTCTCACGAAACCCTCAGAATGACGACGTTAGTTGGGATTGTCACGCCTCCTTCGGAGGCTATGGATGACGAAAGAAGGGGATCCTGAAACGAGTAATGTCACCCTGAACTTGGTTCAGGGTCAGGACTAAAGGTTCACCAGGACTGAAGATTCAGCGGGATGACATTTTATTCTTACTTCTTTGTATTCGTTTACTCCTCTGTATTCATTGCTCTTTTCATATGAATTCTCTTTTCCTACGAATATTACCATACTTTTATGAGAGGCCTCCGTACAAATTCTTGACAAAGTCAATTTTTGTCCTATAATTTGAAAATGATAGAGGTGAGAGAATTGGAAGAACTTATGCAGAGGATAGAGATTAACCCGAAAATCTTGTTGGGTAAGCCAATTATTCGCGGAACACGTATTCCTGTGGAGTTAATCGTAAAGTTAGTTGCCCAGGGGTGGAAGGACAAGGATATTATTAAAGAATATCCTATCTTAAAGAAAGAAGACATTCGTACTGCACTAATCTATGCAGAGAAATTAATTGAAGGAGAAGAAGTCTATCCTATCCTAAAGCCATAGTGGATCTTCAATGAATTTTTTAATCGACGAGAACGTAGGAGAGTCTGTAGTCCAGTATCTTATTGAGAAAGGGCATGATATTATTAGGGCAAGAGAGTTACCATTTCGGGAAGATTCTTCTTTAGTAAATTATGCCTTCGAGGAGAATAGAATTATAGTTACAAACGATAAAGATTTTGGGTTTCTCATTTATCGTCAGATGTTACCAAGCCGAGGAGTTATTCTATTTCGGTTTACCCAAGAAATCTCCTCCCTTAAAGTTAGTGCATTAGAGATGATTCTCTCCAAATTAGCCAATAGAATATTGGACCATTTTATTGTAGTAAGTGATGACAAAATACGCATACGTCCCCTCATTAAATAAGAATGTAGGATGATAATTTTAGAAACTTTTATAAATGAACTTATAGAAATTTTTTCAAAAGTGTTAGAGCATGAAATAAAACCTGAATATGCTCCGCCCATTCTTTTTCTGTCACCCTGAGCTTGTCTCAAGGTCTAATTTAATTTGAGAAGGTGAACAGACCCTCCTCAATACTCCACCCAAAAAGGATTCAAAGACGAGATGCTGAAACGAGTCCAGGACTAAAGGTTCACCAGGGTGACAGGAGGAGATTCTCACGGGTTTCTCATGAAACCCTCAGAATGACAACGTTGTCGGGGATCGTTACGTCGCCTTTGGCTCCGCTTGCCTTCGGCAAGGAAAAGAGTGCACGATGATAACGTTACCCTTTTGTCTCTTTTTCTTTATTTATTGTTATTTCAACTTTCTCGATCACTGGAACATCTTTCAAAGTGTCAAGCAACGCAAGTATAACTGATTCAAAAACTTTGTAAACGTATTTATTTGCAGGTAATCTCTTCCCGTTTACCTTGATTTCAACCATTTCACTACCTCCTAAAAATTGTTTAGCAATAATTTTTTCCATTTTCTTTAAAGCCTTGCTTCTGTGACTGATTTGATTTTTTATATCCGTCCCCAACATTGAAAAACTTTCATCAAAGCCTTTTGGCTTGAATATAGGGTCGTACCCGAAACCGCTTCCCTCTTTTTTGTGAGGTTCTGATAAAATTTCGCCTTCAACAACGCCTTCGGTAGAAAAATATTTTCTCTCCTTTGGGAGATAAAGAACAAATACTGCCCTGAAACGTGCCGTTCTAATTTTAACATCTGTCATCAATTTTAGGATTTCCTCAATTTTTGCATCGAACCCGACTTCTTTCCCAAGCAATCTTGCTGAGTTTATCCCCGGTGCTCCATCCAGAGCATCAATTTCAAGTCCTGAATCATCTGCAAGAGTTGGAAGATTATATTTTTCGGCATAATGTTCCGCCTTTTTCAAAGCATTCTCAAAGTAGTTGTTCCCATTCTCGTCAACTTCGTCAATGTCTTCGCGAGGAAGCTCAATAATCTTAACAGGGAAATCAGAAAAAATACTTCTAATTTCTTTAACTTTGCCTTTGTTTTTAGTTGCTAAAAGTATTTTAAACATAGTTTATTATAAACAAAAAAGTAACCTATGGAAAATAGCATAGGTTAGAAAAAAGTAAAAAAATTTCTCCTCATTGTCGAGAGACAAAGTAAACTATTCTAATTTTTATTAATTTATGCTATAATTATTAAAAGTTGTCATTCGTAAGTAACAATATTGTTACTTAGCGGTGACGAAGGAAATTAAAATGAAAGAAACAAACCTATACGAGATTAAAGAGAAAGCTCTTAGAAGCGGAAGAGTTGTTTTTGGGGTAGCAGAGCTCTCAAATCTCATAGGAAAAGACAAAAATGTTGCAAAAGTTTATTTATCCCGATTAGTAAAACGCGGGCTCGCTTTCAAATTAGCAAAAGGAAAAATTACTTTAAGCGAGGACGAATTCATTATAGCTACTCAACTTATAGAGCCTTCATACATCTCTCTTTTGTCTGCTCTTAATTTTCATGGAGTTTCCCAACAAATTCCTAAATTTATTCAATGCGTAACAACAAAGAATACTTTTACGTTTGAGAATTTATCAATTGAATACCACAAAATCTCACAAAAACTATTCTTTGGTTATAAAACTTACAAAAAAGGGCAGAGCTATATTTTTGTGGCAGACATTGAAAAAGCAATTCTTGACGGAATTTACCTCAGGCAACTTGAACTATCAATCATTAAAGAAAACATAATTAAGATTAATATAAAAATGTTAATTGATTATTCATTAGCATTTCCCCAAAAAATGCAAAATGCAATTAAGGAGTTATTAAAATATGATAAACAAAAATGAATTATTGCAAATTGCTAAGCTATTTGGCATGCGACCCTGGCAACAAGAAAAACACTATGTCCAATCTTTAATACTTGTCGCAATTGCCGATTATGCAGTTGTTTTCAAGGGCGGCACATACCTATGGTTTTTCCATAAACTTCCCAGGTTCTCCGAGGACTTAGATTTCTCCGCTTTCGATGAAATTGATGAAAATTTGCCCGAGTACATATCAAATGCACTTTATTTATTCGGAGTAGAGAATAATACTAAATTGATCTCAAACGATAATAGAACTTTTTCTTTCAGAATTAGCGCAAAAGGTCCATTAAACACTTCTCTTATAGACCTTTGCCATGTTTATGTTGAAATTAGCAAACGAGAAAAGATAATTCTGAAACAAATGCCTATTTCAACGACGTTAGAGCCATACGGGCTCCCTATTAAAATATTACGGGGAATGAATCTTCATGAAGTCTCTGCAGAAAAAACAAGGGCAGTTTTGACAAGAAATAAGGCAAGAGATCTTTACGACCTTTGGTTCCTAATAAGGCAAGGGTTTGTTCCAAACAAAGATTTGATAAATGAAAAGTTAAAATTTTATAATGAAGAATTCTCTTTTCCTAACTTCGAAAACAAAGTCATGGATTACAAAAATATTTGGAATAGAGAGCTTAAGCCAATCATTTTCGGGAAGGTCCCAGATTTTCAATTAGTTTATGGAGAAATCATAAGTCTGTTTAAAAATATTTGAGTGAAGGTCTTAAGAATTAAAAAGAGGAGATTCTCACGGCTCCACACTACGGAGCCTCAGAATGACTTCCTCTATTGTCACCCTGAGCTGTATTTGCGAAGGGCCTCTTTTTTGAAAGACGAGATTCTTCGCGGAGTTTACACTGAGCGAAGCGAATGTGCTCAGAATGACAGATTAACTAACAACACATTAAAAAATTATTGTATAAATTAAAAAAGCCCTGGCAGCGACCTACTCTCCCGTGCCGTTGCCAGCAAAGTACCATCGGCCCAGAAGGGCTTAACTTCCGTGTTCGGAATGGGAACGGGTGTTTCCCCCTCGGCATAACCACCAGAGCAAATTAAAGGTTTGTACCTTCAAAACTGCATGAGGTATAGTAGATCCTCGACCTATTAGTACGCATCAGCTAAACGTATTACTACGCTTACACCTTGCGCCTATCAACCTTGTAGTCTACAAGGGGTCTTACTCCTTTCCGAAGAAAGGATGGGAGATCTTATCTTGAAGTAGGCTTCGCTCTTTAGATGCTTTCAGCGTTTATCCCTTAGAAACTTAGCTACCCAGCGCTTGCCCCTGGTGGGACAACTGGTACACCATCGGTTTCCTTACCCGGGTCCTCTCGTACTACGGGTAAACCTCCTCAAATCTCCTGCGATCACAGCGGATTAGGACCGAACTGTCTCACGACGTTCTGAACCCAGCTCACGTACCGCTTTAATCGGCGAACAGCCGAGCCATTGGGACCTTATTCAGCCCCAGGATGCGATGAGCCGACATCGAGGTGCCAAACACCGCCGTCGATATGAACTCTTGGGCGGCATTAGCCTGTTATCCCCAGGGTAGCTTTTATCCGTTGAGCGATGGCGTTTCCACGCACAACCACCGGATCATTAAGCCACACTTTTGTGCCTGTTCGACCTGTCGGTCTAAGCAGTCAAGCTCCCTTATGCCTTTACACTCCACAGCTGATTTCCAAACAGCTTGAGGGAACCTTTGGGCACCTCCGTTACTTTTTAGGCAAATGTGTTATCCGTTTATCCTATCCATTAAAACTATTACGGATTCCCTCTATAAGAGGGCTCGTACTCGCATACGAGTTCAGACTATATCATCATCCTTTTCAGGATGTCTGGCGTCTAGTCGTTGAGGGGTTCCATATAGGAACTTCCCTGCGGATTATCTGCACCAGAGCATTTTTACCATTCTCAGGTATCTCTGGATACTAAATCCCTTTTAGGGAACAGATTTTCCCGCATATAGCCAGATTGTTAACTTAGTATCTCTACTAAGCAGCCCCACTAATTTGAGGCGACCGCCCCAGTCAAACTGCCCGCCTGACATTGTTCTCCCACCCGATAAGGGTAAAGAGTTAGAATTTTAGCATATCACGTGTGGTATTCCAACGATGACTCCCTCGAAGCTGAAGCCCCGAGTTCTCAGTCTCCCACATATCCTATACATAAAATACCGAAATTCAGTATCAGGTTACAGTAAAGCTCCATGGGGTCTTTCCGTCCTGCTGTGATTAGGCCGCATCTGCACGACCACTGTTATTTCACCGAATCCCTCTTTGAGACGGCGCTCAAGTCGTTACGCTTTTCATGCGCGTCGGAACTTACCCGACAAGGTATTTCGCTCATGTTGTTCCATATGTCGCCATATGGCATGGACTATATCTTTATCCAACAGAAATTGTTGGATATCTGGCGTATAGTCTCTGAGGATTCTTTAAGCAAATAATGCTCAAAGCCTTTCCTGCTGATTGTCCGCACTGGACACATTTTCACGGAGCTAATAGCTCTCGTAGTGCCAGATACTAAACGGGGTTTCCAGCATATAGCCAGATGTGTCCTCCAACGTTACCGTTGAAGAAGGCAACTTAGTTCACCTTAGGACCGTTCGTGTATGTTACCATCTATATTTGATGGCGATCAACCAAACTTCGGTTGATCCTCCATATCGCTATGGAGACCGGACTATATCATCACCCTGACTTTCACAAGGTGCCTGGCGTATAGTCTCTGAGGATTCTTCAGAACTAACTTCTGAAGTCTTTCCTGCTGATTGCCCGCACTGGACACGTTTTCACGGAGCTAAAAGCTCTCGTAGTGCCAGATACTTACCGGGTTTTCCAGCATATAGCCAAGTTTTATAACTACAGCGTCCATTCTATAGTTACGGCCGCCGTTCACCGGGGCTTAAGTTCAGAGCTTCGCAGACCGAAGTCCACTAACCCCTCCCTATGACCTTCCGGCACTGGGCAAGCGTCGGCCCCTATACTTCATCTTTACGATTTAGCAGAGACCTGTGTTTTTGTTAAACAGTCGCTTGAGCCTGTTTACTGTGATCCAGAAACGCAGTAGAAAGTAAATTCCTACCACCTTCCCGGACACCCCTTTTCCCTAAGTTACGGGGCGATTTTGCCGAGTTCCTTAAAGAGGGTTCTTTCGCACGTCTTAGGAGTGTTCTCCTTGTCTACCTGTGTTGGATTGCGGTACGGTCACACATCTTCCTCGTTAGAGGTTTTTCTCGTGAGCATGGAATCAGCTACTTCGCCTTGCGGCTCCCCATCACCTCTCAGAGTTAATGTATCCAGGGATTTGCCTCCGGATACCCCCTACTGGCTTGGACGCAGACAACCAAAACCGCGCATAACCTATCCTCCTCCACCACCCCATCCTGATAACGGAAAATGCATGGTACAGGAATATTAACCTGTTGTCCATCACCTACGCCTTTCGGCCTCGGCTTAGGCCCGACTAACCCTGGGCGGACAAGCCTTCCCCAGGAAACCTTAGACTTACGACGACAGGGATTCTCGCCCTGTTTTTCGCTACTTAACCCAAGATTCTCACTTCCTGCCGCTCCAGTACTCCTTACGGTATACCTTCTCTGCAACAGGAACGCTCTCCTACCGCTTAAAAGATCCGAGGATCCTTTAAACCCGCTGCTTCGGTAATAAGTTTAGTCCCGAACATTTTCGGCGCAAAATCGCTCGACTAGTGAGCTGTTACGCACTCTTTGAAGGATAGCTGCTTCTGAGCTAACCTCCTAGCTGTTTAAGCAATTCTACATCCTTTGATACACTTAACTTATTTTTGGGACCTTAGCAGACGATCTGGGTTGTTTCCCTATTTGACGACGGATCTTAGTACCCGCCGACTCACTGGTAGGATAAGGCAAATGGCATTCGGAGTTTGGTTGGGTTTGGAAGCCTGGTAAGACCCCTAGCCCATCCAGTGCTCTACCTCCACTTGCTATATTACCTACCGCTGCACCTAAATGCATTTCGAAGAGAACCAGCTATCTCCAGATTCGATTAGAATTTCTCTACTACCCACAGCTCATCCGATGAGTTTTTTCCCCCAACCGGTTCGGGCCTCCACGAGCTGTTACACTCGTTTCACCCTGGCCATGGGTTGACCATCTGGTTTCGGGTCTAAGAATAGCGACTAACGCCCTATTCAGACTCGCTTTCGCTACGGCTCCGGGTACTACCCCTTAGCCTTGCCACTACCCTTAACTCCTTGGGTCATACTTCAATAGGCACGCAGTCAAGCTGAAGTGTTACCACTTCATAGCTCTACTACCCATTGTAAGCATACGGTTTCAGGTTCTATTTCACTCCCCTTCCGGGGTTCTTTTCACCTTTCCCTCACGGTACTATTTCCACTATCGGTTGTCGGAGTATTTAGCCTTAGGGGGTGGGCCCCCTAGCTTCCCGCAAGATTTCACGTGCCCCGCGGTACTTAGGAAAGACTATAGGAGTGAATTTTATTTTACTTACGGGACTGTCACCCTCTTTGGTCACTCTTTCCAAAGTGTTCAACTATAAAATTCATTTTTTACTCCATACCTCACTAGCAGGTGAGGATTAGCCTTCCTACAACCCCATCTATGCAACGTCTGCCAACTTATACACATAGACGGTTTAGGCTGTTCCCATTTCGCTCGCACTACTCAGGGAATCACATTTTGTTTTCTCTTCCTCAAGGTACTGAGATTTTTCAGTTCCCTTGCTTACCTTCCTTGCCCTATGTATTCAGGCAAGGATGATAGGAGTTTCGTCCTATCGGGTTTCCCCATTCGGAAATCCACGGGTCAAAGCTTGTTTTGCAGCTCTCCGTGGCCTATCGCAGGCTTGCTGCGTCCTTCATCGGCTCCGTGCACCAAGGCATTCACCGTACGCCCTTACTAATTTACTATACCATCATGCAGTTTTCAAGGTACAATCCATATCAATTAGATACGAACAGTTGAGGGATTGCGCCCTCAAAACTAAACAGCGAAAAGCAAGGGTAAGTTTCATCGAAACTTTACTTAAAAGCACACCATTTTATAAAAGCTCCTTAGAAAGGAGGTGATCCAGGCGCACGTTCTCGTACACCTACCTTGTTACGACTTCACCCTCCTTACCAAGCACACCTTAGTAACTCACAAAGCCACTTCGGGTGCACATGACTCGGGTGGTGTGACGGGCGGTGTGTACAAGCCCCGGGAACGCATTCATCGCAGTATAGCTGACCTGCGGTTACTAGCAACTCCATCTTCATGAGGGTGAATTGCAACCCTCAATCCGTACTGAGGTCGGTTTTTTGCGATTAGCTCCCCATTACTGGTTGGCAACGCTTTATCCCGACCATTGTCGCATGTGTGTAGCCCTGGACATAAAGGCCATGAGGATTTGACGTCATCCCCGCCTTCCTCCAGCTTTCCGCTGGCGGTATCCTTAGAGTGCATATACTTACGTATATTAGCAACTAAGGAGAGGGGTTGCGCTCGTTCACGGACTTAACCGTACATCTCACGACACGAGCTGACGACAACCATGCAGCACCTGTGCAAGAGTCTTAAAGATTGCTCTTCAAGAGGGCCAGAGTTTCTTCCGGCTTTCTCAAGCATGTCAAGCCCAGGTAAGGTTCTTCGTGTAGCATCGAATTAAACCACATGCCTCGCTGCTTGTGCGGGGCCCCGTCAATTCCTTTGAGTTTCAACCTTGCGGTCGTACTCCCCAGGTGGGATGCTTAATACGTTAGCTCCGGCACTGAGAGAAGACCTCCCAACACCAAGCATCCATCGTTTAGGGCTAGGACTACCAGGGTATCTAATCCTGTTTGCTCCCCTAGCTTTCGTACATGAGCGTCAGAGATAGGCCAGGAAGCCGCCTTCGCCAATGGTGTTCCTCCCGATATCTAAGCATTTTACCGCTACACCGGGAATTCCACTTCCCTTTCCTACTCTCTAGACTTACAGTATTGGGCACAAGCTTGAGGTTGAGCCCCAAGTTTTCATACCCAACTTACAAATCCGCCTGCGTACCCTTTACACCCAGTAATTCCGGATAACGCTCGCCCCCTACGTTTTACCGCAGCTGCTGGCACGTAGTTAGCTGGGGCTTATTCGCAAGGTACAATCAAAAATGGAATACTATTTGCACTCCATTTCTTTTTCCCTTACAAAAGGAGTTTAAGACCTTGCGGCCTTCATCCTCCACGCGGCGTCGCTGGTTCAGGCTTTCGCCCATTGACCAATATTCCCCACTGCTGCCTCCCGTAGGAGTCTGGGCCGTGTCGCAGTCCCAGTGTGGCTGACCATCCTCTCAGACCAGCTACCCGTCGTTGCCTTGGTAAGCCATTACCTCACCAACTAGCTGATAGGAAATGAGCCCATCATAAAGTGGTAGCATGTAAACAGAAGCCACCTTTCTTTGCAGAACCGAAGTCCTGCAACATTATTGAGTATTATCCTTCCTTTCGGAAGACTATCCTCATCTTTAGGGTAGGTTACCCATTCATTACTCACCCGTTTGCCGCTAAGAAAATTTGTTGAGTTGCCCCAATAAATTTTCTCCGCTCGACTTGCATGTGTAAGGCACGCCGCCAGCGTTCATCCTGAGCCAGGATCGAACTCTCCGAAAAAAATCTAAAGCCTTACTTTCGCTGTTTAGTTTTCAAGGTACAATCCGTACACAATTACAAAATCACCATTATAAGCAGAGTAAGTATAACAACTTTTACTTCCATGTCAAGGGGGGGTATGAAAGTTTCACTTAAACTTCCAAACTCAGCGATTCATAATAACAGAAATAAAATTTTCAGTCAATAGGTTTTTGGGACTTTTTGAGAACTTTCTGAAAAATTCCTTATAATAATGTTAAATATTATTCTCTTTGGACATTAAAAATTTTTCAGATTCTATTTTTGAAAATATGCAGCCACAGTAATTCTGCCTGTACATGCCATAAAACTTGCTTAAAATGGTGCTTGATTTAAACCCGTTTCTTTTTTTAAAATCCGCCTTCAAAAATTTGATACCGTAAACTCTCTCAAATTCTTCACTTATCTCAAATATACAGTTAGAGTTCTTGTGCGGGCTTATTGAAAGTGTGGTAGTAAAGAAATCAAAACCCATCTTCTTTGCAAGTTGAGCAGTTCTCTCAAGTCTGTACTTATAGCAGAAATAACAACGCTCGCCACCTTCGAGATCTTTCTCATGCCCTTTAACTGCTTGAAACCACTCACTCGTGCTGTATTCTCCATCTATTAATGGCATCCTGTAAACCTCTGAAAATCTCTTCGTTTCATCAAGTCTTTTTAAATACTCCGATTCAGGGTGAACGTTCGGATCAAAAAAGAAACCAGTAACAACGTAATGCCTGCCTCGAAGATAAAACAAAGGATATGTTGCATCAGGCGCACAACAGATATGCATTAATACTTTTTCGTAATTACCGTAAGGAATATCGCCTTTCATTCATCATTCACAGCTCGGATACTCCACCTTCTGTAAGGTGGAGAGGGGAGCTGTCCTCCTTTCAAATAATACCGTTTTACATCTTTCCACAATAGAAATATCTGAATATCTAGCTGATTTGTGTATCACAGTATTGTCTAATTTTTTTACATCAAAGTAACCAGAGCTTCTTAGCCCATGAATAAAGCACTCAATACCTTTGTACAGTACCTTGTCAAATCTATGAAAGCCGAATGCCTGCTTAATTGTGTTTCTCTTTCTGATACCTCCTTTGAGTAAATTAGCTTTAAATAAACTTCTATTGCATTTACGAACAAATCTAATGAAATAAGAACTATCAAATCTCTCTTGCTTGCCACCACCTGCTATACAGAAAGCATCGTTAGAATGGGACTTAACCAAACCTAATGCTATCCTATTCGATTTGGTAATATATCCATAAGTAATGTTAACATTGTTACCGAGTTCTCTTAACTTGTTGACAATTGTCCACCTTAAAATTGACATAGCGGTTTCTGCCTTAAGACTCTTATGTTCTTTAACCTCCAATGCAAACTTGTCTTGATGGTATGCTTTATGGCAAGTCTCACAAAGAGTAATAAGGTTGTCTGGACGGTCTCCACCTATCTGCCTTGAAACAATATGATGAACATTAAGTATTTTGTCTCCAGACTTGCCTTTACAATGTTGACAAACATGTCCATCCCTATGCAGCACATACTCTCTAACGTTCCAAAAACCCTTCTGAACTCCAT